>Ga0136846_1213332_pt1 | contig 39997 bp, 34 predicted proteins | sample HopSoiMetagenom2_FD_96841 | JGI IMG/M metagenome (GOLD analysis project Ga0136846, IMG submission 96841) | Grasslands soil microbial communities from Hopland, California, USA - 2 Assembly 2016 (version 4) | ecosystem: Environmental > Terrestrial > Soil > Grasslands | place: USA: Hopland...
CAGCATCGAGGACCAGACGGGCGCGATGACCTTCCGGCAGGCCGCGCTGAACGCGGCGGCGCTCGTGCCGATTAGTCTGATGCCGGCGGCGCTTGGCATTGCCGGCAGCGTGTACTTCGTCGTCGCCATCCTGCTGTCGGGGATGCTGCTCGTGCTTTCCATCGCGGCCGCGCGTGCGCCGTCGCTCAAATCGGCGCGGCGGCTCTTCCTGTCAACGCTCGTGTATTTGCCCGTACTACTCGGTGTCCTCGTCGCCAATAGAATTGGCTAAGCAAATCCTTCACTTCGTCGCTTGCGCTCCTCAGTGCAAGCGCCAGGCTCGGGACAAGTGATCCCATTTCATCGTTTTCTCATCACGACGGCGATTCTCTTCTGTGTGGGCTTCGCCGCGTGGGCATTCATCGCCTACCGATCGACAGGTGCCGGGGCCGATCTCGCCTTTGCCCTCGCCTTCGCCGCCGCCGCGGGCGCGCTCGGCTACTACCTGAAGAACCTCAACCGGTTTCTCCACCGATGATGCTGCATCCCGACATGAGCGACGACGTGCTCTCGCTGAGCATGTTCTGGGCGGGCCTGATGATGGTCTTTACACCACTCATCGCCGCGGGGATCGTGATCTTCATCTGGCGCCGCGGCCTCAGAAAAGCTGCCGTGCGTCCTAACGACAAGCTGTCATCCTGACGGAGCGAAGCGAATGAAGGATCTAGCCTGATCTCACGATTGGCTCGAGCAGTCTTTCTCGATCGGCAAGTAGATCCTTCATCGCTAACGCTCCTCAGGATGACACGAGGATCAATGACCGAACGCTTCGTCAACCCAGCCCCCGGGCTCGGCGAGCCGCCCGACGTAGAAGTCGCCAAAGTCGGCGTACTTCGCGCTCGCCTCGTCGAAGCGCATCTCGGTCACGAGCTTCTTGAAGTCCACCGGGTCCTTCGCGAAGAGGGTCACACCCCATTCCCACTTATCGAGCCCGATCGCGCCCGTAATAATTTGCGTAACCCGACCGGCATAACGACGACCCGTCAGGCCGTGGCTGTGCATCAACTTGCTCCGCTCCTGGAGCGGCAGCGTGTACCAGTTCTGCCCCGTGTCGCGCCGCTTCGACATTGGATAGAAGCTCACGTACGGCATGTTTTCCGGCACCGGCGGATACAGTCGGCGCAGAGTATGCGGGCTCTCGCGTTCGGCGCGAAGACGCGCCTCGCGCTGCGGGTCGTCCTGCCCATGCGCGGCCAGTTGATAGAGTCCGAGCTCGGTCAGGCTCAGGAAATACATGGCGGGACGCAGGTATTCCATCGCGGGCAGCCGGTCCATCCGGCACTGGACATCGCGCAGGTCGTCCAGCGTCGGCCGCAGGTGCATGAACAGCACGTCCGCCGTCGAACCCACGAGCGAGACCACGATGCTCCACCCCTCGCTCGCGTCCCGCGCAATCGCCTGGAGCGAGTCCGTGGTCGCGCAGCGCACGTCGCGCGCGACCGCTGGGGCGAGGGTCCGCAGCGCACGGCGATCGATGCTGTAGAGCTGATGAAGCGCGTACCAGCCCTCGAGTGTCTCCGGTGGCAGTCCCGGTGTTTCGGCCGGTGTTTCCATATGTCGACGGAAGTAATGGGATAGCAGGAAGATGGCGACGCGCCGCGGACGGTGGCAGTAGCCGCTCGGACCCGCGGTGTCATCCTGAAAGCCGAGGTGGCTCATGACGAAAGCTCGCGCGGTCGACGCCTTTGTGATCTGGACGTTGAGCATCGTGCTCGCCGGTCTTTTTCTTCTCACCGGCGTCCCCAAGGTCATCGGCGTCGGAGCCATCGGCTTCCAGGCTTCGGCGATGCGGGACTTCCCGCAAGCGATGCGCGTGATCGTCGGGCTCCTCGAGTGCGTAGGGGCGATCGGGCTGCTGATTCCGTCGACGGCGTCGTTCGCCGCGATCGTCCTCGCCGTCGTCATGGTGCCGGCATCCCTTACGCAATACGCGAGTGGCGAGGGACACGTCTGGGTACCGGTGGTCGTTCTCGGGCTTCTGCTGCTCACCGCGTGGCGGCGGAATGCGAAGGCCGTGAACGCGAGCTACCACGACTTCGCCGATCATCCCCACCCGCTCCTGCACGACGGCATCGTCGCCGGGTTGATCGGCGCGGCGGCGATCGCCGTCTGGTTCCTCATCATCGACACGATCGCCGGGCAACCCTTCCGTACCCCGGCGGCGCTCGGCAACGGACTGGTCGACGTGTTCGGACCGGCGGACGCGACCGACAGCGTGCTCACGTTCGTGCTCGTCTACACGATCTTCCACTTTGGCGCATTCATGTTCGTGGGCCTGCTGGCCGCGCTCATCGTGCACCTCGCGAAGCGGGAGCCGTCGATTCTGCTCGGCTTTGTCGTCCTCTTCGTCGCCACCGAGATCGGCTTCTACGGCTTCACGGGGCTCCTCCACGAGGCCAGCTCTCTCAAGGGCCTCGCGTGGTATCAGGTGATGCTCGGCAACCTCATCGCGGCGTCGGCGATGGGTTATTACTTCTGGCGTACGCACCGCGAGCTCGGGGACGAGTTCCGCCACTCGCTGGATTGGGACACGGACATGGTCCCGCCCGAGCATCGCGATGCAATCCCCGCCGCGAAGGTCGTCTCGCCGTTAGGCGGCAAGACGGGGGACCGTCCGACGAATCCGGCGAACCGCTAGACAATCCGAATGATCCGAATGATCCGAATCACCCGAATTCTTGCTGCCTAGGCTGCGTCGGCGCCCGTGCTCGGATCTGGTCCGTGCACGTCAGGCCGGGCTACGCCACCGCGGCCGCGGAAGAGCCAGGAGACGAGCTTGTAGACCAGCCAGATTGGAAGGACGACGAAGATCGCGAACTTGAGCGCCACCATTCCGATCGAGAGCGCCACGAAGAGGGCCCCCATCGCGAGTCCACCAACGAGGAGAACGAGAAAGATCGGAAGGCCGAAGAGAAACAGGAGAAAGACGACCGGCAGCGCGAGCACCGCGAGCACGATCAGCAGTGGCAGACCGACGGCCTTGAGCAGGAACGCGATCGGCAGAAATGCCACCAGCCCCAGCACCTTGAAGATCCAGCGTACGACCGCGAGTCGCATCGCCAGCCACTTGATCAATGACCACATGCCTGTCGCCTGTGAGTTGAGGGACGCCGACCGTACGCGACCGTCCCGAATCCCGTTTCACGACGTTGGTGGCGCCGCGATTCGTCGGCGCGGAACGGCATCTGCAATTGTTCACGATCGTATTTAGGCACTACGCAATCGGGGGGACGAAGTAACTGCAGAGCCGGAGCTGTCAGATGTCGAAGTGGGCCCAGAGCGGAGTCATCGGAATCGCACGACGGAGAATGCCCGATCGGGCGGTCGAAGGGGGGCCCCTCATCACTCAGCCTCGTGCCGGCGGCAGAGGTTACGTTCTCCTCGATGGACACGCGTTCCGGAACGCGATGCATGTGCTCATCGCACGTTCGCGCGAACCGTTCACGATTGTGATCCTACGGACTCGGCAACGCGACTCGACGCTCGCGCTCGGTGAGACGATCATGCGCCAGCTGCGCGGCGCGTCCGGCGACCTGGTTGGTTTTCTCGACCCGGCGATCGCGGTCGCGCTACATGGCACGGACCACGTGGGCGCCATGTCGTTCGCGGACCGCGTGCGTGACGAGTGGCGTCGCGCGGGCCGCGGCGAGCTCGAGGTCGAGATCGCAGAGCATCCGTTCGCGCAGGGGCGAGTGATCGAGCTGCTCACGACCGACTGGTCGCTGGCCATCTGGCGGACCGCGGCGATTGCCGATGGCGACCACCGTCCTGATCAGCCGCGTCGCGCCGCCGACGAGAGGCGCACGGGACTGGCTGACCTGCAGTAGTCCTCGAGCTCGGGCGGGTCGCAGGACTCCCAATCTGGCGGGATGGGCGTGAGCCGACGCCTGCTGCCCGCGCCATCGAAGCACAACCAGCCATCACGCAGACCGCTCGTGAGCGGCGTCCAGCGTCCGTCGACCTGACGTCGATCGACGCGCCGTCGCTCGGCGAACGGCAGCGGCTCGCGACAGGCCCGACGGTTGCCGATCCGGCGTTCGACCGCCTTCGGCAGGACGTCCCACGCCTGCCACTCCACTCCATTCGAATCGATGAAAATCCGATAAGCCATGTCGACCTCGTCCGGGCGGCTTATAAAGCAGACTTGATGCCAGATTCTGCTTGCGCTCGCTAAGGACGAACCGTAACCTGCTAGGGCGATGCCGCGAGCCGGGTAGCCCACCGCCGGAGCAACAATGCCAAGGCCGCGAGTCCTACTCGCCCATGGAAACGCCGACTGCCGCAAGATTTACGGCAGCGTGCTCACCCATGAGGGCTACGAGGTCGACATGGCGGGAGACCTCGAATCAGCCCTCGGGTATCTCGCGCAGAACCATCACGACGTCATCGTTGCCGACCTCTACCTGTTCGGCCCGGGTGACGAGTGCCTTCTGCGCCAAGTGAGGAGCTCCCCGCTGGCGACACACATTCCGTTCGTCGTGCTCACTGGTTGGACGACGGAGCCCCATCGCCACCTCGCACTCGACCTGGGCGTGGACTACTTCCTTCCGCTACCGGTACGCCCGCGCGAGCTCCTGACAATTCTCTCGAATCTGCTCGCACCCACCGACATTCAGTCGCCGCAATCCCTTCGGGCGAGCAACCCGAACGATCATTCGGTCGCGAACGGGATCTGAGAGTCGGTCGCCACGAGCGATCCCTGAGCTCGACCGGCACGTCGGCTGCACTACTTGGGGTCGTCCAAGCGGGGAGTAGAGGTGGCTGTTCGAGGGATGACTGCTCTCATCGCGGTGATGATCGCGAGTAATGCGCTGCGCGCGGCGAGTGCGCAGGGCGGCAGTCAGACGTTCTTTCGTAGCACCGACGTCGCGTGGACGGCGGCCTTCACTCTGGCATCGTACGGCTTGAGCCGGTTCGATCCTGCCATCGCCAAGTATTTCCAGGAGCCGTCGCGGCAGCGGAATCGCACGATGCGCAAGCTCGCCCAGGGCTTCACGCATCTGCAGGAGACGACGCTCACGATTGGCGGCATCGCCACCTACGGCATCGCTCGTCTCGCCAAGGCTCCGACTGTCGAGACCGTGGCGCTCCACGCCACCGAAGGGATCGTCGCCGCCAGCCTAACGAGCCAGGTGATCCGCGGTCCGCTCGGACGCGCGCGGCCAAAGGATGCGTCCCCGATATTCGAGGACCAGTACGAGTTTCACTGGTTCAACGGGTTTCGCCATTTCCAGTACCGCGCCTTCCCCTCCATCCACTCCTCCTCCGGCTTCGCCGCGGCTACCGCGGTCGTCTCCGAGATTCATCGGCGCTCCCCGGGCGCGACGTGGTACGTCGCACCAGTCGCGTATGTCCTCGCCGCGGGCCCCGGCTACTCCCGGATGTATCTGGGCCAGCACTGGGCGAGCGACGTCCTCATGGGCGCGTTCATCGGCGGCTTCTATGGCCAGCGCATCGTTGACTACGCCCACTCGCACCCCGACAACCGCGTCGACCGCCTCTTCCTCGGCCGCGGCCTAACGAGCGGAACGACAATCGTTCCTGGGCGTGGGCGGATCACGATCACATTCGGGAGACAGTTCTAGCGCAAGAAGGCCTGACTGGCGGGGCCGGAAGAGCAAAGGAGTGCGGATAACCCCGGATTTTCCGGATTTTACGGATCGCTCCTCGGCGCTTTATAGCTCCATGCACCACGAGCCGAGATGACCATTTGTGAACAGCACACCAGCCGAGTCCTGGTGCCCGAAGCCTCCCGAGGTCGTTCACAAAGAAGATCGTCCTGGCTCGTACGACGACGTCCCGTCGCGCCAGCAGGACCGATCCGTTTAATCCGCAAAATCCGTAAAATCCGTTCTCCCTTTGCTCTTCAGGCCCGGCCGCAAAGATGCCGCTTGCCACGTTCCGCGCTGACGCTGTGACGCGCGACGAAAATCACTTCGCGAGTGCCACGAGCGCACTCCGAAGACGTGGTCCGAGCTCCTCGATCTGGCCTAACGAGACGGCGCCGACGCTCAGGCGGAACCAACCCGATTCTTCGCTGGAGCCGAACGCCTGGAACTGCACGGCTGCCAATCCGGCGGCGCGGAGCAGATACCGGCGAATTGTTTCGTTGGTGTCGAGTCGCTCCCCGCTCGGCGTGCGGTAGCCTACGATGTCGAAGTGCGCGCTGAGGTAGATCGCGCCTTGCGGCGTGGTCGCCTCGACGGGAAGCCCCTCGGCACGCAGCGTCTCGAAGATCCGCGCGAGCGCATCGAGGCGGCGCTGGACCTCCGGGCGCATCTTCGCGTGGTACGCCTCCATGCCGGCATCGTCGCCCAGCAGGTGCGCGGTTGCCACCTGCTCGGCGCGTGGTGCCCATGCACCAACGTGGCCCAGGATGTCCGACATGCGCTTGATGACATCCGCCGGGCCTACGGCCCAACCCACACGGAGCCCCGTTGCGGCAAAGGACTTCGAGATCGCGTCGATGTGGATCGTGTACGGCTCCATCTCGGGACGGAGTGCCACCGGATTCACATGCGACGTGTTGCCGAAGGTGAGCATCCAATAAACCTGATCGTACAGCAGAAAGAGCGGGCGCTCGACGCCGGTGCGCGCCCGGCGCCGGTTCTCCTCGAGCACGAGATCGCAGATCCCGCCAAGTGTCTCGGCATCGAAGAGCGTTCCCGTCGGATTGAGCGGCGAATTGAGAACGAGCAGTCGCGCGCGGCGCACCGAACCGGCGAGCATCTCCGCCGTCGGCTGGAAATTCGTCTCGGCGCCGCAGATCACCGTCACCTGCTCGGCGCCGAGGAGCTGCGAGTAGTAGTTGTTGTTCCAGGAGGGCACCGGGTAAACGACGCGATCACCGGGATCGACGAGCACCCGGTACGCGCCATAGATCGCCGGACGTGCCCCGCTCGTCACAAGCACGGAGGGCAGCTGATAAGTGATCTTTAAATGTCGCGCGTAGTACTCGCTGATCGCGCGGCGGAGCGGCTCGATACCATCCGACGGCGGATAATTCGTCTCACCGGCCTGCAGGGCCGCGGTGACGCCATCGAGCAGCGAGCGCGGAATCGCGAACTCCTTCGGGTTGAAGTCGCCGACCGTCAGATTGCACAGCGGCTTGCCCGATGCCGCCATCGCGCGAACCTCCGCGCCGATGGCGAGAATGAGAGAGCCAGCGAGCTCGCTCGCGATCGTGGAGACTCGCGACGCCGGTGGCTCCGAGACGTCGACCGGCGGGCGCGCGCTTCCCATGCTGGTGCCCGATGCCATTCGCGGAGTGACTTCGATGCCGGCTTCGCTCACGTCGACCTCGCAGGTGAGAAGGTTGGCGTTCTATCTGAACAGTAGCGGAATCTGCGTCGCCAGCGACCAGACACCCATCGCCGCCATGCTCGCCGCGACGACGCCGCCGGCGATGCTGAGCCAGAGCGGGTGGCGATACGTGCCGACGATGCGCCGCGTCCTCGCGGCGACGAGCATCACGCCAAGCGAGATGGGAAGGATGAGGCCATTCAGCGCGCCGACAAGGACCAGTGTCCGCACCGGTTGCCCGATGATCGTGAAGAGCGCCGTCGAGAGCGCGATGAAACCGACAATCGTCCATGTCCAGTGCCGATCGACGAAGGCGCTGAAGGAGCGGAGAAAGCTCACCGACGTGTACGCGGAGCCGACGACCGACGTGATCGCCGCCGACCACATTACCACCCCGAACACCCGGTAGCCGATCTCGCCCGTGGCAAGGCGAAAGACCGACGCCGGGGGATTTGCCGGGTCGAGCGTGAGTCCCTGGGAAACGACGCCGAGCGCCGCGAGAAAGAGCAGGACGCGCATCAGCGACGCGATGAGAATTCCACTTGTGGCCGACTGTGAGACGCGGCGGAGGGACCCGCGCCCCGTGACGCCGGCGTCGAGCAGACGATGCGCGCCAGCGAAGGTGATGTAGCCGCCGACGGTCCCGCCAACGATGGTGATAATGGCGAGGACGTTCACTTGCGTCGGGGCGACCGCGCGGAGAACGGCTTCGCCGAGCGGCGGCCTGGACGCGATGGTGACGTAGAGCGTCAGCGCGACCATGAGAAAGCCGAGGAGCTGGGCAAAGCGGTCCATGGCGCGCCCCGCCTCGCGCGAGATGAACAGCGCCACGCCGATCACCGCGCTGAGGAGGGCTCCCTGCAGCACGGTCGTGCCGAGCATGGCGCTCATCCCGAGACCGGCGCCGGCGATGTTGCCGATGTTGAAGGCGAGCCCGCCTAACGAGACGAGCAGGGCGAGAAAGCCGCCCAGGCCTGGCAGGAGGGCGTTTGCCACGTCCTGCGCCCGGCGTTCGGCGACCGCGATGACCCGCCAGATGTTGAGTTGCGCGGCGAGGTCGAAGAGGACCGAGATCAGGATCGCGAAGCCGAAGCTGGCGCGCAGCTGGCCCGTGAAGACCGCCGTCTGGGTGAGGAATCCGGGCCCGATGGCGCTCGTCGCCATGAGGAAGGCAGCGCCAACGAGGATACTCCGCAAATTCGACCGCGACTCCGGAACCTCCGACTCAACTGCGGGTGCGGCTTCGGCCATTGCGGGCGGGCGAGAGAAATCTCGAGAACGCGACCGCGCGATAATGTCGCGCGGGTCCGCTCGCGGCAAGCAGCCGCCCGTCGACGACTCCTACGGTGGTGTCGGCGTGTCCGCGGAGACGGCCGATCGATCCACTCGCCGCCGTTGATTCTCGGCGTCGGCGAGTGGCGAAATGCGAAGGAACTCGCCCAGCGACGCTCCCGTGGTGCCGGCCAGCCGCTCGTATTCCTCGAGGGGAAGCAGGACGACGTCGCCGGTGTCGTGGTGAATCAACTGTGGACCATCGACGAGGGCGCGTCGAATGACGTCGCCGAGGGAGCGCTGCGCGAGATGAAACGACCAGCGGAATGAGCCGGGCGCGGCCATAGCTGTCCTTTCGAGAATTCGGGAGCAGAAGAGGACGCGAGGTGCGTGCCGCGGGATCTGCCGTCCCGGAGGCTGCGAAAAAACCCGCTGTCGTGTCGCGCGCCTAACGATGCTCGAGGCGTTTGCCGAGGATGGAGGCGAACGGCGGTGCGGACACGGCGCGGGGCCGATTCCACTCCGCGACGGCGAGGTCGGCGAACTCCCGCACGCAGCCCGACGAGAGCAGATCGGCCGGCGTGAGGCCGTCGACCGCGCTGGACGGCGCCAGGAGCCAGCGACGCACGTCCGCGTCGCGCGGAAAGATGTCGCGCAGCACGGTGACGGCGAAGCGCAGCTCCCGGAGTGCAGCTGAGTCTTCCAGGGCCACGGGCTGTCGCGACGCGTCCATGATCACATGCAACACTTCGGCGACGTCGCTCAAGACCAACGGGCGACCCTCGCGATCACCCAACCATTGTTCCAGCTCCTGCCGATTCATCATGTCGCCCCGGCACTACAGCGCGGTGGTCTCACGCGACGACCTGCGTCCCGTCGCGACCTCGGCGTCGCGAGCAATTCGGCATCTATTCGGGATGGGCAAATTAGGGTGAACAAATGAAGTCACAAGTAGCTCTTTTCCTGACCCGACCCTCACCACGTCAGCGCTTCGCTCCGAACTCCCTGATAACTATGGACTGATAACTGATGGCCGCTCCTATCCCCTTCCCGCTCAACGCTTCAGCCTCCATGATGCGTAGCTAGTGCGCTGAATCCAGCCGTCGCGACCTCGAACTCTCGGAGCTCGGCGCGCGGCCATCTCACGATCAACTACGCGGAGCGCTCGATGCGTGGAATTTCTCTGATCGGCGGCAGCCTGCTGTTCATCACCGTCGCGGCATGCGGAGGAAGTGGAACGTCGGCCGGCACTCCCGCGGTGGGACCTTCACCCGCGGCGGCTCCGACCGCGCGGGCTGGTGGCCGGGGCGGCCGCGGCGGCGGGCGCGGCTCGGCCGTCGATAGCACGCGATACGTCCGCACGACGCCCCCATCGGATCCGGTGATCCAGGCGATGTATGAAGAGGGGATGCACCACTCGCAGACCGCCGCGCTCTCGCAGGTTCTGTTCGATTCGATCGGCCCGCGTCTCACGAATTCAGATCGGTACAACGCGGGTCAGGACTGGCTGGTGAAGACGTATGCGTCGTGGGGAATCACGGCGCGAAAGCAACCGTGGGGGACGTGGAGCTCGTGGCGCCGCGGACCGACGCACCTCGATCTAATCGCGCCGCGTGTGCGGTCCCTCGAGGCGACGATGCTCGCGTGGAGTCCCGGCACCGAAGGCCGCGACGTCGAGGGCGAAGTGGTGCTCCTGCCTGACGCACGGACGCCCGAGGATTTCAGCGGTGCCGCGGGTGCGCTTCGCGGGAAATTCGTCCTGACGAGTCCCCCGAATCCGTCGTGTCGGATGCCGGCACAGTGGAAGGAGTTCGGGCAGCCGGGAGCCTGGGAGCGGGACAGCACGCTCCGCGCGGAATTGGCCAGGGCGTGGCAGACGCGCATCGAGGCGTCCGGCGGTCGAGCGAACCAATACACTTGGCCGAAGCAGGTCGGCGTCGCGGGTGTCATCACCACGAACTGGTCGCAGTATCCGGGAATCGACAAGGTCTTCGGCTCGGCCAAGCAGCAGGTGCCGACGCTCGACGTGACCTGCGAAGATTACAACTTGCTCTACCGTCTCGCGGAACAGCGGCAAGGTCCGCGCCTGCGGCTCAACGCGAGCGCGGAGTTCCTCGGCGAGCTGCCGGTGAACAACGTCATCGCGGAGATTCGCGGCTCGGAGAAGCCTAACGAGTACATCGTGCTGTCGGCGCACTACGATTCATGGGACGGCGGTTCGGGCGCGACCGACAACGGCACCGGCACGATCACGATGCTCGAGGGGCTGCGGATCCTGAAGAAGCTCTATCCCAATCCCAAGCGGACGATCATCGTCGGTCACTGGGGCGGCGAGGAGCAGGGGCTGAATGGGTCGCGTGCCTACGTCGAAGACCATCCTGACGTGGTGAAGGGCGTGTACGCGGGATGGAATCAGGACAACGGCACGGGCCGAGTCATCAACGTCGGTCCCGGGCCGTTCACGGCCGCCACGGATCGCCTCGTGAGCTGGCTGCACGAGGTGCCATCGGACATCTCGGGGTGGATCAGGATGTCGGGGATCTCGCAGCCGGCCGGTGGCGGGACGGACAACGCGTCGTTCCAGTGTGCGCAGTCGCCAGTGTACGGGCTCGGCGCGTTAGGCTGGGACTACTCGTGGACGACCTGGCACACGAATCGGGATACGTACGACAAGGTCGTCTTCGAGGATCTCGAGAACAACGCGACGCTGGTGGCGATGCTCACGTATCTGGCGGACAAGGACCCGACGCCGTTGTCGCACGCGGCTGCGGACAGCGCGACCAATTTCCAGGGGCAGCGCGTCCCGGTGACGTTCAACTGTCCGAAGGCCACGCGCAGCACGGCGGCATCGACGCGGTGAGCGTTGGCGGCAGCGCCGCCAACGCCCACCGCGCCGATGCCTGCGCTGCTCGCTTGCGCTCGCGCGAGGCTTATTTGATGTCGCTCGCGCGGTGCGCTCGCTCCTGCTTCTCTCGCCCGATCGCGGCTCATCTCAAACTGTGAGTAAACACTGATTATGGTTCGGCGACTGGCACTGATCCCTGCTCTTCTGATCCTCGGCTTGCGCACCGTGGCCGCGCAGCAGACCGCGACCGAGACCAGCCCGGCGGCGAAACCGACCGACCCGCGAATCGAGCGGCTGAAGGCGGAGGCCCTCACGAAAGTCGAGGCGCGCGCGAAGCAGATCCAGGAGATGGTCGACATGGTCTTCTCCTTCGGCGAGCTCGGCATGCAGGAGTTCGAGACGTCGAAGTACCTCACGGGAATTCTCGAGCAGAACGGCTTCGCCGTGGAGCGGGGCGTTGCCGGTATTCCGACGGCGTGGGTCGCGAAATGGGGCTCGGGGAAACCGGTCATCGCGTTAGGCTCGGACATCGACTGCATCCCACAGGCGAGCAACAAGCCAGCGGTTGCATGGCACGAAGCAATCGTCGAGGGCGCGCCTGGGCATGGCGAGGGGCACAACTCCGGGCAGCCGCTGAACATCGCCGCGGCGCTCGTCGTGAAGGAGATCATGCAGCGCGAGAAGATGCCGGGGACGCTCGTGCTCTGGCCCGGCGTCGCCGAGGAGCAGTTGGCCGGCAAGGCATTCCTCGTGCGCGCCGGCGTCTTCAAGGACGTGGACGCAGTGCTCTTCACCCACGTCGGCGACGACCTCGGCGTCTCGTGGGGCGCTGGTGGTCAGAGCGCATTGATCTCGGCCGAGTTCCGCTTCGAGGGCGTATCGGCACACGCGGCAGGCGCGCCATGGCGCGGCCACAGCGCGCTCGATGCGGTCATGCTCATGGCGCAGGGATGGGAGTTCCGCCGCGAGCACATCCGGCCGCAAGCGCGATCGCACTACGTCATCAAGGACGGCGGCGATCAGCCGAACGTCGTGCCGAGCCGCGCGTCGATCTGGTTCTACTTCCGCGAGCAGGACTACGACCGCACGATGGAGCTCTTCGAGACGGCGAAGCGGATCGCGCAGGGCGCGGCCCTCATGACGGACACCAAGCTTGCCGACGTCCACATCCTGGGCTCGGCGTGGGACGGCCACTTCAACAAGCCGATCGCGGAGGCGACGTACGAGAACATCAAACGCGTCGGCCTGCCGCAGTGGACCGAGAACGATCAGGCGTTCGCCCGCGCGGTGCAGACCGAGGTGAGCGCGCCGACCATCGGACTGCGCAGTGAGGTCGCGCCATTGCGTGGCCGCGAGACGCTCGAGAACTGGATGGGCGGCGGCTCGGACGACATCGGCGACGTTTCGTGGAACGTGCCGACGGTGACGCTCCGGTATCCGGCGAACGTTCCCGGTCTTCCGGGCCACATGTGGGCGAACGCCATCGCGATGGCAACGCCAGTGGCGCACAAGGGGACGTTAGCGGGTGCTAAAGTGCAGGCGCTCACGCTCATCGACCTGCTCACCCAGCCGCAGACGATCGCCGCGGGATGGAGCTACTTCCGCGAGGTGCAGACGAAGGACAGGAAGTACAAGTCGTTCCTCTCCGCCACCGATCAGCCGCCGACTTCGCTCAACGCGGACATCATGGCGAAGTACCGCCCGCTGATGCGGCAGTATTACTACAATCCGTCGAAGTACTCGACATACCTGGACCAGCTCGGGATCAAGTATCCGACGATCAAGCCAAAAGCGGCGACTAACTTAGGGCAGCTATCAGTCCATAGTCCATAGTTATCAGGGAGTTCGGAACGAAGCGTTATTGAAGGTGCGACGAGGGATCGACCTCTCGCACTCGGGCGGCGCAAAAATCAGATCCCTCGCGTTCGCTCGGGATGACAGCGCTGATGCGGCTCTCGGGCCCCGCTCACCCGCGTCCCGCGTCCCGCTAGATGTACCGCATCCACGCTGCGGGCCGGGTGGCTTTCCGGGCTGCGTACCATCGACACGGGAAGTAGAGAAGGCTGACGCAGACTGCGAAGACGAGATACAGAAGCGCTAAACTCCACCTTTCGCCCGGCGGAATGGAGACGTAGGGCGCGTAGTCGAATCGGGCGGCGCCGGCCTTACCGTCTCGCAGGTACCACGCAACGAGCGACACGGCGTGGATGAGCGGGATGTGGAGCAGGTAATAGAACATCGGCACGCGGCCGAAGATCGTCACCGCGCTCGCCAGCCACCCGCGGGCGCGTTCGGCGAAGGGGATGAGCGCGATCGTCGGGCCGAGCGTCATCATCAGGTAGAGTTGCGAGGCCGGGTATTTCTGCTGGTTGAGGGCGCGCAGGAAGGCGGGCGGCGCGCCGTTAGGCGCGGGGTGGGTTGCCACGAAGACGCCCGCGATGATGGCGAAGAGCGCCGTGGCAGCAAGTCCGATCCGGAGACAGAAACGATCCCGCTCGTCCCGCGGACGAGTCATGATCGCGCCGAAGCCGTAGCCGGCCGCCATGACGCCTATCCACGGCACGAGGACGTACAGGATCGACAGCGAGACGCCGCCGACCTTCACCTCACCGCCAAGATAGAGAAACTGCCAGAGCCAGTGCATCGACGCCGGCGTGAATCCCGCGAGCGGCGTGAGCAAGTTCTGACCGAAGATGAGCGCGAGCCCGATGACGCCAACAGCAAGCGTCGGCAGCTGGACGAGCGCGGCGAGCAGCACCATGCACCACCCCAGCATCCAGATCACGCCCGCGAGTAGGCCGCTGAAGTCGAAGGTGAACGTCCACGCAACGTGGAGAACGGTGAGCTCGAGCGCGACGAGGATCAGACCACGCGTCACGAGAAAGCGCGCGAGCGCGCGCTTGTTGCCAAGCTTCTCGCCGAGGAGAAAGGCGCCGGTGCCCGCGAGGAAGACGAACGCGGGCGCGCAGAAGTGCGTCACCCAGCGCGTGAAGAAAATGCCCGGTGTGGGTCCGCCTGCCGGAACACCGGAGTAGACCCTCACGTGATCGATCGCCATCAGAACCATCACGACACCACGCACCAGATCGAGCGACGTGATCCGCCGAGTCGCGGCTCGTGGGGTGGAGGTGACGTTGTCGTAGGTCTGGGCGCGAACGCCCACCGATGATGCCGTCATATTCGTCCCGCGTGGTTGAGGGTCAACGACACCGGCGCTGGCTTGCGATTGATCGCCAACCAGCATGCATCAACTCTCAACGGCTGTCCAGCCGCGCCACGTCGCCGGGACGAAGCGTGCGGCGCCGGGACAAACGGGGCGAGACCGGCTAGGGCATACCCGTGGCGTGGTGCTCGCCTCGCTGGAATCCTATAAACTCGTGGATCGCCCGTCTTGCCTCGGCGTCGCTGGTGCGGATGTAGAGCTCCGCTCCCCGCGGCAGGTCGCGCGCCTCATAGGTGATGAGCGACCGGCGCGCCGCCATGGTCTTCGCCCCAGGCACTTCGCGCATGTGGACCATCGCCGGGGTCGAGAAGTCGCCCGATTTGAAGGCGCGGGCGATCTCGCGCATGTGCGCGCGGATACGTGCGACGCCGGCGGAATCGTCGACATCGCGCTGCAGCTCGATGCGACCGCCGTCCGGGAGAGCGTCGAAGTGATGAGTGGACGTATACTGGTCGACGCCCATCGCCATCCGCCCGCGCTCCTGCATTGCGGTGAAGGCGGTGTCATGCCGCGCGGGAGGCTCCTTCTGAGCGCGGAGCGTGACCGGCAGCAGAAGCATTGCGATGATGACGATGGGCGTGCGATACATGATGAGCGCTCGGCTGGTGAGTCCGGGAATAACCTTACGGCTCGGACCGCAGCCGCCGCTGGAACCCTGGTTCCAACGAGGATCGATCTGGCGATATCAGTGGACGAGTTGCGCCTCAAGGTGCCGGCGCTCGAGCGCGTACCCGACGCGACGCTCCGGCGCGTCGCGGCGCATGCCGAGGAGCGGCGATACGCGAAGGAGACGACGCTCTACCGCGCCGGCGACCCAGCGGACGGATTGTACATCGTGCTCGCCGGCCGCGTGCGCGTGTCGCGTGAGAGCGCCACCCACGTCGAGCTGCTTCATACGGAGGATGCGGGCGGTGTGCTGGGCGAGATTCCCGTGTTTGGCGGCGGCCCCTTCCCCGCAACTGCCGTCGCGCAAACGAGCACGCGATGCGCTCATCTCCCGCTCGCGGCAGTCGAGCGGCTCCTCGCGGATGATCCCGTCTTCGTTCGCTTCGCGCTCGCTCGGCTCGCGGAGCGTTCGCGTGCTCTTCTCCGCCGGATCGACGAGCTGACCGCAACGACGATCACGGCGCGAGTCGCCGCTTACGTTCTCGCGCGCGCTGGCGACGGGCTCGACGCACCGTTCGCGCTCGGCATGTCGCAGGAAGCGTTGGCGCGCGAGCTCGGTACGGCGCGCGAGGTCATCGTTCGGTCGCTGCGGGCGCTCGTCGATGCCGGGGCAATCGCTCGCTCCGGGCGATCGCGTTTTGTGGTCGCCAACGTTGCCGTACTGAGGGCGATGGCGACTCGTTAGGCGACGGTGCTTCAACCCTCAGCCCGCAACCCCGATCAGCTTTCGTTCAAAGCAATGATGGGCGGCACTCGCATCGCGCGTCTCGCCGGCACGTACATCGCCAGCACCGCGATCACGAGCAGCAGCGACCCCACTCCGCCTAACGTCAACGGATCATGCGCGGTGACGCCGAAGAGCTGCTGGCGGATGAGGGACGTCGTGAGGAGTGAGAGGGTGATGCCGACGGCCAGCCCGGCGATGATCGGCAGCAGGCCCCGACGCATGACGAAGCCCCAGATCAGTCCCGGCGTGGCGCCGAGCGCGAGCCGCACGCCGATCTCGTGCACGTGCTGGTTTACGAAATACGAAACAACGCCGTAGATCCCGACCATTGCCAGCACGAGCGCGATGCCGCCGAGCAGGGAGAGAAGGACGGTATTCATACGCGCGGTGGCGAGCGACGCGCGCATGAATTGATCCAGCGACTTCGCCTCCGTGAGCGGCAGCGACGCGTCGACGCGCGCGACGGCGCGGCCGAGCGGACGCGCGAGCGCCTCCGCCGCGCCCTTGGTCGACGGGCCACGCACCACCACCACGAGCGATCGCTGAATGAGGGGCCAGATCAGTTCGGGCGTCTGCGTGTACGGTATGTAAAACTCGGGAGCGGGCTTCTCGCTCAGCGCGCCATCGTGGATGTTCGCGACGACGCCGACGACGCTGCGATACTTCGGCCCGTTCTTCGGCGCGACGCCGGCGATATTTCGTCCGATCGCCTCACGAGGGTCGCTCTCGGGCCAGAGCATTCGGGCGAGCGCCTCGTTGATCACCATCACCCCCGGGGCTCCGGCGTTGTCGGACGTCGCGATGTCCCGACCCGCGATGAACGGGATGCGCATCGTAGCGAAGTAGCCACTGCTCGCAAAGCGCAGATTCGCCTGCGGGGACTTGTCGTCGATCGGGCGGCCTTCCGCCTCGACCGACGACTGCATCGACGAGCCAGAAAGAGGGACGACCGAGGTCAACGCCGCCGAGGAAACGCCGGGGATGCGCGCGGCCTCGTCGCGGATCGCGCTGAAACCGTTGATGATCGTGGCCGGCGTGGGATAGTGCGCCTCGGGGAGGAAGAGCCGCGCCGTGAGCACACCACGCGGATCGAAGCCGGGATCGACGTGCTGCATCTTCCACGCGCTGCGGATGAGGAGGCCAGAGGCAACGAGGAGCGTGATAGCGAGGGCGACCTCCGCCGCGACGAGCACGGGACGCAGCCGATCGCGCGTCAGCGAGCCGCGGCCGCCTTCACGCAATGTCTGCTGGAGCTGGGGACGCGCCGCGCGAACGGCGGGCAGCAACCCGAAGAAGACCGCGGACACCATGCCTGTGCCTAACGTGAATGCGAGCACTCGCCAATCGATGGTGGCCTGATCGAGCCGCGGAATGTCCTCGGGGCTCACAGCGAGGATGACCCGGAGCAGTCCGTACGCGACAGCGAGTCCGGCAAGCGCACCAGTGACCGCGAGAACGAGACTCTCGGTGAGAAGCTGCCTGACGATGCGGCCGCGGCCGGCGCCGAGCGCGGCGCGAATCGCCAGCTCCTTGGTGCGGGCACTTGCACGGGCGAGCAGCAGGTTCGCGACGTTGCCGCAGGCAATCAGCAGCACGAAGCTCACCGCGCCGAGCAGCACGAGCAGCAACGACTGGTAGGCGCCGACGAGGTCGTCGCGGTAGCGATGCACGTCGGCGCCGTACTCCGTGAGCTTCAGCGTATGCTGGGGAATACGCTCGGCGACGGCGCGCTCGGCGGGGATTGTCGCGGCTCGCGCCTGCTCGAGTGTGACGCCGGGCCGGAGACGCGCGTAGACCTTGAGATAATGCTCACCGTACTTCGTCGCGTCGTCCGACGAGAAGGCGATCGGTGTCCAGATATCCTCGCTGCCGCTCGTGAGGTCGAACGCCTTCGGCATGACGCCGAGAATGGTGTGGGGCGTACCATCGATCTCGACCGTTCGACCGACGGCGGCGCGATCGCCATTGAAGTGGCTCATCCACAACCGGTAGCTGATGACGGCGACGTTGGCGCGTCCCGGCGAGTCCTCGTCGGCGGTGAAGGTCCGTCCGAGGAGCGGATGCGCCCCGAACACGGCGAAGTAATCGGCGGTGACGTGCCCGCCGCCGATCATCTCCGGCACGTCGCCGAGTCGAAGCGTGATGCCGGCCTGCAGCACGGCGGCGGCGACCCGATCGAACGCGGGCACCGCCTGGTATCCGAGGTATTCGGGCGGCGACGGATCCGTTGGCTCGCCCTTCCGCGTGGGATGGACGACGACGATGCGGTCCGCGTTCGCATAGGGCAGCGGCCGCAACGCGACGGCGTCGAGGGCGCTGAAGACGGCGGCGGTGGCGCCGATGCCTAACGCGAGGGTGAGGACGGCGACGATGGTGAACCCGCGGGCGCGGAGGAGCTGGCGGATGGCGAAGGTCGCGTCCTGGCGCAGCTCGTCGAGATATTCGGCGCGGACGGCGCGGCGGTCGCGTTCGGCGCCGTAGCGTCGACACTCGGCGTTGATGGCAGCGCTGTCACCGAAGCGGCGTTCGGCTTCGGTGCGGGCATTCGTCAGGCTCATCCCCTGCTCCATCAGCTCGCGGGTGGTCATCTCGAGATGGAAGGCGAGCTCGCTCTCCACCTCGTCTTCGACGGAGGCGCGCCAGAGTCGCGGCCAGCGCGGACGCCGGCTCACGCGGGCAGGAGCAGCGGCGCCACGGCCTGGACGAAGGTGGCGAACTCCTTCGTCTCGGCACGCAGCTGGCGACGGCCCTTATCGGTGATCTGGTAGAACTTGGCTTTGCGCCCGAGCTCCGAGGTGCCCCAATCGGATTCGATCCACCCGTCTCGCTCCATGCGGTACAGCGCGGGATAGACGGAGCCCTCCTCGACGCTGAGCGCGTCGTGGGTCTGCTCGCGGAGCCAGCGGACGATGGCGTACCCGTGGCGGGGCCCGAAGGTGAGGGTCTTGAGGACGAGGGCGTCGAGGGTGCCGTGGAGGCGATCTTTGGAGGGCGGCATTGGGTGCGCAGGTCTAGGCGTCTAGGGTACAATTGGCGCTTATTGCCTAGATGTCAAGGGCTTGGCCGTCGCGCGCGCTTTTCCGCCATGAATCTTTGGCGAGAGCGGCTCAGTAGACTTCGGGGCCGCAAACCCTCACCCGCCACCGTGACCATGTCCGACTCGGCCATCATCGTCGATCGCCTAACGAAGACGTTTCGCGTCGCCGAGCGGCGGCCGGGGGCGTGGAACGCGCTCGCCGGGCTGGTACGGCGGCATTACCGGGAAGTGCGCGCGATCGACGACATCAGCTTCCGGCTCGCCGAGGGCGAGCTGCTCGGCTTCGTCGGGCCTAACGGCGCCGGCAAGTCGACGACGATCAAGATCCTATGCGGCATCCTCGAGCCAACGGCGGGTCAATGCACTGTGGGTGGCATCGTCCCATGGCGTGAGCGCGTGAGGCACGTCGCGCGGATCGGAGCGGTCTTCGGCCAGCGGACGCAGCTCTGGTGGGATCTTCCCGTGATCGAGAGCTTCGCGCTGCTCCGCGACATCTATCGAGTGCCGCCGGAACGCTATCGGCAAACGAGCGACGAGCTGATTGCGCGACTCGATCTCGGTCGACTGCTCGCCACGCCCGTGCGTCAGCTCTCGCTCGGCCAGCGCATGCGGTGCGAGATCGCCGCGAGCCTGCTGCACGAGCCGCGCGTCCTCTTTCTCGACGAGCCAACGATCGGCCTCGACGCCGTCGCGAAGCTCGCGGTCCGCGACTTCGTGAAGACGCTCAATCGGGAGCATGGCGTCACCGTGATCCTGACGACGCACGACATGCACGACATCGAGGCCTTGGCCGAGCGAGTGATCGTCATCGGCAAGGGCGTCATCCTCGCCGATGGGAGCCTCGCGTCGCTGCGGCGCGGCGCGCTCGCGGAGCGGCGTCTCCGGGTGCACTTTGCCGGTGAGCCGCCGGCGACGATCGAGCTGCCCGGCGCCGCCGTTAGGCAGCGCGAGGCGCGCTCGATCGAGCTCGCGTTCGATCCACGGCTGACGTCGGCGCACCGGCTCATCGCGTCGGTCGCCTCGGAGTTCGAGGTCGAGGACATCCACCTCGAGGAGCCGCCGATCGAGGAGGTCATCGCGCGCTTCTACGCGCAGCACGAGGTGGACGGATGACCGCGAGCGCGCTCCGCCCGTATCACGCTGTCTTCCGCGCGCGCTTTCAGCTGCTGCTGCAGTATCGCGCCGCTGCGATCGCGGGCTTCGGCACGCAATGCTGGTGGGGCACGATCAAGGTGATGATCTTCTCGGCGTTCCTCGCCGGTCCGGTGGCGAGCCCGATGACGCTGCGGGAGACGATCGATTACATCTGGCTCGGCCAGGCGTTCCTGATGCTCCTCCCCTGGTCCGCCGATCCGGAGCTCGCGCGGATGGTGCGCTCGGGCGACATCGCGTACGAGCGGCTGCGTCCCGTCGATGGATATGCATACTGGTACGCGCGGGCGGTGGCGCGTCGGACGGCCACGCCGCTTCTCCGCGCGATGCCGATGGTGCTGCTGACTGGCGTAGTCCTTCCCTCGTTAGGCTACGGGCGCTGGGGACTCGGGCCGCCGGCCGGCATCGCGGCCGTGCTCCTGTTCATCGCATCGATGGCGCTCGTCGTCGCGTTGGCGAGCGCCTTCTCCACGCTGCTCGACGTGCTCGTCGTGATGACGCTTTCGGAGCGCGGCGTGAATATCCTCGTCGCGCCGCTTGCCATCGTCTTCTCCGGCAGTCTCATCCCGCTGCCTCTCCTCCCGGAGTGGCTGCAGCCGTTCATGCAGTATCAGCCGTTCGCCGGATTGCTGGACTCTCCCCTTCGCATCTACAGCGGTCATCTCGGCGGATGGTCCGCCGTCGGCGCGCTCGGTCGTCAGGCCGTCTGGACCGTGCTCCTCGTGGCGTTAGGCAGAGCGATCATGCGCCGCGCGATGGCACGTCTCCAGACGCAGGGAGGCTAGCGTGAACGCGATTCGCCTGTACGGACGCTATGTCGGCGTATCGCTGCGCTCGCAGATGCAGTATCCCGCGTCGTTCCTGCTCACGTCGGCGGGCGCCTTCGCCGCGACCGGCGTGGACTTCCTCGCCACGTGGGCGCTGTTCGCGCGCTTTCGACAGGTCGCGGGCTGGCACTTCGGCGAGGTGGCACTCTTCTACTCGGTGATCGGTGTGTCGTTCGCGCTCGCTGACGGGCTCACGCGCGGCTTCGACATCTTCGGCGACCAATTCGTCAGAACGGGCGACTTCGACCGACTGCTCGTACGTCCTCGGTCGACGGTGCTGCAACTCCTCGGTTACGAGCTCCGGGCGACGCGGATCGGTCGGCTGGCACAGGCTCTCGTCGTCGGCGTCGTCGCTATTCGCCTGACAGGTATCACCTGGCACCTGGCCCCGTGGGCGACGCTGCTCTTCGCCGTCGCGGGTGGCACGGCCCTCTTCTCCGGCATTCTCGTGCTGCAGGCGACGCTCGCCTTCTGGACCGTGGAGAGTCTCGAGATCGCGAACACGCTGACCTATGGCGGCGTCGAAGCAGCGCAGTATCCGCTCGACCTCTATGCACGGTGGTTCCGGAACTTCCTCACCTTCGTCGTGCCACTTGGCTGCGTGTCGTACTTTCCGGTAGCGGCGGTGCTTGGCAAGGCCGACCGCACCGGCGTGCCGGCGCAGCTGCTCCAGCTCACGCCCGCGTTAGGCTTCGTCTTTCTCGGCGTAGCGCTCTGGCTGTGGCGGTACGGCGTACGACACTACACCTCGACTGGCAGCTGACAGGACTATTGAGTCGCATGGCACTCTTCAGGCAATCGGCGCAGCTCGCGCGCTGCGATCAATGTCGCACCTTCTTTGATCCCGTATACGGAGGCGTTTGCGCGCGCTGCGGCCGTCTGCTCTGCGCGACGCACCTCCACGGCGGGTTCCTGTCGCGTCTCATCGGTCGCCTCGTGCCGCGAAAGACGGACTGTGTGCAGTGCCGTGGACGGCCGACGTGAACGGCGACACATTTAGTTCTTGCTCATCGCACCGACATCGAGACGGAATACGATCTCGCGAGGAATCGGATTCCGGCCGAATTCTTCTCGCGGTAGACTGCCGGGACCTGGCGTGCTGATCTCCGGATCCAGACCGGAGTGGTTCGTGGACGTCAGCAGATTGCGTCCAGCGATCGTGAGAACGGTACCGGCGAAGTATGGCGACCAGCTCCGCGGCAGCTGCCAGCGAATCGCAAGCTCCCGGAGCTTGAAGAAGGAGCCATCTGACATGAATCCCACAACGGGCTCGCCGCCCGACGCGACCGCCGCGGCAACCGCCGCCTGCTCCGCGAGCGGCGTGCTCGGATCCTGTGCCGCGCGGCAATTGCGACGATTGCGGCAGCGGACCTCTTCCATCTCATTCATGACCATGTTGCCGTGGCGATAATCGCCCAGTGCGCTCACGGTGAGCCCGTGACCGAGCCGAAGCTCGGAGCCGATTCCCGCCTCGAAGGTGGGAAGCGACGGTTGCGCGACCAGCGGCAGAAGCTGGACCTCGCTGACGTCGATGATCCCGTCGTGATTAGCATCTGCAAATGTGTACGGCACGACGCGGGCGGCGCCGAGGGCCGAGCCTTCTCTCGTTATGCTGTATGCTCCGATCACTGGCGGGAACACGAACCGCGTGACACGATTCGAAAGCGCCGCGAGCGAGACCGTCGCCGTCCACCGGAGCTCGCCGAGATCGAGTAGGAGAGCGTGCAGCAACGCCTCGACCCCGCTGTTGCGGATCTCGCCAGCGTCCGTGTCGAGGACGAGCGCCGGACCGCCGGGTGCTCCGATGCCCACATCGAGGAGGTTTGTACTCGTCGAGCGAAAGAGTGTGACCGACGCGCTTCCGAGACGATCGAGCGAAGCGTCTGCCCCGAGCTCGAGAGTCTTCGTCCGCTCGATCTTCGCCTGATTGCCGGTGCCACTCTGTGGCGGGCCGACCGGGACGGAGAAGAGCGTCGGCAACGAAGGCATAGCGCCAGGAAGCTCTGCGTACGCCGCGCGGAGTCTCACCGTGGAGCGGCCGCGCATCAGCGGCGCGAGGCGCCACGAGAGGTTGGCCGCGGGGAACCATTCCGGCTGCTCGGTCCCTAAGAACGTCCGCGTCATGCGGTGAAGGGAGCCGTTGACCGAGATCCCCCGCGGCCAGTCGAAGCCCTGGACCAGGGTCACGCTCCGCGAGCGATTGCTGAACTGGCTCCCCTCCAGCTCGAGGACTGGCGATACGCCGATGGAATGGCTCGTCTCGATCCAATTCTTCCACCAGTCAAGAATGAGCGCCGATGAGCCGGTGACGCTTCCGTGAATTGAATACGATGAGGCGATGCGGCCGGTTGTCGTCAGCCGCCAGTTCTCGTCCGCCCCGCGTTCTGTGCCGCGCAGCGTGTCAGTGACAGGCCCGAGATTGTCGAGACGCCACCGATCGACGACGCGATCGCGGCCGGTCAGGAGCGAAGCCTGCAACCACCGGCCTGGCTCCCAGCTCACGCCGACCGCGCTCGTTGTGTGGCGCAGGCGCCGGTCGGGATAGAGAGAGTCCGGCGGTATAAGGCCGCCAGCGGTGAAGTATCCGCGGTTGGCGTCGTTCACCGCCTCGCCGAGCAACCCGTTCGAGATCACGTCATTCGCGATGGTATAGCCGCCGTCGAGTCCCATCCGGGCGTTGTCGCGGCGAAACGCGTGTGAAGCGCGCACCGCCAAATGCCACGGCAGCGGACGCTCGACCCTTGCGCGATAGCTCAACCGTGATGCCTCGTCGTGCGGGAGCACACCTTGCCGCTGACTGGCGCTGACGCTTGCGTAGAGCGCGGCGCCTAACGGGGATGCGCTCAGCGACAGATGGCCAAGGCCCGATCGCGCGGAACGAAATGGGCTCGCCTGCTCGAGCGGATTCCAGACGTCGAGCCCGGTCGGGTTGCAAGTGTGTGCCGCGACTGCCAGCAGGCTGCAATCCGCGACAGGCTGTCCCGTCGAGGGCGACGTACCGCGACGACGGTAGTTAGCGGGATAATCATCGTGGGCCAAGCCAGACAGCAGTTGCGCGCGACCACCGAATCGGAGTGGCCCGCCGCCGGACTTGGTGGTCACGAGGATCACGCCACCACCCGCTCCTTCCCCATACGCAGCCGCAGCCGCACCGCTCAGTACCTCGACACGCGCAATGTCCTCGACGGGGATATCATCGAAGCGGGACGGAGCAATCGCGCCAAAGAGTGGGAGTGTATCGGCCTGCTCGGCGGCGACGCGCACACCATCCACGAACAGGAGCGGCGGTCCCGACTCGATGAAGCTGATCGGCCCACGGAGCATAACGAGTGAGCCGTCGCTGGCCATTCCTCCCGATCGGAGTACGCGCAGGCCGGGGAGTCGCGCTTGCAGGAGCTCTGAGAAGGTCGGCGCCGTGGACGCGGCGATCTCCGCTGAGTCGATGACGAGAACGCGGGCGCCCCAATTGCCTGCCTGCGAGCGCAGCAGTGGCGCAACGGGAACTGTGGAGTCGGGGCCCGCCTGTGCTCGTGCAAGGAGCGGCGAGGCTAGAATGAATGCGAATGCAAGAACTGGAAACCGATGACGAGCTGCGCTGATCACGAGAATGGACGGCAACGGTGGAGATTCAGCCGATGGGGCGAGAGCGCATATTAGCGTCCGCGCCGCTGCCGCACAGCGTCTCTAGTTGCGACGACGTCCGCCCTCGAGCCGCGCGAGTGCTTCACGCGCACCGAGCACCACGGGCTGCAGCTCCGGATCCGCGCCACGCCACGCCTCGACGACGAGCGCGTAATCGCGCGCGGCCTCGGTGCGCCGGCCGAGTCGATCGAAGACACGCGCGCGCTCCATCGTCCACACGACGTCGTCGAAGCCATTGCTGCACGAGGTCGTGCCCGGCCACCGCCGCGTGAGGTGCGTCGCCGCCTCGCGGTAGCGGCCCTGCACCATGAGCAGATGCGCGAGAGTGAGGCGGGCGTCGTACCAGCACTCGTGCAGCGTGTCACGTGCCGTGAGTAGTTGCTCAATAGCGAGCGTCGTGTCCCGTCTCGCGAGTGAGAGGTACGCGCGGCCCATCGTCGCGCTCGCACGGAGCATCTCCACGCCCGAGGGCGTCCGCGACCGACGCTGCGCCTCGACGAAGTGCGCGATGTAGCGCTGGATCGCGACGGTGTCGCCGTCGGTCGCCCACCAGCCGTAGAGCTTCGTCATCGTCGTTCGCGGCGCCAGCTGGAGCACACGCGAGAACTCGACGCGCGCCGTCTCTGCCGGGACCATGCCGGCCCGCGCGAGGTTGTAGACGAGCGTCGGCCGCAGCCAGTGGAGCTGTCGCTGCGTTAGCCGGTACGCCTCGCGGAGATGTCCGCGAAACTGCAGGGCGTTCGCGATCTGCGAGTAGGTGCAGGTGACCCTGTGGCTGGCGGCCAGCGAATCGGCGGGAAGCGCATTCAGGGCGCGGCCGATGCGCAGCGCCATCTCCGCGGAGTCAGCGACATGGCGCAGCAACCGCGACGCGTCGCAGAGAATCTCCGTGGGTATCGAGTCGACGAGCCGCGAGACGTCGATCGCCGCCCCGCGCCGCGGATCGAGCAACGCGTCGTCGAGACGAATGATGTCCGACTGACGGCCGGACGGCTCGCGCGCGAGATATCCGCCGATGTACCGGCGCGCGCTCGCCGGGCCGTCCAGGTATGCCGCAAGGGAGATCGGCGTCACGTACGCGGGAGCAAACGTCGAGTCGAGCGCGATGGCGCTGTCATAGAGCGCCAGCGTCGCCCGATCGTCTACCTCGCCGAGGATGACCTCGTCATCGAATCGGCTGCGCGCGTCGGCATACAGGAAGCGGAGTTCCGCGTCGTTAGGGTATCGCCGGAGCGCCGTCTCGAGCGTCGCGTACAACCGGTGCACGAGGGATTCCTGCGCCGCATAATCCCCACTCTTCAGCCCGTGCAGCCAGGCGAAGTACGATTCCGCCGACAGCGAATCGATTGTCGCCAGGAGCCGTTCATGTGGGCCGAGCACTCCGGTGTGCCGGCTCGGCTGCCGCATCAGCGCGTACGTCGCCGAATCGGGGATGTCGCGGCTGTCGCGCCACCGTCGCACCGCGGCGAGTCTGTGATACGCCAGCGCGAAGGTCGTGTCGAGTGCGACGGCGCGCTCGAAGTGGATCTGCGCCGAATCCCAGAGCGCGTCTCGATAGAACTGCTCGCCCTGGAGATATGCCTTGAGGGCGCCGAGTGAGGTCCTCGGCCATTGCGCGACGCGCGCGAAGTCGCTGCCGCGCAGCCGACCGACCTCGCGCAGCACGGCGACGGTGATCGAATCGGACAGCCGATCGATGCGATTGGGGACATCGCGCTGCTCGATCTCGGCGAGCGTCCGACCCGTGGTCGCGTCGAGGAGGCTGACACTGGCGCGCACGGAATCGCCCGCGCTGATCAGGCCTCCGAAGAGAACGAGACGCGCTCCCGTCGCCTTGCCTAACGCGCGCGCGGACTGCGCGTCGGCGCGGCCGTGCCAGCGGCGCACGACGTCCGAAGCAGGCACGGTGCGCAGCGGTCCCGCGCCATCGAGATTTCGCGACATGACGTCGACGAGACCCTCCTTCCAGAGCGCGAGCGTCGGCATCTCGACGTCGAAGGGTGCAACGGCGACGAGATCCGCATCGAGGCTCGCGCTACCGCGAGCTACCAGGTATCCGGCGGGAAGGACGGCGGCGATCGTCGCCGCGACGATGGTGAACCGGGCGCGTCGCCATCGCCGAGCCGTCGTCGGCCGCTCGGCGGCGCTGAGCGCAAGCGCGAGCTGCCCGGCGGTCGCAAATCGATCGTCTGGCGAAGGCGCCATCGCGCGAAGCACAACCTTCGCGAGCTCGTCGGAGACGTACTTCGCGGGCGCGTCGAGATCTGGCTGGGCACCGTCGTCGCCGCGGGCCGCGCGGGGGCCGAACGGCTGCGCGCCGGTAATCAGCTCATACAGCACGCAGCCGAGCGAGTAGATGTCGCTGCGGCCGTCGACATCGGGCGCACCCGCCGCCTGCTCCGGGCTCATGTAGGACGGCGTGCCGAGGATCCCTCCGGCGCCGTCTGCTCCTTCATCGCTCGCCTCGGAGATGGCGCGCGCGATGCCGAAGTCGGCGATGACCGCGTGTCCATCCTGGAGGAGGATGTTCTCCGGCTTGATGTCGAGATGAATGATGCCGCGACGATGCGCGTAGTCGAGCGCGCGCGCGATCTCGCCGCCGAGCCGAACTACCTCGTTAGGCGCGAGCCGGGGCTCGCGGCGCAGCCGGTCGCGCAGTGTTTCGCCGCCGGCGAACGGAGAGACAAAGTAGAGCAGCGGCGGGTCGTCTCCCTCTGTGCACTCCTCGCCGGAATCGTGGAGCGGCAGGATGTGCGGATGGGAGAGACCGGCGGCGATCTCGATCTCGCGCTCGAACCGCACACGACCGCTCTTGCGCGCGAGCTCGCTGCGGAGGGTCTTCACGGCGACCTGCCGTCCGTGCTTCGGATCGTCCGCCAGATAGACCGTGGCCATCCCGCCGCGGCCGATCTCGCGAACGATCTGGTAGCGACCGCCGAGGAGCGTCGGCATCGGCGTGCTCTCCTCGACGAGCAGCGGCGCGTAGGCGACCGCGGCGGGCGTCTCGAGCATGTTGGCGCCGAGGTCGCAAGCGGAGAGCAACGACCTGAGCTCCGCGCGCAGCCCGAGGTCGCCAGCGCACGCCCGATCGAGAAATGCCGACCGGCGGGCCGGCTCGACCTCGAGGGCGGCGTCGAGCAGGGGCTCGAGCTGCTGCCACCGCTCCCGCGACAGGCTGCCTAACGAGGTCATGCGCCGGCGCGCATCTCCGGCGACTGCCACGGCCGCGCGAGGTCGGCGCCGAGGGCGTGGTAGAGCAGACCGCGGGCCTTGATCCAGTCGCGACGAACGGTGCGGACGCCGATGTGCAGCGCCTCGGCGGTCTCCTGCTCCGTCATGCCGCCGAAGAAGCGGCATTCGACGACGCGCGCGAGCCGCGGTTCGAGGCGGGCGAGGTGGTCGAGCGCCTCGTGGAGCTCGAGCAGCGACTCGGCCGGATCGACGGCGGGCGCGAGGCTCTCGTCGAGCGTGACGACGCGCTGCGGTCCACCGCGCTTCTCGGCGGCGCGGCGCCGCGCGCGATCGACGAGGATGTGGCGCATCGCCACGGACGCGACGCTGAGGAAGTGCGCGCGATTCCGCCAATCGGCGCGCTCGGCGCGGGCGAACTTGAGGTACATCTCATGAACGAGGGCGGTCGTCGAGAGCGAGTCGTTCGGCCGCACCGCGAGCTCGCGCCGCGCGACGCGGCGCAGCTCCTGGTAGACAAGCGGCAGAATCTGATCGAAGGCTTCGCGACGGCCCGAGCGCAGCTCCGCGAGCAGCTCGGTGACGTTGGGGGCGTCGGTTGCGGCCGCGCGCGAGCGTTCCAGCGAGAGGTGTGGTGTCGGCATGGCGAACGGTGACTAGGCGTCAGTGTGAGAACTCTTATAATGCCAAATCAACGTCGCGCCGATTTTGTTCCGCAACATAGACGCGATGTCCTGACAGATTCCGGCCAACTGGCCGCGATCGGCGTTGATGTGCAAATGCTCAACCGGGCGCGTACGCGTCCGGTCACCGTCGCGCGTGAGGCGGCGGGCACGGTGGATCTTTTCTGTCGGAAGCGAAGCTGCCGTCGTCCGACGGCCGGGCTGCGGCTCGGAGCAAAAGGTCGCCACCCCGATGGGGCGGCGGTATCAGTCGCCGTCCTACAGCGAAACGTTCGCGCCGTGGCGCCGTAGGGGGCCGCGTCCCCCTTCCGGAACGAATCGAATGAGCCTACGGCAGAGCGTGACCTACGCGGGTCGATCGCTGGCCCGCGCCCCTCTCTTCAGTATCGCCGTCGTCCTCACGCTCACCATCGGCATCGGGGCCGCCTCGGCGATCTTCGCCGTTGTCAACGCGGTGCTCCTCCGGCCCCTTCCCTACGAACAGCCCGATCGGCTGGTTGGCGCCTGGCTCGACATGGCACCCGTCAACCTGTCTCACGTGCAGCAGACCGCCGGCACGTACCGGACCTTCAAGCGGTTCGCGCACTCGATCGAAGGGATCGCCGCCTACCAGGACGGATCGCTCAACGTCGCCGATCCGGACAACCGCGCGGAGCCGGCGCGCGCGAGCGTCGCGTGGCTCACGGCAAACGCGATTCCTCTCCTCGGCGTCCGTCCGGTCATGGGCCGCAGCTTCACGGAGGCGGAAGACCAGCCGAAGGCCGCGCCGGTCGCCGTGATCAGCGAGCGCTTGTGGAACCGGCGGTTCGGCGGCGCGCCGACGACGTTAGGCAGGAAGCTCGTCATCGCGGGGAAGCTCACCGACATCATCGGCATCATGCCCGACCGATTCCGTTTCCCCAACGCGACGACGGACATCTGGCTGCCAATCCAGCTGGATCCAAATGATCCCTATCCGGGAGGCTTCAACTACAACGCCTTCGCGCGACTCAAGCCCGGCGTCACGCTGGACGCTGCGCAGCGCGAATTTGCCAGCGTTCTCCCGCGCGTGGTCGAGGTCTCGCCGAACATGGCGCCGGGCGTGTCGATGCAGATGGTGCTCGAGCAGGCGAAGCCGGTGAGCCGGCTCGTGCCGATGCGCGACGACGTGATCGGCGAGGCAAGCCGGACGCTCTGGATGGTGGCAGCCACGGCGCTCCTCGTTCTGCTCGTGACCTGCGCGAACGTCGCGAATCTGCTCCTCGTGCGCGCGGACGCGCGGCAGCGCGAGCTCGCCGTCCGCTCCGCGTTAGGCGCTGGACGTGGTCGCGTGCTCGCCCACTTCCTGACCGAAGCGGCAGTGCTCGCGGGCGTCTCCGCGCTGTTGGGGCTGGGCGGTACGGTAATCGCGACGCGGCTGCTCGTGAGTGCAGGACCGACTGGCATCCCACGGTTGGCGGAGGTTGCCGTCGACGGTGAAGTGGTCGCATTCACGCTCCTCGTGGCCATACTGGTCGCGGTTGTCTGTAGTGCGTTCCCGGCCATCCGGTTCGTGCGCGGCAATCCGCTCGCCGGTCTCCGCGACGGCGGCCGCGGCGGAACTGCGGGTGGACGGCGACAGCGTATTCGCGGCGTGCTCGTCGTCGCGCAGGTCGCGTTGGCGCTCGTCGTGCTCGCGACCTCCGGTCTCCTGCTCCGAAGCTTTCAGCGGCTGCACGCCGTACGACCGGGCTTCGATCCCGAAGGCGTGGCCACGCTGCAGTTCTCAGCGCCGAATCTTCGCTATCCGACCGACACGAGCGTGGTGCGCTTCTTCATGAACGTCTCGGATCGGGTGGCGCAGCTGCCCGGAGTGCGCCACGTCGGCATCTCGTCCCACCTTCCGCTCTCGAATCAGGGGATGAATCTGAACCCGGTGTACGTCGAAGGCGACGTGACAACGGCAAAGAAGATTCCGCCGCTCGCGATCTACGTCACGGCCGACAGTGGCTACTTCCGGGCAATGGGGATTCCCCTGGTTGCCGGCCGCGGTTTCGATCGGCTCGACCGGCAGCACCCCGACGAAGCGCTCATCAGCGTCGAGACGGCGCGGACCGTCTTCCACGACTCCACCGGCCGCACGGCGCTCAACAAGCGCTTCCAGGAGCTACCGAATGGCCCGTGGCATACGGTGGTGGGTGTCGTGGGCAGTGTGCGCGATACGACGCTCTCAGGCGGTCCGACGCGCTCGGTCTATGTCCCTGAGACAGCGGGTGGTGACACGACGGACGGTCAGCTGCAGCGGACGATGGCGATCGTCGCGCGCACCAGCGGCGACGTCGCGGTGACGACACGCGCCATCCAGCGCGTCATCCACGAGATGGATCCGACTCTCCCGACCTTCGAAGTCCGCTCGATGCGCGCGACGGTCGACGCGTCGATGGCGATGCTGTCGTTCACGATGGTGGTGCTCATCGTCGCCGCGGCGGTGACGCTCGTCCTCGGCATGGTCGGGCTCTACGGGGTCATCGCCTACGTCGTTGCACTGCGGACGCGGGAGTTGGGCGTGCGCATCGCGTTAGGCGCACAGCCGAGCGGGGTGGCGCGGATGGTCACGACTCAGGGACTAGCGCTCTGCGGCGGCGGCATCGCGATCGGGCTGGTCCTCGTCATGCTCGGCGGACGGTTTCTGCGAGCGCTGCTCTTCGAGGTCGGGCCAGCGGATCCTGTCGCGTTAGGCACGACGGTGCTCATCATCGTGGGCTTCGCGCTGCTCGCGACCTGGATTCCCGCCCGTCGGGCATCCCGGGTGAACCCGGCGGAGGCGTTGAGGACGGACTAACGACAGTTATCAGTTATCAGTCCATAGTTATCAGGGAGTTCGGAACGAAGCGTTGATCCGGGTTGTCATCCTGAGCGAAGCGAAGGATCTACTCAAGCTCGGGTAGATCCTTCGTCGCTTTGCTCCTCAGGATGACGACAAATCCCATCAACGCTTCGTTCCTTACTCCCTGATAACTATGGACTATGGACTGATAGCTCCTAGTTTCCCTCAGCATCCTCGCAGGATCATCGGATGTCCGACACACCTTTCATCGCTCGCGGCTTTCACGCGAAGCGCGCGAATGCGGCGCCGAATCGGCTGCCGCCGGGGCAGTACGAGACGCGGGACTTCCCCGTTCTCTCCGCCGGGCCCACGCCCCATACGCCACTCTCGAAGTGGGACTTCACCATCCTCGACTCATCGGGGACGTCATTGCGATGGACGTGGGATGAGCTCCAGGCACTGCCACACGATACGCCGACCGTCGATATCCACTGCGTCACCAAATGGTCGAAGTTCGACACCCGGTGGGAGGGGATTTCCGTCGACACGCTATTCGACGCCGCGCGTGCGAAGGGAATGGCCGACGGCGCGTTCATCGTCGCCTTCTGCGATGGCGGATACACTACGAACCTTCCCTTCTCCGACGTGACCGGCGGAAAGGCGTGGGTCGCGTTTGGCTACGACGGTGCCCCCTTGCCGCCAGAGCATGGCGGACCGGCGCGGCTTCTGGTGCCGCACCTCTATTTCTGGAAGAGCGCGAAGTGGGTTCGCGGTCTCCGCATCCTTCAGCGCGACGCGCCTGGATTCTGGGAACAGCTCGGCTATCACGATCGCGGAGACCCGTGGCGTGAGCAGCGGTATCAGGGCGACCCCTGAGGTGACGCTGGAGCGCGCGGCCGCGCCGACGCGTCTCGAGTGGCGCGTCGCGACCGTGGTGAGCGTCCGCGCCGAGACGCGGCACGCACGCACCCTCGTGCTCGACGTACCACAATGGCCCGGCCACCGCGCCGGCCAGCACGTCGACGTCCGGCTCGTCGCCGAAGACGGCTATCAGGCGCAGCGCTCCTACTCGATCGCCTCGGCGCCCGAGTCGCCGACACTGGAGCTCACGATCGAGCGGCTCGAGGACGGTGAGGTCTCACCATACCTCTGCGACGTGCTCCAGCCGGGCGACGGCGTCGAGCTGCGCGGACCGATCGGCGGCTACTTCGTCTGGGAAGTCACTCTTGCCGGACCGCTCCTGCTCGTCGCCGGCGGATCGGGGATCGTGCCACTCATGTCGATGCTGCGTCACCGCGCGCTCGCCGCGGACGCAAGCCGCGCGCGGAGCCCCGTTAGGCTCCTGTATTCGGCGCGCACGGCGGACGACCTCATCTACGCGAGCGAGCTGGCGCGCCTGGGCTCGGCGCCGGATGTTCGTATCGAGTATACGCTCACACGCTCGGCGCCAGCCGACTGGACGGGTTACAACCGCCGCATCGACCGTCCGCTCCTCGAGGAGGTGGCGTGGCCGGCGAGCGAAGGGACGCGGGCGTTCGTCTGCGGCCCGACGCCGCTCGTCGAGCAGGTTGCGAATTTGCTGGTGGAGTTCGGCTACGATCCGCTCCGCGTACGCACAGAACGTTTCGGACCGACCGGCTCGTGAGGACGCGCAGTCGTTAGGCATGGACAGTTAACCGGAGACTCCGATGCAGACCGAAGAGATGCGCCTCGATGGAAACGCCGCCGCGGGCCTCCTGCGCGAGCTATTCGTCCGGGACATGACGAGCGCGATGGCGACCTGTCGCGGCTGTGGCAACGTCGGCCCGGTCGGCGCGCTGCTCGAGTACGGCCACCAGATGGGGATCGTGCTCCGCTGTCCCACGTGCGAAGGCGTGGTGCTCCGCCTCGTGCACGCCGCGGACGCGCTGCGTCTGGATCCCTCCGGAATGGCGCTACTCACCCTCACCGACGGAACGCCGGTGTCGTGAGGCAGTGCTACTCGAATCCGACGCGACTCAGCACCACGATGAGGGCGACGACGCCGATCACGAGGACGGCGGCGCCACCGAGCGCGGGAAACGACTCGAGCCGGCCGCCGGCGTGGAGTGCGGAGGCGGTGCGGCCCTCGATGCGGATCGCGTCGCCCGAGAGGACGACGCTCGCCAGCCCGCGATTGCCTAACGCGGTCTCGGCCGTGAGCCCAAATCCCTGGACGAGTCCCTGATTCGGGAAGCTCGACTGCTGCTGCGCCAGAAGTGGACCGGCGGCGAGATCGGTGGAGAAGCCGTGGGCGTGCCAGTCGCGGCGCCGCGCCTTGAGCGCGAAGCGCGTGCCGCCATTCTCGATGCCGCCGGCCTGCAGCGACCCGCCTATGGCATAACCATCGGGGCGATTGACCATCCGTCCGACGTCTAGCGCGAGGTACTCGCGCAGGTCGCGGTACGCGCCTGGCGGCGTCGGACCTTCATGCGGCTGATGTGTGCCCGCGAGACGTCCCATCAAACTCAGCTCGAAAACGAAGTAGGCGCGACAAGCGGTCGCCGGCTGCGGGCGAAAGCAATTCGCGCGCGGCGGACGCGCACTGTCCGCCTGGCCAAGGAGCGGTGTCGTCGCAAGGCAGATCAGCGTGACGCAGAGGACGAGCCGAGCTCTCATCGTTCTCAGGGTGAAATGGTTGGGTTGGATGCAAGCACGATTCGCGCCGATGCCGATGGTGCGCTGCCCCCAACGCCAATTGACCCCGCCCGAATGGGCGCCATATTCGCTCCCGGGCCCGGTCTATCGCGCCTAACGACCCACTCGACCCGCTGGAGATTCGACTCATGTGGCGATCATCGTTTCTTCTCCTCACGCTGCTCCTTCCGTCATGGCACCCAGACGCAGCCTCCCGGCCCGTTGCTCGGCCGGTCACGGCGGCCATCGATTCGGGGCTGGTAGGGCGTTGGGACATCACGATTCAGACGCCCAACGGCAGCCGTCCTTCGTGGCTCGAGCTGTGGGTGTCGGGTCGGGACGCGCTCGTCGGTCGTTTCGTCGGCATCGTCGGCAGCGCACGCCCGATCTCGGTCGTCGAGGTTGGCGGCGACTCGATTCGCTTCGCGATCCCGCATCAGTGGGAGAACGGCGACGGCGATCTCACCGTTACCGGCCGCCTAACGGGCGGAGGCCTAGCGGGCAGCATGACCTTCCCCGACGGCAAGCGTTACGACTGGACGGGAGTGCGCGCGCCGGCGTTGCGCGGCGAGGTCACGCCGAGGTGGGGCGCACCCATTCACCTCCTGCACGCGAATGATCTCGGCGGATGGCAAGCGCAGGGCGGCGCGCAGAATCAGTGGGTGGTGAGCAAAGGCGTTCTCCGCAGCCCGCACTCCGGCGCGAACATCGAGACGACGCAGACGTTCAAGGACTTCAAGCTCCACATCGAGTTCCGCTACCCGAAGGAGAGCAACAGCGGTGTCTATCTGCGCGGCCGTCATGAGGTCCAGATCCAGGACGACTACGGCCTTCCGCCGATGGACGATCGCTTCAGTGGCGTCTACGGCTTCATCTCGCCGAGCCGGATCGCGGCGAAGCCCGCGGGCGAGTGGAATTCCTACGACATCACCCTGGTTGGGCGAATGGTGACTGTGGTCGCCAACGGCCAACGCGTCATCTGCAATCAGGAGATTCCCGGCACCACCGGCGGGGCCATCGACAGCAACGAGGGCGCGCCCGGTCCGCTGCTCCTGCAGGGTGACCACGGACCGGTCGAGTTCCGCAACATCATCATCACGCCGGCGCGGTAAGCCGCTGTCATCCTGAGCGAAGCGAAGGATCTACTCTCCGAGCCGCGCGATCGCTGCGCTCCCTCAGGATGACAGCTCTCAATGACACTCCCCACTGCCCGCGTCGACGATGGCGCGATCAGTATTCTCGAAACTCCAGGCATACCGGCCGGCGTCCAGGGCGAGGACGAGAATGCCGTGCATGTCGTTGATGATCACCTCGCTGTTCGGCTGGCGCTCGCGGACGTCGTAGAATTCGGCGCCGCCCGTTCCGACGGTGAATTGCCGGATGCCTGACGACGGATCGGCGTTGCCGTCCGGATCCTGAGGTGCGAATCGTTCGTACAGGTGGTCGTGACCGGAGACGACGACGTCGACGCCGTTCGCGTACATCAGGTCCCACATGCGCTGCATCTGGTAGTGATTGCCGTGCAGCCCGGAGCTGAAGCGCGGATGGTGGAAGTAGGCGATCGTGCACGTCGCGCCCCGATGTGTCGCGAGATCGGCCGCGAGCCACACCTGCTGAGCGACGTCACCCGCGCACGCGCGTCCGGCTGCCGTGTCAGGCGAGGCCGGTATTGGCAGAACCGGGAATCCTGGCGGCATCTCGGTCAGCTCCGGAGGCCAGCAGGCGTACACCTGCGGCGTGCTGTTGATGACGATCACGTGCCAGCTGCCGAGGTCATAGCTGTAGTAGCCGAGCGGTGGCGCCGATCGCAAGCCGAAGTAGGTGAAGTAGCCGGCGGCGCCCGGCGTGAGATACTCGTGGTTTCCAGTCGCGGGCCGAGTGCGATCGCGCACGCGCCCCCACGTCGGCTGATAGCATCCCGCATAGTCGAGTGGCGACCCGAACTCGTACGCGTTGTCGCCGACCGCCATCACCGTCGCATCGGGCAGCTCCTCGAGCAAGCGCGCCGTCTGCGCTGCCGGATTGTTCCCTGTCGGTCGGTGAAACTGTGTCACGTCCGAGCCGGGATAGCACCGCGCGATATCCCCTGCTCCCGCAAGGAGTGCGGGCGCGCTGGTCCGCGCGCCATGGTGCCGGTGTGGCTTGTCGATGTAGTCCCGTAGCCAGGCGACGAGATCGGTCGGCGACGGGATGCGTGAGGCTGACGGAGGCGCCGCCTGATTCGACGGAGTCGTGGGCGTTTCGCGATTACACGCAACGACGGCGCTGAGCGCGACGACGGCGAGCAACGAACGGTGCGCGAGCGTGATCATACAACCTCGAGAATCACGATGGTGTGCATGGCGCGGCGTCGCTTTCCACACGCCGGTGCTTTGCAAACGACGCACCGGGTGTACAGAAACATCTCGACGACACGACGGTTGTGATATTCTTCGTGAACCCACCTTCCCCTCCGCCCATCCGCACGAATGCCAGACACGCAGTCACCCCGCGAGCCACTCGCGCGCGCAATGACCCACGCGCTTGCGTACCTCGACAAGCTCGATACCGCATCCGTCTCTGCCACCGCGACGCTCGACCAGCTCCGGAGTCGTCTCGGCCGTCCGCTCGCTGAGGACGGCGTCGACGCCTCACGAGTCATCGACGACCTCGTCGCTGACGTCGACGGTGGACTCATCGGGAGCGCCGGTGGCCGATTCTTCGCCTGGGTAATCGGCGGCTCCGTCCCCGCCGCGCTCGCGGCCGATTGGCTCACCTCGACGTGGGACCAGAACGCGGGGATCTACGCCTGCAGCCCAGCCGCGGGCGTCATCGAGGAGGTCTGCGGTGCGTACCTCAAGTCGCTCCTCGGCCTTCCGCCTAACGCGAGCTTCGCTTTCGTCACCGGAACGCAGATGGCGCACGTCACCGCGCTCACGGCGGCGCGGCATGCGCTGCTGGAGCGCCGCGGGTGGGACGTGGAGCAGCGGGGGCTCGCGCGCGCGCCCGCGATCCGGGTCCTCTGCGGTGCCGAGCGCCATGGCACGGTCGACCGCGCCGTGCGCTTGTTAGGCATCGGCAGCGACAGCCTCGTGCCGCTGGCGCTCGACGATGCGAATCGGATGCGCGTCGACGCGTTGCGTGCGGCGCTCGACGCGGACCGCGAATCGCCGACGATCCTCGTTCTTCAGGCCGGTGAGCTGAATACGGGCGCCTTCGATCCGTTCGCGGAGCTCATTCCACTCGCTCACGAGCGCGGCACGTGGGTACACGTCGACGGCGCCTTCGGACTCTGGGCCGCGGCGAGCCCGGGCTACAAGCATCTCATGGATGGCGCGGCGGGCGCCGACTCGTGGTCGACGGACGGCCATAAGTGGCTCAACGTGCCCTACGACAGCGGCTATGCGTTCGTAGCCGACGCCCGCGCCCACTTCGCGTCGATGACGCACCGCTCGAGCTACATGATGCACGAAGGCGACGCACGCGATCAGGTCGACTACAACCCTGAGTGGTCCCGGCGCGCGCGCGGCATCGCGAGCTACGCCGCGATTCGCCAGCTCGGCCGTCGCGGGGTCGCCGATCTCGTCGATCGCTGCTGCTTCCATGCGCGCGCGCTCGTGAAGTGCATCGGTATCCTCCGCGGTGCCGAAGCGGTCTGGGAGCCGGTGATCAACCAGGGTCTCGTCCGCTTCCGGGACGAGCGTCCCGGCGCCAGCGATGCCGACCACGATCGTCGGACCGATCGCGTGATCGAGCAGATCCTCACCGATGGCGAAGCCTTCTTCGGCGGCGTGACCTTCCGCGGCCGGCGATGCATGCGGATCTCGGTCTCGAACTGGCAGACGACGCACGCCGACGTCGAGCATGCGGTGGCCGCCATCGAGCGCGCGCTCGCGACGGTGAGCGCCGGACGCTAGAGGGGCGTATCCGGCATCTCGACCGAAGAGCAGTCGATCGGGGGTGCTAGGCGGCACCATGCCAAATTTGGAATGCGCGCATCGGAGCGCCGGCGGCGCATCATTGTTGACATTCCAAATTTGGCATGAAGCCGCCGTGCACCCCCGATCGACTGCTCGTGATGGGCGCCAGGTAGCGTGCCTGCTTCACTCACCCACTAGTCGCCGCGCATCGCGATGATCGGATCGACCAGCGCCGCGCGGCGGGCTGGCACCAGCGCCGCTGCGAGGGCGACGAGCGCGAGGAGCAGCGGCACCGCGATGAACGTTGGCGGATCGAACGCCTGCACGCCGTAGAGCAACGAATCGAGCATGTGCACCCCGAGCGCCGCGACGATAGTGCCTAACGCGATACCCGCGAGTACGAGCCGGCCGCTCTGCGCGAGGACGAGCCGCAGCACGTCCCTCCGGGTCGCGCCGAGCGCCATGCGAACGCCGAGCTCGCGCGTCCGCTCCGCCACCGCGTACGCGATCACTCCGTAGAGGCCCGTACACGCCAGCACGAGCGCGAGCGCGGCGAAGATCGAGAGCACGTTCCCTTGCAGCCGCTGGCGCCAGAGCGACTTCGACACCGCCTCGTCGAACGTCTGCACGTCGTAGAGCGCCAGCTTCGGATCCATGGCCCGCACGGCCGCTCGCAGCGCCGGAACGAGGCTATGCGGATCGTCGCGTGTGGTGCGAATGACGATCGCCTGCTGGCGCCCGGGATACGATGCGTACGGGTAGTACACGGCCGGACCCATCGGCTGCGGCAGGCGGTAATGCCGGAAGTCGCGAATCACGCCCACCACCGTGGCGAAGGGTTCGCGGTCTCCGCCGACGCGAACACGCTTCCCGATTGGATCGCGCCCGCCAAAGCCATGGATTACCATCTGCTCATTGACGATCACCACGGGATTGAGGGAGTCGCGGTCCGCGTCGGTAAACCAGCGACCGCGTTCGAGCCTGACGCCAATCGCGGGAAAGTACGCCGGCGTGACGTACTGGTAGTGCGCCACGAGCTCCTCGCCGCGCTTCGGCGGCGGCGCGCCTTCCACAGTCGTCTCCGACTGCACGTTCCACCCGCTGAACGGAATCCCCTGCGCCGACGCCGTCATCGTGACGCCCGGCTCACGGCGGAGCCGCGCCAGCAGCTCGTCGTAGAAGAGCTTCGCCTGCGCCCGTGTATACCGCGCACTGGGGAGCGTCAGCCGCGCCGAGAGAATTCCCTGCTCGTCGAAGCCTAACGACGTGCCCGCGAGGTTACGGTAGCTGCGGACGAGGAGCATCGCCCCGACAAGCAGCACCACCGAGATCGCGATCTCGCAGACGACGAGCGCGCCGCGGAGGCGCGAGCGATGCGCCGAGCTGCCGCTGCCACGTGTCCCGTCGCGGAGCATCGTCCCGAGATTGGTGCGCGTGGCGCGCAACGCCGGCACCGTGCCGAAGAGAATCCCGGTCAGGAGCGTCAGGCCGGCAACACAGACCAGCGCCGGCCCGTCCAGCGCCAGCGTCACGTAGAAGGGCGGTGACTGATCCGGGAACGCGAAGCGCAGCAGCCGCACCCCCCACCACGCAATCGCAATGCCGAGCACGCCGCCGAGGGTTGCGATGAGCAGACTCTCAACGAGCAGCTGGAGGGTGAGTCGCCGTCGCGAGGCGCCGAGCGCGCTCCGGATGGCGATCTCGCGAGCACGGGTCGTCGCGCGCGCGAGCATCAGGTTCGCGAGGTTCGCGCAGACGAGGAGCAGCACGAGCCCGACCGCGGCGACGAACACCTTGAGCGGCTGTTCGAAGTCGCCGACGAGATCCTCGCGCAGCGACTTGAGCTCGGCGGTCCAACCGAAGTTCTCGTTGGGGAACTGCCGCGCCAGCTCGGCGTCGATTGCGTGCAGGTCGGCGCGGGCCTGAGCGATCGTTCGACCAGGCTTCAGCAGGCCGATCGCGCCCGCGTAACCGCGATTCCCGTGGAGCTCCGTCGCCGGATCGGTGGCGAAGGGAATCCAGAGGTCTCCTCGATCCGGGAAATTGAAGTTCGG
>Ga0136846_1213498_pt1 | contig 39884 bp, 34 predicted proteins | sample HopSoiMetagenom2_FD_96841 | JGI IMG/M metagenome (GOLD analysis project Ga0136846, IMG submission 96841) | Grasslands soil microbial communities from Hopland, California, USA - 2 Assembly 2016 (version 4) | ecosystem: Environmental > Terrestrial > Soil > Grasslands | place: USA: Hopland...
CGGTTCTTCGTCGACGTGACGCTGCCGCGCGACTACAAGGAAGGAACGCGGCTGCCGGCGTTCTTCTGGTTCTATCCATACGAGTACACCGACCAGGCGGGCTACGACCGCACGAAGCGGACGGAGAACCGGAACCAGTTCCACGCGTCGGCGCCAAACAATAAGGAACTGCTCATCACGCAGGGCTACGCCATCGTCCAGCCGGACGCGCCGATCGTTGGGCCGGCGGGCCGGATGAACGACAATTACGTGAACGACCTGCGGAACAACCTGTCGGCGGTGATCGACGAGCTCGATCGTCTCGGCTACATCGATCGGTCGCGGTTAGGCATCGGCGGCCACAGCTACGGCGCGTTCAGCACGGTGAACGCGATGGTGCACACGCCGTTCTTCAAGGCTGGCATTGCCGGCGACGGCGCGTACAACCGCACGCTGACGCCGAACAACTTCCAGAGTGAGCGGCGCGATCTGTGGGAGGCGCGGGACACGTATCTCGCGATGTCGCCGTTCCTCTATGCTGACCATCTGACTGGAAACCTTCTGATGTATCTCGGCGCCGAGGATCAGAACGTCGGCACCGATCCCACGAACTCGCTCCGGCTCCTGCACGCGCTGCAAGGCATGGGCAAGACGGCGGCGCTGTACATCTATCCGTACGAGGACCACGGTCAGGTGACGAAGGAGACGATCCTCGACCAGTGGGCGCGCTTCACGGCCTGGCTCGACCTGTACGTGAAGTCGAGTGGCAGGACGGACAAGAAGATTGCGGTAATACCTTAAAGGCAGCTATCTGCTATCAGTCAATAGCTATCAGGAAGTAGTGAACGAAGCGTTCATCTGATTTTCATCCTGAGCGCAGCGAAGGATCTACTCGACTCGAGTAGATCCTTCGTCGCTTCGCTCCTCAGGATGACAAAGCTCACCAACGCTTCGTACCGAACTCCCTGATAATTATGGACTATGGACTGATAGCTGCTCTTACAGTTCGTCCGCGATCGCCGCGATCTCCTCGGCGTCCTTCCATGCCGTAGCGAGCAGGGCGAGCTCGCCCTCGAGCGCGCGGCGCTCGGTCTCTTCGTGCATCGCCATCTCGAGCGCCAGTCGCTCCGCGGGCTCGAGGCGGAGCGCGCCGAGCTGGCGATACGAGTTGAGCATCGAGAACACACGGCCGCGGGCCGCGCCGAGGTGCGAGATCGACGCGAGGTATCCGGCGGCGTCGCCACGACGCTCGATGCGCGACACCGCCGTCTTCACCTGATCGTCCGACGCGCCGAGCCGGTTGGCGCTGGCGACGAGCACGCTCATCGTCTGCAGCGCCGCGGTGCCATCGTAGCGTGCGATGCCGCCATCGTGCACGACATGCAGCGTCGCCGTGCCATCCTTGCCGAGCTCCAGCGACGAGCCGCTCATCTGCCGGGCGCGTACGAGAATCGGCTGCCCCCGCGCGAACGAGAATCCGGGCGCGCGGCCGGCGCGCTCCGTCGCGGGCGGGACGAGACGGGCGATGATGCGGTCGTCGCGTAGATAATCGCGAGCGGCGACGAGGCCGATCATCGGCACCGCGCCCATTATCGTCGTCAGACCAGGAAACGCGATGACGGAGATCGTGCCGGTGATAAGAAAGGGCGTCACCGTTGGCGCCAGCGCGACGCCGATCGCCGCCGCCGCGACCGCGCTGCCCGTGGCGGCGAACTGTAAGCGCCGCCGCCGTCGGTTGAACCGCGCGCCATACCGCCACGCGGCGAACTCCGGCCGCAGCGGCGCGCCGATGCGCACCAGTTCGAGCCCGTCGCCTAGCCGTGCCAGCCCGATGTTGTCCGTCGAGACCCTGAGCGTTGTCGAACGATAGGCGCGCTCGCATTGATCGATCGCGTCCGTCCGCTCGTCGAGGGGAGAGAGATTCCACCGCGAGCAGCGTTCGCACACCACCCAGAGTCGGCCTCTCTTCGCGTCGAAGGCGACTCGCCGACCGATGGGAAATGCTTCGATCGACTCGTTCGCGCCGAGCGCGCCGTTGCAGAAAAGGCAGGAGGCAAACATCGAGACTAGGGCCTTGGTGGGACCTGGTGGACGATCAAAGTGATGAGTCGCACAACGCACCAGAGCGCGCAAGGAGCATGCGCGTCGTTCAGTACAGAGATACGCGCGCGCTTGCTACAATTCACCGAACCTTAATCCGATCGCAATGCTCCTAGCCGCGCTGCTCCTTCAGGCCGCCTTCCAACAGCCGGGTGCAATCAAGAACCCGGCGGAGTCATCGCCGCCCGGAGGCGACACCGTTGGATACTGGCAGCAGCACGTGCACTACCGGATTGTCGCGCGTCTCGACGAGGCGGCGACGCGGCTTCGTTCGCGGGGTGAGCTGGTATACGTGAACAACTCTCCCGATACGCTGCGGGAGATGTACTTCCATCAGTACCTGAACGCGTTCCGGCCTGGCTCGAAGTGGAGCGCGGTCGACGAGCATGAGGGGCGCGTCCGCTTCCAGAATCTCGCCGATCCCGACTACGGCTACGAGCGCTTCACCTCGCCGCCGACGGTGGATGGCGCGCCGGTGTTCATCGATTATCCCGGCGCTCCCGACAGCACGGTCGTGCACTTCCGGCTACCACGTCCGCTCGCGCCGCACGACTCCGTGCGCGTCACGTTCGAGTGGGACGCGCGTCCGTCGACCGTGCCGCGGCGTCAGGGCAGGAAGGGAAGAACCTGGGACTTCGCGCAGTGGTATCCGAAGGTCGCCGTGTACGATCGCGTGGGGTGGGAGCCGAACGCGCTCATACCCGCGGGTGAGTTGTACGGCGAGTACGGCACCTACGACGTGACGATGGTGCTGCCGCAGGACGAAGTCGTCGTCTCGACGGGCGTGCCGGTGTCGGGTGATCCAGGATGGGAGCGCGTGAAGCAGGGCGGGGAGCTGCGTCTCGCTCGCGCTGCCTACGGTGACACGAGCGCCGCGCCTAACGTCGACGTTCCCGCCGGATTCCGCGCCGTGCGGTTCCTCGCGGAAAACGTGCACCACTTCGCGTGGTCCGTGTCCCCGGACTATCGGTACGAGGGAGCGCTGTATGTCAGGCAGCTTCCGCACACGCACTTTCCGACGTGGGACACCGTGTCGGTGCACGTCCTCTACAAGGTCGGCGACGACACGACCTGGGGCGGTGGACGCGCGACCACGCGCACCATCCAGGCGCTGCGCTGGCTCGAGTCGATCTGGGGACCGTACGCGTATCCGCAATTCTCGAACGTCCATCGGCTCGACGGCGGTGGCACCGAGTTCCCGATGATGATCATGGACGGGAGCGCCAGCCTCGGCCTCATTCTTCACGAGGGCGGCCACAACTTCACCTATGGCATTCTCGGCAACAACGAGTGGCGCTCCGGGTGGATGGACGAGGGACTCACGTCGTATCAGACATCCTGGGCGCTCAAGCTGACACCGCAGGAGCTCGTGGGTCAGGCGCTTCCGCCTCCGCGCATTCCCGAGGGATATCGCGTCAACGCGGCCACGATCCCGCCATCGCAGTCGGCGAACCTCGATCAGATCGCGCTCGAGCTCTCGGGCCGCGCCGAGCCGATCGGCACCAACTCCGCGGACTTCCGGGATTTCGGGATCTACAACGTCATGATCTACAGCCGCGGGGAGCTGATGTACTCGCATCTCCGCGACGCGTTAGGCGACAGTACCTTCCGCGCGTTCTTCCACGACTACTACGACCATTGGGCACTCAAGCACGTCGACGAGCCAGCGATGCGCTCGTCCGCCGAGCGTCGCTACGGCCACGACCTCGGCTGGTTCTTCAACGAGTGGGTCTACCAGACCGGCGCGCTCGACTACGCGTTAGGCAGCGTGTCGTCCGCGCAGCGGCCGGATGGCCAGTGGGTGACGAGGGCCGAGATCGTCAGGCGCGGCGAGTATCGGCATCCGATGCCGGTAGGCGCGCGCATTGGCGGCAACTGGACGCTCGCGCGCGGCGACGCGATGCAGGATCGCCAGACCGTGGAGATCGTCACGCCGTCGAAGCCCGAGGAGGTGCGGATCGATCCCTATCATTTTACCTGGGACTGGGACCGCAGAAATGACGTGCGCTCGGGCGGCGTGCTCGGGATCCGGCGTCCGCGCTTCGTGTTCGACTGGCCATTCCTGCAGCAGAACGACCGGGAGCATTCGCTCGTTAGGCTGATGCCGCTCGTCTGGTTCTCGCAGCCGCTCGTGCCCAGTGACTGTCCGACGCTCGGCTGTGGCGCGACGAAGCCGGCGGTCAGCGTGGGACTGCGCGCCCGCTCCAGCTACCTCGCGACGGTGGACCGCTACGACCTCGGCTTCGGATTCACGGCGGGCACCATTCGTCCGACGCTGAGCCACTTCAACGCGTGGGCCCGGATCGACGATCCATACCTGCCGGGTGCATCGCGGCCATGGACGGGTACCGGCCTCGACGCCGCCTTCCTCGACGGCATCGCGCGCGTCGACCTGCGGCATCGGTGGGACCTGAGCCCCTTCACCTTCGTTCCCGGGCCGCAGATCGGGCTGACCGCGCGCCTAACGGGTGCGTACCCGACCGACCGGTTCGTACTGCCGGAGCAGTGGGCGGACGAGCAGACGACGGAGCTGGGCGGCGACGTGTCCGTCCGACTTCCGACGGAGGACGATGGCAGCTATCAGTCGTTTGGCGCGTCGCTCGGCGTTGGGCTCGCGCGGCCACGCATCGGCGGCTCGATGGCAAAGGGCTACGTGCGGGGCGACATCTCCGGCATGCAGGTGCAGTATCTCGAGAGCGGCAAGTTCGCGCTCGTGACGCGCGTCTATGCCGGTGGCGAGAGCCGAGCGCCGCTCCAGCGCGCGATCTTCGCGTCGACGGCCGATCCGTTCACGACCTTTTGGAGCAACTGGTACCGGCCGCGCGGCTCGCCGTTCAAGGAGGAGGAGCTCAATCTGCTGCCACTGGGCGGCGCGATGTTGAGAGGTTACTCATACGGTGTGGCGCTCTCGCGCGTCGGCGCGGCGAACGTGGAGCTCGCGCAGCGCCTGCGTAGCTTCGGGAGCACGGCGAACGGGCGGCGGGCGGTCTGGGTGTCGGCATTCGGTGACATCGCGGCCGCGTCGTCGGACTACGTGCAGTTCGGCGGCAGTATGCTCCTGGATGCCGGCGTCGGTGCGTCGCTCCGCGGTCGGCTATATGACCGCGACACGCGGTTCCGGCTCGATCTGCCGCTGTTCGTGAAGCAGCCCGGACTGGCGGGTGGACCGTCGTTCGCGCGGGCGGGGAGCCTGGCGTTCAGGTTTGTATTCAGTCTGAACGATATCTGGTGACGAGCGGCGAGTAGAGAGTAGAGAGTAGAGCGCGGAGGAACATCGCTCACTCTTTCTTTTTCAGCTCGCCCTCGTGCTGCTTGATGAAGTCGCGGATCTGGTCCGCCATATCGAGCAGCTTGAGCCATTGCTCCTGATAGAACGTGATTGGGAATCGACCGAGGCCGTAGACGGAAACGCCACCCTTCTCACTCACCTTGAGCGATACGCCGCGCTTGGCGCCCTGCTTCAGCGTTTCGTTCTCACGGCGAAGCCGTTCCACCTCGGCTTTGAGATCTTCGTCGGACATTTGCCCCCGGATTGCTGGTCGAGTTTCGCGAGGAACGTAACATAACTCCGCGAGCTCGAAGTCATCAAAAGAGAGCTGAGCAGCACAAAATCTTTGCGGTAGCACGACGCTTTGCGATGTTGTGCGGCGCCGCGATGATCGGTCGCTCTCTGTAACGTAGATTGCGCCTTTTCCGAGAGAGGGCCCGTGTCGTCTCCGAGTGATAGACTCCGCCCGCCGCCATCCGAGCGCTTTGCCGGCCCGGAGCACCGCATCGATCTCAGTGCGGCGCTCGAGACGCTGCGCGGTGAAGATCACGGCAGCACGGACAGGCACCGGCAGATTACGGTGTTCCACAAAGGCCCGCTCCGGATCGTGCTCTTCACGTTCGAAGCTGGCGCCGGCTTGCCGGCGCACCGCGCGCCGGGGTTCGTCGTGATTCACACCTTGCGCGGTCGGATCACCGTCAAGACGATGAACGAGACCCACGATCTTGCGACCGGCCAACTCGTGATGCTCGATCCGGAAGTGGTGCATGACGTGACAGCGTCCGAGGCGTCTGACGTGTTGCTCACGATTTCACTCGGCGCACGCGCTAACGAATGAGCTCGGGCAGGTAGTTACGTGTCTCGTCGCCGCGCATCGCCGCCCACGAAGCCGCTGGACCCCAAGATCTTCGTCCAGCGCCTCATCATCGCGTTGGGGACGGACCGCGCGAGGGAGCTGGTGAGGCACGCCTTCGAAATCGTAAGGGCGACAGGACAGCCTAACCGCTGGATCTTCGAGGTGAAGCGCGCGCGGGACCGTGGCGCGATACCCCCCGCGCTCGGGCGTTGGCTCATCTTCAAGCTCGCGGAGTCGGCAACGATTGCGCTGACGATCACGCATCCGGTGCTGTCGGAGCTCCGGGATCGCATCGAGGATATCGAGCGCGCGCACGGACTGGGTGAGGACGACTCCTGGCATGTAGACGACGGGCCGGCAGAGTGGCGGGCGCTCAATCGCGAGTGGGAAGCTGTGTTCGACGAGCTGTTGATCGACATCCTGCTGCGCAATGGAGAGGTCGAGATCGCGGAAGCGTACGCCGAGGACGATGTCGGAGCGCTCAGTGACGGAGCCGCGGAAGTGTTCGGAGCCGACGACTCGCCGCGAGCTCGTCATCGGATTGAGCGCACACGCCCGCAAACGGCGCCGTGAGAGTGGAGTGAAGTTAGGCACCTACTCAGGACAGCTCAGAGCATAGACGCCCCGAGCTCCGGTAGCGTAGGCTGTCGTACCCGAGACAGCGATTCGGCCGGTCAGCTCGTCGCCCTGGAGCACCGTAGGCCGATCGGAAATCAACCGCACGCGATCCACGGCGTTCAGCGGGCCTCCGCTGAACGGCACCACGAGAACCAGGCGACCACACACGGCAGTGCTGCCGATGGAACCAGCGCGCGTTCCGATGCGCCAGATATACGCGCCAGTGTGCACATTGAGCGCGTGAACTTGAGTATCTGTTGATCCGCTATAAAGTGTGTCGCCAACGAGCACAGGCGGTGTCTCCGCCGTGATATAGCCATCCTCATGCACTTCGGTGCGCCAGACAACCTGCCGCGTCGTCAGGTTGATGGCGACGAGGCCATGGCTGTAGGCGTCGTTGACGATTGCCAGATTTCCCGCGAGCACGGGCGCACCTTGAAAGCCGCTCTTCGACGGGCCGGTGCAGCGCCACAATTCGCGACCTGTACTCTTTTCGAGCGCAATGAGGTCACCCAGGATGACGCCGCCGGTCAAATTCAGCCAACGCACCGTCGCAGCGTACACGGTGTCCCCGCGCAGACTCACGCCAAAGACGCGGCTTCCAAACGTGTTCCCCGGATCGATGTCGGTGGTCCACAACACTCGGCCGTTCGTGAGCGCACGCGCGACCACGGTGTGCTCCGCGGTTCCGTAATAGAGTGCGGTTCCGTCCATTGCGGACTGTCCATCCTGGGTCGCCTGATCAGCAGGCGCCGACCAGCGCAGTTGGCCCGTTGCAATTTCGACGCATCCTACTCCGAAATAATCAGCGATGCAGGCCAGGCCGTCGCGCGCGGCGATGTTTCCCGCGAAGCTCATTTGGCCGCCGCTCCAGACCTGAGCCCTCCACCGCGACGCGCCGGTAGTCGCATCGAATGCGGCGATGCCGCCGATCACACCGACAAGCACGACTCCGGAGTCAACGGCTGGCAATCCCGGCCAACCATTCTGGTCCGAGTACGGGGTGAACCAGAGCCGATTCATGGAAATACCGGGCGCATGTCCATCGAGAAGACTTCCACAGCTCAAGGCCAAGAGAATAAGGACTAAAGACGCCGGGGAGAGAGGACCAACGCTGCTTCGAGTCGAACCAACAAGATGCAACCGCATGTCATCCCTCCAATGTTGGCGGCGGACGGCGCGGCGATCCGACTGAGATCGCCGCGCCTAACGATCAGAGCGCGTTGTCCGCTGCTCCTAGGGGACCGCTGGCCCAGGTGTATACGACACCTGAGGCACCTTCAGTCGAGCCCTCAGCACCGTCTCGACTCGTTGCCCCACGCGTTTGTCCGATGTCTCGCCCCAGTGTGCCGGCCCATCGTCAACCACATAGATGTTGGTGGTCGGTACGTTCGGATAATGTTGCGACCATCCCGGCACGATTCCGTCTCCCGCCCACTCCACCCAGCCTCCGTAGAGATTGTCAGCAGCGCGCAGGAAGACAGCGTCTGCGGCACACTTTGCGGCAGTCCGCCAGTTGAAGAGAAGACCGCTCGTGATGCTGCACGAGATGTCATGGTGGTAGATCTTGTCGACCTTTTTCACCTGCGCCGAGCCGCCGCAATCTGAATCCTCGTAGCAGTATTCATCACCGTAGAGGCGCCAGGGGAGCCACTTCTTCCAGAGATAGCTCTCGATTCCGTACTTCTCGAAGGAGCTCTCGGGCAAGCTGTTGACCTGCGCGTGATACGCAGAATTGGGCTGCATCTGCGACATCACCGGAACATTCCCAGCCAACGCGAGAAAGGCGTTGCGCATCGTGGAATTCGCGATGTACGTGAAATTCTGACAGCCGTAAGTCGTGGTCCATCCGCAGAGCAGAATTGCCGCTTCATTTCCCCAGCGAAAAAGACGGTTGATACTCCGCAGATGCTTGGCAGCCGGCGCACCCCAATGCGGCGTGCCAATCGTGACGACACCGCGAATGTTGGCGGGCGGAACGTATCCAGCGGGCTGACGTTCGTTGCCGATGTTGGGGTTCCGGGCCACTGAGCGAGCAATCATTCCACCGTTGCTATGCCCGATCAGAATCGCTCCCTGCGAGGAAATACTGCTCGCAATGCCGCGGTGCAGCTCGGCCGCCTGATCCTCGTACAGATTCGGCCAGTACGTGGTCTTTGCCTCGAGGTTGGAGATCACCATGTCCTTCTCGAGCCAGGGCCGCATCCGGCCCCAGGTCCGGGCGTCGCTGAAGAAGCCGTGCTGCAGTACCAACGTCATCCCAGAGCCCAATACGTCGTGGTAGTTGACCGGGATGACCACGGTCTGGTCGGGCGCCGGCGGCTCAGTCGGCGGAACGCCGTAGGTCGGATCGCCGCATGGTCTGATCGCGAGCGCGGGATTGCAGCCACCGGTCAGTAGCGACGCGACCGCCGTAGGTGCCTTTCCGCTGTTCCGGGCTGTGGCAGCCACGCTATCCGTCTCCATCTGCCGCCGCAGCTTCGCGCGCTTCGCATCGAGCTCCGCGTTCCGATGGTATTCTCGCGATTGCACGGTGAAATGCATCGCGTGCCGCGATTTGCCCTGGCTGTGCTCGACGAACGTCTCGTACATCTGATGCTTGAGCTGCCACTCGCCATCCTTCTTCTCATAGTCGCGCGTGAGCTTGTTGGACCACTTCGCATCGTCCCCGCTGGTCTTTTCGGCGACGGTACTTGCAGAACCGGCGAGACTGCGCGAGCCCGATATGGCAAACAGTGAGGCGCCAGACTCACCGGGATCCGTTGGCAGTGTCTCAATCACGCGACGTTGCGTCGAGCTGATATCGATGATGGTCGGCATCGGCGCGCTGCCGGTGACGCGACTTGCGGCAAGGCAGGTGGAAGGATCGATCGAGATGCCGCATGTCTCGTTAGGTGGCGGCGGCGTCGGTCCGCCGATGCTGCCGGTGGGATCGATCTGCGCGTACTGCAGGCTTCCCATCTCATTCAATGGATCGCTCTCGAGCGGGATCGTGTTGACTGTTCCCGAGCCCGTCTTGTCCACGATGTTGTCCCCGACACGCTGCGACCAGACCGTCTCGAGGCCATTCGACTGCTCGTATCCCTGCGTGATGCGGATGCGCCCGTCGTAGCCATAGCCCGCGGTGACGTTCACCTTGTGCGGCGTCGAACCGACCGTGGCGCTCATGACCGGCACGCCGGAGTTCGGATCGTCGAACGGCTGACTCGAGCTCACCATCGTCGTCTCCGCCACGGTTTGGGTCTCGACGACCCAGGTGTCGTACGGGTTGATGCCGGGATCGTCTGCCGAGAGGGGCGGATAGATCGATGCACCCTCGTCGAGATGGGGCGGCTCCGCGGCAGAGGGGCGTATCGCGGTCGGAGAATCCCCATTGCAGGCGCAGAGCGCCGTGAGGCAGAGTGCTGCCCGCCACCGAGCGGGGAGCCGCGATCCTCCGCGCTGAATTCTGGATGCGCGCGTCGTTTCATACCGAGTGCGGTGTTTCATGGTGCTTGTCCTCCACAGCCATTGGTGCCAGCAGATGCAGCGGTGATCGACGCGATGGTAGAACTGGTGCGTCACGAAGCGTCACACGCGCATCACTGGACCGGCGCTCTTGCTGCGGAGGTGATCTAGCGCCACTATCTCGGACCGTTTGCGACTTAAGAGAAAACTCATGAGGAGTCGATCATGAAGCGGCGCGTGACGCTCGGGACACTCTCCCTCGCGGCGGCAGCGGCCTTGACGCTCGGCTGCGGAGGCAAGGATTCGCCCACCGCGCCCGAGGTCGGATCGGTGACGCTGTCCACGAGTGCGGCGACGCTCGTCCCGACCGCAACGCTGTCCCTCAGCGCCACGGTGAAGGACGTCGGCGGGAACAGCCTCTCCTCCAGCGTGGCCTGGACCAGCTCGGACCAATCCCACGCTTCCGTCTCCACCGCGGGCATCGTCACCGGCGTTTCCGTCGGCACCGCGACCATCACCGCTACTGCCGGCGGGCAGTCCGCTTCGGCGCTCGTCACGGTGAAGGAGGGCGCTGTGATCGGCGTGAACGGAGGAACCGTCACGGCGCTCGGTGGCGCAGTGACGCTCACGGTTCCGCACGGCGCCGTCGCGTCGAATGTCCAGATCACCGTTGAGCCGGCGGCGAATCCCACAGCCTCGCCACGACTCGTCGCCGGCACTGCCATCGAGCTCGGGCCGAGCGGCCAGTCGTTCGCCGCGCCGGTGCAGTTGAGCATTCGCTATGCGCCGACGCAGCTGCCTGGCGGCGCCTCGGAGCAGTTGCTTCGCATCAATCGCGAAGCGGGCGGCTCGTGGCAGCCGGTGATTGGGAGCACGGCCGATGTCACCGCCAAAGTCGTGACCGCGAGCCTGACGAGCTTCAGCATCTACTCCGTGCTGTCGTCGCCGATCACGGGGGTCTCGGTCGCTCCGGATCGGGTGACGCTGGAGCAGGGCGCAACCCAGCAGCTCGTCGCCACGGCACGCGACGATGCGAACGTCACGGTGACCGACCTGGTCGTCGACTGGAAATCGGGCAACACCGCCATCGCCACGGTCTCCGCAAATGGTCTGGTGACGGCCGTTGCTCCGGGTCCGGTCGACATCACGGCGACCGCGAATGGGCGCAGCGCGACGACGAGCGTCACCGTCACGGCGCGGCCGGTGATCGGCATTCCGGCGTCGAGATTCGATTTCGCCGCGGCCGTAGGAGGTGCCGATCCCGCTGATCAAGTGATCGACATAACGAATGCCGGAGGCGGTACGCTGGAGGGCCTCACGGCGACGTCCGACGTGTCCTGGCTGACTGCGACACTCGCCGAGTCGGCGGCGCCGACGAAATTGACGTTGCATGCGGGCACGGGTGTGTTGCTCCCCGGACTGTACACGGCGACCGTCACACTCGCGTCAACTCATCCCGGCGTCGCGTCGCGGACGATAACGGTGGTGTTCACGCTTACTCAACCCGGCGTCCGTCTGTCGGCGTCGAGCGTACAGTTTTCGGCACTGGTCGGCGGACCGGATCCGAACGGACAGCAGCTGTCGGTCACGAGCGCAACCGGGGCGCCAATCAGCGGCCTGTCGGCCAACGTCTTCTGTCCCGCGCAAGGTCCCTGCGGATGGCTCAGAGCCGTTCTCGATGCCACGACCACGCCGACGCAGCTGACCCTTCAGGCGCTGTCGGGATCGCTGCCTGCGGGCACGTACACGACGACCGTCACCGTGAGCTCGAGTCAGCAGGGCATAGCGTCGGCGACGCTGGCGGTGACGTTCGTCGTCGGCTCCGGACAGAGCATCGTGCTCTCGGCGACCACCGCATCGTTCACCGGCACGACGGGCGGAGCCAATCCTGGCGCGCAGAGCATCGCCGTCACGAATGGCGGAAGCGGCACGCTGCCGGGACTCACGTCACAGGTCACCTATGGTGCCGGTGAGCCAACCGGTTGGCTCTCGGCGACGCTGAACCAAACCACCGCTCCCGCGACGCTCACGATCACGCCGAACACCGCTGGCCTGGCGAGCGGCGCCCATACGGCAACAGTGACGGTGAGCTCGACTCTTTCCGACGCTGCGCCACGCACCGTCTCAGTCACGCTGACATTGCTGTCGCCGAGCATCATCATCACAACCGGAAACAACCAGGCGGCGATGGCGGGGACGGCCGTTCCTGCAGCGCCGTCCGTGCTCGTGCGCGACGGCCTTGGGCTGCCGATGGCCGGCCTGAGCGTGACGTTCGCGGTGACGGGAGGAAATGGCGCGGTCACCTCGCCGGCGGCCACGACCAACGTCAGCGGCACGGCCAGCTCCGGTTGGGTCCTGGGCGCAATCGCCAATCCGAACGCGCTCTCCGCGACGGTGACCGGTCCAGGCTTCGGTCCGGCCAACAACTCCGTCGTCTTCTCCGCAACAGGTTGCGAGGGCGGAGGCAGCACCTCGAGCTACGCGATCACGGTTTGCTTCGTGACCTCGATGAGCCCGACGCAGCGTTCCGCGTTCGAAGACGCCGCCGCGCGATGGGGCACGCTGATCACCAGCGATCTCTCCGACGTTCCGGTGGCACTTGGAGAGGGAGCCTGCGGCGCGGGCTCACCTTCGCTGAACATGACGATCGACGACCTCGTGATCTTCGCGCGCATCGAGCCAATCGACGGGGTGAATGGCATACTGGGCGCCGCCGGACCGTGCTTCATCCGCAACAGCAACCATCTGACGCTGCTCGGACTGATGCGGTTCGACATCGAGGACGTCGCGTCGCTCGAGGCAAAGGATCAGTTACGCTCGGTGATCCAGCATGAGATGGGTCACGTGCTCGGCATTGGCTCGTTGTGGCAGATATTCGGCCTGCTCAAGAATCCGTCGACCGCTGGCTCGCCGCCGCTCGATACCTACTTCTCCGGCTTGAACGCCATCGAAGGCTTCAACGCCATTGGCGGAAGCACGTACACCGGCGGTCAGAAGGTGCCGGTCGAGAACATGTTCAGTTCCGGCACGATCAACGGGCACTGGCGCGAGTCGGTGTTCGCGAACGAGCTGATGACGGGCTTCATCAACAAGGGGAGCAACCCGCTGAGCGTCGTCACGGTGCGATCACTGGCCGATCTCGGCTATACGGTGAACGCAAACGGCGCCGATCCGTTCCAGTTGACGCTGTCGCTCCAGGCATTGAGCGCGACGGTTTCGAGCCAGCGAGCGTACGGCGACGACGTCATCCGTGGTCCGCTGCACACGATCGATGCTCGGGGACGAATCGTGAGAATTCGCTAATGCCGGGCGCGCGGCTCCTCGGCGCGTTCGCCATCGGGCTCGTGACGGTAGACGCGTGCGCCGCGAACCCGCAGCGGGCGCCGTCCGCCGCAAGTCCGGTCGCGGCGAGGCCGTGCGTGGCTGCGGACAGCACGAAAGGACTGCGGGCGAGTGCGCTGCAGCTCGCTGGCGAGTTCCGCCTGACGATGATCGCCACAGGCGGGGCTCGCACGGGCAGATCCGCGACGGGCCTCCTCACCTTCGACGGTCGCATCGGGCATGCGTCGATCGCGCTGGACAGTGTGGGTGCGATCGCCGCCGGCGACATCGGCTCCCGCGATCCGAATCGGCCGGGCGTGCTGCTCGTTCCAGCGCCTAACGATTCGGCTAGCGCTGCCGGGCCGATGCTCCGTTTCGGCGCTGATGCGAATCGGACGGACATCCGCGCCTTCGACAGCGCGTATCTGATTCTGCTCGTCGACGCGATAACAACGGCGGGATTCTCCGGCCGCTGGCGCAGTGGCGTGGGCACACAACTCTCCAGCGGTCACTTCTGCGCCGATCGCATTGCCTGATCAGGAGCGGAGTCGCAGCTCCTCAGCGATTCGATCCGCTATCACGTCCAAGGTGTCGAAGATCCGCGTCGCGAGCTGCGCGAAGCGCGTTCGATGTCCCCAGCCAGGCCGGCGCCATGGTTCCGAAAACCGGGCCGGGTTCGGCGGAAAGGCTTCGGCCGCGGCAGCCAGCGCGGTCGGCGGCTTCGGAGGGGGCGGCACGAGCGCACCTTCCGTCTGCGTCGGCGGCGCTTCGTCCGGCGAGAATGCCTCTGGTCCCGCGGGACGGTCCCCGTGGGGTTGTTCGTTAGGTATCGACATGGGACAGTGACTCCGGATGACTTCGTAAGCCGGTAGCGACACACGAGGCCTTACGGAGGTCCCCAGTCTCGAGTTGCGAGTGACTCGCTGGATCGCTTCGATCGCTCTCTACTCTCTGCTCTCCACCCTCAACCCTCAACCCGTCAATCGCTCCTCAGCGCTTCCACCGGATCGACCAACGTCGCCCGGCGTGCCGGCACGAGAGCGGCCACCAGCGACGAGACGAGCAGGATCACCGCCACAGCGACGAACGTTACCGCATCCGTCGGCGACGTGCCGTACAACATCCCGCGAATCGCGCGCGTCGACACGAGCGCGCCGAACAGGCCGACAGCGATGCCTAACGCCGAAACGAGCGCGCTGCGCCCGACAACGAGGGACAGAACGTCGCGTGCCGTCGCGCCGAGCGCGATACGCACGCCGAGCTCCGGCGTCCGCGCGCGCACAGTGTACGCGGTCACGCCATAGGTACCTACGATCGCGAGCACCAGCGACACCACCGCGAAGATCGTGAGGAGCAGCATCGCGAAGCGGCGGCGCGAGAGCGAGTCGCCGGCAACGCTGTCCATCGTCGTCACTCCAATCACGGCGACACCTCGATCCAGTTCGCGCACGGCGCTGCGGAGCGCGGGGAGCGTGCGCAGCGGGTCACCCGTAGTCCTGACCGCGAGCAGAAGGTGATCTTCGCCCTCCTGGCGATAAGAGGTATACGCGATCGGACGCGGCTGGGCGTCGAAGCCGTCCTGCCTGACGTTCCCGACGACGCCGACGACAATGTACCAGGCGCTCTTGGGATTGGGACCGAGCTGAATGCGCGCGCCGAGTGGGTCGCGGTCCGCCCAGAATCGGTGAACGGCTTCCTCGTTGAGGATCACCGAGCGTGAACCGGGGCCGCGCACCTCGTGCGGCTCGAAGCTCCGGCCGCGACGGAGCGGGATCGACAATGCGCGGAAATAATCGTCGCTCACCTCGGTGTAGCCGATGGTCGGCAGAGGACCGTTAGGCACCGGCTCGCCCTCGATGTGGAGCCCCGCGCTCCAGCTGCCTCGAAGTGGCACACTCGTCCCCGCACCCACTGCGCGGACGCCCGGCGCGGCGCGCAGCCGCTCGAAGAGCGTCTCGAAGAACCGCGCCGCGCCGACGTCGTCGTACGCCTTCCCGCTGAGCCCGACCTCGGCGAGGAGCACGTTCTGGGGATCGAAGCCGAGCTCCACGCGCTGCAGACGGTCGAGGCTACGCACGAGGAGTCCCGCGCCGGTGAGCAGGATGACGGTGAGCGCCGTCTGCGCGGCAACGAGGAGATTGCGCATGCGATCGGAGCGGCGGCCGGCGAGCGAGCGTCCCGTCTCGCGGAGTGTTTGCTCGAGGTCGGCGGCGGCGCCCATCCAGGCCGGGATGAGGCCGAAGAGCAGCCCGCCTCCGATCGAGAGTGCGAGCGCGAACAGGATGACGAAGGAATCGACGCGAACGTCGCCCACGGGTGGCAGTGCGTCCGGCGCAACCGCGAGGAGCGCCTTCGTCCCCGCCCAGCCCGCGGCGGAGCCGGCCATCCCGCCGAGCAACGCAAGGATGAGACTCTCGGTGAGGAGCTGCCTCACGAGTCGGCCGCGGCCGGCGCCTAACGCGGCACGCACGGCGAGCTCGCGCTGGCGGCCAAGGGTACGCGTGAAGACGAGATTCGCGAGGTTCGCGCAGGCGATGAGCAGGACGCACGCTGCCGCGCCGGCGAGCACGAGCAGCGGAACACGCGCGTCGCCGACCAGTGCCTCGTGCAGCGGAACGACGGTAACGAGATGACCGCGGTTTGACTCCGGATGAGCGACCTCGTTGCGGTGCGCAATCGTCGCCAGATCGCTCTCGGCTCGCTCGGCGCTTGCGCCGGGCCGCAGCCGGGCGACGCCGACCATGTTGTGGAACTTGCGCGCGCGGTTGACATCGGCGAGCTGCTGCTGGATGACGAACGGCATCCAGAACTGCTCCTGCCCGCCGAAGGTGAAGCGCGGCGGCATCACACCCAGGATCTGCATCGGCGCGCCGCTCATTTGCACGGTGCGGCCGACGACGCTGCTGTCGCCGCCGAACACGGTCTGCCACGTCCCGTACGACAGGACGAGGACGTTGTCGCGTCCCGGCTCGTCCTCGTTAGGCAGGAACGTTCGGCCGAGGAGCGGGCGCACGCCGAGTATCGCGAAGACGTTCGAGCTGAAGCGGAGGCCGCTGAGCGCTACCGGGTCGCCCTTGCCCTGATACGAGAGCGAGGCGTAGCTGACGACGCCGAGGTCGGTGAGCGTCGCCTGGTCACGGCGATAGTCGACATAGTCGGCGGCGGCGAGCTGGGATCGTGGCGAATGGTCCGGCCGATTATCCTCGTAGACGGCGATCAGCCGATCCGGTTCCGCGAAGGGAAGGGGACGGAGCAGCACGCCGCGAATGACGCCGAAGATCGCGCTGTTGGCGCCGACGCCGAGCGCGATGGTGACGAGGGCGATGAGGAGAAAGCCGGGTGAGCGGCGGAGGACGCGTACCGCCTGCGCGAGGTCGTGCGCGGCGTCCGCGAGCCAATCGCCTCTGCGCGTCGCGCGCTCGCCGCGCTCATCGAGGGTGCGACAGTAACGGCGCGTGAACTCGACGTCGCCGAACTCGCGAGTCGCCTCTCGGCGCGCGTCGGCCGGGCTCATTCCGCTGGCGATCAGCTCGGCGGTGCGCATGTCGAGGTGGAAGCGGAGCTCGTCGTCGACGTCGGCGCCGATTCGGTTGGCGGAGCGCCAGGGCAGTCGGAAGACGCGGCGCGAGTCGTTAGGCGTGGGCATGGAGCCTCGTCAGGTGGGAGCGAGGACGCGGGTCACCGCGGCCGAGTAGGTCTGCCAGGTGGTGGTCTCGGCGCGGAGCTGCCGACGCCCCTCGGCGGTGAGCTGATAGAACTTGGCGCGGCGGTTGTTGTCGGAGACACCCCACGACGGCGCTACCCAGCGTTTGCGCTCGAGCCGGTGGAGCGCCTGGTAGAGCGCGGCGCCCTCGATCGCGAGGAGGCCGTCGGAGCGCTCGCGGATCCAGCGCGAGATGGCGTAGCCGTGCATTGGCTGCCACGCGAGCGTGCGGAGAATGAGGACGTCGACGGTGCCTTGAATGAGATCGAGCATCCGAGTGGCGAGTGGCGAGTAGCGAGTCGAAGCTTCCAGTCACATGGTGACTGGAACGTGTCGTCGGTTGCGCCAGGAGTCAAGATCGATGTTGGGGAAGTGTACGGAGCAGGTGCGAGTCCGGTGAACGCCGTGACGTGTCGTTAGGAGACCGGGTTCAAGATGGCGAATGCCCGTGCGTCACTCGCCACTCGTCACTCGCCACTCGTCACTCGATATGTCGACGCGCCTCAGGATCGCCGTACTCGCCGCCCTGCTCGTCGCCGCGCCAGCGCTCACTCGTGCGCAATCGCGTCCGCCGACGCCCTCTCCGGAGCTCGCGCACGCCGACTCGCTGTACGCGCGGAAGGACTTCACTGGCGCCGCGAAAGCCTACCGCGCCGTGCTCACCGCCACGCCTAACGATGGACGCGCCTGGTATCGGCTCGGCTACTCGCTCTCCACCGTCAACGACAATGCCGGTGCCGCCGAGGCGTTCGAGCGGTCGGCCGCGATCGGGCATCAGCTGCTCGCGATGTACAACGCCGCCGCGATGCACGCGCGGCTCGGGCATCGCGATCGCGCGCTCGCCTGGCTCGACAGCACCCTCGCCGCGGGCTTCAGCGGTGATTCGATTTTGCGAAACGATGCCGATTTCGCGTCGCTCCGCTCGGACGCCGGGTTCCAGCAGCGTGTCGCCACGGCGGAGCGCGCATTCCGGCCCTGCCAGTCACGCCCTGAATCGCATCTGTTCGACTTCTGGATCGGCGAGTGGGACGTGACGACGCCACAAGGCCAGCCTGGCGGCAAGAGCAGCGTGCAGCAGATCCTCTCGCAGTGCGTGATCTTCGAGAACTGGACGGATCGGCAGGGCGGGCAAGGGAAGAGCTTCAACGCGTACAACGTCGATTACAACATGTGGCAACAGTTCTGGACGGATCAGTATGGTCGCGTCACCGAGTATCGCGAGAGCGAGCGAACTCCGGAGGGTGGGCTGCGCTTTCTCGCGCACCAGGGCGCGCCACCGCAGCAGTCGCTCATTCGCATGACGTTCACGCCGATCGACGCGAAGACCGTCCGTCAGTTCGGCGAGACCTCCAGCGATGGCGGCAAGACGTGGACGACGAGCTTCGATCTGTACTACCATCGTCGCGGCTAGCGGGTCGGAGGCAGGTGTTAGGTGTTAGGTGTTAGGTGTTAGGTGTTGGCTGTGCCGCAACCCGCAACCCGCAACCCGCAACCCGCGTCCCGCGTCCCGCGTCCCGCGTCCTTACTCGCGCCGCGACTTGCGATCGCCCCACCAGATGTGCAGCACCATGTACGCGGCCACCGCGCCGGCAACGATGAATCCCCAGGTGCCGAGCGTGCGGCGCGTGTCGATGAGCATCGCGCTGGCGATGATGATCGCGGCGAGCACCAGGCCGGAGAAGATCCGGTTCGCGACCTTCTGAAGGCCATTGAGCAGCACCGTCAACTGCGGTACGTCGATCCGCGTCTCGAAGTCGCCGGCCGCGAGGCGCTGCGTCACGAGATCCAGCCGGTGCGGGAGCGCGGAGAGGAAATCGCCGCCTTGCATTGCGAGCTGCAGCAGCTTCCGCGGGTTCAGCTCGCGACGCGCCCGTTCGGCGGCGATCTGGTTCCCGTACTCGCGAATCGTCGCGATCGGGCTGTAGGTCGGATCGAGCGCGCGCGTCACCGCGTCGAGATTGAAGAGCGCCTTCGCGAGCAGGGTGAGCTCCGCGGGAAGCCGCAGCCCACGCTGATATGAGATGTTGATCAACTCGTACAGAATCGCGCCCGCCTGGACCTCGCCGACGGCGAGATCGTAGTTGCGGGCCATGAGCGCGGCGATGTCGCGGATGTACTTGGCGCGATCGAAGCCGGAAAGCTCGTCGCCGATCTCGATCAACGTCGCGGCGGCGTCGTCGCCCCGGTTGTCGGAGAGGTCCATCAACAGCCGGATAATCTGGTCGCGGAGCGCGCTCGAGAGCCGCGCCGTCATCCCGAAATCGATGAGCGACAGGCGCACGTCGATGTCGGGCGGTTCGGGCGCCGCGTTCGCCTGCGCCTGCGCCTCCATGCGCGCGAGCGGCGTCACGGCCTGGCGTGGAATGCTCCGCCGATCGATCGCTTTCGCCTCGGACGGCGTCATCGGATTGTCGCTGTCGGCGAGGACGACGAAGACGTTCCCCGGATGCGGATCGGCGTGGAAGTGGCCGTCGATGGTGATCTGCTTCAGGTAGGCGCGCGTCAGATCGTCGGCGACGGGATGGAAGTCGTGCTCGATGCGGGTGAGCGGCGAGACCGCGTCGATCTTCACACCCTTGATGCGCTCCGTGGTGAGGATGCGGTGGGTGGTGTAGCCCTCGATGACACGGGGGATGAGAATTCGTGGAAATTCCGCCAGCGACCGGCGGAAGGACGCCGCGTTGCGTGCCTCGATCCGATAGTCCAGCTCGTCGGCGAGCGCGCGCTCGAGCTGCTGGATGATGCCGACCATGTCGATGCGCTCGCCGGCCTCGGTGTGCGCGGCGAGGAAGCTGGCGAACTCGCGGAAGTACTCGATGTCGCCGGCGAGCTGCTCGCGGATGTGCGGTCGCTGCACCTTGACGACGACCTCGCGTCCGTCGCGCAGCTGCGCCGCGTGCACCTGACCGAGACTGGCCGTCCCAATCGGGTCGTCGTCGAAGGTCTCGAAGAGCTTGCTCATCCGCGCGCGCAGCTCCTCCTCGATCGTCGCGTGCACCTCCTCGATCGGAAGCTTGCCGACGTCGTCCTGCAGCTTTTCGAGCTCGTGGATGTACGTCTCTGGCAGGAGATCGGGTCGCGTGGACAGGACCTGTCCGAGCTTCACATATGCAGGTCCGAGCTCGACGAGGCGCTTCCGAAACGCCGCGGCCTTCTCCGGCGACGGCGCGCCGTCGACCTCACCGCTTTCCAGATCGGGGGCGATGCCCTTGAGGCCCTGCTGCCTGGCGAAATCGGCGAGGCCGTAGCGCGTGAACAGCCCGACCGTCGCCGCGAGCTTCGGCAGGTATTTCGGTTCGAGGATCATTGCGGTGGAGCAAAGCAGGGAACATGCCCGGTTTTGGACGCGGGACGAGGGACGCGGGGCGCGGGTTTGAGACGAGGGACGGGGGCGCGTGGCGCGCTGCTGGATGATCGGTTAGCGTCCAGCGCATCCCGCGTCCCGCAGCCCGCATCCCGCGCCCCGCATGTCCGGTCCCGTAAACATCACCCACGTCCCAAAGCCCTGGGGACACGAGACCATCTGGGCGCGCACCGACAACTACGTCGGGAAGATTCTGCACATCAACGCCGGACAGGCGCTGTCGGTGCAGTATCACAACGTGAAGGACGAGACGGTTTATCTGCTCGCGGGGAAGATCATCTATCGCGTCTGGCAGCAGGGAGCGGATGGCAAGCCGACGGACATCGGTCTGAAAGTCGGCGAATCGTACCGCATCACGCCGCACACGATTCACCAGATGGAAGCCGTGACGGACTGCGACGTCCTCGAGGTCTCGACGAACCATCTCGACGACGTCGTGCGACTCACTGATCGTTATGGACGGGAGGGAACGAGCGCGCCATGAAGGTGATCATACCACTCGCCGGCAAGGGAACACGGCTCCGGCCGCACACCCACATCACGCCGAAGCCGATGCTCAAGATCGCCGGCAAGCCGGTGATCGATTACGTGATGGAAGACCTCCAGGCGCTCGGGAACGTCGACCAGGTCATCTACATCACCGGGCATCTCAAGGAGAAGGTCGAGCGCTACGCGCGAAAGAAATATCCCTTCGCGAGCGTCTTCGTCGAACAGGTCGAGCAGCGCGGTACGGCGGACGCGGTGGCGCTTGCCCGTCCGTACATCGATCAGCCGGTGATGATCATCTTCGTCGACACGATCTTCGACGCGGACTTCTCCATCGTGAAGCACAGTGACGCAGACGGCATCATCTGGGTGAAGGAGGTCGAGGACTATCAGCGCTTTGGCGTTGTCGTCACCGACGCCGACGGCAACATGACGAAGATCGTCGAGAAGCCGTCGACGCCGATCTCCAAGCGGGCGAACATCGGCCTCTACTATGTGAAGAACTGGAAGCTGATGCTCGACGGCATCGATTGGGTGCTGAAGCAGCCGCCGAACAAAGGTGAGTATTATCTCACCGACGCCTTCCAGTACATGATCGACAAGGGGGCGAAGATCAAAGTCGTCGACGTCGAGGGATGGTACGACGCCGGCAAGCTCGACACCCTGCTCGACACGAACCGCACGATCCTCGAGAAGCGGAAGGCGGCGCGTCGGCCCAAGTCGGTTCCATCGGGAGTGACGCTCGTCGATCCCGTCTACATCGAGGACAATGTCACGCTCAAGGCGTCGACGGTGGGCCCCAACGTCTCCGTGAGCGCCGGCAGCACCATCGAGGACTCGCAACTGCGCGACACGATCATCGGCGCCAAGTCCCTCGTCAGGCGGTCGACGCTCACGAACTCGCTCATCGGCGATGAGGCGGTCGTCGAGGGGATCCACGGCGAACTGACGATATCGGACCACTCCGAGGTTCGGGGGCGCTGAGCGCCCCGCGATGATCGTCGTCGACGGCTTCACGAAGCTCTACGGCGATCTCGTCGCGGTCGAGAATCTCTCCTTTGCCGTGGGGCCGAGCGAGGTGCTCGGTCTGGTCGGACCGAATGGGGCGGGGAAGACGACCACGCTCCGGGCGCTCGCCGGCATCATCGCGCCGACGAGCGGACGCATCGCCATCGCCGGTCACGAGCTCGCCCGCGAGCCAGTCGAGGCAAAGCGCCGGCTCGCCTTCATTCCCGACGAGCCGCAGCTCTTCGAGTACCTCACCGTCGAGGAGCACCTTCGCTTCATCGGGCGCATGTACGGGATCGTCGATGCGCCGACGCGCATCCCTGGCTTGCTCCAGGAGCTCGAGCTCCAGGAGAAGCAGCGCGCCCTGCCGACTGAGCTGTCGCGCGGCATGCGGCAGAAGCTTGCCATCGCGTGCGGCCTGCTGCACGACCCAGCGGCGCTCATCCTCGACGAGCCGCTCACGGGACTCGATCCCGCCGGCATGCGGCGGATGCGTGAGACGATCGCCGCGCGCGCGCGCGGCGGCGCCGCGGTGATCCTCAGCTCGCATCTCCTGCATCTCGTCGAGGAGCTCTGCACGAAGCTGCTCGTCATCCACCGCGGCCGGAGCATGGCTTACGGCGCGCTGGATCAGATCGTCGCCGAGCGACCGCAGCTTGCCGGCCGAGGCCTCGAGGACGTCTTCCTCGCCCTCACGAGCGACGCCAACGCACCGCCGCCGCCCAAGCCGTGATCGACGCGCTGCTCTACCTCACCCGGACGACGATCAGGAACCGGTTCGCCGTCCAGGCGCGGCGGCTCCGGCAGCCTCGTTATGCGCTCGCCCTCATTCTCGGCGCGGTCTACTTCTGGTTCGTGCTCCTCCGCCCCGCGGCGCAGCCGAGCCGGGCGCCGACGACGCTCTGGAACAACGCCGAGACGGTCACCTCGTTAGGCATCCTGCTCCTCATGCTGGGTGGCTGGGTGTTCCGCGGCGAGCGGATGGCGCTCGCCTTCACCGCCGCCGAGGTGCAGTTCCTCTTTCCGGCGCCGCTCACTCGCCGCGGGCTGATCTCGTTCAAGCTCTTTCGGTCGCAGCTCGTTATCCTCTTCAACGCCGTCATCTGGGTATTCGTGCTGCGACGCTCCGGCTCCGTGCTCGCCGCGCCGCTGCGATTCGTCGGCACGTGGATGCTGTTCAGCAATCTCAGCCTGCACCGACTCGGCGCCGCACTCGTCAGGACGTCGCTCGTCGAGCACGGACGCGCTGGGTTTCGGCGGCATCTGCCCGCGGTCATCCTCGGCACCGCGGGCGCCGTTGCGGTGTTCCTGATTCTGCGCGACGCCGTGCCCACGATCCGCGCCGCCCGCGGCGCGGGCGAGATCACACATGCCGTCGAGCGCGCCGCCGATTTGCCGGCGGCGCGGGCGCTGCTCTTTCTCCCGCGTCTCATCGTCGCGCCGTCGTTCGCGCAGAGCACGGGCGAATGGATGCAGGCCGCGGGCGCATCCATGCTCATGCTGCTGGTCCAGCTGCTCTGGGTGATTCAGAGCGACGTCGCCTTCGAGGAAGCGGCGGTGCAGGCCTCCGTGGAGCGGGCGCGCCGCCTCGACGCGCGTCGTCGCCGATCTGGCCAGTCCGCGGCTGGAGCTGGCAAGAAGGTGAAGCGCACGATTCCACTGCGGCCCAGCGGCCGTCCCGCCGGCGCGATCGTCTGGAAGAACACCTTGCTGCTGATGCGCACGGGACGGGTGGGGTCGGTGATCGGGCTCGCGATCATGGCGATCGTGCTTGCGCTGCCAACGGTCGAGTCGCGGGGCATCGACGGTCGCTTCGTCGCCATTGCTGCCCTGATGATGGTGGTGCTCCTGATCGTCCTCGGCTCGCGCGTGCTGCAGAACGATTTTCGTCAGGACGCGGAACACGTGCCTGCGCTCAAGACGCTCCCGATCTCCGGTGCGCAGCTCGTCGGCGCCGAAGTGGCGTCATCGGCACTCCCGATCTCGCTCCTCCAGATCGCGCTCGTGATCGTGGCGTACGCCGCGACGTTGGGCGACGAAGGGCTGCCCATTCCCCTCGGCCTCCGGACGGGCGTGTTGTTGATGTCGCCGCTGATGCTGATCACGATCAACGCCACCACGGTGACGATTCAGAACGCGGCTGCGCTGCTCTTTCCCGGCTGGGTGCGAGTGACGCCCGTCGTGGGCGGTGGCGTGGAGGCGATGGGGCAGGGCATTCTCGTCACGGGCGTGCTGCTCCTCACCTTCCTCGTCGCGCTCCTGCCGGCGGCGGCGATGTTCGCCCTCGTCTGGTGGCTGCTGGCGCCGCTGCCTAACGGCTGGATCATCGCTCTCGTCGCCGCGGCGGGCGTGCTCCTCGGCGAGACCTGGCTGGCGGTGCGTGGGCTGGGGCGGCGCTTCGAGAAGCTCGAGCCGAGCGCGAGCTGACGCCTAACGGCGCGCTTCCTGGAAGAGGTTGATGCCGGCGCCGATGAGGAGGGAGACGGTGCCGTTCACGACGGCACTGCGTGCCCGGTTGCTGTTACTCGGACGCCACGACGCCTGCGCAAAGCTGCCGACGTACGCACCGACGATGCGCGGTACGGCGACGGGGTGGCGTCCGTTGGGCATCGGATCCGTAACGCTGCCCCAGAGCGCCCAGCGCACACGATTCCACGCTCCGCGGCAGGGACAGCGCTCGTAGTCGAGTGGGCGGTGCATCGCGGCGGCCAATGCCTCGGTCGTCCCTTCCTGGATGACGAACTCGCCGACGCCGGACGCGGCGCGCTTGCGGTAGCCATCCCACCCCTTTCCCCACTCCGGCGGCTCATCGCGCAGCTGATCGACTCCCGCGTAGGCAAGCCCCACGGCGGTGCCGTAGATCAGATCGCGTCCGAATCGGTTGAGGCGCGTCGACGAGTCACGGCCGACGCGCACCTGCGCTCTCGCGTTACCCGTGGCGAGAGAGAGCAGCACGGCGAGCAGCAGCGCTCGGGAAACTCCGCAAGGCATTCAGTTCGCGACCGCGTACCCGGAGAGATGCCCCGTGGAGAAGGTGATCCGTCTCGACGCCTTGTCATCCGTGGCGTCCATGTCCTCGAGCAGCTCCTTCGTGACCGGATCGATGTGCCAGACGTGTAGTGTCTCCTGATCGAGGTCGCTGCGGGTGCAGCGCGAGTAGTCGATCGTCACCGAGACCGGCTGCTGAAAGAGGAAGGACGTGAATCCCACGGCGGTGACGTCGATCTCCATGTACCGCGAGGCGGGAACCGTGACCTGCAGAAGCGTGGGCGCCGTCAACGCGCCGCGGGGAATGGTGATGCTCGTTCCGCCGAGGTTGATGACGCCTCCGCGCAACCCCACAACGGCCGAGGTCGTTGTCGTCTCATTGGACGGGCACTCCACCAGCGACGGCGAGGACCCATCGCTTCGGGACGCCGACGTCTCCGGCGCGGTGGCACGGTGCTCGCCGCAGGACAATCCTGTGAGCACGATGGCCACCGTGACGAGAACGTCTTTGAAACGACCTTTTGAGCGTGAAGACATCGCGGGGCGAATTGTTCGAGTGGCGTGGCCCGTGGGCTGGATTTCGGGCAGGCGCTCCAGGTGCAACGGACGTGCCTGATACAAGCGATCTGATCGATGAAGGGAACGCAGCCGAGCGTCTCGGACTTCTCGACCGAGCCGAGTCGTGCTACTCGCAGGCTGCGGCGAGCGACGATCCAACACTGCAGGCGATCGCGCTCACCAAGCTCGCCGACGTCCATCGCTCTCGCGCGGAGTGGGACGCCGCATTGGAGCTCGCGCGACGCGCGCAATGCGTGGCGCATGCGGCTGGTGCGAAACTGATCGCCGATGACGCGGTCGTGGCCGAGGCGAATGTGCTCATGTGTCGTGGCGACTTCGCCGGCGCCACGAGTGTCTTCGAGTCACTGCTTGCGACGGCGACCGAGCCGCGACTCCGTGGAGTAGTGCTGCAGAACCTCGGCTCCATTCTCGCCCAGAAGGGCCAGCTCGGGGCCGCGGAACGGGCGTTCTCGGAGTCTTACGGATTCTTCCGCCAAGCTGGCTATCGCCGCGGGGAGGCGATCGCGCTGAACAACTACGGCCGCGTCGCGCTCGACCGCCGCAACACCGCGCTGGCGGAGCAGCTGCTGGAGGACGCCCTCGCCATCGCCAAGGAGGTCGATGATGGAGATCTCATCGCGCTCGCGACCCTGAACCTCGCGGAAGCGCTGGCGCAGCGCGGCGAGAACAAGCGGGCGCGTGACCTCGCCAGTGCCGCATTCGGCCACTTCGGCGGCTGCGGAAACCGCTGGCGGCAGGTCGAATGTTTGCGTCTCCTCGGCGCCCTCCACGAGCGCGAGGAATGTCTGGACGACGCGGAGCGCTGCTACGACCGGAGCCTCGCTCTCGCCCGCGAGATCGATGCGCAGGGCGAAATCGCCACCCTGCGCGATGCCCTCACCCGTGTCCAGGCGGCAAGGCGCGACAGGCAGTAAGCGTTTGTTAAATCGGTGGAAGGCGGGGCGACTCGGTCGCCGCTGATCAGGCGCGCGTTACGGCCGCCTCGAGGAACGCGCGGAGCTCCTCGTCCGTGCAGTTGGGCCAGCATTCGGGGATGCCGTCCAGGGCGCGCTGCTCCGACGGGTCCACGAAGGACGGACGCGAGAAGATCAGCAACCGCCCACGCTGAGGGTCGTTCGTGTGGGCGTCGACGGTCCAGACGTCACCCGTGCCGTCACGAAAAACGAGACCGAAGGCCATGGCTGTCAGCGTTTGGCGACGGGATCGAGTCGAGCGCGAGTGTGTGGCGCACAGGATGCGTAAGAGCGTTCACATGGAACGGCAATCGACGCAAACGAATGTTCCACCTGGCGAATCTCCGCTAACGGAAGCCGCGCGTGAACGGGCGACCTCCGCGCTGGGACGTCTGGAGCACGGCCAGCGTGACGCGATGGACGAGCTGCGGGAAGCGCTCTGCAGTTATGTCGGCGCATTGCGCCATGAAGGATGGACTCGCGAGGCGACGCTGGCAACCGTGCGGACGCTGATCGCGACGCCAGTGACGCCCGACGGCGCGATCGCGCTGACGCCGATCGTGCGCGACGCACTCGCCGAGCTCACGCTCGAGTGGTGCCAGGCCGAGTACGATCGCCTCGCCGCGGCCACAGCCTAACGAGAGTGGTCAATCCGCCATCTCGGCGGCGCCGAACACGATCGTGAGCGCGCGCGAGACGCCGCGCGAACCGTCGGTGTTGTCGAACCATTCGGTCTGGGTGTGTGCGTCGCCGCCCCGCCCGCCGGCGCCGATGGCGATCGCCGGAATGCCGCGCGCGATCGGCACGTTCGCGTCTGTCGATGCGGTGGCGACGTCCGGCTCCCGACCGACGAGGCGCGTCGTCGCCAGCGCGTGCCGCACGAGTGGATGCTCGACCGACGTCTCGCCGCACGGCCGCGTACCGATTGGCTGAATCGTCATCGAGAGCGGCCGCGTGCCTAACGCGCGCCGGGCGTTCTCCTCCTCGCAGGCGGAGCGCGCCGCGAGGTGGATCTCGCGCTCGTACCGGTCGAGCATCTCCGCCGACGTCGACCGGAGATCGATCTCGAGCCAGGCGTGATCGGGAATCGAGTTCACGGAGATGCCGCCGCTGATGCGTCCCACGGAGAGCGTCGTCCGCGGCTCGAGGGGGAGCCGCAGCGCCGCGAGTCGCGCCGCCGCGCCGGCCGCCGCGTGCACCGCGTTAGGCGAGCCGAACGCGGCCCAGCTGTGGCCCCCACTCCCGACGAAGCTCACGCGGAAGCGCCGGCTCCCGAGCGCGCGCGTGACGATGCGCTCGTCGCCCGCGCCGTCGATCGCGATCATGGCGGCGGCGCCGCGGCCGCGGTCATCGAAGTACCGCTTCGCGCCGCGGAGATCGCCGAGCCCTTCCTCCCCGGTCGTCGCGACGAAATCGATCGGCCGCTTGGTCGCGAGGCGCGTGCCGTCGATCTCCTCGGCGATCGCGAGCATCACGGCGAGTCCGCGACTGTTGTCGTTGATGCCGGGACCGATCAGCCGATCGCCGTCGCGCCGCACGTTCAGCGAGGTGCCGCGCGGAAAGACGGTGTCGAGATGCGCGCAGACGACGACTGGCGCCAGCTCGCGCCGTCCCGGTCGCCGGCCAACGACGTTACCCGCATCGTCGATCTCGACGTCGCGCAGTCCCAGGGCGTGAAAGCGGGAAGCGACGAACGCGCCGCGCTCCTGTTCCTCACCGGTCGGCGCCGCGATCTCGGCGAGGGTGATCTGCGCATGCACGATCGCGTCGTCGCGTCCCGCCAATCGCGCGCGCGCCGGCGCCAGCGCGCGAAACGTCGCCACGCTGTCCACGGGCGTGCGCGTGCCTCGCGCGGGGCCGTGTGAGGACATGCCTTGATTTGAACCGCGCTGGGATCGGGACGCAAGTGGGGTAGATTCCGCGATTCACCGGACGAAACCATTCGTGAGATGAACCGACCGACCCCGCGTCTGAGCCGGAACGTGTACGCGCTGACCGCGGTGAGCTTCTTCACCGACGTGTCGAGCGAGATGATCTATCCGCTGCTCCCGGCCTTCCTCACGCTTACCCTCGGCGCGAGCGCGAGCTTCATCGGCGCGATCGAAGGCGCGGCCGAGACGACGGCGGCGCTGCTCAAGCTCGCGAGCGGCTGGTGGTCCGATCGCGTGCAGCGGCGCAAGCCGCTCGTCCTCGCCGGCTATACCATTGCGTCGATCATGCGGCCGCTCGTCGCGATCGCGCAGTCCGCGACACAGGTCCTGGTGATTCGCGTCGCCGACCGTGTCGGTAAGGGAATTCGAAACTCACCGCGCGACGCGCTGATCGCCGACTCGGTCGATTCCTCCATCAGGGGCAAGGCGTTCGGCTTCAACCGCACCGGCGATCACACCGGTGCCGTGCTCGGTCCGCTGATCGCGTTCGCGCTTGTGCAATGGCTGCACAAAGATGTGCGCACCGTCTTCTGGTGGGCGGTCGTGCCCGGCGTGCTCGCAGTCTTGACGGTGCTCTTCGGCGTGCGCGAGGTCTCGCGGCGTCGGGACACAGCCGCCGCACCGATCGATCTTTCGCAGCCGCTGAGCGCGCGCTTCTGGGCCGTGCTCGGCGTGATCTTCCTCTTCACGCTTGGCAACTCGACCGACGCCTTCCTGCTCCTCCGGGCGCAGCAGTTGGGTATTCCCGTCGCTCTCGCGCCGATTCTCTGGGCCTTTTTGCATGTTGTAAAGTCGCTGTCGAGCGTACCGGGGGGCACGCTCTCGGACCGCGTGGGCCGCAAGCCGCTGCTCGTCGCGGGTTGGCTGCTCTATGCCGCGGTGTATTTCGCCTTCGGCCGCGCCTCGTCGGCGTGGCACGCATGGGCGCTCTTCGGCATTTACGGGATCTTCTTCGGCCTCACCGAGGGCACCGAGCGCGCGCTCGTCACGGACATCGTCCCCGCGGCACGTCGCGGTACCGCGTTCGGCTGGTACAACCTCACCATCGGCTTGGGCGCACTGCCGGCGTCGGTGATCTTCGGTGCACTCTGGGATCACAGCGGCTCGCGCATCGCGTTCGATTTTGGTGCGGCGTTAGCGTTGGCGGCGTCGTTAGGGATCGCGGTGGTGCCGATCGTCGTCCCCCCGCGACCCTCTCTTACCCGCGATGGCTCCTCGTAGATCAGGCATCAACTGGTGGAAAACACAGAAACTGCCGGACACTTCGCGGAAACTGCGCTGATGCGCACTTCACAAAGACTCTCGCCCGGCGACCGCATGAAGGCTCACAGGGCAATCCGCGCTTTTTCCGCGCCGTGTCCGGCAGTTTCCGTGTTTTTCAATTCGGTGATGCCAGCTCTGCCGAGGGGCTTTCGTCGGTTCTAATCCCCAAGCTCAGCAGCACCTCGCTCCCGGCTTCTCGTAGCGCGCCGCGAGCCGCTCCGCGAGAAACCGGTCGCGGCTCAGCGGGACACACTCGGGGTGCCGCTCACGCATGTGCACGAGATACCGCTCGTAATCCGGAACGCCGATCACGCGCCTAACGACGTCCGCCGCGCGCCGGGCCCATCGCATCGCGGAGCGCATCGTCAGTCGCCCGCCACGGCGACGCGCGCCTGGAAGGGAGCCTCCGTCGACGTCGCGGGCTTGCGGCCGCGCAATACTGCCGCCCACTCGCGAATGCTGTCGGCGAGGATGACCACAACCGACACCATGAAGAACGCCGCCACCGCCGCGTCGAGATAGTCGTTGAACGCCATGCGCAGCGCGTCGCCGGCGGTTTTCACGCCGGCGGGTAGCGAACCGGCCGCGGCGGCCGCGCGCAGCACCGAGGCATGCGCGATGAATCCGAGCTTCGGGTCCGACGAGAAGATCTTCGCCCAGCCCGCCGTCATCGTCACGATGACGAGCCAGGCGAGCGGCGCCATCGTCACCGCCGCATAACGAGCGCGACCCATCTTGATGATCACCGTCGTTCCGACGCAGAGCGCGACGGCGGCGAGGAGCTGGTTCGAGATCCCGAACAGCGGCCAGAGCGAGTTGATCCCGCCCAGCGGATCGATCACGCCCTGGTAGAGAAAGTGGCCCCACATCGCGACGAAGATCGCGCTCATGATCAACACGGCAGGGTACCAGGATACCCTGCCTAACGGCGCCCAGACATGCTTGGCGAGGTCCTGCAGCATGAACCGGCCAACGCGTGTCCCGGCGTCGAGGGTCGTGAGGATGAACAGCGCCTCGAACATGATGGCGAAGTGGTACCAGAGCGCCATCGCCGAGCTGCCGCCTAACGCGCGCGAGAACAGATGCGCCATGCCGACGGCCAGGCTCGGCGCGCCCCCCGTGCGCGAGAGGAGCGACTTCTCGCCCACCTGCTGCGCGAGCCGCGTCATCTCCGCGGGGTCGAGCGCGAACCCCCACTGCTGCACCGCCGCTGCCGCGCTCGCCGCCGTCGTGCCGATCGCGCTCGCCGGCGCGTTGATCGCGAAATACACTCCGGGCGTCAGCGCGCAGGCCGCGATGAGCGCCATGATCGCGACCAGCGACTCGACGAGCATGCCACCGTAACCGACCATTCGCGCGTCCGTCTCGCGCTCGAGGAGCTTCGGCGTCGTGCCCGATGCGATCAGCGCGTGGAAGCCGGACACGGCGCCGCACGCGATGGTGATGAACGCGAATGGGAAGACCTTTCCGGCAAACACGGGGCCCGTGCCATCCGTGAACTGCGTGAGGGCCGGCATGTTCAGCGGCGGCAGCACGAACAGGATGCCGAGCGCCAGCGCCACTACGACACCGATCTTCACGAAGGCCGACAGATAGTCGCGCGGCGCGAGTAGCAGCCACACCGGAAGCACGGACGCGGCGTATCCGTAGACCATCACGGCGATCGCGAGCGTCACCCCGCTCAGCGTGAACACCGGCGCGAGCGCCGCATTCTCGGCGACGGCGCGGCCAGCGTAGAGCGCGACCACGAGCAGCACAAGCCCGATCGCGCTCGCTTCGAGCACGCGGCCAGGACGGATCCAGCGGAGGTAGACGCCCATCACCATCGCGATCGGAATCGTGAGGCCGATCGTCACCGTGCCCCACGGACTCGATCGCAGCGCGTTCACCACGACCAGACCGAGTACCGCGATGAGAACGATCATGATGCCGAGCACCGCGACGAGCGCCGTGAACCCTCCCACCGGACCGATCTCTTCCCGCGCCATCTGGCCCAGCGTTTTGCCATTGCGCCGCACAGACGACGCGAGAATCACAAAATCCTGAACCGCGCCGCCGAGTACGACACCGACGATGATCCAGATGGCACCGGGCAGAAATCCGAACTGCGCCGCGAGCGTTGGACCGACGAGCGGTCCCGGACCCGCGATGGCGGCGAAGTGGTGACCAAACACGATCCACCGATTGGTCGGCACGTAATCGCGGCCGTCGTTCAGTACCTCCGCTGGCGTCGCGCGATTGGCGTCGAGCGCGAACACCTTCGCGGCGATCAGCTTGCTGTAGAAGCGATACGCGACGAGATAGCTGCAGACGGCGGCGGTGAGCAGCCACGCCGCGTTGATCGTCTCGCCGCGCGACAGCGCAAGCCACGCGAGCGCGCCGGCGCCGGCGAGCGCGATGACCGTCCAGACGATTGCGGATCCGAGCTTGGACATGATCCCTGCACTCCGATGAGTGGCCAGCGTGCGCAAAATGCCGGGCCGTCGAGCGAGGGTCAACCACCGCCACTCGCCACGATTCGCACCCGTGCCGTCTTTGGTCGGTCGCTGATTACCTTGAGTGACACACGCTCTCGTGCCGCTTTCTCGAACCGATCTCGATGCGTTCCGTTTCACTTCCCTTCGTGCTTTCGCTCTCGCTCTCTGTCGCTGGCTGCGGCGGCGGAACGGCCGCGACGACGCCGGCAACGGCGCCCGCGCCGGAGCAGCGCCCTCTTGCCGCTCTCGCGGCAACCGGTGCGATCGTCACTCCCGCCTCGATCATCCATATCGCGCCGGAGCTGAACTGGAGCGCGCAGCAGGCGCCCGCCCGTGAGACGCTCCGCGCACTGGATGACGACATCGCCGCGGCAATCGCGGAGCGCGGTCTCAAGGCCAACTGGGTGATGCCGGCCGATCTCGCCCTCAGCTACAAGCGAAACCCGACCTACGCCGCCGATCCATACGCGCTCGCCGAGGAACCGCTGCGGAGCTCCGCGTTCATCGTCGGCTCGCGACTGCAGGAGCCGCTCGCGTCGCAGCTGCGTACGATGATTGCCCTTCACGAGAACGCGCGCGCCGTGCTCCTCCCGATCGAGCTCCGCTTCGAGCGAGCGGACGCGTCGAGCGCGGGCGCGGCGCGCGCGACGCTGCGACTCGCCCTCGTGGATCCTCGCTTCTCCGAGGCGCGATGGGTGGGCGCCGTCAACAGCGACACGACGAGCGCGGACCCGCGCGTGCTCACGCGCGCGCTTGCCCGCGGCGTGGCGGAGCTGATCGTCAGTCGCCAGTAATTCTGCAGAGAGCACGCACAGAGGCATGTCGACCAAGGTCACTCTGATTCCCGGCGACGGCATCGGCCCGTCGATCAGTCGCGCAACCGTTCGGCTCCTCGAAGCCGCCGGTGCGGACATCGAGTGGGACGAGCATGTCGCCGGCATGTCGGCCGTCGCCAAGTATGGCGACCCGATTCCCGACGAGACGCTCGACTCCATCAAGCGCACGCGCATCGCCCTCAAGGGTCCACTCGAGACGCCCGTTGGCGAGGGATACCGATCGATCAACGTCGCGCTTCGCAAGAGTTTCGATTTATACGCGAACGTCCGGCCCGCGTATTCGATTCTGCCCGGAGGACGGTATCAGAATCTCGACCTCGTGCTCGTGCGCGAGAACACCGAAGGGCTCTACGTCGGCATCGAGCATTACATCAAGATTGGCGACGATCCCCGCGCCGCCGCCGAGGCGATCGCGATCATAACGCGAGAGGGCTCCGAGCGGATCGTCCGCTACGCCTTCGAATACGCGGTGAAGCACAACCGGAAGAAGGTCACGCTCGTGCACAAGGCGAATATCCTCAAGTTCGCGCAGGGGCTGTTTCTCGACGTCGGCCGCATGGTCGCGCGCGACTACGCGGGCCGTATCGAGTTCGAGGAACGCATCGTCGATGCGATGGCGATGAATCTCGTGCTCCATCCCGAGCGCTTCGACGTCATCGTCACTACCAACCTGTTCGGCGACATTCTCTCGGACCAGATCTCGGGGCTGGTCGGCGGCCTTGGCCTGGCGCCCGGAGCGAACATCGGAAAGCATGGCGCGATCTTCGAGGCCGTGCACGGCACCGCCCCCGACATCGCGGGCAAGAACATCGCGAACCCCGGCGCGCTGATGCTCGCCGCGTGCATGATGCTCGAGCACCTCGGCGACGATGATCGCGCGCGCCGCCTCCGCCGCGCCATCGAGCAGACCGTCCGCGAGGGGAAGACCGTGACGCGCGACCTCGGCGGGAGCGCGACCACGGATCAATTCACCGAGGCGATCATCGCGAAGCTCTGATGCCGCGCCAGGGAGAAGCGAGGGGCGCCGACGCGCGCGTGGACCAGCGGGAGGCCGACAGCCTAACGACGACCCTCTTCCACTGCTCGGATCTCCACTTCGGCCATCCGGCCGTTCCGGAGCAGTACGAGGCAATCGAGGCGATCATCGCCGAGCGCCGGTTCGACGTCGTCGCAATCTCCGGCGACCTCTCGCAGCGCGCGCGGTCGGGCGAGTTCCAGCGCGCCCGCGTGTTCCTCCAGCACGCCGAGCGCTTCAGCGAAGTCATCGTCGTTCCCGGCAATCACGACGTCGCGTGGTGGAAGGCCCCACTCGGCTTCGGCGATCCCCTCGCGATGGTGTCGAACTACCGCCGCTTCATCAGCGAGGATCTCGAGCCGGTGCTGCGCATTGCCGGCGCGACCATCGTCGGGCTCAATACGTCGCAGGGTGTCACGCGGCGCACGCTCACCTGGAACCTGCGCGACATCTCCATCATTGGCGACCTTCGCCGCGATCAGCTCGAGCGCGCGCGCGGAGAGTTCGAGCGCTCGCGCACCGGGGATGCACGCATCATCGTCATGCATCACAACCCTGTAATGGGGGAGCTTTCGCGCCGCCATGGTCTCAAGAACACCCACCGTATTCTCGGCGCGTTCGCGGAGATGGGCGTCGATCTTGTTCTCTGTGGCCACGACCATCAGGAAGCCGTGCATTACATCGAGCACACGAAGAAGGGAACGGTCATCTCGACGTCGGGCACGATCTCGAATCGTGCCCGCGGCGGCAGGCCTGGATCGGTGAACAGCATTCGCATAACGCCTGAGAACATCGAGGTCTCGACGCTCGTCTGGTCCGCTGACGCGCGAAGCTTCGTGCCGGGTCCCTCCAAGTGCTTCGAGCGCTGAAGCGTCTGCTCGGCGGGGCGACGCAGCTCGACCTCGGCCTCGATCGCGCGGCGCGCCCCGAGCCCTCCGGTGACCAGCGCGCTGACGTGCTGTTCGACCAGCTTCGCGCCTTCGGCCTCTCTCGCATCCAGCGATGCCGCCTAACGCGAAACCGCCACGTGATGGTGAGCTTCAGCGGCGGTGCACTGCGGGTGCACGAGGGATATCTCGGCGCGCCGCCAGAGGTGCTGCGCGCCATCGTCGTCTTCGTCGAAGGGCGGACGCGGGCCGAGCGTCGGGCGGCGCAGCGCCTCATCGTCTCGCATCCGATCGTCACCACGACCGCCAGTACTCGGCGTCCCCGCACGCGGCCCGAGGATCGTACGATGGTCGCGGAGCTCGCGAAATGGCACGCGCGCTACAACGCCGACCACTTTCACGGCCGATTGAAGTCAGTGTCGCTCAGGGTTTCGCGCCGCATGCGGAGCCGCCTTGGCCACTACACCTGCGCCGCGCACGGCGAGCCAGCGGAGATTGCGCTCAGCTGGCGGCACATCCGCCGCGACGGCTGGGACGAGGCGCGTCACACGCTGCTGCACGAGATGGTGCACCAGTGGCAAGACGAGAGCGGCCACATCATCGACCACGGCCCGAAATTCCGCGCCAAGGCGCGCGAGGTCGGCGTCGCTCCATGCGCACGGCGCACCTTGAGCCGCGGCGCGCCGCGGACCACGGGCGATCAGCGCATCGGCCGCAGCGCGGCGCGTGAGGACTGATCGGTGCACGGTGCGCGCTGGACGGTGAACCGTTCACCGTTCACCGTTCACGGACCACTCCACTACCTTTCCCCCATGCTCGACTTCTTCAACATCGACAGCCAGCTCTCCGAGGAGGAGCGCGCCGTTCGCGACAGCGTGCGCCGCTTCGTCGACGAGCGCGTGCTTCCCATCATTGGCAAGTGTTACGTCGACGGCCGGTTTCCGAAGGAGCTCGTACCGGAGATGGCGGAGCTCGGCGTCTTCGGCGCGAATCTCCCCGAGGAATACGGTTGCGCAGGACTCAACAACGTCGCGTACGGCCTGATCATGCAGGAGCTCGAGCGCGGCGACTCGGGCGTGCGCTCCTTCGCTTCGGTACAGGGCGCACTCGCGATGTATCCGATCTACGCATTCGGCAGCGAGGACCAGCGGCGCGCCTGGCTTCCAAAGATGGCGCGTGGCGACGTGATCGGCTGCTTCGGTCTCACGGAGGCGGACTTCGGGTCCAATCCCGCCGGCATGATCACGATGGCGCAGGAGCAGTCGGACGGGACGTGGCTGCTCAACGGCGGCAAGATGTGGATCACGAATGGATCCACGGCGCAGATCGCCGTCGTCTGGGCCAAGACCAATGGCGACAAGAGCGATCGCTCGATCCGCGGCTTCATCGTCCCGACGAACAGCAAGGGCTTCAAGGCGCGCGATCAGAAGGGGAAGCTCTCCCTTCGTGCCAGCGACACGAGTGAGCTGGTCTTCGAGGACGTGCACCTGCCTAACGATGCGCTGCTGCCGAAGTCGGGCGGGTTGAAAAGTCCGCTCATGTGCCTCACCCAGGCCCGCTATGGCATCTCCTGGGGAGCCATCGGTGCGGCGATGGCGTGCTACGAGGAAGCGCTCTCCTACTCGAAGAACCGCGTCATGTTCGATCGGCCGATCGGCTCCTTCCAGCTCCAGCAGGAGCGGATCGCGGACATGCTGACCGAGATCACGAAGGCGCAGCTCGTTTCGCTGCACCTCGGTCGTCTCAAGGACGTCGGCACGTACACGCCGCAACAGGTGTCGTTGGCCAAGCGCAACAATGTCGACATGGCGACCGACGTCGCGCGTGAGGCGCGGCGCCTCCTCGGCGCCGTCGGCATCCTCGCCGAGTACGGGGCGATGCGTCACATGGCCAACCTCGAGAGCGTGTACACCTACGAGGGAACTCACGACGTGCACACGCTCATTCTCGGGCAGGCTGCGACCGGGATGAGCGCGTTCCAATAGCGCTCTCGGGCAAGGGTCAGGCGCCGTCGACGAACCGGGCCTCGGCGGCAATATTCTTGCGTTCTTCTGTTTGCTCGAGCGCTATCACGCCTACGTCGTTGACGCTGCAACAGAGGAACGATCCCGGTGGCACGTCGAATCGACTCGCTTGACCTGGCACGCGGCGCCGCGATGCTGTTCGTCTGCCTGTCCCACTTCAGCGCGAATTATCTCGTTAGCGCGGCTAAGGGCGGCGCCGATGCCATGATGAGTGGGTCCGCGTGGATGGCGACCACCTTTTCGATGATCGCTTCACCGACATTCGTCGCGGTGAGCGCTCTCGTCGTGGGCTACCTGTACCGTGTGCATCCGGCGGGGATGCCAGAGCTTGCGCGGAAGCTCATCGACCGCGGGCTGTTCCTCCTGCTGATAGGTCATCTCATTCAGGTGCCGGTGTACGCCGCACCGGGCAAGATGGCCGAGGGTATCCACCTTCTGTTCATCACGGATGTCATTGCCTTGGCAATCATCATCGGACCCACGCTGATGATGCGAACGGCACCGAGAACTCGCCTCCTCGCCGGAGCGGCGCTCATAACGAGCGGTTGGCTTCTGACGGCGTTCTGGGTGCCAGGCACTGAGGTCGGCCGGTTGGTGGCACGATACGCTCTCGGGGCCGCCGATTTCACCGGCGGCTTCGTCGGCTTTCCACCCGTGCCATGGGTTGCGATTTACTTGCTGATGACCGTCGTTGGAGAGGAGCTCGGTGAGCATGCTCGAAGATCGGAGTTCCTCCAGGGCGAGTCATTGCTCAATCGAATTGGAGCCGCCTCACTGGCGTCGGGAGCGGCATTCGTGATCGCACGTCGAGTCCTGCGCGTCGCTGCTCCTCGGTTCCTCGCGGCACACGGCGCTCTCTCTTTCTGGACGATATCCCAGAAATTCCCACCGGGGCCGGTGTATCTGCTGTTCTTCGGTGGCGCGGGCTTGCTGATGGTCTCGAGAGCGTTCGCTCTTTCGCGCGCTGCCTCGTTCGGGTACCTAACGCGGCCGATCGCGACGCTCGGTCGCGCTTCGTTTTTCGTGTTCGTCGTCCAAGGCTATCTCTACTATTTGGTTTTGCCGTTGCTCAACCTGCCGTACCCGCATCTCTGGCCTATCTATTACGTCGTCACGATCCTGCTTCTCGTTGGCTCGGCCAGCATCTGGAACCGGTTCGACGCGAACCGCTATCTGAGCGTTGGCCTCTGGCGCGCCATTCCTCTCGTGCGCACCGCTGGCGCCAGGTTCCTCACCGCGCCAGTCGGTCACTAACCGATCTCCCGCGAGCAGTCAACGCGTGGCGGATCGTGGATGACCAGCGCTTGCTGCGCCACCGCGTACGGCTAAGTTCCGCACTGAATCTTTCCTGTGAGGACCGACGGTGAAGATCGCCGTCTGCATCAAGCGCACGCCCGACTCCGAGACGCGCTTTCGTATCGGCGCATCCGGCGGCGCGATCGATGAAGCAGGTGTCAAGTTCGACATGGACGACTTCGCGAGCTACGCGGTCGAAGTCGCGCTCCAGATGAAGGAAAAGGCCGGCTCCGGCGAAGTCGTCGTCCTCGCGCTTGGGCCGGACAATGTGCAGGAGACGCTGCGCAAGGCGATGAGCATGGGCGCGGATCGCGCCATCCAGCTCAAGGCCGACGCGGTTCCATTCGACGGCCTCGCCGTCGCAAAGGCGCTCGCCGCCGAGTTGAAATCGGGCAGCTTCGATCTCGTTCTCTTTGGCAAGCACGCCTTCGACACCTCCGCAGGCGTCGTCGGCACCGCGACCGCGGAGCTGCTCGACCTGCCCTGCGTAACAGCGGCGTCGAAGTTAGAGATTGCTAATGGCAAGGGATCCGCGCGGCGAGAGCTCGAGGGCGCGGCAGAGATGGTGGAGTTTGCGCTGCCGGCCGTCGTCACCATCGACGAAGGCATCGCGCGACCGCGCTATCCGTCGCTCAAGGGCATCATGGCGGCGAAGAAGAAGCCGCTCGAGTCGAAGCCCGCGCAGCTCGGCACCGTTCGCGTCGCGGTGAAGGGAATGGCGCTCCCGCCCGACCGGCCTCCGGGACGAATCATCGGCGAAGGCACCGCCGCGGTAGCGGAGCTGGTGAAGCTCCTCCAGACCGAAGCCAAGGTACTCTGAGGAGCCTAACGAATGGCGAACATTCTCGTCTTTGCGGAATCCCGCGGCACCGATCTGCGCAAGGTTGCGGGCGAGGCCGTCTCCGTCGCCCGGCGCCTCGCCGACGCGTCCGGCGGTGGTGAAGTGCACGCGCTTCTCGCGGGCCCGCCCGGCATCGCCCAGAAAGCGGAGGTGCTGGGACGCTACGGTGCCGACGTCGTGCTCACGATGGAACATCCGGCCCTCGCGACCTTCGCGCGCGAGTCCATCGCGGCGACAGTCGCGGCCCGCGCCAAGGCCGCGAGCTATCGCGCGATCGTCCTCGGCTTCTCCGCGCAGGGGCGCGATCTCGGGCCGCGCATCGCCGCCCGCCTCGACGCGCCGATCGCGACTGATGTCATCGACGTTCAGGTCACGGGCGACGTGCTCACCGTCAAGCACCCCGCGTACGCCAACAAGGTCGTCGTCACCCTCGCCATCAGTGGATCGCCGACGATCGTGAGCATCCGACCGGCCGCGATCACCGCGGTCGAGGCTCCCCGTTCCGCGCGCATCGAGACGATCCAGCCCGCGACCGATCCCGCCGCCTCACGAGTGAAGGTCACGCAGGTGGTGGAAGGAGCGAAGGGCCGGCCCGATCTCGCCGACGCGCCGGTCATCGTTGCCGGCGGTCGAGGACTCAAGGC
>Ga0136846_1236397_pt1 | contig 39875 bp, 32 predicted proteins | sample HopSoiMetagenom2_FD_96841 | JGI IMG/M metagenome (GOLD analysis project Ga0136846, IMG submission 96841) | Grasslands soil microbial communities from Hopland, California, USA - 2 Assembly 2016 (version 4) | ecosystem: Environmental > Terrestrial > Soil > Grasslands | place: USA: Hopland...
AAGACGCCCTTTTTGAATAGGCATCTTTTATAAAAAATATACTGTAATTGCCCACCGACAAATACAAGGGGACTTCATTCCTTAAAGCAGGCTGGACCAGAATGCTATTTGTGTTTATATTACTTGCCGCTGCAGCCTGGTAGATCATTGCAGGCGGATCCTGCGTGATAAATAGAAATTTGGAAGCCGGTAGCTTCTTCTTCATTTCAGCAAAAAACTCCATCATTTCTTTTACCAGGTACCACCCGCCGAGTGATCCCAGATAGGTTATTACAATATCCTCTTTACTTAATCCCAAAGCTGCCCGTTTCTCCTGTATTTCCTTTTCACTGACCTTGTTATAATCAAAATGCTCTAAGTCAACACAACATGGAATGACATTGATCTTTTCAGCAGGAACATCATATTTGTTGACGAGTTCCTCTTTGCCTTTCCAGGTGAGTGAAATAACATGACTGGCATTCCGGAAATATACCTTTTCCTTTTTTTTATAATGCCTGTAAAAGAACCTGAAAAAAGGATTGGACAGATTCCATTGTCCATTATCCACTCTTTCATCTACCCAAAAGCCCCTCATATCAAAAAGAAAAGGAACACCAAAACGGCGTCGCATTTCCCATCCTGCTTCTGCAGCAACATAAGAACGGCAATGGATAAAATTGAACTTTTCCCTGGCGTGCAATTGCCTGACCTTTCTTTTCAGATTCCACACATCATATAATTTGGAGAGGATTGGTGGCCTTCGAGTAAATAACACCGTTTCCCATTTAATCCCGGCCTGGTCAAGAATTGATTGAATATGAGAGGAAAGCCTTGCCAGTTTTTCTTTCTTTTCAAAGCTCAATAAAGTGATCTGATACCCATTTTTTGTCAACCCTTTTAAATAAGGGATAACCTGGGATTGGCCCAATGGATCAGTCATCCCATCATAAGAGATAAACAATACTTTTTTCATTTACTAAAAATCTCTTCCACCAGCTGTTTGATCCGGTTATAGCATATTTTAAACTCTTCAACTGATTTTCCGTAAGGATCAGGAATAGGAACCTGAGGGTCCAAAAAATAAACCCTTGACAAAAGGTGAGGATATCCCTTTGCGATCTTCTGAAAGTTTAGTTTATCCATAACGAACAAGGCATCAAACTCTTCCATTTTCAGATCACTCACATATGATGATGAATGCAGGGAAAGATCAATACCACTATCACCCGCTGCACGAATCGCGTTTAAAGGACTCATTTTGGAGGACTGGAATTGTAATCCTGCTGAAGCAACATTTATATCCGGTCTGATAATGCGCAGATAGTGTTCTGCAAACGGACTCCTGCAAATATTTCCCTCACAGATAAAAACTACCTTTCTGTATTCCTGTTTTACCCCGGGTCTGTTCCTGCTAATGGAAGCAAATCTGCGCAGGAGTCCATCCCACCGATTGCGTCCGAATTTTGATATCAGCGTTCCCCACATGGAGATCCTGAACCGAAAATCAGCAAACACACTGTCTTCGATACATTCCGATGATCGAAGCATTTTTGGTATTGAAGTGAACCACTGAAAAGTCTTTTTCAGTGACTTCTGTTTCAAACTACTTAAAAGATCATTCCTCAAATTCCTTGCATACACTTCTCTGTTGCAGGTCATGGCCACTGGAGGCAAGGGTTGCTGTTCATAATTATATAACACCTGCCAGTAGGGCAATTCCATGCCTGCAAAAATTCCCAGTTCAATAGATCCCCAGAATCTGCCGTTTAATTCCATCACATACGCCTTTCCATCACTCACCTTGTATTCAATCATTCCTACTCCATGCCATCCAATTTTTTCAATCAACAATCGCGATTTATCAGCAATTGCATATTTGTCCCCGATAATTGTTTTCCGATATGAGCTTTCCCCACCGCCAGCTGGTTCATTTATCCTTTCATGCATATACCAGGCAATTAATTTGCCGTGGTGAGCCAGGAAATTAAAACCAATACCAAATCCGCTGACAATCTCCTGCAACATTATCGGGATGACCTGTATCCGTTCCCGCACAAAATCTTCCAGTGATTCTTCATCTGAATATTTGCGCACGGTAAAGCTATAAATCCGGTTACCAATAATTTTTCTGGAACTTACAGGCTTGGCTATAAGCGGATAGCCAAGTGATGACTTAACTGCTTTGAATTCCTCCAGGGACTGTACAAGTCTGCTGTCTGGCACATGAATACTGGATTCCCTGCAAATTCTCCACAACTCATACTTATTCCGGGAATAACAGATCGTTGACGGTTCGTTTATGCCTCCAACGATGCAGAATTTCTCAATTTCATTTTTATATCTGTTCAGGAACTCAACGGCCAGATCATTAATTGGCAAAATCAGCCAGTAAGATCTTGTGGAAACCAGCTGAATAAACGCCTTGTAAAACGACTCAAGATCATACTCAACCTTCGGCAAAACATGAAACTCGTTTACAAAACGGGAGCGGGAGATTTCATGTGGTCCCCAGTTGGCCACATCAACAACGTATTGATGCCGGCTCAGGTTTCGGGCAACACTGAAACAGGCTCTTTCATTTGCCCCGAGCAGAAGTATTTTTCCAGCCATTACCGCTGCATCATTTTATGAAACCTGGTGATATTGAACATGTCTTCATAATGATTCGGGTATCCAATCAGGGTTCTCTTATAAGGAATAGAAGTGCCTGCCTTCAGATCAAAGCTGTATTTGACCACATCTATTAGTAAAATGTTCTTATATCCTGTTTTTACGGCCATATCATAAGCAGCAGGATGAGCGAGGCCATTAGGAAATGCAAATGATTCAACTGCAACTCCGAGTTTTTGTTGCAGTATTTTCCTGGAATTTGCTATCTCATGTTTAAAGTAATCTTCTCCCTGATCTTCGACAAGCCCTGCATGCGTTATGGTATGGGATCCGATCTCAATACCATCCCGGCTGCATGAATTAATATCATCCCAGTTCATCATCTGGTTAGCTGGCTGTTCAAATGAATACTGTGCTTCCAAAGCATCTACCAGTTTTTCAATAAAAGGGTAAGGCCGGGAAAATAATAACTGGGAAAGTTTTCTTTTTAAGGTAAATATATTGTCGCCGGTTTCCTGCTGAAGGTCGACATCTTCAAATTCAACATTGAGTGCCTGCTGGGTTTTTGCCAAATGATTCAGCAGGTTATTTATTCGCTGGGTCCAGATAATTTTGCCTGTTTCCGCACAATTCACAACAACGTTGTGATTCACGGTTATTTTTTCTTTCCGGATCACAGGCATGCAGTACTCCAAAAAATCCCTGTAACCATCATCAAATGAAATCACCAGTGCCGGTTTCTTCCATTTTGAAGAAATCGACCGGTCGTTGATCTCGGTAAAATTGGTTATTTCATATTCCTTTTTTAGAAGCCTTACCAGTTTCCCGAAAGCTTCAGGTTTCAATGCAGGAAACAGGGGATCCCAGGCATTATTAATTCGATGTAAGCAGGCAACAGTAACAGTACCGCGCTTTTGCTCCATTTTAAAAAGGCGGTGCAGGCGCAGGTAATAGCCATATTTAAAGAAAAGGTCTTTTAGTTTCATCCATTTCTGCTTAACCAGATATGCATTAAAACCAATAACCAGACTTTGTTGAAATAGCGTTCATTTCGTTCATAATCCTTTCTCGTCTTTTGCACAAACTCGTTGCTGACAATACCGAATTTTTTGACCACAGCCGGATCGAGATACTGATCCACTATCGGACGGAGATCTGATTTCAGCCATTTGGAGAGCGGTGGCGCAAATCCCCATTTCATACGGTTAAAATATTCTTTAGGAATATGCCTGTGTAATACTTTTTTCAATAATGCTTTCCCTGTTCCCTTCTCATCTAGCTTGAATTTGCTATCCATATTGATTACATAGCTAAACAAATCATTATCCAAAAAAGGTACGCGCGCTTCAAGGCCGTAATGCATACTGGCCCTGTCAATTTTTGTAAGCAGGTCGTCAACCAGGTATACGTTGATATCAAACCAGGATTGTTTCTCTTCTGCATTTAACCCTCGTCCGGTTGGCAGGTTGATCTCATACTGCCCCAGAATATTGCCGCAACCTGATGCAAAGTGTTCCTTTATCTCATCTACAGAGAAATACAGCTGCTCCTGGCTGAATATATGTCCTTGTGGAGAATATTTTCTGGCGTTTGTAAATAACCTGGCTTTCTGTTTATAGGCCGGTTTATTACTCATATTTAAACCTGCTCCAACCAAACCACCAAACTGCTTTAAGGGAAACTGATCCATTCTTCTTGCCCACAAATGGAAATCATAACCCATAAACATCTCATCAGATCCCTCGCCACTCAACGCAACAGTTACGTGTTTACGGGTAAACTCAGAAATAGCAAAAGTGGGAAAGCCAGATGAAATGATATAAGGTTCATCATAAGAATCAATGATCTCATACAGATGATCAAGCATTTGCCTGTCGGTAATATGAATCTCGTAATGTTCAGTGTTCAGGTATTGTGCTACCGCTTTGGCGTATGGCAACTCGTCAAAATTGCTGTTCTTGAATCCTACAGAAAACGTTTTGATCCTTTCTCCGCTTGCCTTTTTGGTCAATGCAGCAATCAGGCTGGAATCGGTACCTCCACTCAGAAAAACTCCTAACGGCACATCTGCAATTGTTTGTCGTTTGACAGATTTAATTAACAGATCCTCTACTTCCCTGATTGCTTCCTCTTCATTTGTAACAGTCTGAGGTTTTACAAAATCAGAAAGTTGAATAAATTTTAATTTATTAAGCTCCCCATTCTTCAGGTGAAGATATCCGCCAGGCTCCAGCTTTTTTACATTTTTATAAACCGTTTGAGGACAGGGAATAAATCCAAAATGAAAAAAGTATCCAAAGGATTGTTCATCAATCTGCAGCCTGTTCCTGAAATTCTGTTGTAATGATTTCAACTCAGAAGAAAAGAAAAAATCATTGCCTTCATGAAAATAAAAAAGAGGTTTAACACCGAACCTGTCCCTGAAAACAAATAGCTCCTTTTTATCATTATCCCAGATAGCCAGCGCAAACATACCATTCAATTCAGTAATGCTATTGGGGCCAAACCGGGCAAAAAGTTCAATGATGACCTCTGTATCGGAAGATGTTCTTGTTTTAAGATCGTATTTAGAGATGAGATCACGAAAATTGTAGATCTCCCCGTTAAATACCATCACATAACGACGGTCACTGGAATAAAAAGGCTGGTTGGCTGCTTCAGACAGGTCAATTATACTCAGCCTGCGATGACCTAATCCAATTCCATCAGTGGCTTTGAAATAAAATCCTTCAGCATCCGGCCCCCGGTGACTTATTGAACGCGTGAGCCGACAAAGATCATCCTGGTTGTAATTCGGAGAGAGAAAACCTGCGATTCCGCACATATCGATTATTGCTTAAGCGAAGATATTTTCTGCGAGCCCAACTAAAGGCAAGCAGGAACAATATCCAGATAGTATATGATAAGAATTTTGTAATGCTCCCATAAATGGCTGCCTTAGTTGCCAAAGGCTCATTCACTTTACCATAAAAATAAGAGGGAAATAATGTAGCTATTTTTACCGGATCTTCTTTTATATACACTTTTTTGAGGATCTCCGGGTTTTCAACAAGAAATTTGATTCCTGGTCTGTCATACGCATTCAGGATAGTAGTATCTGGTTCCAGGTCAGTATCAAAATAATGCCAGCTGTTGGCATAAAAAGCTTCAAGGCAAAAATGTCCGCTGGCAAATTGCCGGGTAAATCCAACTTTCCGCACCGGATAACCTTTTTTCTGCAATAAAGCCATCAAAACCATCGCCTGCTGGCTACATATTGCGGCAGGAAATTTTAAAATATCGTTTGTCTTTACAGGAGAATTGAGAAACATCTTCAGATAGAAAGGGTTGGCTACATAGGCAAGGTAATTATTGCCAAAGCCAAAACTTGATAATCCATGATAGAACCGATTGCGAACGACCTCTGAAGCAATCAGAGGCAATTCTTTTTCGGCATTAATATTATTATTTGACAAACCCTTTTTTACTGATAATAAGCTATCACAGTAATCAGTTAACCTGGTTAAGTTATCAAGCCGTGCCAGGGAAGGGTCAAATGCTTCATTATACTGGTACTTTTCAGTTTGATAATTCAAAGATGCAATGGAGGAAGGAGCGCCGGTAAATTCAAAAACTGCAGAAATAAATGTTGCACTAAATAACAATAAAGCCAGGCAGGTGCAGATTAAATAGAACCTTTTCATGCCGTAATTTTTTCTTGGATATAAGGTTAAGAATCAATGCGGTAAAGGTAACAAAAAGATCCAAGTCTTCTACACGTGTAAAAAAATTCAGTAGTTACACCCCATGTAATCTCGTAATTATTCGAACTCGAGCGTATTTTATGCAATTATCGGCAAACCATTGTAAGTGTTATCTCTTAATTCCTTTTACGACTGCCACCCGGAAATTATCCCCATAAGTAACTAAACCTGCGAATTTAACATCCAGGTTGAATTCATTACACCATTTTGCCACGCGTGCTATTGGCTGTGGATGATCATGCTCGGGAGAAAACATATCAAAGGTATCCAGAACTACTAATTCACGAAGTTGCTGTTTGGAAAGATTGCTTGGAAGCGTTCTGGTAATATCCACAACCGGGAGGAATCGATTGGCAATTTTTCCAACACCGATCTTATGAAAAAAATAATGCAGTTTCATTAACCAGTTCGCATTTTTATCGATCAATCGCAAAAGCTTTGGGTGCGACATACGTTTTGTGAATGGCCTAAAAATATACTTTGCATTAATAGTAGAGAACCATCCTTTGACAGGATAGAAATCAAGTAATACTTCACCGCCCGGTTTTGCCTTATCGATCAAACATTTAACGGATTTTTTGAAATCAGGTGTATGCTGAAGCACTCCAAAACAAAATACTTTATCAAATGAATTATCCGGGAAGGGCATTTCATAAATGCTGGCCTGGAAAAGTTTGAACCGGTCACCATGATGGCCATTATTCCTATAATTGGCCGATACCGCATTGGAATAATCAAGACTATACAGATTAGCATCTGTATTGTCCAATACTACCTGTGAAAATCGTCCGGCGCCGCTTCCCACTTCCAGTACATCTACGCCTTTCAATGAAATTTTATCCCAGCCAGTAACCGCAAAAAGCCGGTCCTTGCTCTGCGTATGATTCGACTGAAGGGAATCGATCTGGGTTTTCTGGAAGGTATTCCATTGAAACCCGAAATTTTCTGTATAATTATCATCCTTAACAAAACGGACTGCTCCTTCAATTTTAGGAAAAAAAGCGCCAGTATCGTCAGCATATCCTCCGTCCTTTTCTGTCAGCGGATGATTATTATAAGGATTAATAAGTTGAATCATTTCTATAATATGAAGCGTGTAGTATTTGAAGAGTGTGCTATTTATTATCAGTCAGTACCTTTTCCCATTGCCAGGCTGTTTTCATCATATCTTCCAGGCTGTAGGCAGGCTGCCATTTCAATAGATTCTTTGCTTTGTCATTATTGGCATAAACCGCTATCACATCTCCTTCCCTTCTTTCAGCCAGCGAATAATTCAACTTCATGCCAGATATCTTTTCAAATGCCCTGATAGCTTCAAGAACGGTTACACCATTGCCTGTACCAAGGTTAAATATTTCTGATTTGCTGCCAGTCTTATCTTTTGAAAGATAATCCATTGCCAGTGTATGCGCATGTGCAATATCGCTGACATGAATAAAATCGCGGATACAGGAACCATCACGGGTATCATAATCTGTACCATAGACCTTAAGGGCAGGCAGTTTTCCGGCTGCAAACTGTGTTATGGCAGGCACCAGGTTTGAAGGTCTGCCAAAAGGAATTTCACCAATCATCGAGGAAGGATGTGCACCTACGGGGTTAAAGTAGCGCAACAATACAAATTTTGAATCAGATACTTTGGCTACATCCATGATCATATCCTCACCGATCTGTTTGGTTCTGGCATATGGTGATTCTGCTTTTTTTAGTGGTGTTTCTTCTGTAACAGGTATTACGTCTGCATTGCCATAAACACTACACGAGGAAGAAAACACAAAGTACGGCACCTTAAATTCCTCAGTACATCTCATAATATTGATCTGGGAAACAAGATTGTTCTGAAAATAGGCAAGTGGCTCTTTTACTGATTCATCTACGGCCTTGAAGGCAGCAAAATGAATAATTCCATCTATAGTATGGCTGCTGAATATTTTTCGGGCCGCCTCCATATCACACAGGTCCGTAGTATAATGTTTTATATCACGACCAGTAATTTTTTGAGCACCCTCGAGAAGGCGCATTGAAGAACGGGAATTATTATCCACACAGATAACGTCATATCCATTTGTCAGCAGGTCAACAATGGTATGAGAGCCGATGTAACCACAGCCCCCGGTGACTAAAATTGTCATACTTAATTTTTATAGAATGAATTTGCAACGGTGGTGTGAGGGATATTTTGTTTGTGGGAAGAGGGAACAAAGCCTGCACCGCCTGTAATTAATACTCGACTATAATAGTGGTTTACCTTTTTTTGGGTCCTTTAAACATGGGTAAGACCTTCTTCCTGAATACGTTTCCTGGAGAATACAGGAAAGAACGCCAAAGAAATCCTAACATCCTTTTTCTTTGTTGAGGAAAATGATAGCATATTCCGGCGAGTATAAGGTTTACATTGGATAGAGCCCTTCTCCGTATACGTCTGCTTCGGAACCATTTTTTATCATCTGCCTTTTTATACATATAAATCACCTCATCTACTACTTTATAATTCTGAGCGGTCATACTTTGTCCATGTATTCTGTAGATCCACAATTTCTCATTCAGGAAATAAGGATCTTCCTTTGCTCCCAGTTGCAAAACAATATCCCTGTCAGCCGGTGAAGAGATGCGGGTATCAAAACGTACATCATCTCCAAATAATTCCCGCTTTGCCACAAAATTGCTCGTAGCGCCTGGCACCACATCGCCTTCAAAAAGCAAAGTATTCTCCAACACGTTATAGGGCCTGAAATTAACTGGTTCTATTTTCAGTGGTTCATTTTTCTCATTGATATATTCCAGGTCACTGAAAACCCATTGCTTTCCGGTTTCATTGATTGCTCTGACCTTTTTTTCAAGATTATCAGGCTTCCAAAGATCATCAGCATCCAAAAAAGCAATGTAGCTTCCCCTGGCAAGCGCCAGGCCCTGGTTCCTGGTATCTGAAACGCCACTATTTGGTTTGTATTTGTAACGTACGCGTGGATCCTGCTGTTGGAGTTGCAGAATGATCTCTTCCGAATTATCCTTTGAACCGTCATTCATCACAATAACTTCAAGGTTTCGATAGGTCTGGTTCAAGATTGATTCAAGCGTCTGCCTGATATAAGAACCCGCATTATAAGCAGGCACGATTACGCTTACTAGTGATTCCATTAATTACTTTTTACAAACCGCAAATAAGACCGGCGATTGGTGTATAATTTTGTTTTCATCAGTCTCCAGCAGAAAATCTTCCGGCCTGGGATAAAGCGGCAATCCGGTCAGCAGTTTCATGAAACCACTCCGCCAGGAATAGGGGAGTTTTCGGATCCCAAAAGACAGAAATAATTTCTCAAGTAGAAACCCCACATTTTTGCTGAATGATTTTTTGTCATACCTGCAATAACGCTGGCCGTACATTGAATATTCTGAGAATGCTTCTCCCAATAAAGTTTTTAATTCTTCCAGGCGGAACTCCTGGGTGTGATAGGGATTTCCGATAACTCCGTCAGGTGAGGTAATGGCTGCATTAGGAGTTGACAGTATGAGCACACCTCCGGGCTTAAGAACGCGCGCAAATTCTGCAATCATTTTTCTATAGCCGGTTGTATGTTCAACGGTCTCAAATGAAACGATCTTGTCAAAATAATGGTCCGGGAATTTCAGGGCGGTTCCATCAAGCACCTGGAATTCTATATTTGACCGGTTCCATTCCTTCCTGCATTCTTCAATGGCTGCCTGCGAAATATCACCGCCAATGGTTTTATTTGAGGTGTGTGCTGCCAGGATATCTGTACCGAATCCGGTGCCGCAGGCAATGTCCAGCACAACATCATTTTTATCAATATAAGACAAGGCTTCCTTATAGCGGTGAACATGTTCGCCCCACCACCTGTTGTTTGATTCTAATAATTGGCGTTCTGATGACATATTAAGATTTAAAGTATTTCCATGAAAATTTCACACTTACAATTGCCATAAATGTATAAGTGATGATGCCGGTTACGGCAGCACCATACGCACCATATCTCGGAACCATATAAAAATTAAGCAAAATAGAAAGTAGCATGCCAGCTACGGAAATATAAAGGATCAGTCTGTTTTTGGCATGAAAAATCAGGTAGGCCATAAATGCGTTATAGATAGCCCACATGAAATAACCTGCACTCAGGTAATAGGTGAATATCATTCCCCCATGAAAGCGCTTATTGATGAAAAGATGAAAAAGAAACGGCGTGGTCAAGAAAACACCTGCAACTATTATTGCTGCGACCAGAATATATAAACTCGTTCCTTTTTTTGTATTTCCCTTATTGCCGGCAGCCAGGTTCTGGAAGAGATAAGGTTGATAGGCGCTGTTCATGGATAAGATCACCAGGTATATAATAGTAGCTATTTGTGCACCCACACTATATAAGCCCACCTGCTCCGTTCCTTTGAGATCGTAATTATCAATAAAATACCTGTCTGAATTATTCAAAACAAATATGGATAATCTCTCAAAAACAAACGGTAAGCTGACCCAGGCAATTCGCCTTATCTGTTTCCATTCTATCTTCCCTGAAAAAAAATGCCATCGATTGATCAGGAATATGGCAATAATGCCCAATATTACAGGTGCAAGTGATGCGGATAACAATCGGCCCTGCCATGCCATACCGAGACCAATAACAAAAGAGATAGTCAATAATACTTCTACAAGATTCTTCGAAATAGAGAAAAAAGTAAATCCCCAGGGCTTACTTTTCATCCTGCAAACCATCATGATCAATTCATTGTTCATAATCCACCAGACCGTTACAGGCAATATGGCCGCCCAAAGCGGAGTAACATGAAGAAAGCTGGCAACCTTTTGACGAAAAACTATAAACAGGATCGTAAAAAAAACAACGCTGAGTAGGGTTAATGCCTGGGCATTGGTAAAAAAATCCCTGTACTCCTCACCTGATTTTTTATAATATTCAACAAATATCGGGTATAATACTCCACAGGTAACAAACGGCGTAAGAAGAGGGATAAAGGAACTATACAGGTTTATGATCCCATAATCCTCCGGAGTCAGGAAGTGGGTGAGCAACGAAATCGTAACAACGGATAATGCCGCGGTAAAGAAGTACGCCAAAAAATAAACATATACACTTCGTACTGCTCTTATCTTGGCAATATTTGTAAACACATTACCCAGTTTCATTGGATTGGCTATTAAATGCTGAGACCTATTGAATGCCCGCTGGTATCAGCATTTGTTTTGGAGAAGTTCCCAGATAAGGCGGTATGCCTTCAAGATAGAGCTCATCATATAAAGGTTTAATTCTCCAAAGACCTGCTTCCCCTTTTTGTACCTGAACCTGGATCTCTTCTGCTTTTTTATCGTTCATGCTAATTCTTCGTCCGGAAGGAGTTATCAATTCCACCGTGCCTGCCTTTATAACATTAAACCGCACTACATCATCCGGCACATAAAAAAAAGAATAATTCAGCATGGTGCATTTAATCGGTCGATCAGGACGCATGACCATGCTATAGTTAATTTCAGGGCTGAAAGAAACCTTGAAAATTTTTACAGGATCCACTATCACCATTGTATAGAACCCCGGTGCCAGGGTTGCCAGGCTTAGCTTTTCAGGTACTCTACTTTTATTGTATTCAAAATAGGCAACTGGAGATTTGGAAGTTATATTTCCATCTTTGGTAAATGGATACACACTGATCTTAAAAGGTTTGATATTTGAGGGATCGCCAATAAAATCGCCAGTAAAAACCAGATAATTCTGCGTTCCCTTTTTCTTAATTTCTATCACCCATTCATTGGTAAACCAGAATTTATTATCGTCCTTCTGTGCTGAATCTTCTACCAGTTTTTTGAACCTTTCAAGATTCCGAATGGTGGTAAACCGTGGAGCATAATTAAATGCTCGGACAGCCGCCGGTAAAGTAAGCAGTCCGCGATCCCGTTTTATCAACCTGTCCATTTCCTCCTGGGTCACTGGTTTACTGTCGGATTTCCATTTAGCATTGTCTCCCATCGCCATTCCTGGAATGGTTGAGCGGTTGCCCAGTTCAAAGAATGACGGGAAACCGGCAACTGATCCATCATCCAGTTTACGATACCCGAAGCTGAGAAGAGCCCGCAGGTTCTCTTCGTCAGACTTTAATTTATACTTATGGTACAAAAACAGATAATGCAGGTACGACTTTATCTGGAATATTCTTCTTTTTACAATGGCAGAGGATTCCAATCGTTCTGCTTCATTTGCATAATCCATCCACTGTGCCATATCCTTTTCCCGAACCGCAGCAAACGTGTAGCTCTCCCATTCACTCCATAATTTTTGCATGATGCGCGAAGCCTTCCCAAAACAAAGGGTAAAAAATTCATTGCGGGAAGCGGTTGCATCAGCATTGATGTTCCACATCTGTTGGGCAGCCAGATAATATCCAAGGCCTTTGCTGATCCACCCTATAGATGATTCGCCTTCATAACTTCTCACTCCCTTTGCATAGTATTTTTTAATACTGCTGATCAGAACATTTGGCTTTGATGCCTGACTTTGTCCAGGAATATCATAATCCCATGCATACCAGCTGAAATAATCATAGATCCCTACAATTGCGCCTTTCTTTCTCCATTCATCCACCAATTGTTCAATAGAATATTTTGAACTATTGAAAGCCGTGGTAATGGCTACGAATACATTGGGTTCAACGGGCTTTGTTGGGGGTGATATATACTCTCCGTAAGCCAGACAACCTATCAATGAAGAAGGATATTTTTTCCGTATTCCCCTGGCTACCCTGTTTACCAGGTAATATACCCTGTCTGTAATTGTTCCTAATTTTTGACAGGCTGGAGAATTACAGGTCCCAAGACCATCGGATGGTGACATACTGATCATCTTATAGGCCTGGGTTTTTGCCTTCAGGGATTTCTCAATTTCCTTTTCAGTATACCTGATCAGATAGTCAAGGAGGTCTTCCCTGCTCATATCAAACTTGGCTCCATCAGGAAGCACTCCTTTTGGAGCTACCGGATAAAACCATTCCGGATGTTTAAGAAAAACATCCTTGTCAGACAGCATAATGTTTTCATAATTGTGCCCAAATGAAGCATTGATTGAGCCACCAAGCTTATTGGCTAATACCCAAAAATTATAATCCGAGTCTGCGATGGCTGATCCTGTTCCATATCCATACCAGATACGCCTGTAATCAAAAGAAGGCTTTGAAACAATAGCATACTTTTTATACAATGCAGGTTTGACTGGTGTAATATGCCAGTCCGGATTTGGGAAGTAATACCTGTAACCAAGTAAATGCAAATAGGAAAATATTCCGTGACTGACACCCAGGTTACTATTTCCCAGGATCTGAACGGAATTTCCTCCGGCATTTATTGAAAAAGCTTCAACTCCGGATTGTAATAATTGAGAACCAGCTTTGACCTTTTGAACACCAACAGTTGTATTGGCAATATATATTCCCTGACCTTTATATTCCGAAAGGGGTTTGACCAAAAAGTTTCCTGACTGGCTTTTAGCAAGCTCCCTGATAAAAAGACCCGCTATCCTTTGCAAGGTATCATTGCCTTCCAAATCGGCATAGATCACATTGGAAGATTGGGAAACTGCGGGAAAAGCCGACAGCAGAAAAAGAAAGATCTTCAATAACTGCTTCATGGCTGCCCAATTATTTTCCTGTTAAACATATTAGGAGACCTGACTTTGCAGGTATACGCCATAGCCGCTGTTTTTATATTTAGCAGCAATTTGCAAAAGTTGATCCTTGGAAATAAACCCATTGCGATAAGCGACCTCTTCAATGCACCCTATTTTCGTTCCCTGTCTTTTTTCAATTACTCTCACAAACTCGCTTGCATCACTGAGTGAATCAAAAGTACCGGTATCCAGCCAGGCAGTACCACGGTCCAATATGGCAACCTTTAGCTTTCCCCGGCGGAGATATTCTTTATTTACATCAGTAATTTCATACTCACCGCGTGGCGATGGTTTCAGGTTCTCAGCAATATCAATTACTGCATTATCATAAAAATATAATCCGGGCACAGCGTAGTTGGATTTAGGCTGCTTTGGTTTTTCTTCAATAGAAATCGCTTTGAGTTCACTGTCAAATTCAACAACACCATACCGCTCGGGATCTGATACCTGGTAAGCGAATACATAGCCACCATCTATATCAGCCAGCTTCTTCAACTGACTACCCAAACCATATCCATAAAATATATTGTCGCCCAATACCAGGGCAACCTTGTCCTTTCCAACAAATTCTTTCCCGATCACAAATGCCTGAGCGAGGCCATTCGGAACCTGCTGGATGGCAAATTCAAATCGGCAACCGACCTGGCTGCCATCTCCAAGTAATCTTTTGAATGATGGATTATCTTCTGGTGTAGTAATGATCAAAACTTCGCGGATCCCTGCCATCATCAGGGTTGACAAAGGATAATAGATCATTGGCTTGTCGTAAATGGGCATCAGCTGTTTTGAAATCGCCTTTGTGATAGGATACAGTCTTGTACCGCTACCACCAGCCAGAATAATACCTTTCATTGAATAATAGTTTTATGGAGTTTTTTTAAGCCAGACTTCCAGTTGCATCCCTGTTTTGGTAGCTTTCATATACCAATTGATTAATGAATGAAAGATCCGGGGAACTTTCAGAATGTTTGCCGGATAAATGGTATGATCAACCACCCTGTATTTATTCCTTTCCTGATTTTCAAGGAAAGACTTCAGGGTGAATTCATGCATATGAAAAGGGGAATGCATTGGGCTGATATTGGTAACATAGGTAGTGCCCCTTAACCTGAAATAAAAATTAAAAACCCTGGAGAGGAAAAAATCAGAAGATGGCACTTCTATATGTATTACACCCTCCGGTCTTAACCAGTTTAATGCCTTTTTTATAGCAGCATCCGGATCATACAGATGTTCCATTACGGCAGAAAAAGTAATAAAATCAAAGCTCTCCGGTTCATATTCCAGATCTTCCAGCATGCAGTTCTTCAGCCTTTCAGGAGCTATATTCATTTTACCTATGGCCCGATCATAAAATGGCTTTGAAGGTTCTGCGCCAAAGGCTGTAAACCCTTCCCGTTCCAGAGATATCATTGATTTACCAATGCCAGCCCCTATATCAAGTGCATTCATGCCCTCTCTAAAAGGGAGTAATTTTTTGGCTTTGGCAATTTGTATTGAAAAGTAATTCGGATCTACATTAAAGTATTCCGGAACCCAGTAAGATTCTGGAGGGATCCCATAATGATCGTTTATCTCGTATGGTACCGGTTGAGGATTGCTATAGATAAGGCCACACTTAGTACATCTCATCACCGTCACAGAGATTCCTTTTGCTGATCTGGGTCGAAGCCCCTGGGAACTATTTAGTCGCTGGCCAAGAATCTTATGCTTCTGAATCGGATCCTGGCACATATTGCACCGGGTAATTTTAAAAAAATAATAATGAAGCCTTTCCAAAAGTTTTAATTTTCGAGAACCTGCTTAAAGTATTTAACGTATTTGTTTTTCCAGGCTTCAACTGAATAACGATCGATAACCGTTTGCCTTCCTGCTTCGCCAATCCTCTTGCGCAATTCCTGATCATTCATTAATGTCTCCAGGGTTGATACCCACTCCTCGTTTGTATCTGGTAAATAACCATTCACTCCGGGAGTGATGATCTCTTTGTTTACACCTACAGGTGACATCAGGGTAGGAATGGACAGCGCCATATATTGTAATCCCTTTAACCCACATTTCCCTCTGGCCCATTCATCATCAGGCAAAGGCATGATACCAATATCTATCTCGGATAGATCTTCAATTTCAGTGGCAGCAACCCAGGCGACCCCCTTTGTATCCAATTCTGCACAATAATATTTTGCATCGCCTATGATCTTAAACTCAACAGCATTCCCATACATTTCTTTGATCTTCTTTAAAAAAGGGATCGCTTTTTCAAAATGCTGTATAGTTGAAAAACTACCGCTCCATCCAATACAGATCCTGTCTTTACGTTTCCTGTTTTTTATGGGAACATAGATTTCAGTATCAATGGTAGTGGGAACAATAACTATGTTCTTATTAAATTTTGCAGCATAATCAGCAAGGAACTGGTTACCTGCAAATATCATGTCAGACAGAGCAATGATCTTGCTTGTTTTGGATGCATCCTTTAAAAAGGCCAGTCTCTTATTTGCAGCCGAAACGTTTTGCATCCATATTGAATCATCAAAATCAAATATGATCTTTGCTTTCGAACGAGCAAATCTTTTCTCAAAGAAAGTAGAACCCGTCATCAAGGCATCCCTGAAAATGAATATAATATCATACCGGTTCATAGAAAACCAGTCGCCCATACGTATCATCAGCGTACTGCAATAAATCAATATTTTTTTCAAGTAGTTGCCTTTTGAATAAAAGGCTTTGTCATTCTTTTCGTTGAGAAGGATTGAAAGTTTACAGTCAAACCCGTTTTCTTTCAGGAAGTTTAAATACTGTTCAAACCTGAATCGCTGGCCAGGAGACCGGTTGGTTCTGTGAAGACAGATAAAAAGCACTTTTTTCATACTCTGGCGGAAGAAGGCTTATTGCTGGGCTTTTGATTTTGTGAGGATTTCCCATCCCTGAGGAAGTTTTTCCCGGATCTCAATATTTTCAAATTCCTGGCCTTGCCTTGCTCCTACGCGTTTCGCCCATGCAGCCATACGTGCTATTCCCTTTTCCAGTGTGACCTCCGTAGGACTGCCAAAGACCTTGTGCGCCTTTGTATGATCGGAATAGGCATGCATTACTTCATTTCTTGCCTGTAAGTAATTAATATCTGGTTTTACATTGAATTCATTACAAACTACCGTAGCCAGTTCATTTACCGTATAGGGCTTATCAGCTCCAATATTGAATATCTGGTTTTGCGCCGCGCTGATATCTACGGACCGGGCAATGGGAATAGCTACATCATCAATGTAACTGAAAGCCCGCGTTTGCGTACCATCTCCAAAAACTGTCAATTGATTTCCCTGCATGATCTGGTTCATAAAAATACCGATCACATTTCTGTATTTATCTCCAATGTTCTGGTTTTCGCCATAGACATTGTGAGGGCGAAAGATCACATAATTCAATCCAAACATTTCATGGGCAGCTTTAAGATCCAGCTCCACCGCATATTTTGATACCCCATATGGATCTTCAGGTTCCGGTGTCATTTCTTCTGTCATAGGCAACTGTCCCTTTCCATACACGGCTATGGAAGAGGTGAAAACAAAACATTTTACTTTTGCCTTAACTGCCTCATTGATCAGGTTAATACTACCAATAAGGTTTGTATTATAATTATATCGCCTGATAAAATGGGAGAGGCCCTCTGCAGCATAGGCGGCAAGATGGTATACATAATCAAACCTGTACTTATAAAAAAGGTCACTGATAAACTGATGATCGGTTACACTGCCCTTAATAAAGGTAGCAGCTTCCGGTACGTGATCTTCAAATCCCCCACTTAAATCGTCTATGGCAATCACGTTATGGCCTGCGGCCAGGCAATGTCGGACCACATGCGAACCAATAAAGCCCGCTGCGCCTGTAATTAATGAAGTTGGCATGTTAAGATTGATATTGCTTTGTGTAATATTGTTGGTATTCCCCGGAAGTTACATGTTTTAGCCACTCGGTATTCTCTAAATACCAATCAATTGTCAGACCAAGTCCCTGCTCAAACGTTACTGAAGGCTTCCAACCCAGTTCTGAACTGATTTTTGTGGCATCTATTGCATATCGCCGGTCATGTCCGGGACGATCTTTTACATAGGTTATCAATTTCTCACTGGTACCAGGTGAGTTACCGAGCTTCTCATCCATCAATTTACATAGCAATTTTACAAGTTCTATGTTTTTCCATTCATTAAAACCGCCAATATTATAGGTTTCTCCGGGTTTACCCTGATGAAATACGAGATCAATAGCCAGGGCATGGTCTTTAACAAAAAGCCAGTCGCGGGTATATAAACCATCCCCATATACTGGTAATGGCTTTTTCTGGATAATATTATTAATGAATAAAGGTATCAGCTTTTCCGGGAAATGGTAGGGGCCGTAGTTATTAGAGCAATTACTAAGTACTATCGGAAGGGAATAGGTGTCATGATAAGCCCTTACGAAATGGTCCGAAGCCGCTTTGGAAGCACTGTAAGGAGAATGGGGATCATACCTTGTTGATTCTGTAAAAAATCCCGTTTGTCCCAAAGCTCCATATACTTCATCAGTAGAAACATGATAAAAGCGTCTGTCCTGAAAGCTTCCCTGCCAGGCCTTTTTAGCTGCATTAAGCAAATTTACCGTGCCGATCACGTTGGTATATACAAAATCCAGGGGAGACACAATTGACCGGTCTACATGAGATTCAGCTGCCAGATGAATAACCCCGTCGGGATTATATTTTGCAAATAGCGCATCAAGCCCTTCAACATCAAGTATATTTTGTTTCTCAAAATTATAATTGGGGCTTTTCTCAATATCCCTGATATTTTCCAGATTGCCTGCATACGTTAGCGCATCCAGATTTACAATTTGATAGCTGGGGTATTTGGTAACAAACAGGCGAACAACATGGGATCCTATAAAGCCCGCTCCTCCTGTGATAACAATTGTCTTGGACATAATCGTGATTATAAACGTGCAGAATTTTTTTTATACCAGTTATAAGTAATTTTCAGGCCTTGCTCAACAGATGTCTGGGGATTATAACCGAGAAGGTTTTTAGCTTTGGAAATATCGGCAAGGCTGTGTTTAACATCTCCGGCGCGTTCCGGACCGAAATGTGGTGACAGTGTGCTTCCGGCTTCCTGTTTTAATACTTCAAAAAGCTCAGACAGTGTTGTCTGGCTGCCATAAGCTATATTATATACCTGGTTCAGCGCTTCTTTTTTATCTGCAAAAAGAGCGGCAATATTTGCCTGCACGGCGTTGTCCACAAAAGTAAAGTCACGACTATGTGTACCGTCACCATTTATGACAGGAGGTTTGTTTTCCAGGATCGCTTTTACAAAAAGGGGGATGACAGCCGCATAAGGACCCTGAGGATTCTGCTTTGGCCCGAATATATTAAAGTATCGAAGTCCAATGAAATCAAGCTGGTAAAGGCTGGAAAATACCTGCGCGTATAACTCATTCACGTATTTGGTAACTGCATAAGGCGAAAGGGGATTTCCAATCCTGTCCTCCTTTTTGGGCAAGCCGGGATGGTCCCCATAAGTAGATGAACTGGCTGCATAAACAACACGCTGTACCTTCCTTTCTTTGGCAGCAGTGAATATGTTCAGGGTACCGGTGATATTCACGTCATTGGTTGTAAGAGGGTCATTAATTGAGCGTGGCACCGATCCAAGTGCAGCCTGATGGGAAATGCCGTCTATTTTCTCACATGCCTGCAGGCATACATTATAGTCCCTGATATCACCATCAATAAATTCAAACCGGCCCATTCCTTCAAATTCACGAATGTTCTCCATCGACCCCGTAGCAAGGTTATCTAAAACCCTGACAAGAGTAACACGGTTATCCTTTAATAATTTATCTACAAGGTTGGAACCGATAAACCCGGCTCCGCCGGTAACTAGAACTTGCATCTTTTAAAGAGTTAAAATATAATTGGCGGCTTTACACTCATCATGCTTTTGATATTACGCGGATGGCTTAAACATTCTGTTTATCACTCTTTCCCTGATACTTAAGAATTTCTCTTCTATCAGGATTGTAAACAACATCGCTGTCCCAAACGAAACGATCAAATAAACCAGAAATGCTATTAAATTAATTCCGAGATAGTGGCTGATTATTAGTACAAACATTGAGTGCCACAAATACCAGTTATAACTGTAATAAGCGATGAAACGAAAAGGCTTCCATTTTGAAAAATCATGATAGTACAGGCCAAGGATCATGAGAAAAAAGCAAAAAGGGGAAACTGAATAAAAAACTACTTTTTTGAAATAGTAGTTATCCCAGTTAACATATAAGGTAAGGCCTGCAGCAAATAAAAGCACACCAATAGGAAATAAGATCTTCAATTTTGTCTGTTTTTGAAGAAAGGATCCAAAATAATTAATGAAAACAGCAAGCAAAACTCCCCATCCAAGAGCATCTAATTTATTGTGGGTCCCCATGTAAGTATCTCCACTTTTAGTCAGAAACAAGCTCAATATTTTAAAAACTATTCCAGCGAGAATCATACAACCAACAGTCAAAAAAAGGTACTGTAGCCTGTTGCTGAATATTTTTGCTGTAATAATCAGGGCTAAGGGCAATAAAAGATAAAAGTGCTCTTCAATGCATAGCGACCATACAACATCAAAAGGGATATGAGCTGGCCCCCCTGTATAATTTTGGTAAAAAAAGATGTATCGCGAAATATCCTTGAAGTTCGGATTGATTATAAAATAACGGTCAAGATTACTATAAAACAATATGGCAACTATTGAACCGAAAAGCAAAAACCAGTAATAAGAAGGCCATATTTTGAACCCCCTTTGAAAAATAAATTTCCAAAAATTTATTCCATTGGGCCCTTTGAACTGGTTAATAACAATTCCGCCCACGAGCAGACCAGAAATCACAAAAAAGAGATCCACGCCAAAATAACCATAGGGAAGAAACCCATTGAAATGGTAAAATACTACCGAAAGAATTGCAACCGACCTGAATACATCAACACTTGCTATACGTTTATTAGACTGAAGTACCTGACTCGATTTAAGCATATAAATATTCAGGAAATCTGACGCCTGAAATAATTACCATAACCACTGTTTTTAATTACTGCCGCAATTTCAAGTAACTCATTCTCTGTCATTAATCCCTATCTGAAAACTATTTCTTCAATCCTACCCACCGGCGTGGATCTATTTTTGAAATAAATTTTTCAAAAGAAGATATTGGCTTTGCCTCTTCTTCGTAATAGCTGCTTTTCTGTGCATAGCCGTAACCATACCCATATCTGCCATATCCATAATATCCGTATCCTGGCTTTAATTTCACATCATTAATGATTATGCTTACTCTGGGCAATTTTTTTTCCTCGTAAAACTCATCAATCAGGGTGATTTGTTTTTTAAAGGTGTGCCCCTGGCGAACAAGATATAAAGTACAGTCTGCAAATTTTCCCAAAGTCATTGCGTCGCTTACCATTCCTACCGGAGCAGTATCAACAATGATTGCTTCAAAATTGGCACGGAGCTTTGTAAACATATCAGTCACCTTCGGATCCAGCAATAGTTCTGAGGGATTTGGTGGAATTGGTCCGCAGGGCAACACAAATAGATTGGGTTGATCGGGAACGGGGATGATCAGGTCTTCCAATTCACCTTTGCCCAGCAGGTAATTACTAATTCCTGATTTTTTACTCATCCCAATACCTGAAAGTATCTTGGGTTTCCGTATGTCAAATTCAAGAATAACAGTTTTCTTTCCGGCCAATGATAATACGGCGCCTATGTTTATACTTACAAATGATTTACCCTCACCGCTAACCGAAGAGGTAACCATGATCACAGGCTGAGTTATTTGTGGTAGAATATATTGAAGGTTTGAACGAATGATCCTGAATTGTTCCGCAACCATTCCGCGACTTGTTTTATTTACAATCAACGTTTTTTCCGAATAAGAATGCCCTACTTCTCCAAGTATGGGCGCCTTGGTTATTCTTTCAATATCAAACCTGGTACTTACTTTATCATTGACCACTTCTGCAATAAATATGATAAGTGCCGGCAGTCCAAGGCCAATTAGCACAGCCAGAATTTGTATGGCTCTTTTATTGGGTTTAACCGGAGTGAGAGATGGAGTGGCCAAATTAATGATCTTGGAATTTGAAATGGTTGATGCCCTCCCGATTGCAGCCTCTTCTCTTTTACCCTGTAATAGATTATAAAGAGTTAGTTTCGTATTGATCTGACGCTCCATTTCTACCAGCTCTTTCAGCTTAAAAGGCATTGCCTTTAATTCAGATTCGTCGAAAGAGCTCTTTGTTTTCAGCGTTTCAATACTGGACGCATAAACAGCCCTGACATTTTTTAGATTTTCCAGGATACTTTCCCTTAATTTTTCTATCTGTCCTTCCACTTCCTTTACCGCAGGATTTTCGATTGGCACTTTGGAATCCAGCAGTGACTGTCTTTCCAGTTGCGCTTTGTTATATCCCGCAACCAGTTCATTCAATGTAAGGTCCTCGAGCCCCAGTGAAGAGGGAACAACTATTCGCAGATATTCTTTGCTTTTATCTTTAAGGTAGCTTGTAATATCGTCTGCAATTGACAACCTGAACCGCTGCTCATTAATAGATTTATCTGCCTCACCTATCCTTTCAAAATAATTTGAAGACTGCACCTCAGGATCGATGAGATTATTAAGCTGCTTATATCGAAGGTATTTAGCTTGCAGCGTGTCAATTTCTCGCGTAAAAATATTTAACCGCTCATCTATGAAATGAAGCATTTGATCAGTGGAAAAATTGTTTTGCTCAACGGTCATTGAATCATACTGAACCATCAATGAATTCACAATATCAGCGGACATCAAGGCACTTGAAGTCTGAATGCTCACAGCTACAATACCAGTTCCGGGCGTTTGGGGTTGTACCTTTAAATTAGTAACCAGGTTGCTTGCCACTACACTGGTGGGATCCCAATTGACGGTAAATTCGCTACCAGGGCTTATGTTTCCTGTTTTTATCAGCCTGAATATTCCATGCTTGTTTTGAAATACTTTACCGAATGAAAAATTTGATTCATTGTCTATCCGGAACATCTGACTGTTAACCATCTTGATCTTTGTTGAAAAAGAGGCACTGGAGTCAGCTATTTCATATACTTCCATTTGGAATGGAGCAAGTTTGTATACATTGAATTCTTTAATCTTTCCATTGGCTATGTAACTTACCTGAAGATGTATCCGGTTCACAACTCTTTCCATCAAAGGCCGTGACCGCATAATTTCAATCTCATTCTGTATGTTCTGGGAACGATTGCTACCTTCAAGGATGTCCTCAACCTTGTCTTCACGGCTCGCTGGCTTCTCGTTTTTAATAAGCATGGTACCCGTAGAACTGTAAATGCGTGTAGAATATCTCAGGTATATCCAGGCTACCAGCAGGGCGGCAGCAAGCGACAATAAAAACAAAGGCAGAAACCTTACATATTTATAAAAAATATCCCTGGCACTAAGGCCCCATAATTCACCCCTGTTGGTATTGCCATTATTTATATTTACATGATCTTCCATTCAAAAGAAATTATATTCTTACCGTTACTTAAAAATGTTATAAACCAGCGCTATGGCAGTAACTATGCTAAGCCCAAAACTGACTCTTTGAATGACCAGATCCTGGTCGGTTTTCTTAGCCTTTTTTGGTGTAGGATCAACTATCACCATATCATTTTGCCGAAGGGTGTAATATGGAGATTCAAAAAGTTGTTTGGAAGAAAGGTCAACCACCCCTATTTCCCTTTTTCCATCTGTTTCCCTTATCACTTTTACGGAAGTTTTTAATGCATAGTCGGTAAGCCCACCCGCCATTCCAACAGCTTCAAGCAAGGTGATCCTTTCACTGGGAATTGTAATAACCCCTTGCCTGTTCACCTCCCCAATGACGGTAACTTTTAAATTCTGAAACCGGATAATAACGGTAGGGTCCTCCAATAATTTTACAGGTTCGGTTAATCTTTTTTTGATTTCATTTGCCAATTCCTCTCTTGTCAGGCCTTCAGCGTGAATAACACCCAGTTTGGGATGATGGATATTGCCATCTACATCTACCAGGAAACCAGGTGATGTGGCGCTACTACTGCCTCCCTGGCTGGAAAGACCTCCAGAAACAGTTCCCAGATTATATATCGCATCCACTTCAGATTTGGTAGTGGTGCTATAAATCTGAATTGAGAGAAGATCATCTTTCTGAATGCGCAAAACTGGGGTCTGTAAAGTCCCTTTACCAGATGTATCCGTTACATTTTGGATATAATTGGGGATTTTTTGCTGAGTGCTGCAGGAGATTATATATAAAGGGAAAATTAAAATTGAGAGAGAACGGAGGAATTTCATTTATAGTTCTTTAATGGTAATACGCGGCTTAAAGGCTATGACCCTATCCTTCAGATCGGGCCGAAGTTAATTTAGTTCTGTCAATATAGGCCACCAGCACATATCCCAGGCTGTCAATTGCTATTTTCACTGTTTTTCTATGCACGCTTAATACCTGCCCTTCTTTATCCATAAGTGGGCCGGTGGTAATCTTTACCCGCTGGTCTACCCGGAAGTTAATGGGTTTAACTTCCACATTTTCATACTCATCGAGAAAGCGGCGAATGGCATTGATCTCTTTTTCCCGGATTACAGCCGGTTTCCCTTCCCAATAAACAAAATTGATGACCCCTGGTGTCATGCGCACATTAATGCGGTCATTATCACTCACCTTTACGAAAACATAAGACTTAAAGAGTGGCTCTTCCACTACTTTAACCCGGTCACTCCATTTGCGTCTCACCTTATTGAGTGGACAATAGCTCTCCAGTCCCTTTTCCTGAAGAAGCTGGTTGATTTTTTTCTCCCAACGGGGCTTGCTATAGACTGCCAACCATTTTCGGGTCATCGAAGATTTTTTTGACGGCTTCGCCACCTCAGTCACATGGGTTAGTTTCATATGACCGGTAACAATGAGCTTAAATAACCCATCGTAATTTTACTTTATACGGGTGCAAATATAAGGGGAAATGGGACTGAGGAAAGAATAAAATAACCGGATTCTGAATGATTTGTCCCCATGAGTTGATAACTAGGAAACAGGAAAAACCATCTGGTTCATTAATTTATAACGCTTCGCAGTAATGGGGCAGGAAGCCATCCCCTCGGCCGTAAAATCAAGTGTTATTCCGGCCTCACTAACCCAGCCGATCTGACGCGCCGGATTACCCACCATCAGGCCATAAGGACTCACGTTTCCTACCACCATGGCACCTGCCCCGATCATGGCATATGAACCTATTTCAACTCCGCAAAGAATGGTGCTGTTGGCACCAATTGTAGCCCCTTTCCGGATTATGGTTTTCCTGAATTCATCCTTTCTTTCAATAAAGCTGCGGGGATTGATAACATTAGTGAACACCATGGAGGGGCCAAGGAATACATCATCTTCAATCACTACCCCCTTGTAAACTGAAACATTGTTCTGCACTTTTACTCCGTTGCCTAACGTAACATCGTTATCAATAAAAACATTTTGCCCAAGAATACAGTTCCTGCCAACTTTTGATCTGGGCATAAGATGACAGAAATGCCAGATTCGCGTGCCTTCTCCTACCATGGCGCCATCATCAATTATGGCAGAAGGATGTATATGGGTTTTCACTAAAGACATAAACAGCGTTTTAACTATTAATGAGCGCTTTCACTTCAGTATTGTTGCACAACCAAAGTAATATATTTACCTTTTACCGACCATTACTGTTCAGAAGCTTAAAATTACTTTAATAACCCCAATTCAATCGTAATGAACCAACGCTTCTATTCGCTTGATGTGTTTCGTGGCGCAACTGTTTGCCTGATGATCCTTGTAAATAATCCTGGCTCCTGGTCACATATCTATCCACCATTGGAACATGCGCCCTGGCACGGATTAACTCCAACAGATCTGGTATTCCCTTTCTTTCTTTTTGCAGTAGGAAATGCATTATCGTTCGTTATGCCAAGACTGGAAGCGGGTGGTGATGCTGCGTTCTGGAAAAAGGTGATCAAAAGAACAGCATTAATATTCCTGATTGGCTTATTTCTGAACTGGTGGCCATTTGTACGCTGGACAGATGGGCATCTCTCGTTTATTCATTGGGTAAATCCTGCTGATGAAACAAAAGGGGTGCGCATCCTGGGTGTGCTACAACGCATAGCGCTTTGTTATTTTTTTGCCTCCATTATCATTTATTACTTTAAGATCCGCAGAGCATTTTATATAGCCCTTTTATTATTGCTTGTATACTGGCTTGTTTGTGTTTTAGGTAATCCTTCTGATCCGTTCAGCATGCAGGGCTGGTTTGGAACTGATATCGATAAAAAAATACTCGGCGTTCCACACATGTATAAAGGAGAAGGTGTTGCTTTTGATCCGGAAGGGATCATGAGTACTATGGCCGCTATTGCAGAAGTAATATTCGGCTATATGATCGGAGATTATATTCAGAAAAAAGGCAAAACCCATGAAATGGTTAGTGGATTGTTTGTAGCAGGAGTTGCCTTAATAGTTACCGGATACTGCTGGGATATGGTATTCCCGATCAATAAGAAGATCTGGACAAGCTCGTTCACCATTTATACCTCCGGACTTGCCACTCTGACAATTGCAACTATGATCTATCTCATAGAATTCAACAACAAAAGAAATTTTCTTACAAGATTCTTTGATGTATTTGGGAAAAATGCATTGTTTGTATTTGCACTCAGTGCATTTCTGCCAAAAGGGTTGTCACTGATCAGGATGGGCGATGGAGTAAACCCATGGAACTTTCTTTATACAAAAGTATTTTCAAATGTACCTGGTGATCCAAGACTGGGTTCCCTGTTCTACGCAATATGTGTAATCATATTCATGTGGGCCATCTGCTATTTTATGGATAAGAAAAAGATATACATCAGAGTTTAGCCTTAATTGCCTCATAAAAATTTCAATGTTGGAACCCTAATTTTGGAAATTTCTCAATAGAAATTCCCGAAATGATCGTCATTTGTCCTACCTTAAATGAAACAATACTGTATGAGACTGCCAAAAAAACTGCTTCTAACGACAGTGGCCATCCTGGCCACTTATTTTTTTTATGGACAATCTGTATCCGGAAAAGTAACTGATTCCAAAACAAATGAAGGCGTGGGAGGAGTTTCAGTAATGGTCCGCTCAACACGGGCAGGCGTTGTTACCACTGACAATGGATCATTCACGCTCAAAGCCTCCGCATCAGATGTTCTTGAAGTCAGCAGGATCGGTTATAAAACTATTTCGGTCAATGTAAATGGTCAGAGTTATATCTCCATTTCATTTGAAAGCACAATGGAGGAACTGGGTCAGATAGTATTGGTTGGTTCCCGGCGCGGAGGACGGGTTAGAACAGAATCTCCCGTACCTGTTGATGTCATTAATATTAATCAGGCAGGAGCGCCTACTGCCAAAATGGACCTTACCTCTATTTTGAATTCTGCTGCTCCTTCTTTCAATTATAACAAACAGAGCGGTGCAGATGGTGCAGATCATATTGATTTAGGCACATTGCGCGGACTTGGACCAGATCAGACGCTTGTATTGATCAATGGAAAGCGCCGTCACCAGACAGCTTTTGTTGGTTTGTTTGGTACAAGAGGACGAGGTAATTCAGGTGCTGATCTAAATGCATTTCCACAGTCAGCTGTTGATCGCATTGAAATATTAAGAGACGGCGCATCTGCGCAATATGGTTCCGATGCAATGGCCGGTGTTATCAATATCATTCTGAAAAAAGATGTAAATCACTGGAATATCAATGCAGGCTGGTCTGGTTATTATGACAAAAAATTCAATGCTTATGAATCAAGAGAGGGTAATCAATACTATTATAGTCACCCCATTGATGGCGGCACATTTGCATTATCAGTTAACAATGGTTTCAAACTGGGGAATAAAGGAGGGCTGATCAATATCTCATTGGATTTCTTAAAACAGGCCAAGACATATAGGCAGGTAGGTGATACCAATATCATGACCAATCCTGATGCCCTGTTATTAAACAGCGGTCGCCGTTCCTTTGGGGATGGATCTGTTACCAGCGGCGGCGGCATGTTTAACATGGAACTGCCGGCTGGAAAAGCTACTTTCTATTCTTTTGGCGGATATAATTACAAGGCATCAGATGCCTTTGCCTATACCCGAAACTGGAGCGCAAGACCAGACAGGTTCCCTGTAAATAACAGCGGCGCAATAATTTATGTGCCTTCCATCATGCGTACTTCATCAGATGGAGAACAATATTACAATCCCCATATTCAAACTCATATTACCGATTATTCGCTGGCAGCAGGATTCAAGGGGTTATCCAGTGGTGGCTGGAGCTGGGATGCAAGCAATACGCTTGGAAGAAATGATTTCCATTATTACGGTGATAAAACATTCAATGCTTCCATACTTAACTCGGTTGCCCAGACACATTTTGATGATGGTGGATTTAATTTTCTTCAGAATACAACCAATTTTGATTTAAGTAAATCATTCGAGACTGCATCCCGCACAAGCACATTCGCTGTGGGAGTAGAATTCAGGTATGAACGCTATTCCATTTACAAAGGAGAAGAAGCTTCCTATAAGGGATACAGCAATCCATTTGACCAGGCGCCCGGATCACAGGGCTTTCCAGGATTTAGTCCTTCAGATGTGGTGAACGCAAACCGCACTGTGGAAGGTGTTTATGTGGATTATGAAAATTCCTGGAAATCTGGATGGCTGTTGGATCTTGCAGCCCGGTATGAACATTATTCGGATTTCGGTTCAGTAGTTACCGGAAAGGCAGCTGCCCGCTATAAGATCTCTCCCAAATTCAATTTAAGAGGATCAGTGAGTACAGGTTTCAGGGCACCTTCCCTGCAACAGATCAATTTCAGCAATACGCTTACTTCCTTCAGTGGCGGCCAACTGGTGCAGTCTCGTATTGCGCGTAATGATGATGCCATCACACAGGCAGCTGGCATTCCTGAGCTGAAAGATGAAACATCTTTAAACGGAAGCCTTGGCTTTACCTGGAAAGCAATAAATAATCTGACGTTTACGCTAGACGGATATATGGTGAAAGTAAAAGACCGCATTGTATTATCCGGTTTATTCAGTGCGGACGACAATTCATTACCGAATGATTTCACAACTGCACTTGATAATATCGGCGTATCCACTGCGCAGTTTTTCGACAATGCAGTGAACACTACCAATTATGGGATTGATATCGTAGTAGATTATAATAAAAGATGGCTGAACAAATCATTCAGGGCACTGCTTACAGGCAATATCCAGGATATGAGCATTGATGAGGTGCATGTACCATCCAAATTGAATGACAGCTATCTCCATCGCAAAACATTCTTCAGTGATCGTGAAGAAGCATTCCTTATCTCTTCTGCCCCGAAAGCAAAACTGGCTTTGAACCTTGATTATACCTGCAACAAGTTAGGCGGCGGGGTTCATTTCATTTATTATGGCAAGATGGCAACGAAAGGTTTTGGATGGACAGGATTGGCAAGTCGCGCTGGTACAGGCGGTCCCGGTGACCCCGATATCTCTGGAAGCTTTACAGGAATTGATCCTTATGTGGATATAGATGGTTATAGCGACCAGGTGCATGTAACTCCCGAGGTCTTCAGATACGGAGGTAAAGTAACAACCGATATTTTCCTCTCCTATACCTTCTCAAAAAAAGCAACACTGTTCATAGGAGCAGATAACTTATTCAATGTTCATCCTGATTTTGCAGCGGTGCCCAATGCCCGTTACGAATCATTCGACAATGAGACAGGCGGCCCCTGGGAATCTGTACAAATGGGATTTAATGGTTTGCGACTTTTCAGCAGACTTGTACTGAATTTTTGACCTTCACATGCGTGCATTGTAAAAAATCCGGAACTTGCTTCCGGATTTTTTGTTTTTAAACCTTATAAAATGCGTAGACTATTATTATCAGCAATTATTCTGTCTCTTGTAATTATTACCAATGCCCAATCAAAGATTGTGGTATTTCAGTCCGATTTTGGATTAAAGGACGGAGCGGTATCTGCCATGAAGGGTGTGGCAATGGGAGTATCACCTGATCTGAAACTGTATGATCTTACCCACGAGATACCCGCTTATAATATCTGGGAGGGAGCTTATCGTTTAATGCAGACAGTTCCTTATTGGCCGGAAGGAACAGTGTTTGTATCAGTAGTTGATCCCGGTGTTGGCACCAGCCGTAAATCGGTAGTGGCTAAAACAAAGACCGGTCAGTATATCGTTACACCTGACAATGGAACACTTACTTTAATTGCCGAAACTCTGGGCATTGCAGAACTGAGAGAGATCGATGAAGCAGTGAACCGCAGAAAAAATAGTGAGAAATCATACACCTTCCATGGCAGGGATGTTTATGCTTATACTGGCGCCCGTCTTGCTTCTGGTGTAATAAGCTATGAACAGGTTGGGAAAGCATTGCCGGCTGAACCTGTGATGATCTCCTATCAGAAAGCAACACTTGAAGGAAAGGTGATAAGAGGAAATATCCCGGTATTGGATATTCAATATGGAAATGTTTGGACGAATATCGGTGCTGATCTTTTTAATCAATGGAAATTAAGACCTGGCGACAAACTGCAGGTACGCATTTTCAATAACAAACAGAAAGTGTATGAGGGCGTTATGCCCTATGTTGAAACTTTTGGTGCTGTTGCCAGGGGTAAACCCCTGGCCTATTTAAACAGTTTACTTCAATTATCCTTCGCACTTAATATGGATAGCTTTGCAAACGTGCACCATGTAAGCAGTGGAAGTGCATGGAGTGTAGAAGTGAGCAGGGCCAATTAGCATTCGCAGTATCATTATACTCGTCAAACAGGTCTTGGCTTCGCCATGACCTGTTTGCATTTGGGACTGTTAGTAAGCCCGCACTTTTACAGAACTTATCCACAAGCCGGCTCCCGAATGGAAAATGCCCTCCCCGCCTTTAAAATAATTGTAAATTCAGTTCACATAAATTCCAAACTCCAATAGATACTGTTATGAACAACGCTACTATCAACTTCCCGAGTATTTTCGAAACAGCCTTCGGAAATACTGAAAACTCAGCAAAAGATCTTCTTAATGGTTTAAAAATTAAACGAGGCGAGAAATGGTATTTGGTTGGCAACCTCGCCAGGAAAGGAGCTGTTAGTCCCGGGCGCGTAGTTAATGCCGCGCCAACTGAAGAAGATTTTGATATCCTGTTCCGCTCAGCCATTACCAATGTCGTAGAAAAAGTAGAGCATCCTTTTGTAATAACTCTTGGTTTCCCTTTCTCCACATACAACGTTTATAAATCAGCTGCGGAGCATTACCTGGCCAAACGCCATTTCATGCTGGATTATGATACAAGGACTTTTAATCTCAAAGGAAGCATTCGCAAAAACACATTCATTGTTGATCAATACGAAGTGATCCCTGAAATAGTAGGTGGTATTATCGGACTGAAAAAAATATTACCGCATGCAGAAAATGAAAACTTCATTGCCTTAAGCTTCGGTTTTGGCACCATGGAAGGAGCATTGGCAAGTTCAGATGGCCTGGTGCATCGTACCAATTTTAGCTCTCACGGTATTCGCTATGTGATCAATAACCTCGGTCGTGAATTAAGCCAGAAATATTTCCTGGAAATGAAGAATGAATATCAGCTGGATGAAGCTTTCATCAAAGGATCATTGTTTACCAACAGGAAACGCATCGATCTGACAGATTTGAAAAAAGAATTATTGACCCAGTATTATAAAGAGGTTGTATCACCTCAATTGCGTAAACATTTTACCGATGCTGACCTTGAAAGTTGCGACAAGATCTATCTCATGGGTGGTGGCGCCAATTATACTGAATTGTATGATGCAATAAGGGAAGAGTTCGCCGGATTTATCCCGGTAGAAGTAGCTCCACATCCAGAATACATTATCAGTATTGGTTACCTCTACAATTCATTGAGGATTTCAGATTCAAAGGCAGCACGCTGTATAGGCATTGACTTAGGTAATGCCACTACAGCAGTTTCCTATTTTGAAAACCTGCCAGCGAACCAGTAGGATTTATTAATGAAACTCGACAGCCTGTTAAGCTCCAGTCATCGCAAGGACAGCTTCCTTATCCCAAAAGAGATGATGATCACCGGTACGATCCAGACGGATTCACCGGGACAGATAGCTGGTATAATCAATGGTGATGTGCTCACTAAAAGCCGGATCATTATTCTCAAAGAAGGAATTATCAATGGAGATGTAACAGCCGATGAATTGCTTGTTTATGGAAAGATCAATGGCCATGTGAAGAGTTGTAACAAGATCAACGTTCAGAGCGGTGCTGTCATTAAGGGAAATATCAACACAGCGGAGATCCATATGGAGAAGAATGCAAAGATTGGTGGCATCATCACCAAATCAGACGTTCAGACCCTGACCAAAAACAAAGAAACTCCAAAGAAAAAGGAGACTCCTGCTTCAACTATTGAACCGGTCCCTGCCGCCAAAGATCAGAACACGGAGCGGCAGGCCTGGTTCTGAATTAGAAATTCTCTCCTTCTTATCAAATAAGACAGGAGTTATAAAAGGCCATAAACCGTTTCTGAAATTTTATTGATGCCTGGATGACAAACAGGATCTGTAACATTGTTCCCCATTTTCGGCCTATTTGGCATTCAATGAGCCGGTTTTATTTAATAGTATTCACTTATTTTATCCCAGACACAGGATTTTTATAATCGGTGATTTCTTCCCGGCATGTAAAAAATCGGCTCCCGGTTTTCTCGCAGTCTGCTTGCAGTTTCTTGTGGCCTTGTTCGACTCTCATTCGACTCTCATTCGACTCTAAGTCGATTTTCAGTTGTATAAGAGTCAATTTTCAACAGAATGCCAGTTTGTCCTGTTCGCTCGCCGGCGAAGCCGGGTCGAATGAAAGTTGAATGAGGTCAAAATAAGAACCCATAAGCTTCCCTTAAGGGCACAGGTATCAATCAGGATACTGCTGCTGACCCTCACTCAAACACCACTGTCTTATTGTTGTAAACAAACACGCGGTCTTCAAACACCATTTGCAGGGCCCTCGCTAATACCGCCTTTTCAATTTCCTTCCCTGCCTTCACCATATCATCTGCAGTATAGCCGTGGTTAACAGGAATGATCTGCTGTTCAATAATAGGACCTTCATCTAAATCATTATTTACAAAATGAGCTGTAGCGCCAATCAGTTTAACACCGCGTAACCAGGCCTGCCGGTAAGGACTGGCACCTACAAAGGCTGGAAGAAAGGAGTGATGAATATTGATGATGCGATTGGCAAATTGCGCTACAAATTGAGGGGAAAGTATGCGCATGAATTTAGCCAGCACCAGGTAATCACAATTGTACTCCGAAATAAGTGATAGTATCCTGCTTTCAAATTCATTCTTCTCAATATTTTCATGAGATATAAAATGAAAGGGCACTTCAAATCTTTGACAGATATCCTGTAGGTGGTCATAATTCCCTATGACGCATTGTAGTTTTGAACCAAGGGTATTGAAGTGATGACGTACCAGGATATCACCGAGGCAATGATGCTCTTTGGTAACCAGCAGAATGATCTTTTTCTCCGGATCGGGATTGATCTGCACTATTGCATTTGAGGGAAGTACGGACTTTAATCTTTGCAATAAGACCGCGCTGTCCTCATTCTGTTTGGCTACAAGCCGCGTAAAGAAAAGATTGGCAGTAGTATCCACATGTTCGCGCATGGAAATGATATTACAGTCAGCAGCAGCCATTACACTGGCAATTGCTGCTACCAGGCCCACCTTATCTACACATTGAATAAGGACGATCAATTTACTTTTTGGATAAATTTAAAAAATACTGATCAGGATTTATTGGATTTCGGTTTTTCATTCAGGAATAAACAGACTAGAACCGGATATTCTCAATATGGATGCCTGTAATGAACCAGAATCCAGAGGCTTTATCCCGATGCATATCCACTTTCCAGTTGCCGGTCAGTTTATGCCATTCTACTCCCGTGAACATAGACACCACATACCTACCAGTCACCTGCGAATCCTTTTCACCTAACTCGCAGGCCACTTCAGTGATCTCACTTAATTGCAGATCTTCATAAACTGATTTAAATCTGTCGATCAGTTTCTTTATTTCAGTTGCTGTCAAAGGATAATGCTCATTGAGCCTCAAATTCTTTCCGCTGATCTGTTCCGTCCATTCCGTGGCTTCTTTGCTCAAAATATAAATTATACACTCTTCCAGTGCCAGACGCATATTCTCGTAAACAGGATCCGGGTGAAACTGATCATAAACAAAACCATAGATAACCCCAGGAACTCTTGCATCTTCCATTTCCATGTAAAACATTTCATCAACGGCAAAACGGTAAAGATCACGAATAGTAACGTTGGGACTACAAACGCCAATGCTGATTCCGTGTATAAACAGGTAGTTGGCCAGTTCCATCCATGCAGTTTCCATTTCATAGTCTGGAATTTTATTAGCCGGTCTGAAATGAGTTGGCCTTCCGATCCTGTCATACACTCTTATCATTTTCTGCTGTTCTACCTGCTTTTCAAAATCAATGATATCTTTTAGAAACCGGTTTTCTTCAGCAGGGTTGGCAACATAATTACCCTGGGGCCCGAATTGAGCTCCTCTTTCCAACATTAATTTCATCTTGAGGTAATCGTTTTCTGCATCAATTTTTTCCTGTCCATGCAGGTGTGAAAAATCATTTTCCATAAGCGGTTCTTTTTTTAAGTGTTTAGCTTTTCTATCGATTAGCGATGCACTAAATGTAGAACCTGTGGAAATGCGAGACTAGGTGAGAAAAACAATGATTTTTGGTGAAAAAACGCCGCAGGAAACACCCGTTTCAGAATATTTTCTTCAGTATTATTTGAGTTTATTCTCCCAGTAGCTGGGAATATAATTGAATCAGTCCCTGATTTTATTAGTCAAACAACCGCCCCTGTTCTCCAGGTCTCCTGAAAATAGTAGTATCCAGACTCCATTCTTCCTCATTCATGCCATACAGTTTTCCGTACTTCTTGTATTGCTGTGAAACCATCTGGGCGATACTTCCTTCTCCACGCATTCTCACCCCCCAGCGTGTATCATTTACTTTTCCATCATGGCTTTCTTCAATCATGTGCCATACCTTATCTGCCCTGTCTGGGAAATTTTTGTATAGCCAGTCGTGGAAGAGAAATTTTATAGCTCCATTGAGCCGGATATAAGTATAAGCAGTAAAAGTAGCACCGCTTTCACTGGCTGCTTTCATGATCCGTTGCATTTCATGTTCATTAAGGCCAGGTATCATTGGCCCCATCATAACACCCATTCTTACGCCAGCCTTGCTTAAGTCTTCAATAACTTTCAGTTTCTGTTTTGCAGTAGTAGTACGCGGTTCCATTACACGACGAAGATCCTCATTAAAGGAAGTGATGGATACCATGGCAGACACAAGCTGTTTCTTTGCCATTTCCTGCAGAATGTCCTTATCTTTTATTATCCATGAATTTTTAGTAAGGATACCCACAGGCTGATTGAACTCATTGCATACCTCAAGCAGGGAACGGGTGAGGCGGTACTTTTGTTCGGCTGGCTGATAACAATCTGTATTGCCACTGAGCATTATGGGAGTGCATTCCCATTTTGGATGCATAAGGAACTTGCGAAGCAATTGAGGGGCATTCTTCTTCACAATGATCTTACGCTCAAAATCAAGGCCCGCACTATAGCCCCAATACTCATGCACATTGCGCGCATAACAATAAATGCAACCATGTTCACAACCTGCATATGGATTCATGCTATAAGCCATACCCACATCCGGACTCTCCACTTTATTGACTATGGTTTTTGATTCCTGTTCCAGATACTGGGTAGGTGAGTTGTCTTCCGACCAATCGTCCACCGCCTCTATATGTTCCCTTGTCTTTTCATTCTTTAAGAATCTGTTCTTTGTATTGAACTGTGCTCCCCTTCCCTGCAGGTATTGTGGCACCTGGTTTTCCTTTTCTTCATTATCTGGGGATATATTATTTTCTGTTTTCTTTGGGCTGATCTTATAATGATCCTGGTTTAATTTTTCAGACATAGATTTTGTTTTATCCCGGCCCATCTCGAAAAAGAAAAGGAAAAGGAGAACAAAGAATCGCACTCGCCAGGCTTCTTCACAATACCATTCTTTATTCTCCTTAATGCAGAAAGACCTGCACCCTTGTTTTGGACGGATACTGATTAACTAGAATACCAGAACTCAAAAAACGCACTACATGCTGGCGGATAAGGGGTATTTATGGTTGAACCCGATAGCTACCGGGTCAAATCTCTTTGCTTAACCAAACAGCTGGCCCTGCCTGGTTGCAACCGGCAAGTTTTGAAAAGTGAAACGCTCTACAACCTGGTATTTCTCCCGGTTGTTACCGGGATCACCCACCGGCCTTTTCAGCAGAACCATGGAATCGGCAATGAAACGGCCTGCAAAATGTTTCTGGCTATACTCCAGCCATCCTTTTTCATATTGCCAGGGTTTTAACTTCCTCGCAATAGTGAGGTGTGGCTCCATGATAAAATGCGGTTTGTTATCCTCATTCAGCTTCATGAGCCGTTGTACTTCACTGCGTATCTGTTTCACCAGCCCCTGCACCGGCACTTTGGAGGTAATGGCGATATATATCGTGTGAGAAGGAAAACTCCCGAAATCCTTCAACTCTACTTTAAAGGGCGGATATCCCATAGCCACCGTCCTCAAACGGTTAATGATCCTCTCCTCCATCATCTCATACTGGAGGAAATTGACCAAACCCAAATTTGGTTTGCCACCCATTCCAGATTCCACCTTAAAGGCTTCCTGAAATTCTTTCTTTACCTGCATCACACGGTTCCCCAGATCAGCATGCGGATAAACCACCAGCATGTATTCAAAAACCCCATACCCGGGCATTGTCATTCCTGTCAACTGCATAACCCATCTTTATAATTATTAATTAATTACCTATATTCTTAGCATAAATTTACTAATATTTTTAGTTTTACCAAAAATATTTCTGACCTTTAGGATGAAAACCGAATTCACATATCGCCTATGGATGAACACCAGGCTTAAATTATTTTTTTATGGATGAGGAAGAATTCTATGGAGCCGCCTACAAGGGTTCCAAACAGTTTACCCAGCAACAGGTAAAAACTGCCAATGCAACCGGTTTTGGTGCGGCTGCCGATGATTTTATGGAACGCGGCATTGATCTCAATGAACAACTGATCCGCAATAAACCTGCAACGTATTTTTTTCGCATGAAGGGCGATGCCATGCGTGAAGCTGGCATATTCGATAATGATGTACTAATAGTAGATCGTTCAATCAAGCTGGGTGAAGGAAGGATCATAGTTGCCATTCTCAACGGTGAAATGCTGGTGAGACGTTTTCATAAAAACTTTTCCTCCGCCTTTCTGATACCGGAGAATAATCGGTACAAGGCCATCAACCTGGCGGAGTTCACTGATTTTTCCGTATGGGGGGTAGTCACTTTCGTGATCCATGCGGTGTAAACAATTACAGCATGAAAGCAATCGTAGACTGTAATAATTTTTACTGCTCGTGTGAGCGATTGTTCAAACCATGGCTCGAAAATAAGCCGGTAGTGGTATTGAGCAATAATGACGGTTGCATTGTATCAAGAAGTGATGAAGCCAAGAAATTTGGTGTTGAAATGGCGGGCCCTTATTTCATGGCAAAACCCCTGATTCAAAAACATGATATCGCCGTATTCTCCTCCAATTATAATTTATATGGTGACCTCAGCTGGCGGGTAATGGAAACACTCCGGCTGATGCTTGGTAAAAAAAATGTGGAAGTATATTCAGTTGATGAAGCCTTTGTTGACCTCTCTGGTTTTACCCTGGATCAGCTTCCCGCCATTGCCCGCGAAATAAGAGAAACGGTTGAGCAATGGACAGGCATCAGGGTATCTGTTGGTGTGGCTCCAACCAAAGTGCTGGCCAAACTCGCCAATCGTTTTTCTAAAAAAGAAAAACAACGTACAGGATGTGTCACTGTATTTGATTCCGAAGAAAAGATCCTTGATGCTCTGCGAAAAACAGCTGTGGGTGATATCTGGGGTGTAGGCAGAAGATACGCGCACAGCCTGCAGGAAAATTGGGGAATATTTGATGCCCTGCAACTACGGAATGTAAGTGAAGAATTTGCCCGCACTCACCTGGGTGGAGTTACCGGTGTTCGCCTGGTAAAGGAACTGAGAGGTGAAATAGCCCGCGAAATGGAAGATGAACTGACCAATAAAAAAATGATCGCAACTACCAGGATGTTTGGATCACCTGTTAGTGATATCAATGCCATCAAAGAAGCTATTGCTACCTATACTTCCAGAGCTGCTGAAAAATTACGTCGCCAGCACAGCGCTGCCAGCATGATCAGCATATTTGTTGTCACAAAAGACCAGGACCATATGTTGGGATTTAACAAAAGCGGTACCATCAGCACCTATACTAATTTACCTGCTGCCACCTCTATAACCAATGAACTCATTAAACCGGCCGTTGCTATGGTGGACAGGTTGTACAGGAAAGACACCATGTATAAAAAAGCTGGTGTAATGCTAAGTGGCATCATCCCTGATGAATCCATCCAGGGCAATCTATTCCTCTCTGAAACTAAAAACTGCGAAAGAAAACTGATGGATATGATCGACAATATCAATTTCAGCCAGCGAGATGACGTGCTTAAATTTGCGGCCTCTGGTACAACCCGCGACTGGAAAATGCGGCAGGAAATGAGAAGCGGCAGATATACAACAAGATGGGAGGAACTTTTTGAAGTTCATTAATCAGCTCTTCTTTTTGCCGTCATTCATTTTTTGATCGATGAATTTAGGCTTGATAAGATCAAGCCCCAATTTCCTGTTCATCTTTTCAATTAAATATACTGTCAGCTCCGGTGATGTAGCCTCATCATGCATGTGCATGAAAAAATACAGTTCCTGTAATCCATTGTCCAGCCAGTACTTCATTCGCTCCACCCATTTATCTATCCGGGTATAATCCGTTTTATGCAGGCTGTTTCCCACATAGCGTATTAATGTTTTGGGAATGGTGAGATACATATGGGCTACGTCCCTTCGTCCGGCAGTATCTGTTATCACTGCTCCCATTGAATGTTCTTTTAAAAATGTAAACAGCTCCATCCTTTGTTTCTCAGTTGCCAGCCAGGCAGGATGACGAACCTCCAAAAAAAACTGCAGATCAGCAGGCAGAGCAGTAAGAAAGGTAAAGAGCTCTTCTTTCCGTTTTGGAGTAAATTTCTCATTGACCTGAACGAATATGGGACCGAGGTGCGGCCCAAATGCCCGCATGGCACGCAGAAACTCATTAAATAAAAATTTTCTGCTATCGAGCTTTCCTGAATGCGTAAGGCCCTTATACATCTTCGGGCAAAACAGGAAATCTCTTCCTTTTGCTTTCTCTGCCCATTTGGCTATAGCCCTCTCACCATAAAGTTTATGATGAACAGCATTTAATTCAATTGAATTATAATGTTCTACATACTTATCCAGGAAATTTCTTTCCCTTGTTTTAGGCGGATAAATTTTCCCAACCCATTCCGTTCTTCCCCATTTTGCACAGCCCACATATATCCTGGGATCACTGATCGCCTTTCCACTCAATATCTTTTTATTGAATGCAGGTTCAGCAGGGAGAGAAAAATCTACCTTATTCAGGTCCTGTTCAGGTACTCGCCCGAATTCCATTTTTG
>Ga0136846_1237162_pt1 | contig 39816 bp, 31 predicted proteins | sample HopSoiMetagenom2_FD_96841 | JGI IMG/M metagenome (GOLD analysis project Ga0136846, IMG submission 96841) | Grasslands soil microbial communities from Hopland, California, USA - 2 Assembly 2016 (version 4) | ecosystem: Environmental > Terrestrial > Soil > Grasslands | place: USA: Hopland...
ACCCGAAAGGCATAGTCCCGCGGCGTCGTGCCGAAGCCGCTCAGCCAGATTGCCGTCATATCCGTCGGGGCATAGCGCCCGAGGATCTCGAACGCATGGCCTAGGCCCGCAGGCGCCGAGCCGTTCGGTCAAGACGTCTTATGGAAATTCGCTTCGACGAGCGGGCAATGCGACCACCTGAGCCACATCAGCGCACAACTGGTCTCCTTCCGGACTCGCACCGGCGCCAAAACAGAGTTTTCGGTGATCCCGCTCGCGCTTCGATAGCGCTTTCGGTCAGCTCTGAATGGCAACTAAGTGCCCATAATCAAACATTCGATCACGTTTGCCCTAGTCCCGAAAGCGGACCTTCGTTCGGGGATTGCGCATCGGTCGGCGCTGCCGCGGCCAGAGCAGCGGCACCCGTGACGAAGCCGCGCCGACCCACGAACGGACCACTCATATTACGACTCCGGCGCATCCCTCCAAAAGGTTGCCCGATGACGCGGGGCGGAGATCAGGTCCCGAACCGACCGGATGGTGGTGAACCAGGCGCTAGTGGGTTTCGTCAGAACGGGAATGTCAGACTGATCATCGTGATCGCGGCGGCGGAACCATTCGGCGGAAGCCGCCACTCTTCGAGTGTGGCCTGAAAAGTCAGCCGCTCGGCATGAGCGCTGCAAGTGCTTGGCCCGGTGACCTGCGCCATTCCGCACACCTCCTCAATTCTTCACGCTTGCAAAAACGACGTGTTGATTTATCAATGTTGAATAATCAACACTGATGCGAGTTCGCTCGGGTGTGGATCAATGAACGGAAGGAATTGCGCAGATGGGCATCCTTTTCTCCGTCGCGCCGTCGCGCCGCCCCCGAATGCACAGGAGACGCCGGTAAATATCGGCGTCGATCAAGCAAATAATCCCAGAAAAATCAGGGTTAGGGGAGATTACAAATGTCCAGACGTCGAACTCGCGCGAAGATGTCGCCCGTCCGCCTTGCACTACTTGGATCAACCGCGCTCCTCGTCATGGCGCCGATCGAGGCTTCAGCCCAGACAGGGCCCGCTGCAAGCCAGATCAGTGTACAGTCGGCCATCAATACACCATCCCGGGATGCTGCCGAACCTGCCGAAATCACCGTCACCGGCACGCGATTGGCGGTGAGCGGTTTCACTGCTCCCACGCCGGTGACGGTTCTGGGTTCGGATCTGATTGAAAAGAGCGCCTCGCCGACGATCGGCGAGGCGCTGGCCCGCCTCCCCTCGTTCCGCGCGACCACCTCGCCGGCGACACAGCAGATATTCCCCGCCAATGCGGGCGCGCGCATCGCCGATCTGCGCGGGCTTGGCGCATCGCGCACGCTCGTGTTGCTTGACAGCCGTCGTTTCACCCCCAGCACGTCGAGTGGAACGGTCGACCTGAACCTGATCCCCACATTGCTGGTCCAGCGCGCCGAAATAGTGACCGGCGGCGCTTCGGCGGCTTACGGGTCTGACGCGGTTTCGGGCGTCATCAACATACTGCTCGACACCAAGCTGCATGGGGTCAAGGCAACCGCAGGATACGGTGTCACCGACCGGGGTGACGGCGATCAATATTTCGCGCAGTTCGCCGCCGGTACCAGCTTCGACGAAGGGCGCGGCCACGTCATATTCGGTGCCGAATATAACAAGGACCGCGGTGTGGGCGGATGCTACACGCGCACCTTCTGCAGCGACGAAGTCGGCGACCTGACCGGCACGCCGGGAGCCGGTGGCCGCCCGGCGCACAATATCTCGCACGGTGTCCACACGGCAACGCTTACCCCAGGCGGCCTGATCACGGCGACGATCAATGCCGCGGGCGTGCGCACTCCGGCCAAGGGCGGCCCGCTGAGCGGAATTCAGTTCACCGGCAATGCCGCTCCGGGCGGTTTCATCTACGGCAATTTTGCGGGCGCATTGTTCCAGGAAGGCGGCAGCGGCGCGGGGCTGAACACATTCTTCGGCGATCCCGCACTTTCGATTCCGGTCAAGCGCTACAACGCGTTCGGCCATTTCGAATATGAATTCTCGCCAGCCTTCACCTGGTTCGCCGAGGCCAGTTATGGCCACGTTGCAGGTTACGTGACCGGCCCGGAAGTCCGCGATCTCGGATTTCCCTCGCCTGGCACCGTGATCTCGATCCAGAATCCTTTCCTGCCGCCGTCGATCAAGGCCACAATGACCGCAAACAACATCGTGGCGCTGACGATGGGCAAGCTCGGGAGCGAGTTCGGCACGATCGACAGCACCTCGGTGCGTGATACGATGCGGCTGGTCACAGGCGGGCGCGGAGATCTTGGCGGCAGCTGGAAATGGGATGGGTACGTCCAGTACGGCGTGACCGATTACAAGCAGACATCGATCAATGACCGCATCACCGCGCGTTATGCCAAGGCGGTCGATGCTGTCGCCGGGCCCGGGGGCACACCGGTCTGCCGCGTCAATGCCGACGCCAATCCCGCGAACGACGACCCCGCCTGCCTCGCGCTGAACATTTTGGGCGAGGGGAATTTTTCGCAGGCGGCCAAGAACTATGCATTCGGTACGGCACAGCAGAACTCGGTTTTTTCGCAAAGCGCGGGTGCATTCAACGTGCGAGGCGAGCCTTTCCACACGTGGGCCGGGCCGGTCGGCCTCGCGGCCGGCGTCGAAGGACGCAGCAACAGCCTCAACATCGGAGTGGACCCGATCTCGGCATCGAACGGCTTTTACGTTTTCAATCAGACTCCTTCGAGCGGTCGAGTCGGCGTCATCGAAGGATATGCCGAACTGGCGGTTCCACTGCTCAGGGACAGTCCGCTCGGAACCAGTCTGGAGATCAATGGCGCGATCCGCGAAGCGCGTTACACCAACAAAAGCGCGGCCCGGAAGAACCGGTTCGATGCCAATACCTGGAAGGTGGGTGCGACCTATCGCCCGGTCGAATGGCTGTTGCTTCGGGTAACGGACTCGCGCGACATTCGCGCACCGAACACGTCCGAATTGTTCACCACGCCGGTTGGCGGACAGGCAGCGCTGGTCGATACCAAGACCTCCACCCAGGTGTTTGCGCAGACCTTCACGGGCGGCAACATCAACCTGAAACCCGAGCGGGCGCAAACTTTCACCGCAGGGGCGACCTTGCAGCCACGCGGTGTACTGCGCGGTTTCCGTTTCTCGGCCGATTATTACAATATCCGGATCAAGGATGCGATCGCCACGTTAGGGGCGCAGGTGATCGTCGACACGTGCAATGCGCACAATGATCCGGCGATCTGCGGACTCGTCACGCGCGATTCGAACGGCTTGCTGCAGAAAGTCGCGGTGCTGTTCCTGAATCTCAACCGGCAACAAGTTCGGGGCCTGGATTTCGAGGCTGGCTACACGCGTTCGCTCGGCAATGATCGTTCCCTGGATCTCCGCATTCTTGCCACGCACGCTATCGATTTCACCAACAGCGCATTGCCGGGAATCAATCGGGCGGGCGAGGATGGCCCCTCCGGCATTCCTTCCTGGATCATCGATGCTGAGGCATCGCTGAGCTGGGGCCGTTTCGGTGTGGACGTGCAGGGGCGATACATCTCGCCCGGCAAATATGACGCCACGCTGGTCGGCCCGGAGGACCCCGGTTACAGCATCCTGCTGCCCTACAGCATCGACCGGAACCGGGTGCCGTCGCGTTTCCTGACCAATCTGGGCGTTACCTTCGATCTGATCGATCAGGGATCGCACAAGGTTCAGCTGTTCGCGAACGTCTACAACCTCTTCGACGTGCTCGCGCCGCCGCTTTGGAACGGCAATAACAACGCCGTTTATTACGACAATATCGGCCGCCGCTATCGCATGGGCGTTCGCGTCAGCTTCTGAGCAATGCTGAAGGACATGGTCACCCGGGCGCTGGAAGGAGAGAGCCGATGATAGACCAGAAAGCCATGGCGAATGGGAACGACTCTCAATCGGTAGCTTCGCGCCGCCATTTCCTGGCCGGATGCGCCGCCGCTGCGGTCGCCAGCGCGTCGGGTGCGCGCGCGTCCACAGCGGCTCCGGTCGTGCAGACCACCGGCGGCAAGGTCCGCGGGGCGGTCGACCGCGGCGTGCAGGTGTTCCGTGGCATCCCCTACGGGGCGTCAACGGGTGGCGCCCGCCGGTTCCGTGCGCCGGCGCCGGCAGCGCCCTGGCGAGGTATTCGCGATGCAACGGCCTTCGGCCCCTCCTGCCCACAATTAATTCCAGGCGCGCAGTCGGAGGATTGCCTCGTGCTCAACATCTGGACGCCCAGGGCCGACCCGCACGCCCGCCGCCCGGTTATGGTCTGGGTGCACGGCGGCGGTTTTGCGGTCGGGTCGGGATCGGATCGGGTGAATGATGGCGTGCGGCTTTGCGCGCGTGAGGATGTCGTCCTCGTCTCGGTCAATCACCGACTGAATCTGTTCGGCTACCTCTATTTCGGCGATCTTGTTCCTGCCGGCGCGGCAGTGGCCAACCCCGGTCAGCTCGATCTCGCCGCCGCGTTGCGGTGGGTGCACGACAATATCGCGGCGTTCGGCGGCAATCCCGATTCCGTCATGGTGTTCGGCCAGTCGGGGGGCGGTTCGAAAGTCGCCTCGTTGTTGACGATGCAGTCGGCGGCTGGGCTGTTGCATCGGGCCGGCCTGCAAAGCGGCTTCGGCACTTATGGCGTCGCTCCGGATGAGGGGGTGCGCATCACGGCGGCCTTATTCGAAGCGCTGGGCATCACCCGCGGCGACATCGAGGCCCTCCGCGCAATTCCCTCCAATAGGCTGCTCGCTGCGCTTCAGCAGGTCACCAAGGGCAATCCCATGCTTGGGCCGGGAATCGTCGCCGACGGTAAGGTCCTCCCCCATATCCCGTTCGCACCGGACGCCCCACCGGTTTCGCCCAACATTCCCATGCTGGTCGGACATACCGCAGCGGAGACGACGGTGCTCTTCCCCCCCGAAGGCGCCTTCACGCTCGATTGGGCGGGGCTGGAGACGGCGCTCAAGACCAAGGTACGCGAGCCGCAACCCTTGATCCATAGCTTCCGGCGACTGCGGCCCGATGCCACGCCGAGCGACCTGTATTTCGCCATTACTACTGAAGCCGGAATGGGCCGCAATGCGCGGATCGTGCAGGAAAAGCGCGGCGCGCTCGGCGCGGCACCCTGTTACGCCTATCTGGTCGATTGGCGCTCTCCGACGAAAAACGGTACGCTGGGTGCGCACCACGGCGTCGAGCTGCCGCTGGTGTTCGATACCGTCGTATCCTTTCCGGATCTCGCGCCACGTGCCGTCGCGGCGCAGGCCCTGGCGGATGAGATGAGCAAGCGCTGGGCCACCTTTGCGCGGACGGGCAATCCCAACGCCGCAGGCCTGGCCGAATGGCCGCCTTACTCTGCGCCTCGGCGCGCTACGATGATCTTCGACTCGCCTTCTTCGCTGGGCGAGGATCCGTTGGGCGCCGAGCAGGCGCTACTTGCGGCGTATGGATGAAATGATGCGCCGTTGGTCATGGATCGCCGCGGGCCTGCTAGGTCTTTTCTTGGCGCCCATGGCTGCCGCCGAGCCTGCCCCGCTTTCCGTAGTGCGATTGGTGCCGCTTCCCGAGAAGACTGCGATCGCTCCGGTCATGGCTTGCGCCGATCTGATGAGCCAGCCCGCGCGCAACGCGCAGGGCATAGCCTTCCGCCTGCGCTCGGCGGAGACAGAAGCGGCGAACGGTACGCGCGCCGCCTTTTGCCTGGTAAAGGGCTATGCGACGCCGCAGACCGAGTTCGAGCTGCGCCTGCCACTTCGCGGTTATACGGGCCGTTTCCTGCAAGGCGGGTGCGGCGGCATGTGCGGCGTAATGCCCAATTCGATCACCCCCCAATGCAGCAATGCGCATGCCTTTGGGGGTGCCTTCGCCGTCGCATTCAACAATGGCGGGCATCATGCCACAGGAATCGGCGACGGCACCTGGGCGCTCGCCGATCCCGAACTGCGCGCGCAATTCGCGGACAAGGCGGCGCATGCGGTGGCGCTGGTATCGAAGGCGCTGGTAACGAGCTTCTACGGCAGGCCGCCGGACAGGAGCTATTTCGCGGGATGCTCAGGCGGCGGGCGCGAAGCGTTGATGGAAGCGCAGCGATATCCCAAGGATTTCGACGGAATCGTTGCCGGATCGTCGGTGGCAATGCCCGCGGCGATGCAACTCTTCCTGTGGGAAGCACAAAAGGGTCTCGACGCGCAAGGCCAGGAGATTTTCACCGAGACTGCGGTGAAGCTGCTGCATGCCGCTGTGCTCAAGAACTGCGACGCGCGCGACGGCATCGTCGATGGCCAGATTGACGATCCACGCGTCTGCGATTTCGATCCGGCGACATTGCACTGCCCGCCGAAGGTGCGCGATCCGGAAACCTGCCTCTCGCCCGCGCAGGTTTCGGCGGCGCGCGCTTATTATCGGGGGCCGAGCGACGCGGAAGGACATGCGCTGTTCCCCGGCGGCGCTCCTTATGGCGGTGAGCTCGGCTGGATGGGGCGTGGCGCACCTACGCAGACCGGCAAGTTCGCGGCGGAGGCATTCCTCAAATATCTGCTTTTGCCGGGCGAGCTTCCCGACGATTTCAGCTGGCGCGATTGGCGTTTCACGCGCGAAAGCTTGGCGCGGCTGCTCGCCGGCGGGGCACCCTATGACTCGACCGATCCGGACATGCAGGCGTTCCACGATGCCGGTGGCAAGCTGCTGATGTGGCAGGGCGCGGCCGACAATGCGGCGGGCATCTATGGCATGCTCGATTATTATCAGGCGGTACGCGAACATGCGGGCGGCCTGGCGGCCACGCGTGACTTCGCGCGGATGTTCCTCATCCCCGGCGGCTATCACTGCGCTGGCGGCTATATTCCCTATGACCAGGATATGCTTGGCCCGATGGTCAGCTGGGTCGAGCGTGGAACGGCGCCCGATATGATCGAAGCAAGCGCGTCGCTTGCCGACGGCACCGTTCGCCGTCGCCCGCTCTACGCCTATCCGACCAGCACCCGTTATCTGGGCGGGAACATCAATGCCGTGACATCGTTCGCGCCGATGCCAGCAAAGAATGCGCCGGAGGATGGTTTCGACTGGGCCGGCTCGCATGCCGCGTCGAAACAGCGTCGCAATCTCGCGCCGTCCCGCTGAGAAACGCATCCGGCGCGTTTTCCGCTAGTTGATCTGGGCGTCAGCTCCGCGCCCCAAAATCAGTCATCCCGCACCACGCACGCTGATCCCGAAAGCTGCCATCAACTGCCGACAATGCAATCGGTCGGGTAAGGGCCGGAAGCCCGAGCTAGCGGTCATTCGCAGCCGAGTGCGGCATCACGCTTCTGGGCTTTGGTCTGGAGCGATGGGAGACGGCGAGATGTTAATATCCGCTACAAACTCGGACCGCGGTGGGATTGGTCGGAAAGACGCAGCGGGAAAAGGCGGGCCGACCGGCGTCAATGAACGCGTCCTCGGTGGTGATCAGCCGGGTGGCGACCGAGGCCGCGTCCTGCAGCGCGGTACGAGCGACCTTGGTCGGGTCGATCACGCCGGCGGTGACGAGGTTGTCCTACACGTCGGTCTGAGCGTTGAAGCCGAGCATCGGGTTGTTCCTCTCAAGCAGCTTGCCCGAGATCACCGCGCCCCTCGATAAAACACCGATCGGCTGACCTAGGTCGCACGCTTGAGCCACCTGACGCCATCGAACTCCCACAGGTCGCCTAAGGCAGCGTGTTCGCCCTGGCCGCCGAACAAGACAACGCGATCACGCGCGCTGTCATATTCCATGACGGTCTGGATGCGAGGCGGTGGGCCGTCGGTCGCGATCCGAGTCCATTTCTTGCCGTCCCACGCCCAAGTGTCGTGGAAAAAGGCGCCCTTGGCGTCCTCGCCTCCGAACAGAATGGTGCGGTGGCGCTTGCTGTCATACGCGAAGCCGGGCCACGCGCGCGGGCCGGGGCCGGTGCTGGCTTTCATCGCCCAGCCTTTGCCGTCCCATTCCCAGGTGTCGCCCAGGCCCGCGAGCGGGCGGAAGCCGCCATAGAGCACGGTGACGCCGCGATGGGAATCATAGGCCGAGGCGGGCGAGGAGCGGAGCGAAGGGCCGGCCATCCAAGTCTGGATCCACTTGTCCCCGTCATATTCCCAGGTATCGGCGAACGTGACCTGATCGTTGCGGCCGCCGAACATCACCACGCGGTCGCGTCTGCTGTCGTAGACGAAATTGCCCGCGCTGCGTTTCATGGCGTCGCTATCGGTCAGGGTGCGCCAATGACCATCCTCCAGCACATTGAGTTTGCCGTCGCTGAACATGACGATGCGCGCTCGCTTCGTATCATAGGCCATGAGCGCGACGATCTTTCGGATGCCGGTATCGCCGACGAAGCGCCAGCGCGTGCCGTTCCAAGCCCATAGGTCGCCCTGCGGCTGCGCCCCCTCCGCCTCATAGGTGAAGCCGCCGTAGATCAGCATTTCGCGGTGCGCCGGGTCGTAAACGGAGGACATGTGCCAGCGGGGGGCGGGAACCAGGGCGGGATCAGCGGAGACGGGGCTGACGAGCATGGTCAGAACCGCCGTGGCTGCGAGGGCGTGGGTGGCCAAAGGGTTGCTCCCGTCGCGATTAGATCGGTCGTCGGATTATAGATTACAAACGTAATCGTCAAGAAGATGCGAACCCCTGTGGCTTGCGCTCGCAGCGGAGTGGATTCCCGCCGTCGCGGAAATGACAGGTTTGGGGATGTGGCGTTTCGATCAAAGTCATAGCGGGCGGGCGAGGCCTCTCCGCCCGCCAAGCGGGACGAGGGAAAAGAAAGGCCCGGAGGATCGCTCCCCCGGGCCATCTTCATTCAGGCGAGCAATGGCGGCCGCTTTCGTAGTCCTCGCACGCCAAACCCGCCATTCCGCTGTCGGCCCAGTTCCTGCTGTTCCACAAGTCGATGCTCGCGATGTCCGATTGTGGGCCGATAGCGGTCCGTCTGCTTTCAAGGCTTCCTCGATTATGTCGAAAAAGGGATCACCTGGCGAAACTTTGGCCTTGAGCGGTGATGGAGGCTGACTGACCATATGCTCCCCTAGCCTTGACGCGCCTAGACTGCGGTCGTTGAGTTAGCTGGCCCTGTCCTCAACCGTGTAGACGGCGATTATTCGATAGGGACCGGGTTCGGTGTCATGAAAGGCCTCGCTTTCGAGCGCAACACATGCCTCCTCCAAGCTGTCGAACAGACACAGCTGGTTCACCTGGACGGAGGACGCCAAGGCATTGCAGGAAAGGGGTGAGCACTCAGGTGACGTCCCAGCGGAAAATGTCACGACATCGAACCCGCTCAACGCAGACGCCGTCGGCGGCACGACCCTTGTGTGGAAGTCATCCGGCTCGAAGGCTCGCCAAGATGCCGACGCGTCATCAAACTGCCGATGAAACGCCTCATAGTAGAACAGGCTAAGAGCATCGAGTTTTCCCACGCTCGCTGCCGCGCTTCGTGCTTTATCAGGTGTATCAAACAGCCACCATCCGTTGTGCTGCCAGAGGGGAACGTAGTCGCCGAAATCGGGCGATACGCAGTTGCTAACGGAATGCACCGCCCCGATGTAAGGCGCGCCGATCCATTCCGGCGCAGGCGATGCGATGGTCTTTAACATGTAGCCGAGAGGAATCATCTGCATGTCGCTCATTTTGATCCCTAATCCCGGGTGAGCTTGGGCGTTGATTTCGACGCGACCGCGAGATGGCCCTCGATCAAGTAAAAGTAGGAGGTTCCTGGCCCTTCCGCGATCCGCCAGTGATTTACGGTTCCTGCGAACCTGTTTTCCGCCAATCGAATCATATCGGCGTGCATTGCTACCGATTCTACATCGGAGAACTCTATCCCGATCGAAATTCGCTGTGACGCGCCTGCCGCTGGGTAAGCACGCAGCCTAATAGAGACGGTGTTTCTCACAGCATCGATTTCGACGCCCTCAAAAAGGGCGTCATGTCCCGATTGCTCATCATACAACATGGCTACATCCGTCCCGCCAACCTTGCGTAGCAAGCGTGCTTAGACTGTGGCGTATTACCAGCAGGTTAGGGCATGTCGGCTTTGCCGAGGTTGCTCTTGAAACCGGACAGACCGAAATCCACCACAAGCAGCCGATCCGAACGGCGAGCGGCCCGCCCCGTGGCGAATGACTGAAAGTGGGTGGTTTGCTGCCTGACAGCTTTTAGGCGTCAAAGCGCGGTAGCTGTCGTGGATCAATCCCCATGCATGAAGAAGCCATGCGCGAACATCGCGTAGAGCAGCACAGCTAAGACGACTACAACGGCGAAGCATCCAAGAAGCGGAATATGCGCGGCTTGATGGTCACCGAGCGCGATCTTGCTAGGATCATAGCCTGCTTCGAGCGCTTCCAGATCAGCTAGCGCTTCGACGACGTGTCGCCGCTGCATATCGGCGTAGGCCTGGTCCTTGGCACGAATGTCATCATCATCCACCCATTGACTGAGTCTCTGCCACGCCAACTTCTCAATTTGATCTAACGCGATAGGATCAGGTGCGACGGTAGATAGCTCCATGTTAGTGATCCGATTCCCGGCGAGCGCGCGCTTCATCAAATCAATCAAGGCGAGCCGGGCGTTCATAGAGCTATCGTGGAATTGATAATCAGCGTCTGCAAACAAGGCATACCGGTTCACTGCTGAACGTCAGCAACTGGGTCGCAAGCCGCTATCGCTCGCGGTCTGGCGACGAATGGCGGCTAGTGGGTGGTAGGCGACCGTCCGCTTGCCTCGCGCCAGCGCGTACCAGGGCATCGAATCGTAGCAGTTCGCCCCCTCGAAGATCCTATTTGTCGGCGGTACGAGTCCGAAAGCGGCACCTCTAGCCCTTGAGACCGCGTGGGCCTGATCGAGGAAACCGGGCATAAGGCATCTTTCACACGAAAACCGTGCACGCACGACTAACCCTATCGAGGGCCGCGACCAGTTCCTCCATTTCGGCTGCTTTGCTCGTTGCCACATAAGTGGTTTGCGGCAACGTTCCGAAGATGACGCGAAGCTCAGGAGTTGCAAGTACTCCTTGTGTAACGATGTATCTGTCACCTTTCTGCAAAAGTATACCACATCAATTCACTTGTGAAATCCACCTACTCGTTGCGGGTTGGTAACAAATAACCTTTGCTGGCGCGTATAGAAAACGGGCAGTTAATCAAAATAATTACCCGAAATGGATATTTGATGAAAATTTGGCTTTCAATTTCGAGTTGATCCGGGCAATTTCTTTTGAAATCTGGAGTTGAGACGACAGCATGCACTCTGACGTTAACGGTCAGTCAGATTCCGGGTTGATGAGCCTGGCCGTCATCCTCGCGATGCACGGCATTCCAGTCGATCCGGCGCAGTTACGGCACGCACTTGGCCATTTCGACCGGACATCGAAGGAAGATTTGCTGCGGCTGCTGAAGGCCCAGGCCGGCGTGCGTGCAAAGATTCGCCCCGCGTCCGTCCAGGACCTGCGGCGACTCCCGCTGCCTGCGCTTGCCGAAACCGCCGACGGATGGATTTTGATCGCGCGTGTTGTCGACGACGCGGCCTTGATTCAGCGGCCGGGCCGTTCGCCTGAAGGCGTCACTCTCGCGGAACTCGACTGCGCTTGGACGGGCACGGTGTTGATGGTGACGACCCGCGAAGGCATGGCCGGCGCGTTCGGCAAGTTCGATGCGACCTGGTTCATTCCCCAGATTGTTCGCTATCGGAATCTGATCGGGGAAGTGCTCCTGATCACGCTCGCGCTGAACCTACTCGGACTGGCGGCACCGCTCTTTTTCCAAGGCGTGATCGACAAGGTCCTCGTGCACAATACGCTGGCCACCCTCGAGGTCCTGACCGCAGGCTTCGTGGCGGTGTCCGTCTGGGAAGTTTTGTTCGGCTGGCTCAGGACCCGACTTTACTCCGAGACGAGCCAGAAGCTCGATGTTGAGCTGGGGACGAAGCTCTTCCGGCATTTGCTCAGCTTGCCGCTTGCCTACTTCGAGGGCAGGCGCGTCGGTGACACGGTCACTCGTATTCGACAGCTAGAGACAATTCGGGAATTCCTCACCAACGCGTCGCTGTCCGTGCTTATCGATCCGCTGTTCACGATCGTGTTTCTCGCGGCGATGTGGATTTATTCCCATTCCCTCTTCTGGATCGTCGCTCTGACGATTCCGGCCTACCTCGCCGTCTCGGTTGCCGTGACACGGCCGCTTCGGTTCCGGCTCAACGACAAGTTCGAACGCGGTTCTGCAAATAACGCGCTTTTGGTCGAAAGCGTATCAGGGATGCAGACCGTCAAGGCGTCCGCCGTGGAGCCTCAATGGCAGGATCGTTGGGAGCGCCAGCTCGCCGGATATAGCGCCGCAACCCAACGCGTGATCAACCTCGGCAATACCGGCAGCCAGACGGTGCAGCTCATTTCAAAGCTAAGTCTCGCCGCAATATTGTTTTTTGGGGCGCGCGAGGTGATCGCAGGTACGCTCACGGTTGGCGGCCTGGTCGCCTTCAACATGTTCGCGCAGCGCGTATCCGGTCCTGTGATACGGCTCGCTCAGTTGTGGCAGGATTTTCAGCAAGTCAGGCTCTCCATCGAACGCCTTGGCGACGTTCTCAATGCCTCCCCCGAGGCGGGCGCTGGATCCAAGGTCGCGCTGCCGTCACTGCGCGGCCAGGTTAAATTCGAAGGCGTCCGGTTTCGCTATGGAGCGGACGGTCCGTGGACGCTCGAAGACATTGACATCGACCTTCCCGCCGGAACAACGTTGGGCATCGCCGGCTCGTCCGGATCAGGCAAGTCCACGCTGACGAAGCTCCTGCAACGACTCTATACCCCGGCGGCGGGCAGAATCCTCATTGATGGCGTCGACATCGGCCAGATCGATCCGGCGTGGTTGCGGAGACAGATCGGCGTCGTCCTCCAAGAGAACCTTCTCTTCAATCGAACCATTCGCGAGAATATCGCGCTGTCAAATCCGGCCATGCCACTGGAGAGCGTGATGGCGGCGGCGCAATTGTCGGGCGCGCACGACTTCATCCTCGGGCTTCCGCGCGGCTATGATACGCCCATCGAGGAGCGCGGCGTGAACCTTTCAGGCGGCCAGCGCCAGCGCATTGCGATCGCCCGGGCATTGGTTACCCAGCCCCGAATCCTGATCCTCGACGAGGCGACATCCGCACTGGACGCTGAAAGCGAGCAAATCATCCAGCGCAACCTGAAGGCAATCGCGCGCGGTAGGACGGTTCTGATTATCGCCCATCGGCTGTCCGCGATCCGCCAGTGCGATCGGATCGTGACCTTGGAGCAGGGCCGGATCGTCGAGACGGGAACGCATGACGATCTGCTGCAGCGCGCAGGGCGATATGCCAGTTTGCACCGCAGACAAATGGGCTTCGCGGGGGAAGCGGCATGAACACGCTGACCCGGCATTGGGATGCTGTGCGCGATGCTCTGGCGGATGAGCGCGCGCGCAGAAGCGTCGCGTTCCGCACTTTGGATTCGGACTTTCTGCCGGCGGCGCTCGAAATCATCGACAGACCGGTTTCGCCGACGGCCCGCCTGACCGCGTGGACGCTTCTGGCGGGTCTCGCAGTCAGCCTGGCTTGGCTCGGCCTGGGCAAAGTTGACGTCGTCGCGTCTGCACCCGGCAAGCTGATCCCGGCCGACAGCGTCAAGCTGATCCAGCCGGCCGAGCAGGGTGTAGTCCACGCGATTCTGGTCCGGGACGGTCAGCATGTCCGTGCTGGGCAGCCGCTGGTCGAACTGGATCCCACAGTGTCGACTGCCGATGTAGAGCAGGCACGCAAAGCGCTTGAGACGGCCGAGCTTGATGGCGCGAGGGCCAGAGCGGTGATGTCCGGTCTCGACGGCCGCGCTTTGAACCTGGCCCTGCCAGCGGGTACGCCCGCCGACGTGGCCGCCACCCAGCTGGCCTTGGCGAAGGCGGAGTTGCAGGACCTGCTTGCGCAGGCACAGACCCGACGCGCCGATCGGCAGGCCGCGGTATCGGCGCGCGCCGAAGCGGAGGTCCAGGCCGCCAAGCTTGCCGAGACACTGCCCCTGCTCGACGAGCAGATCGCCGCAAACGAGCAACTACTCGAAAAGGGGTTCGTTTCCAAGCTGAAGGTGATCGAAATGCGCCGTCAACGGCTCGCGACGGCGCGCGACCGAGACGCTGCAATGCTCACCACGCGTAAGGCGGCAGCGCAGATTGAAGGTACGGAGAGCGGCTTGGCGCAATCGATCGCCGACGCCCGAACACGCGTGCTTGGCGATCTCGCAAAGGCGCAGTCCGATGAGAAGCTTCAGCGCGAGGAGCTCGCCAAGGCGGTTCAGCGCTCGAGCCTTCAAACCTTGACGAGCCCGGTCAACGGCACTGTTTCGCAGCTTTCGATCCATACGGTCGGCGGCGTGGTCGAGGCGGCCAAGCCCGTCATGGTCCTCGTTCCGAGCGAAAGCGCGATTGTTGCGGACGTACGAATCCTCAACCGCGACATTGGGTTCGTGGAACCCGGTCAGGCAGTTGCGGTCAAGGTCGAAGCCTTCCCCTTCACCCGCTACGGGACGTTGCACGGGCACGTCCAGAGCCTGAGCTCCGATGCGGTGGCAGATGAAAAGCTCGGCCTGGTTTTTCCCGCGCGCATCGTCATCGACGCCGCGCCGGGGCGATCCGGCCCGATCAAAGCTTCTGCCGGAATGACGGTCACCGTGGACATCCGGACGGGGCGCCGCAGCATACTGTCCTATCTGGTCAGTCCGATCGACGAGGCGGCGCATGAAGCCGGCAAGGAGCATTGAGAATGCGCGCGATTTTTGCCCTCGTGCGCCGCGGGCCAACCGTTGCCGCGTGCCGAAAATTGGGGTCCCACATCGCCCTGCTCGGGTTGGTCGCCTGCGGGCCGAACGGCTCGGCGCACCAGATGGCGGAAGCCGGGCATGGCTCCCAAAAGCCGATCGCCGCCGCGTCGCGCGACTCTAGCGGCGATATGTCCGCGGAGGCGTGCGTAACGGAGCTCGAAGCCAGCGACATCCGCGCGGCGGTCAAGCGGGACCTGGCACGGGGAGAGGCGCGCTTCTTCCGGGTCTGGACGGAAGAAAAAAGCCTGCTTGCCGCCCCTGGGATTGCAGGCTGCCGGGTTCCGGATGTGAAAACGGCAAGGACAGGCCCGATCAATCAATTCGATAAACAGGAATCCCACGGGTCCGAAGTCGAGCGCCAATGCAGATTCGCTGTTCATAACTATAAGGTCAGATATAACCAGGAACTTGCCAAGCAACTCGGTCCATCGATGGGGTCGAACTGCAGCGGGAAGCCTGGCAAAATCGATCCTTTCGACCGGCCATTTGATTTTGAGGCCTACCGCATGCGGATGGCGAATGTGAAACATAGGTAGTTTGAACAAATACCCCCGAGTGAGGAGAGGAATCCGTGTCGATCGACCCGACCAAGCTTGTCTTCAAAGTAAGCACGAACTTCACGCCGCAGGAAGCACAAGCAATCGTCGACGCGATGAAGACGGTCATCTCGACCGGGCCGAACATTCTAGGGTTTCTATCGAGCCTCCCCGACTCGACATTCTACATCACCCGCACATCGGATGATAACGCCGATTATTCGGGCCGGGGAGATGAAAGTACCAGCCTGTTCTGGGATTTGAACGCGGATGGCACGATCAACGCGTCTCATGCGACGCTCGGATCGGCAGGCGTGGAGGGCATGGAGATCGGCGAGCCCTACGTTTTGAGAGCAATGCAGGGGCTCGCTATACAGCCTTCCAAGGCGTCCCCGACAGGAGAACTTCAAAGCAATCTCTCTCGGACCATCTTTCATGAGCTCGCGCACGCCGTCACGGTACCGGATGGCAATTATCAGTACAATTTCGGCCTGGACGGGTCGACCTATGCGGGCGTCGAGGCGCTTGCAATTGCTGCGGAAGACCTGATTTACGCCAAGGACCGGCATCTACCGTCAAGGGTGGGGCACGCCCCCTACGATGGCGGCAGTTTCAGGCCGAGCTTCGATCCGGCAACGCCGTTCGCGAATGTGGCGAATGTCCACTACCAATTGGTCAATGATCCACTCCATGGACTGACCGGCGTCTTTTCGGGTCAGGATGTCGACGGCGGGACGATCTCCAAGGGCTATGGACCGACCGGCCCCGTTCTCAATTTCGTGACTGTGTCGGGGCAAAAGTCGGGGCTGGTGACCGACGTTGGCGGTCTTTCGACGACGTTCAAGGATGCCGAATCCGGCATGCTCGCGAATGTGAGCGCTGTGCGCTCCGGCATTGAGAATGTCGCTACCGACCTTTCGGCGATCCGGTCGGCCGGTGCCGGACTGCCGGGAGCGGCGGCCGGGAGCGCGCTCTACGATCTCCTGTCGGATGCTGGCAGCATCCGGCTCAGCCAGATCACCAATGTCGTCGGCAATTCCAACGAGCGCTTCACCGACGGCAATAACAATCCGTTTGGCCGCGACGTCAATTATGTCGGCCCTGTCGACCGGAACACCGGATTGCCGCACTTGGGACTCCAGGCGGAAACGCCATCAATTATCATCGGCGCGGCTGGTTTCACCGACAGCGCAAAGAAGATCGACCTGACGAGCGCGGACGAAACGCTCGTCGGCGGCGACGGCGGCAGCAACGTGCTGTTGGCAGGGTCGGGGAGCGGCAACCATCTGCTTACCGGGGGTTCGGGCAACGATGTGCTGGTGGGGGGGCGCGACAATGACACGCTCGACGCCACGCGCGGCACGGATCTGGTCCTGCAGTCGGCCGGGAACGATTATGTAAAAGGCGACGGCCGCACCATCTTCGCGGCGGCGCAGTCCACCCTAAATCCGGTCTTCGACACTAGCTCCGCGCATGGTTCGACGGTGGAGGTCGGGGCAGGCTTCGATTTCACGACGCTCGAAAACGTCTCGATCTTCCTGGGCAATCAATATCGCACGAAATTCGTGGGCAACGGGCGGACGGCCGAGACCTTCATCGCGGGCGCGGGCGGCGGCGACTTCACGCTGACCAACGGGGATGTCGCGATCGGAAATCCCAATGCGACCAATATCTATCGCATCTCGACGGCGCTGGTCGATGGCCAGGCGCCGACCGTTTCGATCCTCGATCTCGGGCCGAACGATACCATCTATGTCGACGGCAAAAGGTTCGACGGCGACGTCCACAAATATGGCGTGACCACCGACGGGGCCACCGGATACGCCGTTAACGAAACCGGCACCTCAACTTGGGGGACGGAATATCAACAAAACGCGCTTAAGAAGAATTTCGACGTAACCCACAATGTGCTCAACTTCAGGCCGGAGGACGACCTTGCGGTCGCGCTCCAATATCTGAAGCTGTGGGGGCTCGATACGCCGAAGAATGAAGGAATCGTCAGGCAGGTCCATGACGATCCAGCGGGCACCTATGTCTTCTATTCAGAGCAACAGTGGATTGCCGCCAATGGGTTTGTGCCCGCGCAACCGACCGTCTTGTACTTTGATGGCGGCCCGGACGGCCTGTTGCCGGACGCGTCGATGTTCACGGGACAACTGCCGGGCGTGCCCGGAGTGAACCAAACGCAAAGCGACCTGCTTCAGTCGGGCGACGAGCGACGCGATGTCGCCTTCGTCAAAGCAAGTGACAGCGGAAGCGACGGAACGATCATATTCACAGATACCCTGGGCAGTACGCAGGTCGCTGGTCTGAATCTCAACGTCACCGGTTTCGTCAACGGCCAATCCGCCGGCGGCATCTACTTCTCGACGAATGATCTCCAGCCAGGATCTCCCGCCCCGGTCCCGACCGGACAGATCACGCCCGATGACGGAAATTGGCAAAATGTCTATCCGTCGCAGACGTTCGGGTCCGGCTATCTTGACATATCGACGCCAGCCTCGATGCTGGGACAGCCGTACGATCCCTCTGCGCCCACCACCGTTTATGACAGTTTTGCTGGTTTCGGCGGCATAGGCGACGTCAGTGTTCCGGCGGGACCGCCGCGACCGACTTTAACCGGTGACGCGGGCGCCAACATTCTGGCTTACGCAGCGACCTATTCGACCATTGTCGGCGGGGGCGGCGGCGACACTATAGAATATGCCCTTGGCGACGGATCGGTTGTGCTCGATGAGACGGACACGATCGCCGCGCCCAATGATCTGCTGGCATTGGGAAGCGGGATTCCGCCGAGCTCGGTCATTGTATCGGGGACCCCTGAGGGGGACCTGCAATTGCGCCTCGGCAACGGCGACACGATTTTGATCAAAGGTGCCTTGGCGTCGGACGCGACCACCCGCCGCGGGGTGCAGGCCGTCACGTTCGCGGATGGGACTTTGTGGAGCTATGCGGACCTTGTGTCGCGCGCAGCCACCGCCTCGACGCTGCACAGCGATCTGTATGGCGATGGCAATGGCCAAACATTCGATCCCGCCGGCATAGCGCGGCTGGTTGCGGGTGGCGGCGGCGGCGACACCATCCTGTTCAACAAGGGCTATGGTGCGGTCGCGATCAATGAGGTCGACCGCTCCGGCACTGGCCAGAACAACTTGCAGTTGGGGACCGGTCTCACAGCGGACGCCACGACCGTCAGCGGTGACGTGAACGGAAACCTCTATCTGGATTTCGGCAACGGCGATCGGCTCATGATCGCGGGAGCTTTGGCGAATGCCGCCATCAATACCGCGCGCTACGGGATCCAGAAGGTCGCATTCGCGGACGGGACAATATGGACGTCAGCGGACCTGCTGACCCGCCTCGGCACCGCCTCGGAAACGAACACCACACTTTACGGCGATAGCAACGCACAGTCGTTCGATCCCGGCGGCATCGCCAACGGTGTTGTCGGTGGTGGCGGGGGCGACACGATCTTTTACGATGCGGGCTACGGACCGCTTGCGCTCAACGAACTCGATGCTTCGGCGACCCCGGTCAACGCACTCATCATCGGTCCCAATCTCAATAGTGCCACTCTTTCCGTGTCGGGGAACGCGCAGGGCGACCTCATCCTCGACTTCGGCCAGGGCAATGCGGTCACGATCGTGGGGGGTCTACTCAGCAAGACAGGGGCGACCCGCGGAGTCCAGAGCGTGAAATTCGAGGGCGATGGAGACCTCACCTGGTCCTATGACCAGTTGCTGGCCCACGCGCTCACGGCATCGGCGGATAACACACGGTTGTTCGGCGACGGCAAAGCCAATAACTTCGACAGCCTGGGCGTCGCCAGGACGATCACCGGCGGCGGTGGCGGCGACACCTTTGCCTATAATCGTGGCTACGGTGCCGTGACGATTTTCGAGAGCGACGGTGCCGGCGCGCCGAACAACGTCCTGGCCTTGGGTGCTTCGATCTCGCCCGCCGATGTAAAGGTTGATGGCGACGCGCGGGGCGACATCATTCTGGACATGGGCGGCGGCGACACTGTCACGCTGAGCGGCGCACTCAGGAGCACGGCCTCATCGACACAGGGTGTGCAGCGTGTCACGTTCGCAAACGGCACGAGCTGGACCTACGCTGACCTGTTGGCGCAACTGGAAACGCCGTCTTCGCCCCATGCTGCGCTCTACGGAGATGCAACCGCCAATACGCTCGACGGACATGGCATCGCGTCTTCGATCACTGCCGGCGGCGGTGGCGACAATTTTATCTTCAATCAGGGCTACGGCGCGCTGTCGATCAATGAAGTCGACAGCGGCGCTTCGCCCAACAATATTCTGACCCTGGGTACGGGACTGACCGCCAGCGCGATGAAGGTCGCCTCAAACAGCGCGGGCGACCTCATATTGTCGTTTGCAAACACCGATCAGATAACCTTGGTTGGCGCCCTGACCAGGCCGGCCGCAAGCGTCGCCGGTGTCCAGCGGATCGCGTTCGCGGACGGCAGCTCAATAACCTATGCGGACCTGCTCGCCAAGGTCGGCACGGCAACCGGCACGAACGCGACCATTTACGGCGACGCGGATGCCAATCTGCTCGACACCGCCAAGCTCGCCCATGCCGTCGTCGGCGGCGGTGGCGGCGACACGTTCGTCTTCAACCAGGGTTATGGCGCGGTAACGATCACCGAGCAGGACCTTTCGAGCATGCCGAACAATATTCTGTCGATCGGGTCCGGTATCACTCCCGCCAATGTGACGGTAAGCGGCAACGATAATGGCGACCTGACCCTTTGGAATGGTCTGCCCGATGTTTCCCACGACAGTGTAACGCTGTCGAAAGCGCTGCTGAGCAGCGGCGGCACCACATATGGCGTGCAGCAAGTCCAGTTCGCGAATGGCACGACTTGGTCGTATGACGATTTGCTGGCCAGACAGACTCCCGGCGGACCGATCGGCAAGACCTATTATGGCGACCGCAGCGCCAACCTGCTCGACCCCGCCAGCGGATCCGGGGTACTGTACGGCAACGGAGGCAGCGACACGTTCGTCTATAATGCCGGTTACGGTTCCGAAACCATCCGCGAAACGGATATTGGCGGGGGGGACAATGTACTCAAGTTCGGAGTGGGGATCACCCCGGGTTCGATCAAGGTGACCGCGAACGCCCAGGGTAACATCATGTTGAACGTCGGCAGCTCGCCTCTGCATCAGATCACCATAGCGGCGGCCCTGACGAACACCCCCGGAAGCGGAACGACCATCGGCATCCAGCATGTAACGTTCAGCGATGGAACGTCGTGGAGCTATGCCGACCTGCTCGCGCAGATGGTGGCCGGTGCCGACGGCATTCTTTACGGTGACGCCAGTGCCCAGCAGTTCCACGCGGGGTCGGGAACTAAGAAAATCATTGGTGCGGGTGGCGGCGATACGTTCGCCTATGCCGCGGGCAATGGTGCACTTGAGATCGACGAAACCGATCATGGAGACATGCCCCTCAATCGGCTCGTGCTCGGTGCCGGCCTCTCGGCTGGCACCGTCGGCGTCACGCAGGACGCGGCGGGGAATGTCACGCTCTCGTTCGGTGGGCAGGACCAGATCAAGCTCGACGGCGCTCTGACAGCGCCGATTGCGAACGACGGGATGAAGGGCGTCCAGGAGATTTCATTTGCAGATGGCACGATCTGGAGTGCGGCGCAGCTCGCTGCGTTCGCCACGGGCACTGTCCACCAGCATCTCGGCGATACTCCGCTGAACATTGACGAGGCGGCGCTTCCAGCGGGAAACCGCCCCGTAATTGCGCTCGATCCGACGATCGGCCAGTCGGATATTGTCGTCGCCTTGAAGCCAGGTGGCAATAGCATGACATTGAGTTACGCGGGGAACCTGATCGCGTCATTCGACAACATTCCGTCGAACGCGGCACGGACGGCTCAGAAGTTCACGTTCGGAGACGGAACCCAGCTTTCACTGGCAGACCTGATCGATCGTGCGGGCAATCTGGCGGACATCGGGTCGCTTGATGGAAGCTCGGCAGCGGAGACCTTCGATACGAAGGGCATTGTGCTTCAGGCGACCGGAGGCGGCGGAGGCGATACCTTCCTCTACAATCGCGGCTATGGCTTGGTCGACATCAATGAGCAAAGCGCGGTCGGGTCGCCGCCCAATGTCCTTCAGCTTGGCAGCGGCATCCTGCCCACCGACGTGACGGTTTCGGGCGACGGCACGCGAAGCCTAAACCTGTTCCTCGGGGGTGACGATCAGATCATCCTTGACCAGGGGTTAAATAACGACGCGACCACATCCTATGGCGTGCAGGAGGTCCATTTCGCGAACGGCACAATTTGGACCCATGCCGACCTGGTCAACCATGCCGCATCGCCAACGGACGGCAACTCAACGCTCTATGGTGATCGCGGACCGCAGACATTTGATCCCCAGGGCATCGCAACGTCGATCGTCGGATTGGGCGGCGGTGACACGATCGCCTACAATCCCGGCTACGGGCATATCCAGATCGACGAGAGCGACGAGACGGGCGTTCCCTCCGGCACGAACACGCTCGCATTTGGTTCGGGCATCTTGCCGTCATCGCTCAAGGTTACGAGCGACTTTTTCCGCGGGTTCACGATTTCCCTGAGCAGCCACGATTCCGTCTATATCGATTATGGTCGGGGCACCCACCAGGAGCTCGCGGATGGCGTGCAACGGATCACCTTCAGCGATGGAACGGTCTGGACGTACGCCGATCTTCTTGCCGCATCCGAGGTGCCGACGACGACCAACACGACCTTGTTCGGCGACGCCAATCCGCAAACCCTCGACGGGCAAGGGATCGCAAGTGCTCTTATGGGCGAGGGCGGCGGTGACACCTTTGTCTTCAAGCAGGGCTACGGTCGGGTGCGTATATCAGAATATGATGCCTCCGCTTCGACCAACACCTTGATGCTCGGTACCGGCCTAAACGTCAGCAACCTTCAGGTCAGCCACAGCAGTACCGACGTCATGCTGACTTTCGCCGGAAGCGGCCCTCTCAGCGATACGGTGACGCTTACTGAGCAACTCGGCACGTATCAGGACGGCACCAGGCCCGGCGTACAGAAGATCATATTCGGGGATGGGACCGTCTGGACATCGTCCGATCTGCTCAACGCGCTCGGCTTGGGGGGCAACCATGCCAGCGCACCATTGTCGGCCGAGGCGGCGCCTCCAGTCGCGGACGGGGGAGCATATCGTCTCGGAGCGCCAGCTCAGTCTGCAGCGGCGCCGGCTGATCTAAGCGATGCGGTTCGCCGATCCGCCGGCATGCTCATCGAAGCCAGCGCCACCTTCGGAAGCCGTTCGGCCTTCGGCCCGGAAGACGATACCCATTCCCGGCCGGACGATCGTCCGTTCTCATTGTTCGCTTCACACAAATCGGTGGCATTCTCCTTGGAAGCTTGATCATGGGGTGATGGCTGCGCCCGGCACGCGCGGCATGACAACAGGCGCCGGCCGGAGAAGGCGGAATGGGCGGTGTGGCCAGCGAGGATTTGCCTTATCGCGTGGGCTTTACCTATTAGCCTAGGTGTTTGGTCCCGGGATTTGGTGGGTCGGATCTGATGTGAAGCGAGTGGGTTCAAGCGTACATGCTTTGCAGATGGCTTCGTAGGGTGTGAGTCCTTTGAGGGTCTTGAGCCTACGGCGGAAGTTGTAGGCGGCGACGAAGTCGCCAAGGTGCTGTCGAAGCTGGGCGTCCCGAGCGCACTGATGACCGCATCGCAGCCATCCAGTCCGCGCAGGATGGCGGTCTCGTCGCGCGCGTCGCCTTCAACCAGCGTCGCGCCTGGTAGGAGCGCCGCCGCCTTGGCGACGGACCGGACGAGCGCGGTCACGGCATGGCCTTGCGCGATCGCAAGTCGAACGATCACCTGCCCGGTTCCCCCTGTGGCTCCGGTGACAAGTAGCTTCATCGGACATCCTTCACTCTGCTGCGCGGCAGGAACCTATCACCTGACCAATGCAGCCACCAAGCGGGTAACCTTCGTCGAGCGGTTAACCGCGTTCTGCGCACTTGCAGACATCCGCAGCCGCTTACAGTCGAATTTCGAAGGCGGCTTTCAGGATCTCGGAGCTCTACATGGAACAGCCGATATTAGGGCGCGAAGCGGACGCTCTCTCTACGCGCATTGAGTAACGTATCGCTCCCCATTGTAGAAGCATTGAACGTGCTTGCGGAGCGAGACCGATGGGTGCGTGTGGTTGCGCTGAGATCCAAAGGCACGATCTCAGAGCAACTGCCGTTCAGTCCGGAATCGGGGCCGCCGTCGCCGAGAGTCGCGGGCGCGGACCGGCTCAGCCTCAGGCGGCCGAGCGGCTCGCCTGATCGAGCTGGTCGAATTCCAGGTCGGACAACATGATGTCCGAGGCCGCGGCATTCTCTTCGAGATGTGCCGCCTTCGAGGTCCCGGGAATGGGAAGGATCACGGGGCTCCGGCGCAGCAGCCAAGCGATCGCGATCTGCCCCGATGTCGCGCCATGCGCTTGAGCGATCCGATCGAGGGTCGATCCGGTCTCCGTCAGTCGGCCGGCCGCAAGCGGGAACCAGGGTATGAACCCGATCCCGTTCCTCTCACAATATTCAAGCACGTCCTCGCTCGCGCGGTCCGCAAGATTGTAGCGGTTCTGAACGGTCGCGACGGGGAAGATCCGCTGTGCCGCCTGGATTTGCGTGACGCCGACTTCGCTCAGTCCGGCGTGGCGGATCACGCCTGTGTCGAGGAGTTGACGTACCGCGGCGAATTGCTCGCCTGCTGGAACCGCCGGATCTATCCGATGCAATTGCCAAAGATCGATGCGATCGACCTTGAGCAGTTCACGACTGCGTTGCGCCTGCGCGATCAGATAGTCGGGATCGCCATGCGGCCGCCACTGGTCGGGTCCAGCGCGGCGTAAGCCAGCCTTGGTCGCAATATGAAGGCTGGCCGGGTAGGGGAACAGTGCTTCGCGGATAAGCGGCTCCGTCACGTCCGGACCGTAGCTGTCGGCAGTGTCGATCAAGTTGATTCCAAGCTCTGGCACGCGGCGCAGGGTCTCCAGCGCAGCTTCCCGATCACGAGGCGGTCCCCAGACTCCGGGCCCGGTCAACCGCATTGAGCCGAAGCCGAGGCGGCCGACTGTCATGTCGCCCCCGATCGCGAACGTCTTCGATTGCATGGTCATGCTCCTCACCCCCGAGCCTTTGTTGTTTGCCGACGCTCGGATGCGAGCGCAGGTCATGGCTCTAAAATGCTGGAAACCCGGCGAGCATCCATCCGTACACCGGTATATGGCGGCGTGCCGGAGGTATGCAGCACGACCGGTGGGCAACCCCATACCGAAGTATGGGCCGGACCGACCCCGGTCCGCTGGCAGGCACTGGGTCGCGCGGGTTAGGGTGCAAACGTGGCACAGGTGTATAGGGAGGCCGGTCGTGTTAACGGGAACGCAGGTCGCTCTACGAACGACGGAAGACAGACCGGTGGATGCTTTACCTCTCGTGCTCGTCGTCGACGATGACCCGGATATTCGGGCTAGCCTGACGGACATGTTCAATTCTGTCGGAATGGACACGCTGGTGTTCGCATCGACGGCTGAGCTTCTGAAGCATGATATGCCGGACCGGCCGAGCTGCCTCATCCTGGACCTGAGGCTGCCTGGCTCGGGCGGACTCGACCTTCAGGCGCGCCTCGCCCAAGACGGCATCAACATTCCCATCATCTTCATCACCGGCTATGCCGATGTACCGACATCGGTTCGTGCGATGAAGGCGGGGGCGCTCGATTTCCTGCCGAAACCGTTTCGCGAGCAGGAACTGCTCGACGCAGTGGCCGAGGCGCTGCGCAACGACCGACAGCGGCGGCTCGATGACAGCGAGCGCAACGCGGTAAGGGCTCTGGCTGCGAGCCTGACGCCGCGCGAGATGGACGTATTGCGTGGTGTGGCCCGTGGGCTGCTCAACAAGCAGATTGCCTATGAGCTGGGCATCACCGAGATCACGGTAAAAATGCATCGGTCGAGCGCCGGGCGTAAGCTCAAGTCGGTCTCGGTTGCAGATATGGTTCGCAAGGTCGAGCTGCTGTCGGGCAACTCCGGCGCCGCTGGCGGCGGCCCCGGCTGAAACTCTAGCCTGCCACGTCGCCTTGCTCAGGGCTTCATGGCGGCAGTGCGCCGCATCGTGATCAAAAACACGCCTAATCCGATCGCGACCGCCAGCAGTGATGCTTCGGGTCCGAAGCTCCCGCCGCTTAGCCACGATGGCGCATCCGTTCTGGGCACGCTCACGAGCAGGCTCCCATCACTTGGCATTCCGGAAACGCGTGCGCCAAAGATCGCGCCCTGTGCGAAGTTCCAGCCGGCATGCGCTCCAACCGACATCCAGATGCGGCCAGTGAGCAGGTAAAAGCCGGCGAAGGTCAGTCCTGCTTCGACCGCTATCGCGGTGGTTGAGGAAATGGATGCCGCTGGATTGAAGAAATGGGCGGCACCGAACAGAGCCGCGGAGAGAACGAGCGCCGGCTTGACGCGAAACGCACTGGCAAGGAGCCGGAAGATGACGAGGCGGGCCAGCAATTCCTCCAACAGGCCGGTGCCCAGGGTCTCGCGAATGTCGTGGGGCCAGTCGCTCCAGACACCGGCTGAAATGTCATATACCCCCACCAACCAAAGGACGCCGATCACGGCCGACATAATGGCGAGACCGATCGCGATACCAAGACCTAACTCGCCTGGTAGAGGGGCGACCGCCAGTTCGCGGACCGGGCGGCGCTCGCCTCGGCGAACCAATAACCCATAGCCGCCGTAAGCGAGAATGACCGTCATGAACGCCATCGCCAAGATCACGGTTGCGTTCGAAGTGAAGCTGCGGACGATCGACTGCAGCGACAGGATCGCCACGAGGATCACCATCAGTACGGCGAGCCATAATAGGCTGCGTAACGGCCGCCGCCTGCCCCGGAGCACGCCGCTGGGCTCGGGCAGGTGCCACCCAAGACCATCGATCCGCTTGGCCGGTTTTGCGGCCGGTACCCGGCGTTCAGGAACTCTTGGCATAGGCCAAATCCGCATGTTGAAGTTGCGCGAGATAGGCGGCCGCGCTCGGCGCCAGCGCCGGGCTCTGGATAAGACTTTTGGTCAGATCTGTTTGGATGACGTCGGGGTCACCCCCTGCGTTGCAACGACCCCGCGCGCGCGGTCGCGTGAATCGAGACATGTCAGGCCGCAGCCGGGACCGGAATCGGATTCTCGATCATCGCGCTGTTGAAGCCGTTGAACACCGCGTGCTCGTTGGCGCCCAGGTTGTCGCGGAAGGCCTTGATCGCATCGACGACAATCTCTTCGTCTTCGGTCGCCAGCTTCTTCATTGTCTCGGCGATGAAGGCCTCCAGCGGCATGGCGCGGGGATCGCCGCTCTTGCCGACCAGGTCTGTATCCACCCAGGGTGGGGCGATCTCCTGGAGGCGTACGGACGAGTTACGCAGCATGAAACGCTGCGACATCGTGAAGCTGTGAAGCGCGGCTTTGCTGGCCGAGTAGACGGCGTTGCCGGCGAGCGGCACATAGGCCAATACCGAGGTGTTGTTGATGATGACGCTGCGCGGTTGTGCCTTCAGCTGCTCGATCAACGCCGAGGTCATCCGGATCGGGCCGAGGAGGTTCGTCGTCAGGATCTGCTGGCTGACGGCGTCTTCGATCGCGATCGACGCGTCATCGAACCGCATGATGCCCGCATTATTGATGAGTACGTTCAGCTTCGGAAACTTCGCGATCAGCTCTGTCGCGGCCGCCTCGATGCTGGCAGGATCGGTAATGTCGAGGCGGATGCCTGCCATGCCGGGATTTGCCGCGGTGACCTCGTCGAGGAGTGCTTGGCGTCGGCCCGCAACGATCACCTGATTGCCCTTGCCGTGGAACGTCTCGGCGAGGGCGCGACCAATTCCCGATGTGGAACCGGTAATGAAGATGGTGTTCTCGGTGAGTTGCATGATGTCTCTCTCAATTCTGTAGTTGTGACCGCAGGGAAGGCTGGTCAGGTCCACACGGCGCTGTTTTCTGTGCGGATCCAGGCGGTGCCCAATCGGGGGCATGGCTCGGCAGCCTGTTCCGAGACGAGGTCACCGCTCTCGAGAATCTCGTGGCGGCAGTAGTGAAGGAGGGCTTGAGCAAGGCGCCGTTGACAGGTGGACCAGCGGATCGGTCCGACCCGATAGAAGCCGATCAGGCGTCCGCCCGCTCTTGGCGAGATCCGGGAGGATGGGAGATCGCCGGGAAAAGCGCGCACCTGTGCTGTCGCCTCAGCATAGCGCCCACCGATGCTGGCGATCGAGTCCCTACGATTGGCATGAGGCAGTCGACTGTAGTTCGTCATCTCACACCTCAGCCTAAAACGAGTGCCGGGCCGGCACGCTGCGCGGGGCGGATGCAGCGTCACGGGGAGGGGGCGTTATGAGCCGGCCCGGTCCCAGCGATTGTGCCCTTGGGTGAAATGTTCAAACAGACGTTCGCCGGTCTGCCGTCCCCCTCCATTGGTATGAGAAGAGACGACCCAAACGTGCTGCCTCTTCGGTCGGCGAAGACTCCGTGGCCGCCGGCGGGAACTTTGCGAGGGGCGGTGGAGCCATGGTTGAGGGCTAACCCGTGCGCCGATGCGTCCGCGGTACGCTTGCGCGCCATAAGCGCACTCGCTCCTGGCGAGGGACCATACCACCGTCCACGCGACCGCTACCCAAGTATGCTACCGCTGAACGCGCTCTCGTTGCATCGTCAACGCGTAGCCTCGCCTGCCGAAACGACCATGCCGTGGTCCGAGGGAGCGCCCTCGACGCCGTATCGGTACGCTGTTCTGTCGTCTGCGAGCAGGCCGGGCAACGCGAAAGGAACGCGACGATGGCCGAGCTTAACGGAACGACAAATACCGCGCGCACTCAGTTCGTCGAGGCGCCCAACGGCATTCGCTATGCCTATCGTCGCTTCGGCGCTGCCACGGGGACTCCCTTGCTGCTTCTGCCACGCTTTCGTGGCGATATGGACACCTGGGATCCGGCGTTGCTGGATGCCTTGGCCGGGAAGCGGCCGATCGTGCTGGTCGACAATCGGGGGGTCAGCTCGACCAGCGGCACCACGCCCTCGACGATCGCCGAAATGGCGCGTGACATAATCGCTTTCTGTGAGGCGGTAACTCTAAGCAGTATCGATCTGCTCGGCTTCTCTTTGGGCGGCTTTGTCGCGCAGGAAATCGCGCTGATCCGTCCACATCTTGTCCGCCGGCTGATCCTGGCTGCGACCTCGCCGCAGGGCGCTCCCGATATTCATGGCTGGCGGAAAGACATTGCTGACGCCGTGCGCCTCGACGAGCCCGGCGGACCGCAACTCCTCTACACCTTCTTCAAGCCGACAGAAACGAGCCAGGCGGCAGGGCTGGAGTATCTGGGTCGGTTTCTCTCGCGCTCGGAAGATCGCGACGTTGCCAGCACGCTCCAGACACGCGACGCGCATTATGACGCCGTCTGTGACTGGGGAATTCCCGACCATTCGAAGTTGCAGCGCCTCACCGGCATTCGTCAGCCGACGTTCGTGTGCAATGGCGACGCGGATGCGATGATTCCGCCGCGCTTCAGCCATCTGATGGGTGGGCTGATCCCGGATGCCATCGTCAAGATCTATCCCGACGCCGGACATGGTTTTCTGTTTCAGCATCACGCCGAGTTCGCCAAAGACGTGAGCGCCTTTCTCGATTGACGCCTCCTGATCCTGTCGCCGCTGAGGCGAATTCGATCGACTAGGCGGCGACGCCGCTATGACGCGCACTCGCTCGGTCCCCGGAACAGTCTGTGACAGAGGCGCTCTTGGCCGGTTTAAGACGACGTTTGAGAACTGCTTCGGCCTCACATAAGACAGCAAGACTCAACGACGAAGGAATTGGGTGTGATCGAAGCCGTCGCGATTGCGCTCGTGCTGCTGGTCGGTGTCCTCATCATCGCGTTGCTGCTCAGCCGGGCGCGGCTTCGCGAAGTGCGGCTTCGCCTGGATCGCAGCAAAACCGACCTCGAAATCCTCGGCAATTCGGTTCCTCAACTCCTGTGGAAGTCCTCAGCCGACGGACTCGCCGAGTTGGTCAATGACCGTTTCTCAGAGATGACGGGCATTGCCATGCAGGGGACCAGCATGGAGGTGATCCAGGGGGCGTTCCATCCCGATGACCTTGAACCGTTTTTCGCGGAATGGGCGCGGGCCCGTGAGATAGGCAAAGAGTTTCGTGGCTACCATCGGCTCCGCATGGCGGACGGCACCTACCACTGGATGCACGCTGTGGGGCGCCCTCAATATTCGGAAAGTGGCACCATACTCGGGTGGTACGGCGGGACGTCGGACGTGGACGCCGAGTTCCGCGCTCAGGAGGAGGTTCGCTCGCTTAACCAGGAACTCAAGAGGTTGGTGGAAGAGCGTACGCTGGAGCTAAAACAGACTCGATGGCGATATCGGACACTTTTTGACGATCCGAGCCTCGGCGTGATGGAGCTCGACTTCGGCGAAGCCAAGCGGGGTCTGGAAGCTCTGCGCGAACAAGGTGTCCGCGACCTAGAGGCGCATTTCGAACGCTACCCCGAGCAGTGGGATGCGATGGTCACGAAGGTTGTGTTGACAGATCTCAACGCGGCGTTCGCGGAGATGTGCGGCTATACCGACGGCGGCGATGGCCTGCGCGCGGGGCGGTTTTTGGGTACTCTGCTATGCAGCCGGGAAACCTTGTCAAAGCTCTTTCTCTCCAGCCTCGCCAGCGATAGCGGCGGTTTCAGCCTTACTACGGAGATTTCGAAACTCGACGGCAGCCGCCTCGTTGTAGCGTGCTCGATCCATTACTCACAGGATTGTATCGCGACCATCACCGCAGTCGACATAACGGCGCGCGAAACAGCACATGACCTGATGCTCGCGGCGCAGAGCGAGCTTGCGCGGGCCAGCCGGGCGGGCTCGATCGGAGCATTCTCGGCAACCATCGCTCATGAGGTAAATCAACCCCTGACGTCGATGGCGATCGATGTCGAAACAACACGGCGGCTAATGGATCGCCCTGAAATCGATCGCGGAAAGCTGCAGACTATGCTCGACCGTGTCGGTCGCAACGCAAAGCGCATCGCCGACATCATCACGAGTATTCGGGAGCGCATCCGCAACCGCCGACCCGACGCACAAGCCGTCAAGATCTGCCTGATGATCGAGGACACCAAGACGCTTTTACATCGTGAAGCGGCTGCCCGACGGGCTAGCCTGGTGACGCATTGCACGGTGGGTCTACGGCCAGTTTTCGCGGACCCGGTAGAGTTGCAGCAGGTATTGGTAAATCTCGTGGTCAACGCCCTCGATGCTGTCGTCGATGTACCCGAGGAAAAGAGGACGATCGACTTGCACCTCGATCCAGACGGCCCGGACAGGATCCGCGTTCGCATCGCCGATACAGGTCCCGGCATACCGCCCGACCACCTCGATAGGATCTTCGATCCATTCTACACGACCAAGACGAACGGCATGGGGATCGGACTTCAGATTTGCCGTTCGATCGTTGAGGGTCTTGATGGCGAGCTGCGCGCGTTCAACCGCCCGGAAGGTGGTGCCGTGTTTGAATTTACCTTGAATACGATCCCCGCATCGGCGGAAACCGTCGCCGCCGGTTGAGCCGGCCAGTCGTTTCTTTGCATCTTCGGCGCTTTTTGAGCTCGTGCGGATCAATGGGGCGCTGCGTAGGGACTGATCGGAGCCGCGGCCGGCAAAAACTGGTGCCGTGCGAGAAGGCGCACCGTGCCGGCAGCCACCGCCAACACAAGCAGGTTCGCGGTCACGAAGAGAGCTGGCCCTATAACCGAGATGGCACCCTCGTGATCCACCGGGCTCAGTCGAATTGCGGCTGCGGCGAGCGCCGTCGCGCCGAATGTAAATGCCCAATAGCTGGCTGAGAACGGCTGCTCGGCGATCCAACGGCCCATTCGCAGCAGCAACAGCGCCTGGAGGCCAGCGTAGCCGATCATGGCATGAGCGACCAAGTCGGGTGCTCCGGACCCAACCGACAGATAGCTCACCACGCCGACAGCCGGCGGCGCCAATTGAATGCCGAGGGTTGGCCGAAGCGCGGGCGGCAGCGGCTCGCCCGTATAGAGCCGGTGGAGCAGGACGGACTCAATCGCGAGCCACGAAAAAAAGCCCGCGCCGAAAAGCATTTGGCCCCAGCCATGCCAGCCAAGTGCCGCGGCGACAGTTCCGCTCACAAACCCGCCTGCCACCGTCGGAAGGTAAAGTACCGGTGTCGTCGACGCCGGTGACCTGTCGCCTCGCCAAAGCCGTCCCGTGCGCCATAGCGCGAACATCACTGTGATGCCGATTCCGATGACGAAGAAGGCGATGGCAAGCGTGCGTGAAAACGCCAGAGCGCCCTGCGCGATTAGAAGGGTGCTGACGCCGGCAAGCCCGATGAAGCAGCACTGCACCGGATGCTCGGCTTCTGCCCGCGCAACCTCCGGGGCCAGGATCCATTTGAGCGTATATAGCGAAACAATCACGATCCAGGCTGCACCCGCGAGGAAGAACAGGCCTTCACCGACCGACGCAGGTAGGTGCCACGTCACATGAGCTGCACGCCAGGCATTCGAGAGCCCGGCGAGACCCAGGACGATTCCGAACAGCGATGCGGGTATCCGGGGCGAAAGCCGATTTTCAGATTGGGTCAAAGTCGCCATCCCTATCCCTGCACTAATCGGTTCAGCCCGCGCCAACGCGGTGCTCAGACGCACTCTGCAGCGTTGTCGGACGGCGGCCAATCCAGACGGTGGTATGGTCTGGCGCGCATGAATCGTTACGAGATTCGATTGCGCCAATCGAGCTCTTTAGGGCCTTCTGGGCTTACTTGAGACCGGGGGGCTTCAGCGACTGGGTGGTGAAGCAGCATCGCATCGATCGCCCAACATCATCGCGATCGAGCGATCCAGGTCTTGGATCGAATTTCGGACCGCAGTAAGTCCCGCGTGGCCATCCGGCGGCGCGGCGGCGTCATGCGCGCCGCGATTGATCATCTGGCCCAGTTCGGCAGCGAGGGCTTCTGCCCGTCGCACGACCGCACCAAGTGCCAAGCCCGAACGCACCGCAAGATCTGCGCCCAAGCTCGGCACAACAATACGGTCGGATTCAACACAATTGCGCTCGAGCGAATTTGCCAACCGAAGGAGCGACGCTCGGCTGCCGGTCAGACGCGGCGGGTCGGATTCCAGGAAATGGCGCGCGGCGGTGAGGTTGAGCGCGGCCAGCCAAGCGGGGCGATCTTCGCCCAGCCGGTTCACTGGCGGAGCCGCATCCGGGTGCGGGTGGTACGTCCCGTTACTCACCCCTCCGTCTGAGTCATCAATACTGCACTGGCTGCTCGGCTCACACTGTAGAAGCATTGTCGCTCTCCCTTGGGAGCGTTCAACCTGTCAGTGGCGGCGGTATAAACCTATCCGATTTCGGCAAGGACATCCGGAACGCGCCATAATCGTTACGCGGTCGCTCAGCTCCGCGGCGCCCGCGAGGTTCGCAACGTTTCAGACGGCGTCTCGTGGAAATGCTGCTGGTAGTAGGCCGCGAACCGACCACCATGTTGCATGCCGTAGCGGTTGGCGATCTCGAGGATGTTGGCACCCCCACCGCTCGCGACGATGTCGCGATGGGCAGCGTCGAGGCGCCTTGCACGCAGCCACTGGCTTGGCGATACGCCCCGGAAGCGAGCGAAGGCATGATGAAGGGTTCGCTCAGGAACGCCGGCGGCGCGTGCGATCGTCGCGATAGTGATGTCCTCGTGCAGATGCGCTTCCATGAACGCTTCGGCCCGGTGCACGTGGCTTGGTGCTGCGCCCGATTGTTGCGGCACTTGCATTGCGCGACCGTTCAACATCGATTTCATCATACCGGCAATGGCATCCTCGACACCCCCGCGAACCGGAGCCGACTCAAAGGCGGCGCCACCGCGCTGGAGCTCGCGGCAGACGAACGATAGATAGTCGACCAGGCTGCCAGCCAAATCGGTGACTGGTTCAGGGTCGATGCCGACACCGGGGCCGACGAAGGCCTCGTCCCCCAACTCAATCATTCGGCGGGGAACGCTGACGGCGAGATGTGCATCGGCAATTTCGTGGACGAAGCGGTACGGCGTGTCGGGACCCATCAGCATGTAGTCACCCTCCGCCAGCGACTGCAGCTCATTGATACCGGTGACCCGCATCTCACCGCGTAACGGCAGGACAAAGATGTACTGCGCCCGATTGGTCTCCTCGATGAGGGTATCGATATTGCTGCCATAAGCGATCTGATTGAACGTGGTTCGCTCGACGCGGGCCGAAGAGTGGCGAAAGTCGAGCGGCAGGCTACTTTCATGACGGACAATGCGGTGGGGGCAAAAGACTTCCGACACGCTTCGGATCGCGCGCCTGGGGTCGCTGCTGCGTTGAAGGCCGAAGCGAACCGGATCGAGCTGGTCCGAGCGATGCGCGATGAAGAAGTCGTCATCCGCCATCGCGGCCATCGTGCGACCAAGTTTCATCATCATGGCCATCCGCAAACTTTATGCCCGTCGGGATGGTAGCACGGGCGGCCGTCGTCAGGACCCATACGTCGGTATGGTATTGCTCAATTTCGAGGGAACACCCTCTAAAAGCGCCGCATTCACACCGCTTCGATCGAACGTGGATGGGCAACGGCGAGCCAGGATACTTCCCATCGTCCAACCGCCGGCTGGCGGCTTGGCGAACGGGCGTCGTCAAGGGTCCCTTATTCCGTGGCTATCGATCCAGCACCGGCCTGGGCGATCAACTCATCCTGGTCCGGCGTACCGCCGCTCGCCCCGACCGACCCGAGGACCGCACTCAGATGGAGGATCGGTACGCCGCCGGGCAACGTCATATATTTTCCGGCTGCCACGCCGCTCACGCCGAACAGCGGGGCACCTGGCTGGACGAGAGGGGTGAACGCGCCGCTCGGAGCGGCAAACGCGCGCGCCGCATGCGCCTTGGCAAGCGCGAGATCGAACGCGCCGGCCCAGGCACCGTCCATTCGGGTCGCAAGGACAAAGTCGCCGCCCGCGTCCAGGACGATGATGGTCGCGCGGACATTGAGAAGACCAGCCTTGGCGATCGCGGCGTCGACGGCTTTTTCCGCATCTTCGAGAGTGATCGTCTGAACGAGGACTGGCATGATCGACTCCGAGCGAGAATGAACCGACATGCTGGGCCCAATGCGGACAGGGTCCAATCACGCCAGATATGGGGATAGCCCATGCCAAGGTATGGACTGACAGGAGCGAAGGCCCGGCCGCTGGGTGATCCAGCCCGCTAGGAACATGACCGTAGGGCGGGGGCAGTCCGGATCGGGATCCTTTAGGGCTGCAGGCGGCATGCTGGAAATATCCCGTCATGCCGCCTGCCTACCTCAAGCCTTGATGAAGGCGAGCAGGTCGGGGTTGAGCACGTCTGCATGCGTCGTCAGCATGCCATGCGGATAGCCCTTGTACACCTTGAGTTCGCCGTGCTGGAGCAGCTTGATCGAAAGCTCGGCCGCGTCCGCGATCGGGACGACCTGGTCGTCGTCGCCATGCATCACGATGGTGGGGACCGTGATCCTCTTCAGGTCTTCGGTGAAATCAGTTTCCGAGAAGACCGCGATGCAATCGTAATGTGCCTTCGCGCCGCCGATCATTCCCTGGCGCCACCAATTCTGGATCGTGCCCGGATAGACCTTAGCGCCCTCCCGATTGAAGCCGTAGAAGGGCCCGCTCGCGACATCGAGATAGAATTGCGCGCGATTGGCCGTGAGCGCGGACCGGAACCCGTCGAATACTGCCATGGGCGTGCCATGGGGATTTTTGTCCGATTTCACCATGATCGGCGGGATCGCGCCGACCAGCACCGCCTTGGCCACACGCCCAAGCTTGGCCTGAGCGGCATAGCGCGCAGCCTCGCCGCCGCCGGTCGAGTGTCCGATATGAACGGCGTTCTTGAGATCGAGGTGATCGGTGAACTCGATCACGTCGGCGACATAGGTGTCCATGTCGTTGCCGGTATCCGTCTGGGTGGAGCGGCCGTGGCCGCGCCGATCATGCGCGACCACCCGGAAGCCGTGGTCCAGGAAAAAGAGCATCTGCGCGTCCCAGTCGTCAGCGCTCAGCGGCCAACCGTGATGAAATACGATCGGCTGCGCCTCTTTCGGCCCCCAATCCTTGTAGAAGATCTGGGTGCCGTCCTTGGTCGTGAAGAAAGCCATGTCATGGTCTCCGAGTGAATGGGTGGGCGAGGTGGACGAGGCCCAGCCGGGGGCGGCGGTGATCGCCCCGGTCGCGAGGAGACCTCCAAGCATCTGGCGACGGTCAAGATTGAGCCAGCCCTCAAGGGCGCTGAGGTCCGGCGGCGTCATGATGCGCGTTCCCGGGCAGCGAGCGCCTCTACGGTCGACCAGAGCGCATTGGCGAGCCGCAGAGAATTGAGCGGCGCCGCGGCAAAGGCGGCGCCGGGTTTGCCCGCAAAGTCGGCCTGGGGATCGGCCACCACAAACGCAACGCGGGATACGTCGAGCCTGAGCGTCGAGAAGGGAAGCACCGGATATTCCGGATCTGCGTATGCAGATTTGGGAGGAGAATGGGACATGGATGCTCCACCGGACGGAGAGAAAGAGTGCGCTCACTGTGTCGAAGCCGGCTGCCCCATGCCATTCTACCTGAGCAGCACCGACCCCATACCAGTGTCCACGTTCACGGCGCGCACCGGCTTCCCTAGATCGGCGGAAGCAAAGGAACGCACATGGATAAGCTCGCATCGGAAATCATCGACGCTCATGGCGGTCTGACCCGCTGGAAATCGTTCTCGACGCTGACCGCGCACCTCATCCAGGGCGGCGCGTTATGGATGCTCAAAGGCAAGGCAGGCGTCCTGGACGACACCAGCGTCACCATCGACCTTCGCCGTGAACGCGCCTCGCACGCGCCTTTTGGCGATGCATCGCGCAAGTCGATCTTCACGCCCGCGCTGGTCGAGCTTCGGTCCGACACCGACGAGACATTGGAGTTTCTGGAAAATCCCAGGGCCTCTTTTGCCCGCCACACGCTCGAGACGCCCTGGTCAGACCTCCAACTCGCCTATTTCGCCGGATGTGCGATGTGGACCTATCTCACCATGCCCTTCCTGCTCGCGAGCGACGGTGTCGAAACGCGTGAACTCGAGCCTTGGGACGAGAAGGGCGAGAGCTGGCGGCGTCTGCGGATCCGTTTCCCCGCGACGATTGCCACGCACAGCACCGAGCAGACGCTCTACGTCGGCGCAGATGGTCTGCTGAGGCGCCACGATTACGACGTCGAGATCGCGGGCAACACCCCTGGCGCGCACTTCGTGTCGGATTACGCGGAAGTTCAGGGGCTGATGTTCCCGACCAGGCGGCGCATTTTTCCGCGCCAACCCGATGGTCAGGCGATGGCCGAGCCTTTGGTTGTCTCGATCGATCTCGACAGGATCCAACTGAGCTGACGGGGGGGGCGGTCGGGAAGGAAAACTCTCCCCGCCTCCGATCATCTGCTGCTGCGCCCAAAGTATATTGATGGAGAAGGTAAGATCATGACCGACCTGAACGAGAATGCCGTGATCGGCCCGATCGCGACGGATTATATCCTGATCAACGGCCTTTCCATTCGCTATGCGCTGGATCGCCGGGTCAGCACCGGCACGCCGATACTTCTCACGACACCGTTCCCGGAAAGCGTTTTCGCGTTCCTGCAGGTCTGGGAGGACTTCGCTGCGCTCGGGCCGGTGATTGCCGTCGATCTGCCTGGGTTCGGTCGGTCCGAGAGCCGGCAAGATCTGATGTCTCCTTCAGCCATGGGCGCATTTCTCCTCAAGATCCTGGACGCGTTCGAACTCGACCGCGTCCACGCTGTCGTACCGGACGTCGGAACCCTGGCGGCGCTGTTTGCGGCCTCGACGAACCCAGACCGGTTCGCGAGCATCGTCGCCGGAAGCGGGGGCACGGCCATGGACCTTCTAGGCGAACCACTGCTGCAGATCGCTCGAAGCAGCCGGTCTGATTTCGACGGCGTCGATGGTGGTGAGCAGGTTGTCGGGCTTGTCCGGCAACTCGCAAGGGTTTCGCCTCCAGACGTCGTCATCGAGGACTATCGATTGTCTGCGCTGGGAGATCGCTGGAACAAGGCCGCGGATTTTGTCCGAGCCTACGCGCAGGACCTGCCCCGTCTGGCCGAGCTCCTTCCTCAGATCGATGTCCCTGTCCTCGTCCTGTCAGGCCGCGGCGACCCCTTCGTTCCGCCGTCCAACGGTGAGTTCCTGCAGGCGCACCTTCCCCGTTGCGAAGCGCATGTAATCGAGGCTGGCCATTTCGTCTGGGAGGACGCTCCCGAGGAATATGCTCGCAAGGCAACGGATTGGCTGAAGCGTCACGAAATCTGATGCAGGAGAGGTAGCGCCCGGGAGGCCGCCCTCGACAAGCAGCGCCGCTCAGAAAGCGAGACGGAGACCGTCGGCCGGGGGGCGCCCGCCTCCCATCGCGATCCGCCTATGGCACGGTGACGGAGCGATGCCAGCCCGCGTCATTTTGGGCAGGATGAGTGGCACCAGTGTCGCGGCAGAACCTGGAAAAACGGCCGCGCGGCAACGAGGAAGCGCAGACGGCCCCATGACCCTTGTTGGCTAGCGGCGATCACGGTGGCTGGCCCGCGAGGCTTACGGCGAGGGTAGCTCACCCGTAATCAGGAAAGAGGCTCCGACTTCGACAGGGATATATTGGGCGTCAGCGTGAAGCTTACGGGACATCAACGCCACGATCCGTGAACCGAGACCTTGAACCGATTGGCTTGCGTCGGCGCGACCGCAGCCGCGATCTCGAACCTCGAGCGTGAATCTGCGAGCAGTGTCGATCGCCAGCACGACCTTGATGTCTCCCTGCTGATCCGGGGCGTAAGCGTGTTTGCATGCGTTGATCACGAGTTCCGTGACGATGATCCCGATGACCCCGGCAAAATCGCTCGGCGTGATGACCTGCTCCGCTTCGAGGTGAATCCGGCGGTTCTCACAACTGAAGCTGGCCTGCAGCCCTGCCAGGAGATCTATGAGGTAGGCACGCAGATCGACGTCATCTTCTCCATGCGACCTGTACAGCTGCCGATGTACGCCTGCGATGGCACCAATCCGCTGGACCGAGATCTCAAGTGCGGCACGGGCTGCCGGGTCACTGACTTCGCGTCCCTGTGACGACAAAAGCGCTGACAGAAGTTGGAGACTATTTGCGATGCGATGATCCGCTTCGCGCCGACCGGCGTTTTCGCCGCCGAGCGGAACGGGTCGAGATGCCATCTCTTCAACATTCGTGACTATCATCGCGCCGATCCTCCACGGCCACTCTGTGGTCTGAGCCTGCGCGTGAGGGAATAATACGGAAGTCTGCCCTTACCTGTGCTGAGGCTGGGGATAGGAGCTGTTCAAAACGAATGGAAAGCGATTGAGGGGCGCTCGCTGCTCCAGTGTCCGGTGGTCGGCAAGCAACGGACCCTAAGAGCCCTTAGCTGGCGATCGATTCCAGCTCATTGATAAGCGCTAATGGGTCGAATGGCTTGCGGAGAAGGCACCGCACCCCGGCCGCTGCTGCCTGCCTATCGAGCCCAGGGGCTGGGAATGCGGTGAAAAGAATGACAGGAAGCGGCCGGGTGCGCTGGATATGACGTGCAAGCGAGAGACCGTTCGTCCCGGGCATCTGCAGGTCGGTCAGGACGCAGTCGAGCTCACTTAGCCGGCCTGATGCCAGCAAAGCGTCGGCAGTCTCGAACATCTCGGGTTTGAGCCCGATGCTTGCAATCAAGGTCGCAAGGGCGATCCGCACGTCCTCGTCGTCTTCAACAATTCCGATCAAGGTCTCCTTGGCGGGGAGGGCCGGTATCGGCTGCACAGTCCTTCCCTCCGCCTACGATATCTATTCATTTCGACATACCTGACGACGATAGCGATAAACGCTTCTCGCGCGGCATGGCTCTCGTTGATCCATGACGATGTTCGCCGCGCTTAGCGAGCGGAGAAACGTCACCCAATACCTAGGTATGTGAACCGCCCCGGGTCCGGCGTAGGCCATTTGGCTTAAGTTAGGCGGCCATGAGCGAATGCCGTTTCCGCACCTCGAGGTACGCCAAAACGTCAGCTTCTGGGCCGGAAGCACACCCCCAGGAAATACCTGGGCGAAGGACTTACCTACCGACGGCGCCGCGGAAGCGTCGGTCGTCCTTGGCGCGGCGTGACATAGCTATAGGTGTAGCTCCAGCGCTCTTCGTTGCCGGGTTCAGCGTTCAGGCGGATGAAGCTCTCGACGCTCAGGTTGGACCAGATCGTCCAGGTCATGAGGCGCTCGAGCGGGCGGTCGCCCTGAACCGAATAGCCAAGCCC
>Ga0136846_1234463_pt1 | contig 39799 bp, 26 predicted proteins | sample HopSoiMetagenom2_FD_96841 | JGI IMG/M metagenome (GOLD analysis project Ga0136846, IMG submission 96841) | Grasslands soil microbial communities from Hopland, California, USA - 2 Assembly 2016 (version 4) | ecosystem: Environmental > Terrestrial > Soil > Grasslands | place: USA: Hopland...
ATTCTGGTACGAGAACATGCGGTCCAGCATGAATGCCATGTCCTCGCCCTCGAAAAACTGCGAGACGGCGAGCATACGGCGGGCTGAGTCGGCTTCCGGCTTCCGGTTCTCGGCTTCCGAAGCAACCGCGCTTGCGTCGCTGGCTGGACGTACGAATGCGTCCGTGCCTACACGAGCAGGACTCGCCAGATTTAGGACCTCTTCCGCCAACGCGAAAACTCCCGGTTGGCTGGGGACGAACAGGAGGCTGTGAGGGGACTCGCAGCGGAACCACCGCGACCACTTCAGGCGGCGATAGTCGAGCGGACGATCGAAACCGTGGCGTGCCAACGACTCGGTAACGAGACGCGTTAGACCTTCCATTCTGGGCTCCTGACTGTCCGCAAAGAAAAGGAATTCCCTTCGTCTGCTCGCGGGCAGTTTTGCGTGATCTACATCCGAATACTGGCTGTCGTATCCCGGGGGAGGGACGGGCTACGGCCACCGCACCACTCCGGCTTTCGGTTCCAGGATTTCGGGCTTCCCTGGAATCCAAAAGGCTGAATTATTGTCTTAGGTTCCGGTGCCGGGCCCCACGGATCGGAGGTCCGGCCACCTTAACCCTTCTTGCCCGCGTGGAGCGCCGAGTCACCTCTGGCTGGCGCCCGACAGCAGGTTCTAGCTTCACTCTCGCAATCCCACCGCATTCCCGTGAGGTGGAATTCATGCCTTGGGATTGCAAACTTACTCCCGCAAATAGGGGCTGTCAAGAGGGAAACACTATATGTTGTATCCCCAGCAATGACGGGCTTGATGCGTATTCAGGTCCAGGTTTTCCACAAACGGGGCAAAAGCAAAGTTCAAAAAGCGAGTCCCAACGTTTCAAGATCTCAAAATTGCGGGTCAAAGGCGACAACCACAGTTCAAAACTCATGCCTTTCAACTTTGAAACCTTCCCGCATGGAAGCTTTGAGTTTTCACATGAGCCCCCATTCGCGTAGCTGGGTCGCGAACCGGTTGGGGTGATTTGCGACGACCACGACCAGGTACCGCTGTCTGTTTGTGAAGCGAATCGCTGGACGGGAAACCGAACTTCGCGTCGCGGATTCTCTCCACTTTCAACTGCTGAATCTCGCTATCAATCAAATGACTGGTAATTTCATCGCCGCCGTTGCTCTCATCCAGGCCCGACTGCGTCTCCGAATCTGAACCGGTTGAGCCGTCTTGCAGCGGCATGGGAACATAGATGTCTTGAAAGATGTGGCGTGGAGCAATGCTGATGACGCCCTCAAACGATTCGACGAGGTAGTCGCCCTTGCGTCCGCAATGCTGACGTCCGAGGTGATCGGTGAAACTGAGCGTTGAAGTGAGTTGCTTGGCTTTAACGAGGAAGCGGGTGCGGTATGTCTTCCATTCCTGCGATTTCATGAGCTCTGACCTATGAAGCGTTGGTTGTTGAGGGACCGACGGATGGCTGCAATCCACTTGCCTCGCGGGACCGGATGGCAGCTTGATTTTCAGTGAAGGCGAAGGAGAATGTACGAGCGAAACGCCGCTCGGTCAAGTCAGTATTTTTGGTGCAATTGAGGAAAAACCCTGTCGACGATTTGCTGCGATTTTCACGGATCAAGAGAAATGTTTAGTACACGTGAGCGTCCCTAGAAGTGCGGCTTTCGCCTGCATGGTTGACGCACCGTACAATCTGCTGCACCTGGAGGCCGAGTTGTCCACAGGGTGTGCACAGGAAATGCAGAAAGCGCACTCAGTTGCCATCGTCAGATTTAGGGTGTTGCTCTCGCGCCGCCAAAATCGACACTCACTCCGCAGACGGCTCATACCAGAACACCGCGCCTTTTGTAATTGCCGGCAGCGTGAAAGTGATCGACTCTCCATTGCGCACTCCGCTTACTGGCTGCACGTCCCCAAGGAAGGGCAAAAAAAATCCTTTCTCGCCCGATCTCAATGGAACCGTGACCTTCACTCCAGACTGTGGCGTCTGCACCGGGTTCACTCCTCCGCGCAGCCCAGCGAAGTTTGCGAAGAAGCAGTTGATGTGCCCATCCGAAGTGCGCGCGATCGAAGTCGCGATTTTCGGCGAAGCCTCGATCCGCACCTCAGATCCGCCGCGCAGGCTTGCCAGAAATTCCGCCTGCGACTCTGGCGCTGCGCTCTCGAAATCTTTTTGCAGCGCCGCGCCATATGCCTTTCCGGGATCGCTCGCAAGCCGAATCACATTCTCCGCCGGCCCGAGCTCGGTGACGTCAGTTCCCGCAACCACGACTCGATTGCCGCCGGCGACATAATCTTTCAACCACTTCTGCTCGGCATCGTCGAGCACCCGCACATCAGGCAGCACCAGCGTCTTCCCCTGGAACGCCGTTAGCGTGCGCGGAGTGACAACCTGAAATTCCAGGTGCTTCTGCATCAGCGCAATCAGGATTCCGCGATACGACGCAATGAAATCCGCAGCATACAAGTTCCGCGTTGCCGGCGAAAAATAAACGCCAATCGGATCCACCGGCCCGCGCGGTAGATAGAAAGTCTTCTCATGCTCTTTGATCCAGTCGAAGATCTTCTTCCGCGTCACCAAATCGTTCGATCCCGCCATCGAATGCCCCGGAGCATCCCAGAAATTCGCCCCCGCCATAACCTGCGACATCGCCAGATTCATCATGGGATCCTGCTTGTTCACTTTCTTGTCGCCATCCCAGGAGTAGTTCAGAATCCAGGTTGCCTTCCCCTGTGCGAATGCCCGGAACGAATGCATTCCCACCTGATACTGGAACCAGTCCAGCGGTGTCCGTGACGACGCCATATGATCGCCGCCGCCAAACTCATACTCATGCGCAATCGCATCGACCACAGGATAGAGGCTGTAAACATCCGCCCCAACCCGCACCGCCTCTTCCTCAATCCCCGGATAAATCTCCGGGATCGTCTTGATCTCCGGATTCACCGCTTTCGCCGTCCGGTCAATCTCACTCAGAAAATCCGTAAACGTCTGAATTCGGAACTCCACCCACTTCCGAAACGCCGGATCCGAAAAATCCCCAATCTTCACATCGTGCTTCGCATCGAGTCCCGTCCGCTGTTTGAATGCCGCGACCGTGTAGTCATCGAAGCTCGCCCACGAATTTTCCCAGCCCTCGAAATGCGTCATCCAATACGGAATGTCGATATAGATCCCATCAATGCCCGTCTGCGCGATCTGCCGCACGCGCTCCATATACTGCTTGCGCCATTCGGCCGCATACGGACTCACCCACACGTCCTCATCCCCTGGCGCAATCCAGAACGCCGTACCCCCTCCGAAGATTGCCGGATCGCCATTGATTTTCCTCTGCAGCCAATCCGGGTGGTCCTTCGCCATGGTGTGTGGAGTCTTGTCCCCATGCGCCGTGATGCACTCCGTCCCGGCGATGTAAACGAACGCATGATTCCCAACCTTGTGCGCCGCCTCCGCGACTGCGCGAATCGCCTTCAACTTCTCCTCGGGATGCAGAAAGCTCTCGTAGCGTCCCGGAATGTCGTTGTCCACTTCGATCCCGAATACATTGCTGGCCTGAGCCTTCCGCACGATCTCCGCCGCATCGCCGCCCTTCAGCCCATACGCGCCAATGCGAACGTAGTTGGTCCAATCCTGTTTGTCCGATTGCGGAGCCGCCGTCAGTCCCACCGCAAACATCAGCAAACCTGCAAATGACAATTTGATTTTCATCGCGGCTCCTTGATCTCCCCGGGCTGACCGCCCGGAACTCCGCCGGTGGTGTCGTCTTCTCCCAATCCGGTTGTCTTGCGCAGCGTGAGGCTGCCGTCCGCATTCAATTTCTGCCGGCATGACCAGCGCACGGGAATTCTTTGGCCCTTCACTTCAATCTCGGCCTTCAGTCGCAACCCCCGCCACTTCGTTCCCTTCGGCAGCGCAAACTTCGCCTGCCGCACTTTTCCGGGTAACGGATACCCCGCATCCAGACTTCCGCCCACATTCACCTTGCCGTCCTCGCTCAACACGGATACGCGCAGCACTCCCGGCACGCCTGCGATTCCGTCATTCACGAATCCGACAATCAGTCCCGGATATCCACCCTCTTCATAGGTCCATACCCATGACGGCCGCACCCGATAGCCAATGTTCCGCGCCAATTCATCGATGGCTTCGGGATACTGTTGGTAATAATTCAGAATGCGGTCGGCCTGGATGCGGTGCCAGTTCCACAGCGAAAAGTAGTTCGCTCCCGCGTCCTGCGCGTGGTGAACAACGTTATCGGTGTAGGGAATGCCATCGTCGAGCTTCAGGTTGGATGTCGACCCATCGGACATCCCGACCTCCACGGAAACGCCCGTCCATGGCGGACGATTGCTAAGTTCCTCGATCTGTTCGTTCTCGATGAAAATTGTGTCGGTCCGCAGCCAGTTGCCGCTGCGCACAGTGCGGTCGAGCAATTCCGAATTGCCCACCTTGCTGAAATCCGGCTGTGTGTTCGTCAGCATCGGCGTTTTCTTCCACCGCTCCGCCTGATGCTGGAACATGCTCACAAACGTGTTTTCTGCCGTGACCGCATCTGGGAAGGGATTTGTCTCCAGCGGCCAGGTATGCCCCTCGCCCCAGAAGCCGTACATGAAGGTGTCCACGTACTCGACGTCCGGATGCCCGTCGTAAGAATCGGCCAGCAGATCCACCAGTTCGCGGAACGCAGATTGAAATGCCGGATCGTCATACCGCGGTTCATACCGCGTCCGGTTCAGCCAATCGCCGAGCTTCACCATGGGAATCTTCTCGCGCAGAAATTCCGGCAGCGGAGAGTCTTTAATATCCGGATTGCTCATCATCACCCGAAATCCGACGCGCTTGCCGTAACGCCGCGCCAGATCGAACGTGAGCTTCCAGTGCTCGCATGGATCGAGCCGGCCAGCCTTCTGCTGCACGTCTTTCCAGTTCACGCGTATGTAAAGCTTCGACCCCAGCGGCAGCTTGACCAGATTCTCGAGCGACTGCGCCAGCGATTCGCCGTCTTTGTGTGCGGGACCAACTTCGTCGCACACATACGTGATCAACCCCATGCCGTAGTTGGGCACGACCTCGCGTGAAGGCGTGAGTGCCATCACGACATTCCAGCTGGGATAGTCATCCGCCGAAAACGGCCCCTGATAGAGCCTGTCGCTGACCGCAGGACCAGAGCCGAAATCGTACTTGTCAAAGTTGTGAGCAGGAACGTGAGCGAAGAGGGAACGACTGCCAAGCCCAGCCAGAGTGATTGCTCCGCCGGCCTTCAGAAACGATCTGCGCTGCATGCTGAGTCCTCGACAGCGAACAGAGAGATGTGAGTTTTTGGGTAGGGCACGGTTTCAGCCGTGCCGTAAGAGTCGCAAGATCCACACGGCTTTTTGGCCGCTGAGGTCTGCTGTGCGTTCCCAGTGACCTTTTCCGAAACAGATTGGCCTAAAATTGAAACCGCGCTCCAAACTGCATCTTCCGGAAGTTGCCGGTCGTCGATGTAACCGTGCCGAACGTGTCGTTTCCGAATCCACCATCGACAAAAGCGAAACGTTGATGGTTGGCCACGTTGAACGCCTCCGCCCGGACCTGCAACCGCATCTCTTCTTTGATCTTGAATTCCTTGGAAAGCGACAGATCAACGTTCGTGATTCCGTCGCCGCGCAAATTGGAGAAATACCTTGGAGCATTTCCGGGAATGTTGTCGCCCGGATCGGCAAAGCAGGCGCTATTCAGATAGGGCGCCCCCGTGCGCGCCGCTTCTCGATAGCTGATTCCGGTTGTCACCTGCGAACAGGTAACGTTCGGCCGCTGATTCCCATCTGCCAGTCTTGGGCTGCCCATTGCGATCGCAAGCGGCTGTCCCGATTGCAAGGTCAGAAAGCTATACAGCGACCATCCGCCTACAACGGCATCAACGACGCGGTTCATATCCCTGCCGATCCATCGCGAGCGGCCGATAGGCAGGTCCAGAATGAATGCGGCAGTAAGCCGGTGGGTAGCATCATTCGCTGCAATTCCGTACTCCGCCTTGAGATTGTCCAACTCCTGAACATTGTCCATCCAGAGATTGCCAACCCATGCGTTTCGCCCCGAAGAAGAATCTTCTCTCCATCGCGAAAGAGTGTAGTTGCCTTCGAAGCTGATGTAGTGGCTGGCGCGCTTCTGGAAGCGAATTTGCAAGGAGTTGTAGAGAGAGGTGGCGATTAGCCTCGGCAGTCCTTCGAATGATCCGTCGAACTGCGGGTAAGGCCGGACCAGATTCAGTTGTGGAATGGTGTCATCCAGGTAGATGGAGTCGGTCACGTCCGCGGCATCAAAGATTGGCGACGCGGGACAATAGGACCCCGGAGATGCGACCGTCGTGAAGAAACACTGAAATGGATTCGTTACTGGATTGTTGAGGTAATCGGAAACGCTATTGTCACTGGGGTCGTGCGATGGATTGAGCGTGTCCACCAGGGTTCTGCGAACCGCTGAGGGCAGGAAGTTGCGGTCACGCGTACTGATTCCGCCACCGCCCGCCCATGGCAGGTGAGTGCTGCGACTGGCGGAGTAATCCACGCCGATGACGATCTGCCCGGGCAGCAAGTGCTGGAGCCCGATGTTCCATTGGTAGATCTCTGCATTTCGCGCCACGCCGGTGTCTAGGTCGCTCCCACTGCCGAATCCCCACTGGGCCAGCTTCCCGTACTTCGTCCCCTGCGATGGTGCTAAAGGAGCGGGAAATGGCTGAGCCAGGCTGGCACTTGGTGTGAGGAAATTGTCCTTCGTGAAGTAAATGTTGGCAGACTTCTGGAATGCCGGACCAGCGTACTGGAAGTTGGTTGCCACATTCATTCCATAGAACACTCCAGCGCCGCCGCGAATCACCGTGTTGTTCGCGAGTTGATAGGCAAAGCCCAGGCGGGGTGCGAAGTTGTTTCGATCAACCGAGGAATTCCGCTTGCTCGAGCTGGGAAATACAGTCGTTCCCATGACTTCTCCGATTTGCCCGAGATCAATCTCTGGATGGTTGGGATCCTGGTTTCGGCTGACTGGGATGCTGATCCCAGTATCCCCGCTGAAATCGTTGAACTGCAGACGATTGAAGCGCTCGCTGTACGGTGTGCTCCACTCATATCGCAGGCCGACGTTCACCGTGAGCCGGGGAGTGATTTTCCAGTCATCCTGTACATAAAACCCGGTCTCCTTCGACTTGTCAGAGAGTGCGGGAACAATGTTCACCTGTCCGCTATACGGGAAGCCGGTGAGAATAGTCGCGAACGGGTTTCCTTCTCCTTCGTCGCCCAGGCCATTGTTCGGCTGAGAGGCGGTCACGTCGCGCGAAAAGTCTAAGGTGCCCGTCGGATAGTTCGGCTGCCAAAAGTTATTAAAGAAAAGTCGCTGCTGGAAACCAAATTTCACCGAATGGCGTCCCAGCGCCCACTGCATCCCGGAGGAATAACTGTAAAGGCTGTGCGCGAAGTGGGTATCCACGCAACACTGGGTGAATATCGACAGAAACCCATCGTCCACGTTGATGCTGGGCGCTCGGGTCAATCCATTTCCCGCCAAGTCCGCTGGCAGTCCGATGTCACTCAACGTCGGATAGTTATTGCTGATGCCCGGCGCAACCACGCGATCGATGGCGAACCGATTTGTCCACAGCGCGGTCGGTTTGATTGACCAGTTATACTCCAGGCCGCTATTTTGTACCGTGGTGTCGTAAATCACCCCATCGCCCTGGTCGCTGCCGATAATGGTGGGAACCGTAAACGTGTCGTGATGCCGGCTATAGCGCCCGCCAATCCTATGCTTTTCGTTGATCTGGTGGTCAATCTTTACGTCGAACTGCCACGCCGGAGCGTGGCTCAACGTTACCGCCCGCCAATTCACATCTCCCGGAGCTGCATCGGGAATCGTGGCGTGCGGATAAAGGTTGATGATGTTCTGCCCGATTGGATTGATCTGGCCGGACGAAATGATATTGCCCGCGAACTGCCCGCGCGTACAAGAGGTATCGCCGACGTTAACAAAGGTGCAGGTATAGGGATCGAAGATGTCAGTTCCACTTTGAGAGAAGTCGCCGGCGCGCTCCAATTCAGTGGGCACTACACCCTCTAGGTTCACGGGATCCTGAGTGCGGCTCTTCTCAAAATCGGCAAAAAAGAATGTCTTGTTGTGAATGATTGGGCCGCCAACTGCCAAGCCGTACTGGTCGCGCACGTGATCAGGTCGGGGTCCTGAGTTGAAGTAATCGCGCGCATCAGTCGCCGAACGTTGCCCATACCACCAGCCGCTACCGTGAAATTTGTTGGACCCCTGCTTTAATACCATGTTTACGACGGTGCCGCCGTTATTGCCGTATTCCGCCGAGAAGCTGTTGTTCTGAACTTTGAACTCTTGGACAATCTCAACCGAAGGCTGGTAATACACGTTCGAGTTGCCGCCCTCTCCTTGTTCCGGAGCGGTTATCGGGCTGCCATCCAGAGTGATGTCTGCCGTCGAATTGCGCTGGCCGTTCGAAACAAAGTTCGTTCCAGCCGGGTAGTTGTCGTTAACCCCGGCTCCACTGGTCTCGGTCACTCCACCCGCGAGAAAAACCAGTCCGAACATACTGCGGTTGTATAGCGGTATATCGCGCACGTATTCGTTGGTGATGTCGGTGCCGATCGCCGCGCTCTCGGTATCAAGTAAAGGCGCAGCCTCCGTCACTTCGACCGTTGTGATCGCACCTAGGGGATGCAGTTCGAAATCAATGCTCGTCTGCTGGTTGACTTGCAGAATGACATTCTTCTGCTCGGTCGCGCGGAAGCCCTCGGCGTGCGCCCGAATTGTGTACGTCGCGGGACGCAAACCCGTGAGAATGTACGTGCCATGCTCGTCCGTCTTCGCGGTCGTCGAAATACCGGTGGCGTCGTTGGTAATAGTGATGGTCGCCTCCGTCACCATGGCCCCGCTCTGGTCCTTTACTACGCCTCGGATTTGGGCCGTATAGCTGGCCTGGCCGTACGCCATCACCGCTGGAAGCACGAGGGAAAAGAGGAGAACGACCGCGTTCCGCCTGGAAAAGTAACGGCAGACACTCATGGCAAGCCTCCGGGAAGGGACTTTCATATTATTTCGAGTTAAAACTATTACTTTCGTTTATCGGCGAAGTCAAGATAATTCGTAGCAAAAGTGTCGCTGAGTCGCATCCAGAAAACAGCTATCCAAGTCCGTGTCGCTCCGGGCCTTAGGAGGCACGACTCCGTTCTTCTGTTTCGAGACCTTTCACAGGGGTACTCTGATCGGCGGCAGCGGCGGTTGTGGACTTCATGCTCTCTGATGCTGCATGCGCTCATCTACGCACGGTACGCCGAGATGGATAGGTGGCGATCCAGCCAACCTCGAAGTGCAGGCTTCGCGCCATTTGAGATCGCTACACTCGAACTGATCGCAAAGAAATAGAGCACCCAGGCAAGCCCGAGGGTTTGCAGCCCCACAGCGATGGTAGGATCATCTCAGGTCTGTCATTCTTAGTTGCTGAGCAAGTGACCTGCCATGAAAGCTGCAATCCTCTCCTCTCCTGCGCCCATCGCTCAGCGTCCATTGCAGATTGTTGATGTGGCAGATCCGCGCGTGCGCTCGGGGCACACGCTGCTGCGCGTGCGCGCCTGTGGCGTGTGCCGCACCGATCTGCACATCGTAGAAGGAGAGTTGCCACCGAAGCAGTTGCGAATCATTCCAGGCCACCAGATTGTGGGAGAAGTGATTGGTGGAGCTGTCGATGGCATTGCACTGGGCGCTCGCGTGGGTGTGTCCTGGATCGGCGGCACCGATGGGACGTGCATGTACTGCCAAAAGGGAATGGAAAACCTGTGCGACTCACCTACGTTCACGGGGTACACGGTAGCGGGTGGATACGCGCAGTATGCATTTGCGCGCAATGACTTTGTGTTTCCACTGCCTGAAGCGCTGGATGATCTGCACGCTGCGCCGCTTCTGTGCGCAGGGATCATTGGCTTTCGCAGCCTGCGAGTCGCTGGCGTGCAACCGGGCGAGCGCGTGGGCTTGTTTGGCTTTGGCGCGTCGGCACACCTTGCAATTGCAGTGTTGCAGGCGTGGAAGTGTGAGGTGTATGTCTCCACGCGTGGGCAGTCGCATCGACGGCTCGCGGAGTCGCTGGGCGCGACATGGGTGGGCGACGAGAGCGACAAGCCTCCTGTGGAACTGGATCGCGCGGTCACGTTCGCGCCGAGCGGCGACGTTGTCATCACTGCGCTGAGCAGTCTGCGCAAGGGTGGGGTTGTGGCGATCAATGCGATTCATCTGGATCGCATTCCTCAGTTCGATTACGACACGCTGCTGTGGGGCGAGCGCCAGATGCGCAGCGTGACCAACATGACCCGTGAAGATGCGCGCGACTTCCTGGCGCTGGCTGCGCAGATTGGATTGCGGCCTCAGGTGACGGTGTTCTCTTTAAATCAGGCGAACGAGGCTCTTTCGGCTGTCAAGAACGATGCGATTGATGGGGCGGCCGTGATCGTGCCGTAAGTTGCTGATTCTGCAGCTATGAAAATTCTATATATGTTCCTGCAGGAACACTTCGATCTACACGTCTGTATGTACAGTATTTTCTTCTTGAATCCGTGAGGGTTAGCCGTCGCGAAAAGGGTTAACGACTAGTAACATTTTGTAAAGTTGCATTCAACGCCGAGAACTGCAGGCAAGAGTGGACCTTCAGCGTGGGCATCAGCTTAGGTCACGGAAGAAAGTGATCAGGTCGCCTGCCACTGCGGCAGGTGCCTCGACTGGAGCGAAGTGCCCGCCGCGGGGAAAGACCGTCCAGCGCTGGATGTTGTATACCCGTTCCAGATACGAGCGGGGCGGCTCGCCTTCGGAAACTTTTTCGTGAGCGAAGACGCCGAACGCCGTCGGCGTATGGATGTGAGTGGGGTCGATTGGATACCGGCGATTATCCCAGTAGTCGCGCATCGACGTAGTGACGGTCTGGGTGAACCAGTAGAGCGTGAGCGTGGCGCAGAGGAAATCATCGGGGGGCGTGACCTCGCTCCACGAGTGCCACTTTTCGCCAAGGTAGGCGGCTAGCCCGGCCGGGGAGTCGTTGAGTCCATAGCCAACGGTCTGCGGTTTGGTGGACTGGATCGCGCTGTAGCCGCGTTCCGTCGTACTCCATGCCCGGTTCGCCGCGAGGTACAGACGCTCGATCTCGGACAGCTTCGCGTCATCGACGACGGGGGCGATGTCCGACTCCAGTGTGGTGAGGTGTATCCCGATTACTGACTCGGGATGATCCAGCGCCAGAATCGTCGTCACCCCAGAACCGAAGTCATACCCGCCCGCAGCATAGCGAGAGTATCCAAGCTGCGACATGAGGCGGTGCCAACATTCCGCAACGTACCCGTAGTTGATGCCGACCTTTAGTGGACGCGGCGAGAATCCATAGCCGGGCAGGGAAGGTATAACAACGTCGAAGTGTTCGAGCATCGGGAGCATGTCGATGTAGTCGAGGAAGCTGCCAGGCCACCCATGTGTGAGGATGAGCGGCATACCTCGGCCCGATGCGGCACGCTGATGTACGAAGTGGATGCCCTCCCAGTTGAAGTGGTCGAGCGCGTGGAGTTTGCGCTCCCAAGCGCGCCAGTCGAATTCATTCGCCCAGAACGAGACGAGGCGGCGCAGCCACTCCAGTTCCGTACCTTGTTCCCAGCCTATGTCGGGTATTTGGTCGGGCCATCTTGTGTGGCGGAGACGTGCCTGTAGATCCTCGAGCACCTCATCCGGGACGTGAATGCGAAACCGCTCCACTAAGGCAACTCCCTCTTGGCCTCGGCCTGCGGAAAGTTGAACCATTCGTTCACAACTGAACCGACGAGGTCACGTGAAATGGGCATCTTGGTAGGGTATCACCGGCCAAATTCTGATCGGGCGGACCGTCGGCAAACATGAAAGCTAACCTCATCCTGGCGAGAAATCGCTATCAAGCGGAGAATTGGTGGAGTTTTAGATGATGTGGAGCTCTACCCGGGGGGAGCTTGTCCGTGTTCCTGGTCCGAGTCTTTCCGCGCGAGCGCTAGATGCTGCTGCCCTATCTCGCCAGTAGAAATGTTGCAATCAGGATTACGCAGAAGGCCGAGGCGTGTTTGAGTTCATTCCAGCCTAGCTTGCGAACAACGAGTGGACCGGGCTCCTGGATGAAGTAGTACCACCCGCGAAACAGGAGAGGGGCGAATGCGAGGGAGGCGATAGGGGGCATCAGGCGATCCAGGCACGCTATCGTGATGATTGCAGTCATCAACGCTTGGCCCAGAGCGAATCCCCAGCCGCGTTGCAGCTTGGCGCGGAAGCCCTCGACTTTGGCCGTGTGCAAACGGAGTTGAACGTAGTGGATCTGGTCGCCGGCGAAAAGGATATTGGCCAGCCATAGCATCCATGCGGTGTTGTTGAATTCGCCCGTGATCACGTAGTAGGCGGCTGGCGCCGCGGCAGTGAGACCGATGATGCCAATCATCTCTGAGGCCATGCGTGCACGGCGTCCGAGTTTCTTGAGGAGGGCTTGGCCGATGAAAGCTGCGGCTACGACTCCCCCAAGCGGCAACAAGTCGGCGTTACGGCCGGCCCAGAGCAGGAGCGCGAGCGCAAGTGCGGAGACGGCGCCAAGCACCATCACAAGGCTTCTGACGATGCGGCGCTCGTCATGGGATTCGGCGCGCATGGCCGAGGTGCCGATCAGGCTTTCCAAGGGAGTTCTCAGCCAGAACAGAGCCAGGGCCGCTGCTGAAAGAAGGATCAGCGGGAAGATGTGGCTAGCCTGGCGGAAAGCCACCCCGGCACCCGTGATCATGGGGACGAGCAAGAGTCCCCAGGCGCCGTGTTCGCGGGGAACGATGAGGGCGCGGCGGCGTTCGCGGCGGGCTTTGTCGGTGGCGTCCGTTGGGGCGGACGGGACAGCCAAAGGCGGCTGTATCCACATGGATGGTGGTGCTGAATTCGTATGAGCTTTGGTTTTTTCTGCGAGTGATACTGGCACTGCTTTGACCTCAGGGGCTAAAGCCCAAATTTAGAAACTCGCTTTGCGGCACGGCTGAAGCCGTGCCCTTTCAAACCTGCCGTCGCCTTTCAAATTTGCTTTCGTGGACAGCCGAAGGCGTCTGTCCCCGTATGAACCTTGCTCATCAACGCCAGCCTGCGGTGTGAATATGAGTCATGCCTTTGACGGCGCGCATGTATTGGGCGCGCTCGAAGGCGGCCGGATCGGGGCAGCGCAACTGACTCATGCTGCCTTGCATTTGCGCGACTGATTCGTACTCGTGCTCTTCCATCCACTCGCGGAGCTCGCGCTCGAGGTGCCGCAGGTGATTCACGCCGTGCCGCATGAGAGATGAGCAAAGCATGGTCACGTTCGCCCCGACCATGAGCAACTTCACGGCATCTTCTGCGCTGTGCACGCCTCCGGTTCCGGCAAGGCTGGCCCGGACGCGGCCGTAGAGAATGCCAATCCAGGTCAGCGGCAGGCGCAAGGCGTGCGGCGTGCTGAGTAACACGTTGGGCCGGATTTCCAACTCTTCCAGATCGATGTCTGGCTGATAAAAGCGGTTGAAGAGGACCAGGCCATCGGCGCCAGCGTCGTCTAGCCGACGGGCGAAGTTTGCCAGATTGCTGAAGAAAGGGCTCAGTTTAACCGCAACAGGAATCGTGACCGTCTCTTTGACGGCTCTGACGATATCAAGATAGGTCTTTTCGACGTCCGCTGCAGTCAGGCGGGGGTCAGTGGGAATCGAGTAGATGTTGCACTCGATGGCATCGGCGCCTGCACGTTCGATGTCGGCCGCGAACTTGGTCCATCCGCCGAGCGTAGTGCCATTGAGGCTGGCAATAATGGGCATCGCTACCGAGGATTTCGCTTTGCGGATGTGATCGAGATATCCCTCAGGACCGGTGTGGAATTCGCTCGGCTGGGGGAAGTAGGTGAGCGATTCAGCGAAGCTCTCGGTGCCGGCGGACATGTGGTACTGCAGGTCCATTTCTTCCTGGCGCAGTTGCTCTTCGAAGAGCGAGTAGAGCACCACGGCAGAGGCACCGGCATCTTCGAGGCGGCAGATTCCATCCACATCGCGGGAGAGCGGCGAAGCTGACGCGACCAGGGGAGAGGGCAGCTTCAGGCCTAGATACGTTGTGCTGAGATCCATTTCATTTCTCCTTCTTGCTCAGTGAGAAAGTTAAACCCGTCACCCTACGAAAACCCGCGTAGGATGGGCCACCCTCTATTTCGTTGCGCCCACCGGAGCGGGTTTTTCCGGCTTCGTCTGTGACGGTGCTTCTCTTACCGGCTCTGCTGCTACGGGTTCTGCTTTTCGGCTGGCCATGTATTCGTACATGCGGAATCTGGTTTCGACGTCTTTTTGCGCCAGCTTCCAGAGGCGCTCCGCATCTTCCGGCTTGCTCTTGGTGAGCATCTTGAAGCGCGTCTGCTGCAGCAGGTACTCCTGCAGCTTACGGCTGGGAGCACGCGAGTCGAGTGCCAGAGGGTTCTCACCCGTCGCAACCTTCTCGGGGTTGTAGCGATAGAGCAGCCACTGTCCGGTCTCGACGGCGACTTTCTGGTCGGTCATAGCGGTAGTCATGTCGATGCCGTGAGCGATGCAGTGCGAGTAAGCAATGATGATGCTTGGTCCATCGTACGCTTCGGCCTCGATGAAGGCCTTCAGCGTATGCTCGTCTTTCGCGCCCATCGCGACGCTGGCGACATAGACATTGCCGTAAGTCATCGCCATGAGTCCGAGATCTTTCTTGGGACCAGGCTTTCCGCCCGCGGCGAATTTCGCAACGGCGGCGCGCGGAGTGGACTTCGAGGCCTGTCCGCCGGTGTTGGAGTAAACCTCGGTGTCGAGGACCAGCAGGTTGACGTTGCGTCCGCTGGCCAGTACGTGGTCGAGGCCGCCGTATCCGATGTCGTACGCCCAGCCATCGCCGCCCATGATCCAGACGCTCTTCTTAACGAGCATGTCAGCGACCGAGAGTAATTGCTTCGCATCCGGCGAGTTCAGCTTCTGCAGCTTTTCTTTCAGCAGGGCAACACGCTGTCGCTGCTCGTAGATATCAGATTCATCCTTCTGCTTCGCATTGACGATCGCGGTGATGAGGTCGTCGCCAATGTTCCCGTTGAGGCGCTTCAGCAGTTCCTGCGCGAACTCCGTCTGCTTGTCGATGGAGACGCGGAAACCAAGTCCGAACTCGGCGTTGTCTTCGAAGAGCGAGTTCGACCATGCGGGCCCGCGACCGTCCGCGTTCTTGCTCCATGGAGTGGTGGGCAGGTTGCCGCCATAGATTGAGGAGCAGCCAGTCGCGTTGGCCACAACGGCACGGTCGCCGAACAGTTGTGAGACCAGCTTCACGTAGGGAGTCTCGCCGCATCCGGAGCAGGCGCCGGAGAACTCGAACAGAGGCTCTTGCACCTGTTGCTGGCGGATGGTGCCGACTTTAATGTTGCGGCGGTCGAGTTCCGGAATGTTCAGGAAGAAATTCCAGTTGTCGCTCTCAGACGCGCGCAACGGAGGTTGGGGAACCATATTGATGGCCTTGAGCCGCGTTTCTTGCTTGTTCTTGACGGGGCAGACATCGACGCAGACCCCGCATCCAGTGCAGTCTTCGGGCGCGACCTGGATGGTGTACTTCATGCCGGCCCATTCCTTGTCGCGAGCGTCGCACGCCTTGAAGGTCTTCGGCGCGGTCTGCAGTTCCTTGCTGTCGTAGACCTTGATGCGAATGACTGCGTGCGGGCAAACCATGGCGCATTTGCCGCACTGGATGCAGATTTTCGAATCCCAGGTGGGAATTTCGAGAGCCAGGTTGCGCTTCTCCCATTTCGCGGTTCCAGTGGGGAAGGTGCCATCGCAAGAGAATGCGCTGACGGGAAGCTCGTCGCCTTTTCCCGCATAGATGGTGCCGAGGACAGCCTGCTCGAATTTCGGCGCCCCGGGGAATGCGGTCGGGATGGAGTTCTTGCTGGTCACGGCGGCCGGAATCTTCACTTCGTGCAGATGAGCCAGCGTCTCATCCACTGCCAGCAGATTTTTGTTAACGACATCTTCGCCCTTACGTCCGTACGTGTAACGGATGGACTGGCGAATGGCTTCGATTGCTTCGTCGCGAGGAAGAACTTTCGAGATCGCGAAGAAGCAGGTCTGCATGATGGTGTTCATGCGCGATCCCATACCAGTGTCTTTCGCGACCTGGTAGGCATCGATGGTGTAGAACCTGGCTTTCTTGGCAATGAGTTGTTGCTGAACCTCGCGGGGAAGGTGATCCCAGATCTCATCCGGGGCGAATGGGCTGTTGACGAGGAACACGCCGCCTTGGACCAAGGAACTGAGCATGTCATAGCGCTCGAGGAAGATCCACTGATGGCAGGCGACGAAGTTTGCGTTCGAAACCAGATAGCTGGAGCGGATTGGCTGCGGTCCGAAACGAAGATGGGAGACGGTCATGGCGCCGGATTTTTTGGAGTCATAGACGAAGTATCCCTGGGCGTAGTTGCTGGTATTCTCGCCGATGATTTTGATGGAGTTTTTGTTTGCGCCCACTGTGCCATCGGCGCCGAGACCGTAGAACATGGCGCGGACTACGCTGTCGGGCTCGGTCGAGAAGGCGGCATCGTACTCGAGGCTGGTGTGGGTGACGTCGTCATTGATGCCAATGGTGAAGTGATCTTTCGGTTCGGGCTTGGCCAGGTTGTCGTAAACGGCTTTCACCATCGCGGGCGTGAATTCTTTCGAGGAGAGACCGTAGCGTCCCCCGACTATCTTGGGAGCGCTCTCTACATTCGCGTAACCTAGCTTCAGGCCTTCGTTCAACGCAGTGACGACGTCGAGATACAACGGTTCGCCGATTGCGCCGGATTCCTTCGTGCGGTCGAGAACAGCAATCTTTTTGACCGTCGCGGGGAGGGCTTCCATGAAGGACTTCACGCAGAACGGGCGATACAGGCGGACCTTTAGCAGGCCGACCTTTTCGCCTTTCGCGTTGAGATTATCGACTGTCTCGTGCGCGACTTCGGCGCCAGAGCCCATCAGCACGATGACGCGCTCGGCATCGGGTGCTCCGACATAGTCAAAGAGGCGGTAGGAACGTCCGACGACTTCGGCGAACTTGTCCATGACGGCCTGGACTTTGGCAGGTGCAGCATCATAGTAAGAGTTCGCGGCTTCGCGGATCTGGAAGAAGACGTCGGGATTCTGTGCTGTGCCGCGCAGCACCGGATGATCGGGCGAGAGCGCGCGCTGGCGATGCTCGATGACGCGATCCATGTTGATCAGGGAGCGCATGTCATCTTCGTTGAGCATTTCAATCTTGTTGACTTCGTGCGAGGTGCGGAATCCGTCGAAAAAGTGCAGGAATGGAATACGCGTTTCGAGCGAAGCGGCGTGCGCGATCAGCGCCAGGTCCATGGCTTCCTGAACCGAGTTGGAACAGAGCATCGCCCAGCCGGTCGCTCGGCAGAACATGACGTCGGAGTGGTCGCCGAAGATCGACAGCGCGTGCGTGGCGACCGTGCGGGCGGTGACGTGAAAGGCTGCTGGCGTCAACTCACCGGCGATCTTATTCATGTTGGGGATCATCAGCAGCAATCCCTGCGAGGCGGTGAAGGTGGTGGAGAGCGAGCCTGTCTGTAACGCCCCGTGGACGGCACCGGCGGCTCCGCCTTCGCTTTGCATCTCGACTACGTGGGGCACGCTGCCAAAGGCGTTGGGCACGGCTTCGGACGACCACTGGTCCGCCCACTCGCCCATCGGGGATGACGGCGTGATGGGGTAAATGGCGATCACCTCGCTCACGCGATAAGCCACATGTGCGACCGCCTCGTTGGCGTCCATGGTCTTAAATTTCCGCTTCATTGACATCCCCCGTTCAGATTTCTCGTCAGAACCACTGAGTGGTTTTGCGATAACAAGAGGATAAAGAAGGAGGTTGCGGCTGTCGGGACGTGGGTTCACAAGGGGGTGTGATTGAAATCACAAAGTGCGACAAATGGGTTTCAATTCAGGGGATTGCACGGGCCCTTCCGGGCGTGCCTGGCTGGAATTCTGGTGCGGAGATCTGGCGAGCTATGCACTTGATACATACAGGCGCGCTCGCATCAATGAATGCTTCTCAGAATGTGCCTACTGCAACTCGAAGCACCTGAGGTACGGAAGCGAAGTTCAGGCCCCAGTCGGTTTGATCACCATTCCAGATGCGAGTGGGCCGAAACCTGCCATGGTCGTAAGTTCCTTCCTCCACGCGAACGTACTCACGCTGCTTACCCGAAGGGTCGTTCGGCTGAAAGTCGACGCGGCAGAAAAAGCCGGAGACGAGGAATTCGTTGGGGCCGAGTTGCGCGACGAAGGCGCGGCCCATGGGCTGCGGATTGCCAGGCGGATGATCTCCGGGGCCAAAATGATCGAGCCCATAGGACACGATGACCTTCCAGGATGCGAAGGTTATGGATTCGGAGGAATTTCCTTTCTGTTCGACTGCCGCTTGCAGCTTGCCTTCGAAATTCAGGAGCGCTATCTCCCGCTGCATCGGCCCGACCAGTTTGTAGCTGAGCGCGAATGGATCGAGAGATTTCTCAGTGAGGTCTGATGAGCCAATCGGATCGTTCGCGTATCGGGTGTAGTCCATGCCGAAGGGGGCGAAGCCGATCGCCTGATGGCCGAGAGCGGCAAAGAAATAGCGGGAATATGCGGGTGAGCGTCCGGTCTCGGGCACGAATAGGGCGTTGTCCGGCCGATGATAGAGGTCGAGAACTTTCAAATAGTCAGCGCTGTCTTCCAGATAGATATCGGGCGCGAGGAGATCAATGGAAGGCGCCGCGGCCTTCCAGATTGAGATGACATTGTCGGTCGGTCCGCCGGTTTCATAGTTGTGTTCGTGTGTAGTCTGAAATGGATTGCGCAGCGCGGAGTTTACGTAGAGAGGCAGGGGGTAGATGGCCTTTCCGGCGGCTGCGACTTGCTCGATGTAGTGCGCGACGGACCAGGCATGAAAGAACTCTTCCGCATCTTCACCGAAAACCTGTTGCCAATTTGAGTTGGGAGAATCGGACCTTTTGTGCAGGGCTGAAAGCAGTTCTGCGGGAACGGGTGCGGCAAAGGCTTTCTGCGCTGCGGGGGAATAGTCGCGAACGCTACCCCACGTGCCGGGTTCGTTCTCAACCTGGACCATCAACACGGTGTGCTGTTCGTCGGATTCTTTCAGGTGGCGCATGAGCCCACTGAATGCCTGAATGTCGGCCTTCAATGTTTCGGCAGCGAAAGGCGAGGGTGAATCGACAGGACGTCCATTCTTCCCGATCATGCGCGGATAGCGCTCGGGCGCGCGCTTCATCCAGAGAGGAATGTAGTGCGAGCTGCCGTTCTTCCAGGTGCCAAACCATAAGAGGACCACGTGGACCTGATGTTCGCGAGCTTGTGCCAGCAGTGCGTCTACCACGGTGAAATCGAAGTGGCCCGGTTCGGGCTCGAGTTGCTCCCAATAGACGGGAACCTCGAGCGTATTGGCGTGCAGATATTCGATAACGGGCCAGACCTTGGGCAATGTGGCAGGCCATCCGCTCGAGTTGTGGGCTTGTGCTCCCAAGATGAGGTACGGCGCACCATCGACGACGAGGGCGTAGCGACCGTCCTTCTGCACAATCTGTGGAAGGGAGTTGCCGGATTGGGCGCTGATGAGCTCAGCACTGTTTAGGACGAAGAGCAGGAAGAAGCATGGAAGCGCGAGGCGCCGTATGGTCATCATCACCCGCTGTGTTTGAAACCAGTCAATATACGCCTGCTTGAAACGGGGGCAATACCGGACAAAAATAAGATGCGTGCGCGACCGAAGCAACTATGGACCGGTCCCGCCGGTGTGGCAATCGGCACAGTTGACTTGGGTGAGGTCGCCGATATCGACAGGGTGCTGGAAGCCTTGATTGGCGGTCGTGGCGATACCAGCCGGCGTCGCGCCTTCTGTCTGCGAGAGCATGGTATGGCACTGGTTGCAGTCCTTGCTGATGACGTGGCCGTCGGCGCTCACATGCTGGCCGTCATGGCAGCGGAAGCATCCACTGAAGTAGAAGTGGCCTAGATTGTTGGGGTGCGTTTGCCAGTTCAACCTCATTTCGGGGAAGGTGGTGCGCTTGAAGATCGCCTGAGTCTCGGTAACGGCGTTGCGGATCTCCAGTTGCTTCAACTTGCCGACATCGGGGTACTTGCTCTCGTAAAAATCTTCCATGCCTTTTGCGATGCCTTGCATGGCGGCATCCGTTGAAGCATAGGTGCCGGTCAGGACCGTGACGGCTTCCTGCTTAACCGAGGGGAGAGAGGCGTCGATGCGGCGAGCGAGCAGCGCTTGATCGACAGATTGATCGGGCGAGACGTAGATGTGGGTGGGGCGATTGTGACAATCCACGCAATCCATGTGATGGCGCGGAGTTTTGGCAATCTGATCTTTCGTGAGAGTGGAATCTTTCGCGTAGTACTCTGTCACGCGTCCCTGCTGATCTTCGACGTGAATGTAGGGAATGACTTGATGCTTTTCATCGGCGGCAACGTAGTCGATCTTGTTGCCGATGTTCATGTGCCAGTGAATGCCTTCGGGAGCGCCGGTTGCGGGATCTCCGCCGCCGGTCTTGATGATCATGCGAACCTGGTGGAGCGTGTTCTTTTCGTCGCTGCCGAAATGCGTGAACACCTTCAGCTGTCCGCCGTAAAACTTTTTCGGCCAGTGGCATTGTTCACAAGTGTCCTGAGCAGGACGCAAATTGTGCACCGGCGTGGGGATCGGTCGCGGGAAGGTGTTAAAGATCGCGGCGAAGACCTGGCGACTGCCGGAGAGTTTCGATTTCACAAACCAGGTTGCGCCGGTGCCGATGTGACACTCTGCGCAGGCAACGCGGGCATGAGGGGAGAGCTGATAGGCCGTGTATTCGGGACTCATCACGGTGTGGCAAACCTGTCCGCAGAAAGAAACCGATTCGGTGTACTCGTAGGCCTTGTAGCTGCCTGCAGAGCTAACCATCACGAACACAATCAGGAATGTGCCAAACGAGATCACGGCGCCGCGTTGCGCCGGGTTATTCAAATCGATGCGCGGGTAGAACTCGGTGGGCTGGACTTTCTTTCGGCGCTCCACCAGGATGCCGCCAATGATGAGCAAGAATCCGAGCACAAGAAACGCGGGCGAGACCACATAAGCCAAAATTCCGATGTAGGGACCTGGCCTCGCCGCGATCATATCGATTAGAACGAAAAGGAAGATATTAGCCAGACTTACGATGGCCAGCGCGATGCCCGCAAGGCTGATGGGATTGCGCAATAACATCCGCAATCCATGCCTGCGTTCGACCTCAGCCGGCGGCGTTTTCTCAGTGTCCATGCTTGACCTCGGCGGTTTCGGGCTCCGCCTCCGTCTCCTTGAGTAATTGTTCGTCGGATTCAGGAACAGCAGTCGTGTCGAGCCCGTGCTCTTCGCGATAATGATGCAGGGTCATCTTGCCGTCCCACCAGGCCCAGTTCATCGGATAGACATCCGGGTCGAAGAATACCTGATAGAAGTGCCAGACCACGATGGCCAGGGTAGCGAGGACTGCTTCATAGAAGTGAATGGCGGTTGCGACATCGAGCCACCAGCGAGCCATATGATTTCCCACAAGAACTTTGGCCCACAGCATCACGCCGGTCACGGCCATGACGATCATGCCCCAGACCAGTGCCCAGTATTCAGCTTTCTCGGCGTAATTGAAGCGGGGGAATTCCGGCTTGGTGGAGGTAAGGCCCAAGTAGTAGGCCACATTCTGCCATGCGGCGCGGACATCGTCCAGCGTGGGGAACATGTCGCGGGCGAGCTTGCGGCCTTGTCGCGTAAATATGAGATCGAAGATGTGATAGATGCTGACGGCGATCAGGACCACCGCCGCGATGCGGTGCAGCAGTTGGCGCAGGTGCTCGCTCATCCCGAGCATCTGTTCGAACCAAGACCCCGGGAACTTCAGCGCGAATCCGGTGAGAACGAGCGTGAAGAAGCTGAGCAGCAAGGTGAGATGCTGCCAGCGAAAGCGCAGCGGCATACGGTTGACGAAATTGCCCTGCAGCTTGCGCCGTGCGATGACCTTGGATCGCCAAATGATGAGGTTATGCAGCAGCATCCCACCAATCACGGCAAAGATCATGCTGAGGTAGAAGCGTCGGATCCAGCGCACGGCTTTGCTGCCGACGTCGGCGGACAGAGGCGCGTCCACGTGCACCTTGCTCGCGGCGAACTTCTCTGTAACACCCGGGTGGCACTGCCCGCACGTCTGCGCGAGCCGCGAGGGGTGAATTGTCGAACGCGGATCAGTCGATGGGAAGATGCTGTGAGTCCCGTGGCAGCTCGCGCAATTCGCGACGACTTGCGATCCCATGCGCGAGGCCAGTCCGTGATAGCTGGCGAGGTACGTGCTGGCGCGGCGGCCTTGGATGCCAAATTCCTGCGTGAGCCTGACGCCTTCATGGCAGCGCGCACAGGTGAGTTGCGCGACATTCTGCGCTGAGACAGGAGAGTTGGGATCTGACTTCGCCTTGATGGAGTGGATTCCGTGGCAATCGGTGCAGACCGGAGCCTGCCAGTTTCCCTTCGAGACGGCCTGTCCGTGAATGCTCTGCTGGAATTCCGCCGAGATGGTGTTGTGGCACTTGCCGCAGGTCAGAGGCACATTGAACTTGAAAATCGAGGACTTGGAATCCTTGGCGTCCAGAATCTCGTGCGAGCCGTGGCAGTCGGTGCAGACGGCTGCTTTCTCGGATCCCGCCGCGACGGCGTTCCCGTGCACGCTCTGTTGATACGAGGCCACCATCTGCGCGCTTTGGCCGCCGTCCTCCATTACGAACTTCTGGCTATGACAGGCGCCGCAGGTCGCGGGGATATTCTTGTGGTGCACCTTGGAATTTGCGTCGGCGGCAGGCAGCAGGTCGTGCGGGCTGCCGTGGCAGTCGATACAGGTGGCGGCCTTCTGGTTTCCTGCCTGGACCGCTTTGCCGTGAAAGCTGCGATCGTATGCGGCCTGTTGATCCGCATGGCAAGTTGCGCATGAAATCTTTTTAGGAGCAGTTTCGTGCGCAGCGCTGGTTACATCTGTGTGGCAATCCACGCAGGTGTACATGCTGCCGTGCATGGAGTCTTTGAATTTCTGCGGGTCGACCTGCAGGCTGACCGTCTTGCCATTGACATCGTGCGTCAGTCCGGCATCGCTGTGGCACGCGAGACATTCATCGACGGTGGGTTTGGGAGCTTGTTTCTTAGACGCAGCGATGAGAGAAGAGGCGGTTAAAACGAGGGTGAGGGCAACTCCAGGCGCAAAAAGATTCCGTAAGGTATGCATGGATATGCTCTCACCCGCCAATTCGTCAAATTCGTAATACTTTTATGCGGCGCTGCGGCCGCATCCCTTCGTATTGCTTTACTTTTTAGCCATGCCGCGAATGTAGGTGACCAGGTCTTTGATCTCCGTGTCTTTCAGCTTGCCTGTATACGCAGGCATTTTGCCTTTGCCTTTGGCAATGATGTCTGTGAGCTGCGCGTCTGTCTGGTTCTGGACGTCGGCAGAGGTGAAGTCACGAACGCCCATCTTCGTGCCCATCGCCGAACCTTTACCATCCGGGCCATGGCACATGGCACACTTTGCCTTGTAGGTTGCTGCTGCATCTTGTGCAATCGCGGACGAGCTGCAAGCCGCGATCATGCCGCACGCAAGAAGAACTACAAGAGCGATTCGAAACGAGAGATGTTGCATGTTGTACTTCCTCCTGAAGGAAGAATTTTCATCGGCACGATATCACAGAGCAGGGATCTTGCTGTTGCGGCTTGCCGCCATCCTCGTGTCGTGCGGTCCGCGTGTTGTCCGTACTCTGAGAACTCACTCGCACGCGTAGGATCACATGCTGTTCGAAGGGGACCTATGGCAGAAGTCACCGGAGCCTGTGACACAAATCACACATCTTATCGCTCTGGAATGTGATGTTTATCACGATCGGCCGTGCCATACCGCACTGCGGGAGTATGGAGACCGACCTAGGATCGCCCCATGCCGTGGAGCACAGAGATAGCCTCGAGTACATTGGGTACGGGTGCAGGTTCAGGGTGGAGTTCTGTTCGATCGCCAGAGGCACTGCCAGTTGCTGTATCTCAGCTCCGGCCGTTACAGGTCACGTGGGAGATGACGCAAAGGTGTGAGTGGAAGGCGTCGCCAACGCGGGCGACGGCGAGAGCTGCGCGTGGGCCCCAGTATTTCTCAACGGCGGAAGCGTTTCATTTAGTCGACGAAGTTGCGAAGATGCACGTGCCCTTGCTGGCGTTGAGCGGAGGGGATCCGCTACTGCGTCCCGATTTATTCCCCATTATTGACTTCGCGTCGCGGCGCTCGGTGCGCACATCGCTGACGCTGCTGCCGACCACGATGCTCGAGGACTCCGTACTTCCCGAGCTGAAGAGTTGTGGACTGATGCGGGTGTCATTCTGGCTGCACGGTTCGACGGCCGCATTGCATGATCCTCACTGGGGTGTGCGGGGATCATATCACCGCACACTGGAGCTGATTCGACGGTGCCATGAAGTGCAGCTTCCGGTACAGGTCAATACGATTGTGGCGCGGCGGAATGTTGAAGACATCGATCCGATGGTCGAACTGCTCACGCGGCTGGACATCGAGCTCTGGAATGTCTTCTTTGTAGTTCCCGCCGATCGTGAGCAAGCGCGGGAGATGCTGGACGCGACCGGGCACGAGCAGGTTTTCGCGAAGCTGTATGAAGCTTCAAAGCGCGTGGACTTCCACATCAAAACGACCGAGGGCCAGCACTACCAACGGTATCTCCTGCAGCAGCGGACGTCGAACTCGCACGGGAAGGTCACGGAAGACGATGTCGGTACGCGTGCTCCGCGAGGAGTGAACGACCGCAACGGGAAGGTATTCGTCAATCACAAAGGGGAAGCGTTCGCGAGCCGATATCTGCCCCTCTCGGCAGGAAAACTGACGGAGAAGTCGCTATTTGAACTATTTTGCGAGTCGCCCTTGTTCGTATCTCTGCGGGATAGTTCGAGACTGAAGGGCAAGTGCGGAAGATGTCCAGTGCGCAATATATGTGGCGGATCTCGCGCGCGGGCGTATGCGGTAACCGGCGACCTCTTTGCGGAGGATCCCTGCTGCGCGTACGAGCCTTGATCGTGGGCTGGATCTCCGCGTTTCCGCGGGCAAATCGTGCGCTGAATCACATCGATTTGACACGAGGATCTCCTCTCTTCAGCTGTAAGTCATTGAAAGCTCGACAAAGCGCTTTCGGCGCGCGGCAGAAGGTCTCGGTGCATTGTGAGCATGATCACAAAAACCAGTGACGGAATACACGGTAGGCGGATACCTCCTCTGTCATTCTGACGCTCAATTGAGGTGACCTATGGCCCAAGACGGTCGCGATATTCTCGACGTTCTCCGGTTCGAGTTGAGCTTCCTGCTGGATGGAGGCTACGGTCGTTCTCCGGGTAACCCGTGGCGCGCGCCGGCAATTTTCGAGGATTCCCCAATTTGTCCGAATTTTTGCGATCCGGCGCGTCCGCATCCGTGCGAGAGCTGCCTTCTAGAGCAGTTTGTTCCCGACGGACAAAAGGCCGAGAGCGTACCCTGCCGGTTTATTCAACTCACACAAGACAAGCAAACGGTTGAGGACTTGTACCTCACGGGCAGCCAGATCGAGATGGAGCAGGCGCTGGAGGCTTGGCTTCGCGCCCAGATCGAGCGGATTGAGCGGGAGAGGGGTATCTCGGGGAAAGAGGGAGCGGCGTAGTGGTCTGGGTTCTAAGTTAACTTGCTTCCTTTACCAACACGAACAAATTGGAAGTCGATGCCTAGTTCGCGTGGGAATGCGGACGGGCTTTGGGATCTCCCAAGGAGTGGTAAGAGCTATGAGTGAAGAGCACGCATACCGAGTGGCTGCATGGTGGACATCAGGACGAACCGGACTGGCGAAATCCGATTCCGCGCCGAATGCGATTCATTTCACTGCACCGACTGAATTCGGCGGGCTGGAAGGACGTTGGACGCCGGAGGAGCTTCTGTTGGCGGCAATTGCCGGTTGCTATACGACTACGGTGCGCGCGATTGCCGGTGGCGCACAATTTGACTTTACGGATCTGCAGGTGGAAGCCAGCGGTACCGTACGCAAAGTGGAGTCGGGGTATAGCTTTACGCAGATTGTGGTGCGTCCGAATCTGAAGATTGCTTCGGCAGAGGAGCGCGACCGAGCCCTCGAACTACTGAAGCGTGCCGAGAAGCTGTGTCTGGTTTCACGGGCGCTGGGGACGAATCTGCAATTCGAGCCTCAACTCGAGATTGCTAAGCCTGCATCGATCGCCTGACAGGCTGTACGCGCCTCGGGCACAGCTGACCTCTTTCCTGATGCTTCGTATCCTTAGTGTCCGGGAATCAAGGCATTCACCACGAAGGACCCTAAGTTCCACGAAGGAAAAACCCTTTTGCTGTAACGGCGGTATGACCACAGTTTTTTTGCCGATCAGAGTTCTACGATTGCAGAAACCGACGCGGGATCTTCCGTCGGCTTCAGGGTGAATCCCGCCTTGCGGAAGATTGCTTGCGTTGCGAGATTGTCGCGCAGGATTTCTCCTGAGAGCCAGCGGAAGCCCTCAGCTCGAGCGACGCGAGCCACTCCCGAGAGGAGTTCGGTTCCTAATCCGCGTCCCTGCCATTTGTCGGACACGAGAACGGCGGCTTCGGCTTCTACGCGGCTGATAGCGCTAAAGCGTCCGACACCAAGGATCTCGTGCTTGCCGGTTTCAGGATTGGTGCGGACGGCGACCAATGCGAATCCGCGATCGTAGCTGCCGAAGCAGATTCGCACCAGGCGCTCGTGCTCGACTCGCGTGCTCAGGCTGAGCGAACAGAAATAGCGAAGATAGACGCTGCGCTCCGACAGTGTTCGATGGAATTCGGCCATCAGGGGTTCGTCTTCGGGACGGATAGGGCGGATCATGACGCGGGTTCCATCTGCGAAGTGCCATTGCCAGATGTGTTGCGACGGATAGGGCCGAATCGCGGGACGAGGCAGCTCCTCCTGATTGATGGTGGAGTCATGCACGATGACGCGGGCATCGAGTGCGAGCAGTTGATCCGGCGTTGCGAGCAGGGGATTGATGTCGATCTCCTTGATCCAAGGTTGCTCGAGAACAAGCTGGCTAAAACGGACGAGCAACTCTTCCAGTGCCGGGAGGTTGACCGGCTTGCGTCCGCGCACTCCTTTCAGGGTGGCGAAGATGCGGGTCTGTTCCATCATGCGTTGTGCGAGAGTTGTGTTCAGTGGCGGCAAGGCAAGAGCGCGGTCGCGATAGACTTCGACCATCACGCCGCCGGAACCAAACAGGATGACAGGGCCGAACTGCGGATCGAGAGTGCTGCCGAGGATGAGTTCGTATCCCTCGCGGCGGATCATGGGCTGAACGGTGACACCGAGGAAGTGTTCCGGGCCAGCTTTGCTGGTAACGGCAGATTGGATTCCACGAAAGGCTTGCCGGACTTCGTCGGCATTCTGCAAGCTCAAGCGGACGCCATCGACATCGCTCTTATGCGCGATGGTGTTGGATAGAAGCTTGAGCACGACCGGATAGCCGAGGTCGGCAGCGACGGCGATTGCCTCGTCTTCATCTTCCGCGGCGCGAGTGTCTGAAACAGGAATTCCGTATTGCGCCAGGAGGTGTTTCGCCTCGAACTCATTGAGCAGGGTGCAGCCGCTGGCGCGTACCTGATCGACGAAATCGCTCACCTGCCGCCGCGTTTCATGGCTGCGCTCAGGCCCTTCCACCAATGAAGGTGTTTCGTAGAGACCGCGCAGGTTGTAGGTATAGCGCCACATGTAGGTGAAGGCGCGCGCTGCGGTATCGGGATAAGAAAATGTTGGGATGCCGGCGGCATTCAGGATCTTCGTTCCCGCGGCCACGCCCTCGCCGCCCATCCAGCTGGCGAGTATTGGTTTTGGAGAATGCGCAAATTGCGCAATCGCTTGCGCGGCCTTGGTAGGATCGGCGACTCCTTGCGGAGCGATGATGGCCAGCAATCCGTCGCTAGCGGGATCTTTGGAGACGATCTCGACGGCTTTGGAGAAGCGATCGGCATCGGCGTCCGCCAGAATGTCCACCGGATTGCTGTGGCTCCAATGGGCGGAGAGGAAACTATCGAGATCGCGAATGGTGTCGGGCGAGAGCACTGTGAGTTCGCCGCCGGTGGCGATGAGAGAATCGGTCGCAAGCACTCCGGGGCCGCCTGCATTCGTCACGACGGTGAGGTGAGGTCCGCGAGGGCGCGGCTGCTTGCTCAGAACCTCGGCCATATAAAAGAGATCGGCAATGTTCTGCACGCGCAAAACGCCGCAGCGGCGGAATGCAGCCTCGAGAACGTCGTCGCTTCCGGTCAGCGCTCCAGTGTGGGACGCGGCGGCGCGCGAGCCCTGCTCGGAGCGTCCGGCCTTAATGACGATGATCGGCTTGCTGAGAGCGATCTCTCGCGCGGCGGACAGAAAAGAGCGCGCATCTCCCACGGATTCCATGTAGACGAGAATGCTTTTCGTGTGCGGATCGCCGCCGAAGTGGTAGATCAGATCGCCCCAGCCGATGTCGAGCATCGAGCCGGTGGAGACGATGGCGCTGAATCCGACTTGCTCCTGGCGACTCCAGTCGAGGATTGCGGTCTGTAAGGCGCCGCTTTGACTCAAGAATGCGACGCTGCCTTTGTTCGGCATCATCTTCGCGATCGTCGCGTTCAGTCCAATGGTGGGATTCATAAATCCCATGCAGTTGGGGCCGATCAAGCGCAAGGATCCGCGGCGCAAATGTTTTTTTATTTCTTCTTCGAGGCGGGCTCCTTCAGGACCTTGCTCACGGAATCCGGCAGAGATAACGACTGCTGATTTGACTCCGGCATCGACACACTCGCTTATGATTTGAGGAATGCTCGGCGCGGGAGTTACTAAGACCGCTAAGTCAATATCAGCATCTATCTCTCGAACGTTCTTGTAAGTATTCAGTCCCAAGACTTCGCTGTGGGCGGGAGTAACCGCGAAGACTTTCGGAGGAAAGTTCGACTCGAGGAGATTTGAAAGCAGGCTACAGCCAACGGTTCCAGGGCGGTCCGTGGCTCCAATCACGGCGACTGATTTGGGTATGAAGAGGAAGTCGAGTCCCAAGCGCGCCGACATCTTGACTCGTTTCGCTTCGGAGGCAGGGTTGACTGCGGTTTTGGGGACTTGGCTCAAAAAATGCTCCGGCGAGCGGTAATACGGTACTGATTCATAAGATCGAGTGCAGAAAGATGTGAACGTTAAAGAACACAACACCCATCTTGTCACAAACTTACTTGTGTGTCTGTGATCACAATATGTGTCTGATCACGATGCTCCGTGATGGTGATCACAAGGAGAAGTCCGTTTGTTACAATTTAACGGAAAGGGAGGTGCGTAATGCGCGCCCCTTATGGACTAAATATCCTTGATAATTGCCTCACTTGTCCGGTGAGAGAAGAACATGTTTTCTGCAATCTTTCAGTTCACGCCGGGCAACGCCTCAACGAAATAAAATCCACTGCCGTATATCCGAAGGGTGCAATGCTCTTTATCGAAGGGCAGCAGCCGCGCGGAGTATTCGTGCTGTGCGCAGGAAAAGCGAAGCTTTCCACCTCCTCTCGTGAAGGCAAGACGATCATTACCAAGCTGTCGGAAGCCGGTGATGTACTTGGGCTGAACTCTGTAATCTCCGACCGTCCGTACGAAGTGACGGCGGAAATGATGGAGCCGGGCCAAGCGAATTTTATTCCGCGAGAATCGCTGTTGCAGTTCCTAAAAGACCACGGAGAAGTGGCACTCCGAGTCGCTGAACAGTTGAGCCGCAACTACTACACGGCGTATGAGGAGATCCGCACGCTGGGTCTGGCGAACTCGCCGTCGGAGAAGTTTGCCAAGCTGCTGCTGTCGTGGTCGACAAAAGGGCCTCAGAACGATGGCTCCATGGTCAAGCTCACGCTGACTCACGAGGAAATTGCAGAGATCATCGGGACCACCCGCGAGACTGTCAGCCGATTATTTTCTGAATTCAAGAAGAAACAGTTTCTGCAGCTCAAAGGCTCGACGCTTGTGATCCGCAATCGTCCGGCACTGGAAAAGATCGTTCAATCCTAACTATACGCGGGACAGCCTGCCCAGGCTGTCCCGCGCATAGTATTCATTCGCCTGCTCCTCTCGTCTTCGCTGTCAGAAGTCCTTCTGCTGGTTGTTCGTCGTTTGCGCTTTCCTGTAAAGAGGCGGCGGGAGGCAGCTCGACTATGCGTGCGTGCAATCCATCCCATACCAAGGTGAATCTATGGGAGCATGCGTCACAGAGCCAGAAGCTCTCATAAGGCTCCTCGCAGGATTCCTGGACAAATTGGCGCAGATCAGGGGCTGGGTGCAGATAGAAGAGTTTCCCCTGATGGAGATATCGGAACTGTTCGGCGCAGTTGGGATTCGCACATTTCGAAAGCATGCGAAACTCCCTGGCTATTCACAGTGATAATACCGGGAGCAGCCAGAACGGGCCGTGACGGCAGATACCGTTTTGAGTGACTTACCTCACGCGTTGACTCTGGATAGCCGGGTCATGCTTATTCCGGAGGGTAGGTGTGTTCCCATTTACAATTCGCATGGGGACTGCCGACGAATGATTCAAGTTCAGTGTGCTGCTCTGCTGTTTGATCTGGATGGAGTACTCATCAACTCCACACCCGCGGTTGGCCGGGTATGGCGGCGATGGGCGATCGAGCACGGATTCAATCCCGAAGAGGTGGTAGCGAAGGCTCACGGGCGGCCGAGCCTGACGACGGTGCGCGAGTATCTTCCGAGCGCAGATCATGAAAAAGAGAATCGTGAGGTGGAGCGGCGGGAAATCGAAGATCTCGAAGGAGTGGTGCCACTGCCCGGTTCGCTGGAGTTGCTGGCGAGCCTCCCGGCAGACCGATGGACGATTGTGACTTCCTGCACGCGTCCTCTTGCAGAGGTTCGGATTAAGGCGGCGGGGCTTCCGCTGCCGAAGAAGATGATCACGTCCAATGACATCAGTCACGGGAAGCCGGATCCGGAACCTTATCTGAAAGGCGCGAGCCTCCTCGGTTTCGGTCCGCAGGAATGTCTTGTATTTGAGGATGTGCCGGCGGGAGTGCGGTCCGGCAAGAGCGCGGCTGCCAGGGTTGTGGCGTTCACGTCCACAGTTCAAGAGCCGGCACTTCGGGATGCAGGGGCAGACTGGATCCTGAAGACCTGTTCCGATGTACGAGTATGTGGATACGGCGAACAGCTAGGCCTTAGCCTTAGGTGTGAAGCATCATCCTGAGTATTGCCCGAAGAGATTGGGTTGTCGCAAGAGAGATATACAGTCATTTCGGAGCCGCACAAACCAACCAACTCATTGGGTTCCCAGCGCATCCACTCATCGCGTTTAAGTGCTCGAAGGAGAGGGTAACAGATGAAGAAAGTGCTGACCGCTGTCTTGTGTGTTTTCTGCTTTGTTTCAATCAGTGCAATTGCTCAGAATAGCCAAAGAGATCAGGTTTCGCCGAAGTCTCAGGACCGCATCGCTCGCGAAGTTCGGCATGAATTGTTGATGCTGCCGTACTTCGGTGTGTTCGACAACCTTGCCTACAAAGTTAACGGTGACACCGTTACGTTGCTGGGACAAGTGGTTCGTCCCTCACTGAAGTCCGATGCGGAGAATTCCATCAAGCGCATTGAAGGAATAGAGAAAGTCGATAACCAGATCGAAGTTCTTCCTCCTTCCCCGATGGACGACCAAATTCGAATCGCAGAGTACCGGGCAATCTACGGCTATCCCGCGCTTGAGAGATATGCACTGGGCGTGCAGAAGCCCATTCGCATCATCGTGAAGAACGGCCGCGTCACCCTCGAAGGAGCGGTCGACAGTGAAGCCGACAAGAACCTGGCCGGAGTGCGAGCCAACGGGGTGCCCGGCACCTTTGCAGTAACCAACAATCTGCAGGTCGCCGAATCCAAGTAAATGGTCTCCGGGAGAGGACGCCGTCCTCTCCCAATCTTTTCTTTTTCGGCATAAAGCCGAGAACAGACGTTCGATTGCTAGTCTCCTCGTGCATCACGCCGCGTATAATGCTCAGCGGATTTGACTTCCGACCCAACGGAGCACCCGGAGGAATGCCATCATGAGTTTTCATGCGCTGAACCGCCGTACCTTCCTGCAAACTGCGACTGCCGGAGCAGCCGCGACGCTGTTCGCAAGCAAATTCAGCTGGGCTGCTGGCGAGCACAAGATCGACAAGCTCGGCGTGCAACTCTATACCGTCCGCGACCTGATGAAGGACGACTTCGAAGGCACCATCGCCAAGGTCGCGCAAGTCGGTTACAAGGAAGTGGAATTTGCGGGATATTTCGGACGCACCGGCCAGCAGGTGAAGGCCGTACTCGACAAGAATGGCTTAACCGCTCCCTCTACCCACGTGCAATATGACGAACTGGATGAAAAGTTTCCATCCGTCATCGAGACCTCGAAAGAGATTGGACTGCAGTACGTGATCTGCCCGTGGATCCCGGAAGAGCAGCGCAAGTCTCCTGACATATGGAAGCAGGCGTCGGAGAAGTTCAACAAGTGCGGAGAACAGTGCAACAAGGCTGGCTTGAAGTTCGGATACCACAACCACTGGTTCGAATTTCTGCCGGTGAATGGAAAGCTGCCCTATGACGAACTCCTGAAGATGTGCGATCCGAAGCTGGTCGTCATGGAGATGGATCTCTGCTGGATCACTGCGGCAGGATCCGACCCGGTCAAGTACTTCAAAAAATATCCCGGCCGCTTCCAGCTGGTTCATGTGAAAGACATCAAGAAGCTGCCGAAGGTCTCGGAAGCGGGTGGTCAGAATTTCGGCGATTCGTTGAAGGAACTGACTTCAGTCGGCGGCGGCATCATTGATTGGAAGCGGATCTTCTCGTCTTCCGATACGGCCGGTATAAAGCACTACATCGTTGAGCACGATAAGCCGGAGAATCCGATCGAGAACATCACGGCCAGCTATCAATATCTGGAAAAGCTGCGCTGGTAATCGATGGAAAGATTCAGTGAACGGCGGCACAGCTGTGCCGCCGTTTTCTTTTTCGCTAGGTTCTTCCGAAAGGTTCTTCGAGCGAAGGACTCTGCCGAGTGAATAGTTCGCCGCCGTTCTCGGTCACATGCATGTCGTCTTCGAGGCGGATTCCGAACTCGCCACGTATGTAGATGCCCGGTTCATCACTGGCGGTCATGTTAGCTTCCAGCTTCGTCTGATTGCCGCGGACCAGATAGGGCCACTCGTGGCCATCCATCCCCAGGCCGTGTCCCACTCGATGCGGAAAGAACTTGTAGTCGGGGCCAAATCCAGATTCAGTGATGACCTTGCGTGCCGCGGCATCGATGGCGCCACACTCCACGCCCGGACGAGCCGCGGCTAAGGCTGCCGACTGCGCACGGTGCACGATATCGAAGATTCGCTTCATCTTGTCCGAGGCTTTACCCAGGACGAACGTGCGCGTGATGTCAGATTGATATCCCTCGACGGTGCAGCCATCGTCGATCATGACGATTGAGCCTTCGCGAAGTATTTGCGGCGCAGTGGATCCATGTGGAGACGCGGTGTACTCGCCGATCATGACGCTGGCTTCCCCGGGGAAGCCCGTTCGGGTATAGGCCGCGTCAACCAAATTCTCCACATCGTGCTGGGTCATGCCATCCGTGAGCGCCTGATACACCGCTGTGTAAACCGAGAGCGTGACTTCGGACGCCAGCCGCATGAGCGCGATTTCGTGGGCGCTCTTGATCATCCGGCATCCTGCCGTGACAGGAGTCGCATTCACGAATCTTACCTGTGGCGACGCTTCGGACAGACCCTCGGTGAAGACGAAACGAACAGATTCTTCCATCCCAATCTTGCCCGTGGAGATTCGTCGATCTTTGAGACCTTGAGCGACCAGTTGATATGGGTTTTCGTCTTCCTGCCACGTGCGAAGGTCCGCCTGAGTACTGTCGGCAGCATTGTGGATTTGTTCGCGGGCGCGTCCCTCTTCGAAGGCAGGGCAGACGTAGAACGGCTTTCCCGTTGCAGGCAGTACAAAGACAAACATGCGCTCACTGCCCCACCAGCGGATTCCAGTGAAATAACGAAGCGACGTGCCTTCCGCCAACAGGACGGCGTCCAGCGAGTTCTGCTGCATGAGGGTCCGCGCCTTCTCCTGTCTTTCAGTGCGCTCCTCGCGTGTGATCGGACTGGCTTCGCTGGTACGCGATTTCAATTTGGCGATGGATGCCGGGAGAGAGGTTTGTTCGGGAATCAGCAGCGGTGCAGCTGAAAGAGGTGTGTGGGATGCGGCACCGAGTCCCGCTGTCACGCTCATCAGCTCCAGGAATCTACGCCGTGAAATCATCGGGCCTCCGGCACAAGCAGTTGGGCCATTATAGGGGTTGGGCTTTTCGGCTCGGACGGGGATAGATCCGGGCTGCGGTATGCTGACTCTACCGTGGAATCCGGATTTCAATGCGCGTTCTGCGGGGAGTGGAACGTCACGTCCCTTGACGAGTCCGCAGGCCGGCGGCAGAGCTATGTGGAAGACTGCCAGGTCTGCTGCAAGCCAAATGTGCTGCGAATTGAGTACGACAATTCTGCTCAGGAATTCCTTATCACTTCCGAGTTGGAGTAATCGGGGCGCGCAGCGTTGAAAACACTCGTCGCGACGGCGATTGCCGCGCTATAGTTGCGTGTTCCGCGTGAGCTATAACGTCGAAAACGGAGGTTCCATGCCAACAGGCTACAGCGCAGGCAGAATGGTCGCTCACAATATGGTGACGACGCAGTTTGAGCTGGATGGATTCCGCGTAACGCGCACGCTCGGAGTGGTGCGCGGGATCGTCGTACGGTCCCGCTCGATCTTCGGTACGATCGGCGCTGGCCTGCAGACGCTTGTCGGGGGGAACATCACATTGCTCACGAACCTCTGCGAGAAGACGCGGCAGGAAGCCTTCGATCTCATGCTGCAGCATGCCGCGGAATTGGGAGCCAATGCGGTGGTGGGCGCACGCTACGATGCGACAGAGGTGATGCAGGGCGTCACGGAAGTACTCGCGTACGGAACCGCCGTCTTTGTTGAGCCGCAGAAATAACAGCGGAGTCAGGCGAGAAGCTGCGGCAGCTTGTGCTGACGTTCCGCGAAGGTGTTTTTCATCTGCCGCTTTATAAAAATAGAATTCGCAGCAGAACCTAACCATCCGAAGCCCACCTCGTAATCAATCACATCCAGCACCAGTGTACCGGCAATTCGGTTGCGGGTTTCCGGCTCGAATTGGTGGCGATGATGCCAGCTTTTGAATGGTCCCTTGTCCTGCACGTCAGCGAAGTAGCGGTTCCACTCGAATTCCGTGATGCGGGCGATCCATCGGCTTCGAATCGGCAGGAGCGGAAAAATTCGGAAGGACGTGACGATACTTGACCCTACTCCGGCAGCTTTTTCGCTAAGTATGCCAGAGGGATGAACTCGGTTGAGCGCGATCAGCCGAGTCGCACTCACCTTCGGCATGATGCGCGGCAGGTTCTCGGGATTGGAGAATAACTCGAAAACTCTTTCGAGCGGGAACGGAACCCACTGCTCGAATTCAAGATGGCCGCGCATGAGTTCTTATATCAGCGCGCAGGCCCTTTGACGAAGTTCCGCACATAGAGCGGCGGTCGCCAGATTTGGCCAGCGACCGCCGTGTACAAACGGGTTTGATTATTGATTTGAGCTTCCCGACGGGTTTGTGTTTTCGGCTTGTGGAGTGATTGAGGGCGTCAATTGCCTGCCGATTACGTCACCGGAAACTACGATGTCCACGCGGCGGTTCAACTGGCGGCCCGCTGAAGTGCTGTTGTCCGCAACCGGATCAGCTTTACCGAGCCCTTCGGCCTGGATGCTATCGGGCTTGACGCCAGACGAAACGAGATAACCTCGCACGGTGCCAGCACGCTTCTCGGAAAGCCGCTGGTTGTACTCGTCGCTCCCGATGCTGTCGGTATGGCCCTCAATGTCGAGCTTCAGATCGGGATAGGCCAACAAGATTCCCGAGACTTTCGCGAGGCGCTCTCGAGCTTCGGGCTTCAGATCATACTTGTTGAAGGCGAAGAGAACGTCAGGCATGCTGACGATGAGGCCGCGCGCGGTGTCCTTGGTTTGAAGGACCTGATTGAGTTGTGTCAAGAGACGAGCGCGGAGTTCTTCCTTCTGCTGAATGGCTTCCTGCTTTGCGCGATCGGCTTCCTGTGCCTGCAGTTGAGCTTGTTGGCGTTGCCGATCGGCATCTTCGGCGGCCTGCCGTGCAGCTTCTGCCTGAGCTTGCGCTTGCTGCTGCTGCAGCAGAGCTTGGGATCGCTGGAGATCAGCTTCAGCCTTGGCGCGCTCAGCCTCAGCCCGGCGCTGCGCGTCAGCATCAGCGCGAGCCTGAGCGTCCTGCGCCGCCTTCTGTGCAGTGTCTGCGTCGGCTTGAGCCTTCGCTCTCGCTTCTTCATTGGCGCGCCGCACGGCATCCTCGCGCTCCCTTTCTTTCTGCCGTAAGGTGAGCACACGGGCGTCTTCGGCCATTTGGACGGCGCCCCGGGCAGCGGTCCCGATGGGCGTGCGTCCTTGCTTACGCTGGTAGTAGTCTTCGGCGCGCTGCAGCATGTCTTCGGCCTTCGCCACACTGTTGCCGGCATATTGCTGTGCGCCAGCGGCCTTTGCGATGGCTACGGCATTCCTGGCCTCAAGAAGATCGAGCGGCACGTTGGGAGAAGCCTGTGACGACGGCAGCTGGGTGACAGGAACGTCGATGGTGTATTCCTTGCCTTCCAGCACGTCGAACTTCGCGTCGATGGACTCTTCGAACCCTTTGGTTTGCGGCAGGATGACGTTCTGGGCGACCACGACGTCGCTGGGATGGGTGACTGCGAAGTAAGGCTCGGCTGTCACGATCAAGCCAAACGCCTGAAGATCCGTGGTGACGGAGGTTTTGTCCTTCCCGTTGTCGCCCGGGAGAATTTCGCCGAGGTTCATGGCGCGTCCTTCAGGCGTGACCGCCCAGAGGACGTACGTCAGGTACTGGCCTCCAAACTTAGTGGGCGGATCCATATGGTTCAATTCGACGTCGATCGCCAACCGGCCTGCTTTACCGTCAACCTTAGCCTTTCCGGTGATTGCCGGCATGAGATCGGTGCCCTTCATGTCGACGCTGGTCGAGCCGCCGCGGTTTCGATAGTTCACCGCCCGCGCGGTGCGCGCGTACACGTTGACGCGAAATACAGGAACGTCTGCATTTGCCTGCTGGCTGGCGACGTTCTGCTTTGATTGAGCTTCGGCGGGGCTACTTGGCGCTGGGTATAGCGGCGGAGCAGGATTCTGCTCCTGCTGCGCGGCCATCAGCGCGGAGAGGAGTACAGCAACGATCCCGAACAGTTGGAAGCACTTCATGGGTCTGCCCTCACGATTCAACGAACAAGATGTTTCGTGTTGGATGATTAGTGCCGCAATAAAGATGGCGGCGTTCGTGACGGAGATGCAATGTCAGGGGGATAGAACGGGTGGGCGAATTGACATCATCGCTTCAGGACAACCTACGTCGTATGGATACGCTTAGCCATGGGCATTCCGTCAACTATCGTGGTGAATACGGGAGGCGTTCCGCCGCAGGTCGCAGGCTCACTGTGCCAAGTCGGTGCGGACTTATCTTCCAGGAATAGTCAAGCGCTGCGGTGGCGAATCACGGTCGACGAGCCCATCTTGCTTTCTACCAGTTTCTTAAAAGGGGCAGTTGGAAGGCAGCGCAAAAGCGAGTAGGAGTCGGCCACCTGATTGTTTATCTTGCAGGCCCGCGTCCTGAGGTGGGCAAAAGAGTGCTCTGCTGTTGATTTCCTGGTCAATCTAATGTAACCGTTCCCAACGCGTTGCACTAAGCACAAAATCAAACTCCTGCGCTGTATGGAACGGGACTGCTTGGCCATCACAAGTTGCAGGCGCATACGTCCATTTCTTCATGGCTTTGATGATGGATTCGGAAAAAAGTGGATTGGGGCTCTTCAGAACTCTCTTTGCAGCGATGTGACCATCCGCTTCGATCACAGCATCGAGATAAACCGGACCTTGTACGCGAGCGGTGCGCAACATCTGGGGATACTCCGGAGCCATCCGCATGATAATCCGGGGAGGCACAGGATTCATGCAACCTGGCTCTGCCGCAATCCCGCTCAACGGCAAAAAAGTATCTGGAGAAAAAGTAACTCCGGAGGTCAGTTCCCTGATGGAGATTGTGGCGCTTCGTCCAGGCAAAGGAAATATTAGTTTATGGGGGAATACCTTGTCGCCTATGGTCTGAAAGTCATCGTCTTCCGCCGACAACCGATAAATCAGGCCAGTGTTCTCATCGACGCATGCGGTACGTTTTGGCTCGTCTACATCGAAGTCACCGCAAGGACTTGTCAAACAGCTATCGACGAACTTGGCTTTCTGATCAGCAATTTCGAAGCACGTCAACGCGTGAGCTCGTGCTTTGGCTTTCTGTCGTTTGGTGACCACCTCGCCGTCCAGGAGCGGAAACCGTATCAGAGCTTCACTTGAGCCATTGTTGGTTCCGAAGCCGAGGGCAATAGTTAGGTTGACGATGGCAGGTGGAATGAACGGAGTTGAACGTTGCACCCAAATTACCCCCTTTCCGCCGACCTGGATCTCCTTGTACTTGGACAGCTCAATTTCCTCCCTCCACTGACTCGGTCCATTCCAAAACAACAGGTAGGTGCCGTGAGCCTCCGCGCCGCCGACATCGAGGCGAATATCCGCTTTCATTCGGAAGGACGGCAACTCGAAGATGTTGGTCTTCGCGGCTGCTTGGCGCAGCTTTGCCACTGCCGCATCTTGATCAGGTTTGTCGGACGCTAGCAGGAGAGAACTAAAAAAGGAAACGATAAGTAAAGCACGAACGGCGCGGCGCATGGCGGTGATGATAAGTCTCAGTGGTCAACCATCCAAGTGATCATTTGTAAACTGCACGGGCCTGGATTGACGGGGACGGAGGAGATTCGATCGCGTTTTGCACAACAAACTGCCTGCGCATGGCCATCGTCAAGAAAAATCTTAGCGAATGGATGGCGAAGGAATCACTGCTGTCAACGCAATAGCTTGTGGTCGCACAGTTGATTAACCACAACTATTCGTGGTTTCCCATATCGGTAGTTTGTCGCGTCGTGCACCTGCAAGTTTCGGCTTGACAATAAACGACTTACGGCTAAGATGTGGTAGAAAGTGGTACGAAGTGGAGAGAACAGTAGGGTCTGTGGGAAACGAGAGCTGAAATCCGAGGAGCCGGTGGAATTCCGACCCAGCAGTACGACAAACAGCCCGAATAGCCCAAGTTTGGCCCGGTTTTCTGCAGTATTTGCCTCCTTGGTCGAAGTGAACAGGCCAGAACCCAACCATGTTTCGCGGCAATCATCCAACCCGGGTCGACGAGAAAGGCCGTCTCAAGGTCCCGGCGGAGTTCAAGCGGGTGATCGACGAGAAGTACGGGCAGCAATTCTACATCACGAGTCTCGATGGGAAGGTTGCTCAAGTGTATCCCTTCGAGGAATGGGAGCGGATCGAGCAGAAGTTGGCAGGGCTCTCCAATTTCAATCCTACGAAGAAGAAGTTTCTAGATCGAACGAATTATTACGGGCAGCAGGTCGAGATGGATGGACAAGGCCGCTTGCTGCTGCCGCAGTTGCTGAGAGAG
>Ga0136846_1223260_pt1 | contig 39797 bp, 31 predicted proteins | sample HopSoiMetagenom2_FD_96841 | JGI IMG/M metagenome (GOLD analysis project Ga0136846, IMG submission 96841) | Grasslands soil microbial communities from Hopland, California, USA - 2 Assembly 2016 (version 4) | ecosystem: Environmental > Terrestrial > Soil > Grasslands | place: USA: Hopland...
GGATTGCCGATCTGTCGCTCGATCGTGGACGCGCATGGTGGCAGGCTCTGGGCAACGCCGAACAAACCTCATGGCGCCGTGTTTTCCGTGATGCTGCCAATCGGGGAAAAACCGCTTGAGATCCCATCTGAGGCCCAGGCCCGCTAAAAAGGCGAACCCGACTGGCTGGGCCATTTTGAATGGGGCCGTCGAAACTACGGAAATAATGAGGTCCTAGTCTGAAATTCGCGCCAGTGGGGGACTCAGGACATAGGCTCTCCGTCAAGGAAAGCCCACTTTCCTAAGTGGCCACTGCGTCCTGAAAGGGTTGAGACCGGATCGGGACTAGTGTTCGTAGGACCGCTCAAGGCTGAGTGCTCCGCTAGATTGACAGTACCGCCACAGTTAATTTGCGAATTTCCGCGGGCCAAACTTCGGCACACCGAAGACCTGCCATGCGAACTAACGGTTCAAATTTCACTTCAATCCTGGGGCCTCGGAGACCTCAACCGAATGTGTCAGCCGTAACGCTCATAATGCGGCCAGAGGCCTCCAGGAATTCCAGAAATGCCCTTTCCTCAAAGGATGACGGGTTCCCTGCCTCGATGACGATCGATGCCTGAACCCAGCCCGCCAATCATCGGCATAGGCTCCGTTGTCGTTAGCAGCCGTGGCTATTCGTACGGCAACCGTACCGAGGCGCGTGTTCCGCGCCTATGCCAGCGCGCCAACTCGATAGCGCGATGGTTCGGCTCTACAATCCGTGACATAAGCCGACAGAACCAGCATGCAGGCGACCGCTCGGCTATGCGAGCGCACAACGTCTGGCCTCGCGCGCCGCCCGACACGCGGTTCAAGGTCCGCGAAAGGTTGCCAAAGATGGTCATTGGCTCCTCCACGGAATTGCCGACGACGCGCGATCATGATTTGAGATGAACTCAAGCAGGTCGGCGTTAATTTGATCCTGATGCGTGGCTGTGATGCCGTGAGGCGCCCCCGGGTAGTAGATGTCCTTGGCGCCGTTGATCAGCTTCGCCGACTTCCGCGCCGAATCCTTTACCGGGACGATCTGATCGTCTTCCCCGTGCAGAACCAGGGTCGGGATATCGAATTTCTTCAGATCTTCGGAGAAGTCGGTCTCGGAGAAGGCCTTGACGCTCTCGTAGGCGTTGAGCAGGCCGGCCTGCATGCTCCAGAGCCAGAACTGGGCGAGCATGCCCTGCGAGACGTTCGTGCCCTCCCGATTGGCGCCGTAGAATGCGACGGCCAGATCCTTGTAGTATTGCGACCGGTCCTTGACGAGGCCAGCGCGAATGCCGTCGAACACGTCGATCGGCAGTCCTTCTGGATTGGCCTCTGTCTTGAGCATGATCGGCGGAACGGCGGCGATAAGAACTGCCTTGGCGACGCGCTTTGTCCCGTGCCGTCCGATATAGCGAGCGACCTCACCCCCTCCTGTCGAATGTCCGACCAATGTGGCGTCCTGAAGGTCCAGCGTGTCGATCACGGTGGCGAGATCGTCGGCATAACCGTCCATGTTGTTGCCGGTGGAGGCTTGGCTGGACCTGCCATGGCCGCGTCGGTCGTGCGCGACCACGCGGAAACCGTTCTGCGCGAGGAAGAGCATTTGGCCGTCCCAGGCGTCGGAATTCAACGGCCAGCCGTGCGAGAATGTCACAACCGGGCCCTTACCCCAGTCCTTGTAGTAGATCTCGGTACCGTCCTTGGCCGTGATGGTGCTCATCGTCTTACTACCTTTGCTTGATTGAGAGGGTGGGAAGGTTTTGCTTTCGGGCATTCCAACCCTAAGCAGCGGCGGGCAGTCCTGCCGCAGCCGTGTCTTTCAGGCCAGCCAACAAGCCATCGCGGACAGCACCCCCCAGCGGAGAAAAATCCATTTCTTAATGCTTTGCATCATGCTTGGCTCTGAAGTCCGGCTCCATTGGACCCAGGTATCGCCGATACCATTGTACCGACGGAGAGCGGGGGTGCGCCCACCCTTGGCGCCGTCCGCCGCAAGCTCCTCACGCATCAACCTCGAGGTCACGTGTCAGAGCCTGGGCGTTGCGGTGAGATGCGTTTGACGCGGAAGCATACCTAGGTATCGGCGATACCAACGTTCAATAGAGCCGACAGGAACTTACTGGCCTGATGGATTGGTGTTGTCTCGATGCGAGCAGCTTTGGCCAAGTCATGAGGAGGTACAGATGTCACCAATGTCTTCGATGTCCACCCGTCGGGAAGTCCTCGCGGCATCCGCCGCGGGGGCTATTGCAATGATTACCTCGGCGGGGTTCGCCGAGAGCGTTTCAACGAGCGGTACATCTGCCGCCATCCGCCCGTTCCAGATCCACGTTGCGGACGCGGACCTGGTCGACCTCAAGCAGCGTCTGAAAGCCGTGCGCTGGCCCGAGCGCGAGACGGTGAACGACACCACCCAAGGCGTTCGGCTCGCGACAATGCAGGCACTGGCACACTACTGGGAGACTGAATACGACTGGCGTAAATGCGAGGCCTACCTCAACGGCCTGCCGCAGTTTGTTACCGAAATCGACGGGCTGGACATCCACTTCATCCACGTCCGCTCCAAGCATGCCAACGCGCTGCCGGCGATTGTCACCCATGGGTGGCCGGGTTCGATCATCGAGCAGTTGAAGATCATCGGCCCCCTGACCGATCCGACTGCCCACGGAGGCAGCGCTGCTGACGCCTTCGACCTGGTGATCCCCTCGCTGCCGGGGCACGGCTTTTCGGGGAAGCCGACGGCACCCGGCTGGGATCCGATCCGGATCGCGCGGGCATGGGGCGAGCTGATGGTCCGCCTCGGGTACACGCGGTATGTGGCGCAAGGCGGCGATTGGGGAAATGCTGTCACCGAGCAGATGGCCCTGCAGACGCCGCCGGGTCTCGTCGGCATCCACACGAACATGCCGGCCACCTTGCCGGATGAAGTGTCGAGTGCGCTCGCGGCGGGCGGGCCTGCGCCGTCCGGTTTGTCGACCGACGAACGCTACGCCTGGGATCAGCTCGACTTCTTTTGGAAGCATGGGTTGGCCTACGCTCAAGAGATGGCGAACCGGCCACAGACGCTGTACGCACTGGCCGACTCGCCGATCGGGCTGGCAGCCTGGATGCTCGACCACGATGCACGTAGCTACGACCTGATCGCCCGCGTCTTCGACGGGAAGTCCGAGGGTCTGTCCAAGGAAGACGTCGTCGACAACATCGCGCTCTATTGGCTGACCAACACCGCAGTCTCGTCGGCGCGCCTCTACTGGGAAAGCAAGCTGGCCTTCTTCGCGCCGAAAGGCGTGCCGCTACCCACCGCCGTGAGTGCGTTCCCGGACGAGATCTACACGGCGCCGCGGAGCTGGACCGAGAAGGCGTATCCCAAGCTGATCTACTACAACCGTCTCCCAAAGGGAGGTCATTTCGCGGCCTGGGAACAGCCGCAGGTTTTCGCCAACGAACTTCGGGCCGCGTTTGGGTCGTTGCGTAGCGCCTGACCCTGCCCGTGGAGACTTGTCCGCTCCCCTGACTTCAGGGGAGGTCGGCGCTGCGGCCCGCCCCCGCCACAGGTGGGGCGGGCGCTTGTTTTTCCAGATGGGTGTATACTGGTCGTTGCGGCCGGTTCTCGGTCCAATCTCTGATCAAGTGAGCGTCAAGCGGCGAGCGATGGGGTAGCTTGTGCTTTCTGAATTGAGCCACTTCATTGGCAATTAATTTGCTCGCGGCGCCCTTGGCGTACGCGTCGTGGAGGCTCAGTTGCGGCCAGCCGATCCACGTTATCGAGCATGTGGTGGCCGGCTGGAAAGCGGTCAGGGCGACTGGAGTGGTGACCAGCGATTGAGCGGCGGACAGAGCGTCCGACCCCCATACGCGCGGACAATCTTCAAAATCATTCCTGTTCGCGAAGCGTTTGAGCGCGAGTCTTTCCGTAGGGGTAGAACAGTTCCTTACGACCCGCCTGCCACGCGTCCCGAAGGTCCGGCGTGGTGATGTCCCAATCCGGCCGGCACTTCATGGTCACCGTTCGCATGTCCTGTCTGAGTTCTTCCACGGTGGGTCTCCCGAAGAACCAATACCCATTGTAGATCTTGTAGACGACAAGCCCCGGCTCCATGACGATAACGTGAGGGATCATGGGGTTGTGAGCGGGATCCGTGTACTCGGCAATATCGAGGTCCTGCTGTACAACGCGCCGCGGGTCCGAGAGAAAAGGCCAATGGGCGCCAACCCCAGAGCGATATTCGTTCGTCTCCAGAAGATTGTCCGTGGTGATGGTGACAAGCCGGCAGTAACCCACTTCCATTTCACGATGGAGCTGGACCAGCCCTTCAGCCTGCCGGCGGTCCCTGGGACAATAGCCACCCCTGCCGAGAACGAGGACCAGGGGGTCGCCTCCCTGTAACTCGGAAAGCGTTCGCCTTGCAGCGGTGTGATCCGAAAGCTCGTAGTTCGGAAAAACAGACCCGGGAATGACATCGGACCGCATATTCATCCTCGCTGATTGTCAGTCAAAATTCAAACCACCAGGCGAATGGGCAAAGAGATTACAAATGCAGGAGGGAGATAAAATCCATTTATACGATAGTGTTGCCAATACCATTGGATGATATGGCGACCGCCACTATGGAATCCCCAAGGGAAGTTTTGTGCGATTGCAGGCGGGGCACCGCTTATCAGCGAGGGTGAGGCGATTGGCGGCGTTGGGGTAAGTGGCGGCACCGTGGAAGAGAATATGGCGATCCTTGAAGCGGCACTTTAAGTATCCTCGCGGACATCGGTCGCATCTCAGTCGATCCATGCAAGACCACGGCCGTACCTAGTGGTTAAAAGCCCCGCTGCGTGCCGGTGCCGCCGCCGCATGGCGTTGGCACGAGTCCGGCATTCTGAGATGTCCGGTTCTCCAGGAATTCGGGAACTGAAAAGTAAAAAGTTGCGCCTGGCCCGCCATTCGCCTCTGCCCAAATACGGCCGTGATGGTTCTCAACGATTGAGCGACTAACCGAAAGCCCTATCCCCATGCCCTCGGCTTTAGTGGTGTAAAAAGCTTCAAAAATCTGCTCCATGTCCTGAGCGCCGAAGCCAATACCGGTATCTTGCACGGAAAGTTGGATATTGCCGTCTTCGCCAAGCTCGGTCGCGATGACCACCCGCCTTGGGCGATCATTGACGGTCATTAGGGCGTCCACTGCATTGCGCAGCAGGTTCATAATGACCTGTTGAAGCTGGACACGGTCGCCAGCCGCCATTGGGAGTCCGATGGCAAGTTTAGTACGAAGTGACACGCTGCTCCGCTCAAGCTCTCCCGAAGATAGTGCAATCACTTCGCGGATCGCCTCATTCAGATCCACGGGCTCCACGACGGCCGCTTGCTTGCTAAAGAGCGCACGCAGTCGCTTTATCACGTCGGCTGCACGATTGCCGTCGCGGATGGTCCGGCGCGCCGTTTCGCGAGCGCCATCTATATTTGGTGGGTCGTCGGCCAGCATTCGCAAACATGTCCCGGCGTTGGTGATGATCCCCGCGATTGGCTGGTTGACCTCGTGCGCGATAGAAGCGGTCAGGGCGCCTAGGCTCATGATCCGCATAGCCAGTCCAAGCTCTGTTCGCACCTTCTCTAGCGCTTCCTCAGAGAGCCAGCGTTGTGTGACGTCGAGGATCGCGCCAATGTACTCCATCCCACCATTCGAGTTTCGCATGCCATGCGCAATCAGGTGCAGGTGTTTCATGGATCGGTCGGACGTGATGATCCGGTGCCGGTATTCCAGGTCGTCCTCTCCGCGTCCCGCCCGTTCAATCATATCCCCCAGCATTGGCATGTCCTCGGGATGGAAGCGGCTTCCGATCAGTTGGAGCGTCACATGCAGGCCCGGCTGCAGATCAAAGATTCGATAGAGCTGCTCCGACCACACTATCTCCGCTTTCGAAACATCCCAGGAAAAACTCCCGATTCGGGCGAGGTTCTGGCCCTCGGCTAGAAACGCCTCGCTGCGCCGGAGCTCTTCTTCGGCGCGTTTGCGATCGTCGATGTCGGTCATCAGGACATACCATCGGACAATGCATCCATCGCTGGCTCGAAGTGGTTGGCCTCGGAGCTGGAACCAGCGATAGACGCCATCGAACCGTCGGAGCCGGGTTTCAAAGTCGATCTCTCGACTAGTCTCGAGCGCTCGCGTGAGAGCGTCGATGTGGCGCTTCAGATCATCTGGATGGACCGTGCCGTTGGCTGCCCAGTTTGCAAATTCTTCTAGTGTCTGGCCAAGGTATTCGAGGAACTGCTTGTTGAGACTTTCCGGTTCTCCGTCTGCATTGAAAATAGCCACCAGACCCGGAATTGTGTTCACGATAAGCCGTGATTGGCGCTCACTCTCGGCCAGCGCCTGCTCGGCGCGTTTTCGATCGTCGATCTCAACGTTCGTTCCATACCACCTGATGATGTTTCCGGCTTCGTCGCGCAACGTGTCGCCGAGAAACAGGAACCAACGGTACTCGCCATCGAAACGTCGCATACGCGCTTCGGTTTCACCCGAAGTGCCTGATGTGAGAGATGCCGTCCAAAATCGCTCAAGCGCGTCATAGTCATCTGGATGGATTGCAACTCGCCAACCCCAGCCCTCCGCCTGCTCCATCGACAGACCGGTGAAGTCAAGCCAGCGATCGTGAAGGAAGTCGCAGTACCCGTCCGGACGGGTAGACCATATAGCCGTCGGAATCGTGTTGATGATCTGTCTCAGGTTGCGCTCACTCTCGCGCAGTGCCTGGTCCGCTCGTTTGCGGTCCTCTATGTCGACATTCGTCCCGTACCATCTGATGATGGCACCGGATTCATCGCGCAACGGGTTGGCCAGAAATAGAAACCAGCGATACTCTCCGTCGAAGCGCCGAATACGGGCTTCCGTGTAGACCGGTGTGCCGGATGCGAGGCATGACTTCCAATACTCAGCCAGACCACTGGCATCATCTGGATGAATCGCGGCCGCCCAGGCCCAGCCCTCCGCCTGTTCGGCGGTAAAACCCGCGTAGTCGAGCCAGCGATCATTGAGGAAATCGCAATACCCGTCCGGCAGGGTCGACCATGCCGACGTCGGAATCGTGTTGATGATCTTGCGGAGATTGACTTCGCTATCCCGCAGCGCTTGGTCTGCCCGTTTGCGATCTTCTATGTCGACATTTGTTCCGTACCATCTGATGATGGTACCCGATTCATCGCGCAACGGGTTGGCGAGGAACAGGAACCAGCGGTATTCTCCGTCGAAACGACGAATGCGCGCTTCCACATAGACCGGTGTGCCGGATGCGAGGCACGATTTCCAATATTCGGCCAGCCCACTCACATCGTCGGGATGAATGGCAGCCGCCCAAGCCCATCCCTCCGCCTGTTCCGCTGTGAACCCCGCATAATCGAGCCAGCGGTCGTTGAGGAAGTCGCAATACCCGTCCGGCAGGGTAGACCATGCGGATGTGGGGATCGTATTGATGATCTTACGGAGATTGACCTCGCTCTCCCGCAGTGCTTCTTCGGCCCGCTTCCTCTCGTCGATATCGATGTGCAGAGCGTACCAGCGCATGATGCGCCCATTTCGATCCCGGAGTGGAAGCCCCCTAATCTGAAACCAGCGATATTTGCCATCGGCGCCGAGAAGTCGCGTCTCGAGTTCATATGGCTTCCCGGCCTTTATCGAATGTTTGAAAGAGTCGACGACACGCTGAAGATCCGCAGGATGAACCGTTTCCGCGGTCTCCCATCGCTTTAGCTCATCTTGAGGTTTGCCGAAGTATCCAGCGATATAGCTGTTTACGGCTTCGATCTCGCCGGTCGGTGTCAGAACCGCGATCCCAGCCGGAATGCTGTCCGCTATCAGTTTGGCACTGTCTTCGCTTTCGCGGACGGCCACTTCTGATGGCTCCCCTTCCGCGATCTCATTGGCTTTCTTGGCCAGACGTTTCCGGTCACTCGACAGTTGCAACTCCTGTAACCTTACGCCTGCTTGGTTTGCGGCTACGTTGAGAACGAGGCTGTCGGTCCGCAGTGGAAAATCGGCTCTTCGTGACCCTGCAAACAAAACTCCGATGTTGGCCAGCATCCCCAGCCGCAAGGCCACGATCGATATATGAGCGTCTCCTTGAAAGCTTTTCGGCGATGGCCAGTTAGCCAGGTCAACATCGGTGAGCCCTTGAAACTGGCTGATGATCGCTTGGGGCGAGACGGAAAACTCCTGGCCCGCACGGGCCACTTCGACGGGCGCCTCGTGCGCCGGTTGGTTCAGTCGGACGTAAGCAAAATCGAGCCGAAGCATATCCATGAGCGTATCGAGCAATTTGCAAACGACTTCGGAAACAATGTTGCCGCTCAGCAAAGTCGGAACCTCAACCAACCTGGCCAGGTTATTCATGCACCGGTTCAGACGCTCAGTTTCCGCGCTAACACCCTCGCGTTGACGTCCCATATTAGACCGTGATCTCCGAAAGACCCCCTGCCGGCGACGTATCGTGTTCGTGCCCTGTCGTATTCATGTGCTCCCCCTCCCAAGATGCTGGCGTGCACGCGCGCCCGCAAGTGTGCACCCACTCGCTGCGGTGGTCCATTATGCCTTGGTGTCGGCTCACCAATCCAAGAGTATGGAAAAGTCCCGGTCGATACCAAGGTGCTATGGATTTTCGGAACGAGTGGGGGCACTTTGGCCTGTGGCGGGGGGTGGAGTCCGTTCGTTCCGGGGATTTTCGTGAGGACGTCAGTACAGGCGATACGGCTTATCAATGAGCTCTCGAAGCAAACTGCAAGGTAATGATGACATCCGGCGCTCTCCTGGCTGAGAACAGAGAGCGTCAGCTCCGCCGCCTCACAGATATAGGCAATCTTGCTATCCTGTGCGTCCTACCTGCCGACCTTGATCGAGTTGCCGGCCAATTGCTAAACAAGATTATTGCCAGATGCGGTCTCGATTTTACGCATATTACACTGGGGCGATCGCGGGCACGACTGGGTTATCAAGCTGGCGCGGCGGCCGGCATCAGCATCGACGTGCGGATGCCGGAGCGTTTTGGCCTGACGCACTCTGCCTCTTCATCCTGGCTTGCGTTTATTTCGCGGAGGATGAGAATTTCGGCGAACAGGTTTAGGGACGTGCCGCCGAGTTTGGCGGATAATATCGGAAGTGCATAATGATAGAACGCGCAATTATCGCTGTTGTCGACGATGATGAATCCGTGCGTGAGGCGCTGCCCGACCTGATTGGCATGTTTGGTCACGGAGCGGAGGCATTTTCCTCTGCGGAAGAATTCCTTGCTTCGAAACTAATCGATCGAACCAAGTGCCTGGTCCTCGACATCGCAATGCCGGGCATGTCCGGAATTGAGCTCCAACGCGAGCTGACGCAACAAGGCCGGCAGATACCAATCGTTTTTATTACGGCCCATGGCGACGAGCAATTTTGTCGTCGTCTGCGCCAAAGCGGGACAATCGAATGCCTGCTGAAGCCATTTACGGATACTGCGCTGCTCGATGCGATCAATGCAGTCATGCGCTGACCGCCCGAAGCTGACGTCACTCATGAGCCGGTCCGCCTCGCGACCAATGCTGTTTCTGGTTCTGTGTCCGATTTAGCCCGGCTCGCGGTCATCGCGTCCTGGCTACGGATGGTCTTCCGACAGCCCGCCCTGCAGCAGTGCCCGTTCCTCACTCCGCGCTAGCGCCCGAACCTCGGTAGGCGTCATAAGGCAAGCCCTTTTCACCTCGAGCGTCTCGATCTCTCAGTCAAAATCGACACCAACGCATAATAGACGTTCGTATCGGCCGCGTGCATCTATGACTGCGAGGCAGGCACATTCGGCTAGGCGACGACGCTCATGAAGAAGACTGCGGCCCCCATTTCTTTTGCGGGATCCCAACTTGGGGAAACGCGCCGTGCCTGTGCATTTTTCAACGGCGATGATGAAGCCTTTCGTGTGTTGCTTCCCTTCATGGAGGATGGTTTCGCATGCGGCGACAAAATCATTCACATTGTAAATCCAGGCGAGCGTTGCAGGCATTTGCACCGATTAAGAACGGCAGGCATCGACACGGCGGCCGCGGAGCAAAACGGCCAGCTTGAGTTTCGCACCAACACCGAAGCCTACCTGCGGGACGGCCGGTTCGATCAAGACCGGATGCTGGAGGTGTTTGAAATGCTGGCTAGCGGCAACGCCGGGAGTGGATTTCCGCTCAGTCGCATTGTCTGCCACATGGATTGGGCCGCTGAGGTGAGGTCGCATATTGACGACCTGGTCGAGTTTGAAGCGCGAGTAAACGACGTATGGTTCCGTCACGATGACGCGGTTATCTGCGTGTACGACTTGGCAAAGTTTGGCGGGGATACGGTCGTCGACATGATGCGGACACATCCGATGATCGTCATTGGCGGCATTTTGCAACAGAATCCATTCTTTATGCCGCCGGAGGACTTCCTTCGCGAGGTCCGTCAACGGCGGGTCGGGCAGATGACGCCTGACGGGACGACGATCTAGCATGGAATCGGCGATAGAGCCCCTCGGCGAGGAGATTCAACGGCTCAAGCGCTCCATGAATGATTTGGTGAGCCTGCTTGCTCTTCCCGCGATTTGGTCCGGTGCAAATCCCCCCCAGATCGCCGGCACCTTGCTTGACGTGCTGGTTGCCATGTTGCCGGTTGATTTCATTTATGTACGTCTGTTTGACCCGAACGCCGAATGGCCGATCGAGATCGCGCGGTTCGCTCATTCGATGGTGCAAGTGAAGCCTCAGGAAATTGGGCGAGCCCTTTATCAGATGTTTGGCGAAGCCATATCGAAATGGCCGCCGAGCGGGCAAATCCGCATCGAAGGCGTCGAATTCTTCGCCGGGTTGGCGCTACTAGGCCTGCAAGGCGAAGTCGGAGTCGTGGTCACAGGGGCGCAGAGGTCAGACTTTCCGAACCAGACAGATGGGCTTCTCTTAAAAGTTGCTGCAAACCAGGCGGTCGTTGCGCTCCAGGGGGCTTATCAACTGGGCGAACAGAAGCGACTGGCGAAGGAACTTGACGGGCGCGTGACGGAACGAACAGGTGATCTCGTCGCGGCCAATCAAACGTTGACGCAGGAAGTCGAGGACCGGCGCCGGACGGAAGAAGCACTGCGCAGAAGCGAGGAAGCCCTCGCGGCAAGCCAGCACGATCTGAAGCTGATTATCGATACGATTCCAGCCCTGGCTTGGTCGACTCGCCCGGACGGCTATACCGAGTTTCTGAGCCAGCACTATCTCGACTACGCTGGTCTTTCGGCGGAGCAGGGGCAAGGTTGGGGCTGGACGGCTGCGATCCACCCTGACGACGTGACTGGGCTGCTCACTGCGTGGAAGACGTTTTTGACTTCTGGTGAAGGAGGAGAGGCTGAAGCTCGGTTACGTCGATCTGACGGAAGTTATCGGTGGTTTCTGCTCCGCGCCAATCCGACGCGAGATGAACACGGCGATGTGGCGAAATGGTACGGGGTGAACGTCGACATCGATGAACGCAAGCGCGCCGAGGAAAAAGCAGTTGAAGCCGAACGTGAACTTCAACGAACGATCGACGGCATTCCGGCGCTGGCAGGTGCTTTCGCAGCCGACGGTACGCGTATTTTTATCAACGAGCGTGGACGTGAATTTACAGGTCTCTCAACGGACGATTTGGCGGGTGGTGGCTGGAGAAGTACAATCCACCCAGATGACATCGAACTTGAAGAGAGCAAATGGCGTGCATGTGTCGCGACCGGGGAGCCGTTCGAGCATGAGTACCGTGTGCGTGCTGTTGATGGGACATATCGCTGGCACATTGCCCGTCGCGTGCCGGTCCATGACAAAGCGGGGAAGGTGATCCGCTGGTACGGTATCAGTCACGATATTGAGGATCGGAAGCAGGCGGAAGCTTTTCTCGCCAGTGAAAAGCATCTGCTAGAGATGATCGCGTCGGGCAGTTTGCTTCGGGACGTTCTAAGCGCGTTGTGCATTTTTGTCGAAAACGCTGCCCCCGACTGCTTCTGTGATGTCCACCTGATCAATTGGAGCAGCTCGACATTCGAATATGCCGTGGCTCCTTCTTTGCCGTCCGACTACAGCGCCCCGATTGCCGGCATGCCCGTCGATGGTGATCTGTTGCCTTGTGGTATAGCGGCGTATCAAAAAACGCAGGTGGTCGCGGTGGACATGGAATCTGATCCGCGCTGGCACAGCTCGCCTGTGCGGTTACATGTGCTGAAGCACGGGTACAGGTCGGTGTGGAGCACGCCGATTTGTTCCAGAGAAGGGCGGGTGCTCGCCACTTTTTGCATCATAAGACGGAAGCCCGCGAGCCCTTCGCAGCACCATCAGGATCTCATTGCGCACGCCACACAGATCGCCAGCATCGCAATCGAACGTTCTCTCACAGAAGCCGCGCTCAGCCGGAGCGAAACGTTGCTCTCGGAAGGCCAACGCTTAAGTTCCACCGGCGCGTTCTCATGGCGCGTGGACACCGACGAAATCGCCTTTTCCGAGGAACTCTATCATATCTTCGAACTCAATCCGAAATCCCCGGTAACGCTTGAGCTGATTCGTGAGCGAATCCATGCGGACGACCTCCAGTCACTGTCTGCCCAGATGGCTCGGGTTCGCGCCGGCCAAAGCTATCTGGGCTATGAGATCCGGTTACGAATGCCAGATAACAGGGTCAAATATCTACGCACCTTTGGCCGGGTCATTCGTCATCAGGATGACCGGATGGAATGCCTCACTGCGGTTCAGGACGTGACGGAGCGGCGGCAGGCGGAAGAAGCGCTTGGTAAGGCGCGGTCTGAACTCGCCCATGTAACCAGGGTCTCGAGCCTCGGAGCATTGACAGCCTCGATAGCCCATGAGGTCAGTCAGCCGTTGTCGGGGATCATTACCAACGCCAGCACCTGCCTCCGCATGTTGGCGGCCGATCCTCCAAATATCGACGGGGCGCGCGAAACCGCCCGCCGCACCATACGCGACGGCAATCTAGCCGCAGATGTGATAACGCGATTGCGCGCCCTTTTCAGCAAGCGAGCTCCTACCGTTCAGCCGGTGGATTTGAACGAGGCGGCAAGAGAGGTGATCGCCTTGTCGTCGGGTGACCTCCAGAGCAGTCGCGTGGTTCTTCAGCCCGAACTTGCCGAGGGGCTGCCGCTCGTTGCAGGCGATCGTGTCCAGCTTCAGCAGGTGATCATGAACCTGCTGCGCAACGCGGCGGACGCCATGAACGGGGTCGAGGATCGCCCCAGGCAGTTGATAATCAAGACCGAGCCGGATGCAGATGATCATGTGCGCTTATCTGTACAGGATACCGGCACAGGTTTCGGCCCAGACAGTCCAGAGCGGCTCTTTGAGCCTTTCTACACCACCAAGAATGACGGCATGGGGATGGGTTTGTCCGTTAGCCGTTCGATTATCGAGAGCCACTGCGGGCGCCTATGGGCAGCAGCGAATGATGGTCCGGGGGTGACGTTCACGTTTTCCGTGCCCGGATACTCCAGCGAGCGATCGTCAGCGCAAAATGTAAGTGTGAGTACGGCGTCTGCGGTCGGCGATGTTCGAAAATCAGTGGGAGCGAGATGAAGCCCGCGGGTGCACTGGTCTCATTGGTTGACGATGACAAATCGGTGCGCGAGTCCCTACCAGGTTTGCTCAAGGAGCTGGGCTTCAGCGTGGACACATTTGCTTCGGCAACGGAGTTTCTGGCGTCTGATGACATCCAGGAGACCAAGTGCCTGGTTCTCGATGTGACCATGCCCGTCATGACAGGCCCAGAACTTCAAGTGGAACTAACGCGTCGCGGGCAGGAGATACCGATCGTCTACATAACCGCGCAGAGGAGCAGCACGATGCGGCGTCGTCTCATCGAACAGGGTGCGGTTGAGTGCTTGTCCAAGCCATTCAGTGATCGGGCCCTTCAGGAGGCTCTTCATCTGGCGCTCTGCAAGGTTTGAAAGTGGTGGATTGTTAATGCCGGTCTAGGAGGATAATTTGCCATGTATACGGATTTAACGGCTGATCTGGGCAGTGGAGCGATGTCGGGCGACACATCCGTCGTGTTCATTGTGGACGACGACGTTTCGGTACGCGAATCGCTGGAGTTGCTCATCGGCTCCTCGGGGTGGCGCTCGGAGGCGTTCGGTTCAGCAAAGGAATTCCTCAATCGCCCCCGGGCACTGATTCCGAGTTGTCTGATCCTGGATGTCAATCTTCCCGATCTGAGTGGGCTCGACCTGCAGGGGCTCGTGGCCAATGAGCGTGCCGATATGCCCATTATTTTCATAACCGGCTACGGCGACGTACCTATGACGGTTAAGGCGATGAAGGCTGGAGCCGTCGAGTTTCTGACCAAACCATTCAACGACGAAGAACTATTGGATGCCATCAAGCTGGGACTCGAAAGAAGCAAGACCGCACTCGCATTGGATTCTGAGTTGCAGGCCCTCAGGGATCGCCACGCGTCGCTCAGCCGTCGCGAGCAAGAGGTTATGGCGCTGGTCGTCTCGGGTCTGTTGAACAAACAGGTCGGCTTTGAGCTTGGTATCAGCGAAATCACGGTCAAGGCGCATCGTGGTCAGGCTATGCGCAAGATGCAAGCCCGATCGCTGGCTGAACTGGTGAACATGGCGGCCCGGCTCGGCATCGCCTAGTAGAGGCTTTTCTCCGCGCCCGGCGTATCAATTCAAACGCCAACGCGCGGTGGGAAGCCCCAACAATCCCAAGGTATTGACGACACCATCGTACTATCGCCTTGCTGGCAATCCTCGTGCACTTATTGGGGTGCGCGAAGCGAACTACAAGTATATTTAGAAGAATGTATGGGATTAAAGTGGGAAAGCGCCATGATCGGCGGTTTTTCGCTGGGGTTTGACTATGAGGAATGGTGCGGATTTAAGCGTTTAACGAGGTCAAGGTGGCTATGAAACATTATAAACTCCAAAAGTCGGCGTTGCTGTTTTCTGTTGTCGCAGTCCTGCAAGGGTCTGCGCACGTCTTCGGACAGGAATCAAAGGTGCCCAGTACTGCTAGCGCACCGCTTGCAGCGACATTGAGCACAACGACGGAGAAGATCCGCCTGACACGCAAGAGTGAGGCCTACTGGGAAGTCACTTTCAACAATCCGCCGCTTAATATCGTTGGTCCCTCCGAAGTGCGCGAGCTTGCAAAAATTGTTGGCCAGATCGAAGCGGATGAGAGGGTCAAGGTTGTGGTGTTTGACAGCGCGGTTCCAGACTATTTCATCGCTCATTACGACCTTTTGAGTCCCCTTAAGGATTCCAGTGGCATGAAACCGGGGCCAACGGGCATGCATCCTGTGCCCGACATCATGGTGCGCCTCAGCCGCCTGAGGGCAGTGACGATTGTTTCAATTCGTGGACGGGCGAGTGGTATCGGTAGTGAGCTTGCGCTGGCGGCGGACATGCGTTTTGCAAGTCGGGAGAAGGCGGTTCTGTCGCAATTTGAAGTCGGCGCCGGCTTCGTCCCAGGCGGCGGTCCGATGGCTCGGTTGCCTCGTTTGATAGGTCGCGGCCGCGCTATGGAGATGTTGATAGGTGCCGAGGGTTTTGATGGCGAACTTGCCGAGCGCTACGGCTATGTGAACCGGGCGCTGCCCGATTCAGAATTGGACGGATTTGTCGACGCCTTGGCGAAGCGCATCGCTTCGTTCGATGGGCAGGCGATCGCTGACACCAAGAGGCTTATCAATCAGGCTAGTTTGCCTCCGGATTCGGAAATGCAGCCGGGCTGGGACGCATTTATCACTTCCGTGCAACGACCTGCAGCGCAGGCGCGTGTGAAGGTGCTTGTTGATGAAGGTTTGCAGCAGCCCGGCGACCTCGAGAAGAACCTGGAGCAGTACACAGCCAGGTATAGGGAATAGTGTTCGAAGCCGGAATTCGATGGAACAACCTCATGCGTTATGAGGAGGAGCGGCCATGACCCAAATGCGCAAAGAGACCGACAGTCTGGGCGAGGTAGATGTTCCAGCCGACAAACTCTGGGGAGCCCAGACGCAAAGGTCTCTCGATCATTTTTCCATAGGGAAGGATTTGATCCCACGCGAAATGATCGCGGCCTATGCCGTGTTGAAGAAAGGTGCTGCCAATGCAAACCATACGGGCGGGCGGCTCAATGATCAGATCCATCGACTGATCGTGCAGGCCTGTGAGGAGATTCTTGACGGACAGCATCAAGACATGTTCCCGCTTCATGTCTGGATGACGGGCAGCGGCACCCAGTTCAATATGAACGTCAATGAAGTGATTTCCAACCGGTGCTGCCAGCTCGTCGGGACAGCCCTTGGGAGCAAGACGCCAGTCCATCCGAATGACCATGTCAATATGGCGCAGTCGTCGAATGATTCATTTCCCTCCGCGATGTACATCGCAACGGCGACCAATGCAAAGCAGCGTCTGATCCCGGCGGTCGACCGTCTTCACGAAGCCATTCTTTCCAAGTCGGAGGAATGGAAGGATATCGTCAAGATCGGCCGTACCCACATGCAGGATGCGACACCGCTGACTCTCGGTCAGGAATGGTCGGGATATGCCGGGATGCTGGCCGACGACCTTGATCGGCTCGAGGCTTCGCTGGGCGGGGTCTATCGCCTTGCCCTTGGCGGGACGGCGGTAGGCACGGGAATCAATTCCGCACCAGGTTTCGCAGAAGCCGCGGCGGCTGAAATCGCGAAGCTAACCGAGCTTCCGTTTGTAACCGCGCCCAACAAGTTCGCCATTCAGGGCGCGCACGATGCGCTCGTGCAGTTTTCTGGCACGATGCGCACGCTGGCAACCTCTTTGTACAAGATCGGCAACGACGTCCGTCTGATGTCGTGCGGACCACGAGCTGGCTTCGCCGAACTCATAATACCCGCGAACGAGCCGGGCTCCTCCATCATGCCCGGCAAGGTGAACCCCACCCAGGCCGAAGCACTCACCATGGTGGCCGTGCAGGTGATGGCCAATGACGTCGCGGTCGGGTTCGGAGGGGCCAGCGGTTATCTTGAGATGAACGTCTACAAGCCCCTGATCATCCATAACATCGCCCATTCGATCACAATTATGGCGGACAGTTGCACGAATTTCCGTACGTTCTTGGTCGAGGGTACGCAGCCCAATAAGAAGAAGATCGCCCAGTATGTGAGCGAGTCCCTGATGCTGGTGACCGCGCTCTCCCCTGTTATCGGTTACGATCAGGCTTCGAAGATTGCACATTACTCGATGGACAACGATGTCACGCTCAAGGCGGCTGCGCTGAAGCTTGGCTTAGTTTCCGAAGCAGTGTTCGACCACGTGGTCGACCCAGAGAAAATGGTCAAACCTTACGTCGCGACCCGTGTCTAGGGATCGCGTCAGTTCGCCATGCGCGAGCCGTCAGCGCTTGTTGCCGGCCTCGGCAAGGGAGTCATCAGCTTTAATCTAGGATTTCCAGGAGTCCCCATGAGTATCCCCCCTGTGGTATCTGGCGAGGCGGCACTCGCGTTGCAGATTGGCCAGCCTCGGTTCAACGCTAACTGGAAAAGTCCCAAGCATCGGTTCCGACGCCTGCTGTCTGAATTTATCGGTACGGCAGGATTGACTTTCGTATTGTCGGCCGGCGGCGCCATTCTCGTGCTGTATGGCGGAATACAGGTTGAGCCCATCATCGCCGCCTTCATCCTGTCGGCGATTTCTGCACTCTGGCTGGTCGTGGCGATCTATTTTCTCGGCGATATCAGTTCGCACTTTAATCCTGCCATGACATTTGCGTTTGCCTTGCGCGGCGATATAGGTTGGCCGATGTGCGCCGCCTACGTCGTTGTGCAGCTACTTGCCGCCGGGGCTGGATCATTTCTTGCACGCTCATTCTTCGGCATCGAAGGCAATCTCGCAGCCACGGTCCCGCAACCTGAACAATTCATCCAGGCGGTGTTCTTCGAGGCGATCCTTACATTCGGCATGGTTTTGATGGTGATTTCGATGGCAAACGGCCCGAAGCTTAATGGCCAGTTTGTCCCCGTTGCCGTGGGTGCTTACGTGATGTCGCTTGGGACCCTGGGAGGGCCTTACGAAGGAGCGGCGATGAACCCGGCCCGTGCTTTCGGACCCGACCTGGCGCGTGGCGATCTGTCCACGTGGTGGGTCTATGTCGTGGGTCCAGTCGGCGGCACGATTGTTGCCGTACTGGTAGCGAAGGTTCTCCGCGGCCCGGCCAAGGCTCAGGAAGCTCAGGCGGCAATGGGAACGCCGCAGGACGAGTCCTGAGTTCAGTGGACTGAACTTTCGCCATCTGTCGAGGATAGATCTCCCAGCTTGTTTCAAACTCTCGTAATGGTCTTTGAGCCGATCGGAGTCCGTCGATTTCTTGGCTGAGAGGTTTAACTCCTTTGCTGACTGGGTGCTGTAGTCCGCAGAACACGCTCTCGAGCGGAGCATAACCAGCAAGAACGGAACTCTCTGCCCTCGAGGCGCCCGGCCGTTCGGTCGTTCCGGTGGACCCAATCGGGGTTACTCCAACCATGAAACCCGACATTTGAATTCGCTTTCGTCGTTTTGGCCGGATCGGCCGCCAGCCGGGAGTGCGGCGAGAATGGCAAAGATTGCACCTTTCCGGCTGCTACCGGTGCGAAAACTCAGCCATGCTCAAGAGCTTTGTTTCACCGACATTTGTCAGCGGCCTAAACCCCCGATGTACTTACATGGACAGCGGATCGACGGCCAAGCAGCCTCCTGGATAGGATCAAGCAAGGCGCTGCGACCAAGAACAATAGCACGATTGCCAGGAAGGCTTCATCGAAGGAAATGGTGATGGCTTGTCTGTCGACAGCCTGCCGCAGAACCGACAGCGCGGCTTTACCAGTGACAACACCGTCGAGGCCCCTGGCCCCAAGTTGGTCCGCCACTGCCTTCAGACGCTGTTCGAGGGCAACATCGCCAGTGGCCAGATGCGATGCCAGGATTGTCCTGTTATAGGCAAGTTGTCGATCGAGATAAGTTTGCAGGAGACCGGTACCGGCCAGCCCACCAACCTGCTTGCCAAGATCGAAAAGCCCGATGCCGAATGGCAGCGCCTTGGCGGGAAGCCGCATGAAGGCAAACAGCGTCAGGCTTACAAACAAGAGCCCCAGTCCAAAGCCACGCAAGAGCAGTGGAAACTCCAGATCCGCAACGCCGCTGTCGGTTGTCGAACCCGACAGGAACCACATTGCCGTGGCGAAAAACACGACACCGGCAGGAGCCAGGGCAAGCGGATTGATTCCGCTTTTTTGTATGCCGACTCCCGCAACCAGCAGTGTGCAGCCCAAAATGACTCCACTTGGCAGCAGCAGTGTTCCAGCATCCGTAGCCGTGAAGGCGAGAACGTTCAACGCAAAGGCCGGGATGAGAAAGGCGCTGCCGGACAAGGCAAATCCAGCCACCAGACTGACGACAAGGGCGAAGCGAAAGTCGGGATCACCCAAAGGTGACGTGGGTATCAGACGATCCGGTGCAAATCCGAGTTCCCATAGTAGCAGGAGGATGATCGCCAGCAGGCCGCTCAGGGTGAGAAGGGTGACGTGCCCGTCGTCAAACCAATCAAACCTGCTGCCTTGCTGCGACACGTAGGTCAAGGATGCCGCGGCGATCCCAACCAGCGCGATCTGGATGTAGGGGATCCGGATTTTGTCGCGGAACGCTTGTCCGCGATCCGCCGCCAGCATGACCAGGGCGACAATGCCCACCGGCACGTTGCTCAGGAATATCCAGTCCCACGACAGGTGGTCGACAAGCCAACCTTGCAGCGCTGGCGTCACTGTCGTCGGGGCCATTACCGAGCCAAGGGCCAAAAGAGCTTGCAAAATCGGTTGCTGACGGCTCGGGAAGCGCAAGAAGAGCAGCGTCTGGCCCGCCACGAGCACGGTCGCGCCGGCAAAACCCTGAACGATGCGGCAGAAGTCAATCCAGGCTATATCGGCGGAAGAGATCATTGCGGCCGACGCCAAGAGAAGCGCGACCGTGCCGGCGCGTAAACAGGGCGTAGGCTTCAGCGCCGCAACAAACAGCGGCGCGACCAAAAAGCCAGTCAGCTTGGCCGCGAGAAATGCGATATCGAAGGTCGCGAATTCGTCGGTGGTGGCATGTATGTCGCCCAGCATATCCAGGCGTCCAATTGAGAGCGCCGTGCTGGCGATGGAATCCATGACGGCAGTCAGTACAATTCCGGTCAAGACCAACGCGGTTCCGAGCACCTCGGGCTTGGTCGGTACCGGTCGCGGTTCGATCTGAGGGCTCATTGTGCCGTACCGGGCCGATTTTCCGCAAGATCACCAGTCGGGTTCGAAGTGCTGGTCACGGGATCGGTTTGGCTACCCACCCGGACGGCAATGCGGGCTGAAAGTCCAGGAACCAGCCGACCAGGCAACGGATTGTGTGTAAGTCTTATCTTGACCGGAACGCGCTGGACGACGCGGATGAAGTTACCGGTCGCATTGTCCGGCGGCAGCACGCTGAAGGCAGCCCCGCTACCCGGGGCGAAGCTGTCGACGACACCATCAATCTGAACATCAGGGTATTCGTCGATGGCCACGTGGACGGCCTGTCCGATCTCCATTCGATCAAGCTGGGTCTCTTTGAAATTAGCGACAACCCACACATCCTGTACCGGAACGATGTCCATCGCCGGGGTGCCGGGAGTGACGTACCGCCCGACGCGAACTTGCCGATTGCCGATGACACCGTCGATTGGCGACTGGACGAGGGTGTTGGCGAGATCCATCCTGGCCAGGCTGACAAACGCTTTCGCCTGAGCCATCGCTGCTTGGGCGCCGGCGAGCTGGGCGTCGAGCACGCCAAGCTTCAGCCTCTGCGCCAGAGTATTGGCCGCCGCGCCTTTGTCCGCCGCCTCGGCTTTTGCGAACCCGGTCTGCGCATCCTGGAGTTTTTGTTCGCTGGCCGTCCCGCTCTTTCGCAGAGCGGTGTAGCGGTCAAGATTGGCTCTGGCCAACAGCAAATCCGCTGAGACCGAGCGCTCCTGTGCCGCCGCCTGTTCGATCAAGGCATCTTGCAGTTTCTGCGTTGCTGCAATGTTTGCGATCTCGGCCTGTCGCGTGGACAGTGTGGCAATGGCTTCGTCGAGTTTCGCGCGGTAGTCACTGTCGTCGATGCGAAACAGCAAGCTCCCTTTGCGAACGTCAGCGTTGTCTCTAACCGCGACTTCCACCACATAGCCGGAGAGCTTTGGCGCGATGCTCGTTATATCACCACGCACATAAGCGTTGTCGGTTGTTTCTTCGGAACGGCCCTGAGAATACCATTGCCAGGCCCAGGCTACCGACAGCGATATCGTCACAGTCGCCACCACTAGAATAGCGACCCTCCGGGCCCGGCTTATCGGCGCCCGCGTTGATCCAGGCGAAGCTACGGGGCCGAATGCGGGAGACGCCGCCGGTTGTGATTCGTCACCACTCCTCAACGCCGGTTGCGTGGGTTCTTCAAGGCTTTCAACTCGGAGCATCTCAACGATCCAATCTCCAGCATGCGGGGCTGGTCAATCTTGCGAATTGGTTTGGTCATGTCCGAGTATTGCCGACCGTCGCGGTGTTGGTCTGCTACTGCGGCAAATCGCTTGGACCACAACTCGCGCTACCTCTCGGCGGGGCCGTCACACGACGACGACCCGTGCGAGCCCTCGGACTGCCAAGTCTTCAGTCGATGCGAAGGCTCTGCTCCATCGCGTAGCACTGGTCCCAGATGAACACGTCGTAACCGGCAAGTCGGGACTGCCATTTGGGCGTGACGGCGTTGACGCATTTCACAACGACGCGATCGATATAGTTGTCATAGACGGCCCAGAGGTTGGCCTTGTCCTCGGCTTCCATCTCTTCGCCGGGCGGCGTTGACTTGAGGGCAGCAGCGGCAGCTGCCTTCAGGTCGTTCATGAATTCGAGCTGGGTACGAACATCGGAATGAGTGCCCACGCGATTGACATGACCGCCAACGAGCGTTTCGAACGGCAAGGTGTCGATGTACGCCACCTGGTCGAAATAGCCGGGAATGTCCTTGGCAAGTGCGAACCGGCGCCAAGGCATCCAACCGGGGAAGATCACGTCGACCACCATCAGCACCTTCTGTTCTGGAGCATAGATGAAGATATTTCCCGGTTCATGAGGGCTGCTGCCGGGATAGCTCAGCTCAAGAATCTGACTACCGACCTTCAAGGTATAGTGATCCTTGAAGGTGACGGTCGGCAGGGTGCGCCTGGGATCCTTCGCTCGTTCGAGCAGTCGCAGGGTCTCTTCCTGGGCGATGACAATTGGATGCCCGCCGAGGTCGTTCACGCCGCCAATATGATCTACGTGCGCATGGCTGTAGACGACATGCGTGATTGGCTGATCCGTCACCTCTGCGATAGCTTGGCGTATGTGAGCCGAGTATCCCGGGGGAGCGTCGATCACAACGACACCTGTTTCGTACACCAGGAACATCGACTGGTAGCCGTTGTCGGTGACCATATAGAGCCCACGGCCCAGCTTTTGGTTCCGGTATCCCTTCCTCGGGTCGATGGCCGGGGTTACGTCCTCCTTGGGAATCGGAAGGTAGTGGTCGACGCGCGTGCCAATCGGCGCCAACGACGGCATACTCTGGTAAGGGGCGCCAGGCTGTCCTGGCAAGGTCTCGGCGCGGGCGCCTCCCATTGGTGCCAAGCCGAGCCCAACTGTAACCAGGAGGGAACCGGCGTTCACCGCTGCCCTCGAAAGACCGGAGCGGAAGAGAAGCATAACAAATCTCCTATTTGGAATAATGTTTCGCAAGAATGACCTGCCGTTAAATTCATAACTCGCTTATTGTCCTTATGTATCGCGAATACTTTGGTGCCGAAAATATCCCGTACCCCTCGTCATGATCCTGAGCAAGCACACCCCGCCGCCAGGCAGTCAATCCAACCCAACGGCGACAAACCCATTTAACTGAATCTGGAGCAAGAAGTGGCAGGCCCCTAGCCCGCCACTGTTCTGCTCGGGCAGGATTCAGTGCCCGTGACCAAGAGCATTCAGATCCGCACAGAATTCCGCGTAAGGCTTGGTCATGCCCGCGTCCTGGCATTCTCTTATCATTGCCTTGCGCTTCCCCATCGGAAGGGTTTCAAGGGCTGCCCTGAACCTGCTTCTCATAATGGGATCCGTGTGGGTCGGAACCTTGATGGAGCTGGTATAAAGAGACGACTGCTGGTTGATCGGGTCGATGATATCAAGCGCGCCGGCAAATGCGCTTCCCCCGAGTGCCGAGAGTGCAAATGCTGTGGCGAGACATTTGGCTTTAGTGTTCATAGCGAGTTCCTTCTCCTCGATGAGGCAATCGCCACAATGACGACCGCCATGACCATATATTTACGGCTTCAAACCACCGGGATTTAAAAACCGCCGGGGCATAACCGGTCGTCCATTTATCTATTCGAGGATAAGATTGGATCTATTGTTCGATGGTATCGTCGATACTTTGGAATAAGTCGGCACGGAAATTCTGATCCAAGGTGCGCTTGGCGGATGCCGGGGAGAGGATTCGTCGCGATTGGCCGCTCTCGCTCCGGTCTGAAATCGCTTCCCCACCGCGATTCACGTCAACACCGCGGCGGTCGGCAGAGCCTCTCCGAGGATCCAGGATACCGTCCTTGCCTGTGCATCGCGCGAAGCGCTGTGCAAGCCGATAAGGAACATGAGCCTCGGCTGCCTGCTTCTCACTAACCAGAAAGTATTGCCGATACCATCGTGCAATGGATTCAAGGGGTGCGGATATAGATCCTCAAACTCGTGTCCGCATGGATCGGATTGACCGAGGAGGAAGTAATGTCGGCATTATCGCTTTTGCCTACGCGGCGCGATATGGTTGTCGCGGGGGCGGCGGTTGGGGCCGCTAGCCTGTTACCTGGGGCTCTACGCGCGGCGGTCGGAGACCAATCCATCCGGCCCTTTAACATCCATGTTCAGACGTGGGCGTTTGCAGATCTTCGCGCTCGCATCAAGGCAACGCGCTGGCCTGACCGGGAGACCGTCGATGACCGCTCTCAGGGGGTTCAGCTCGCGAAGCTCCAGCCGCTGGTTGAGTACTGGGGCACCCGGTACAATTGGCGCAAGGTGGAGACGAAGCTCAACAAGTTGCCGCAGTTCATCACCAGCGTGGACGGACTGGATATCCAATTTGCGCATATCCGTTCGCCGCACGAAGGTGCGATGCCCCTGCTTATGACACATGGCTGGCCAGGGTCCATTATCGAACTTTTGAAGGTGATAGGCCCGCTCACCAATCCGACGGCGCATGGGGGGCGGGCGGACGATGCCTTCCACCTCGTGCTTCCAACGATGCCCGGCTATGGCTTTTCTGGCAAGCCGACGACGACCGGTTGGAGCCCTGCCCATATGGCCAGTGCGTTCCATGAGCTGATGATCCGGTTGGAATACCCGCAATACGTCTCTCAGGGAGGCGACTGGGGCGCGATCATCTCGGAACTGCTCGCGGTTCAAGCTCCGAAAGGCCTTCTTGGCATCCATATCAATATGCCCGGGACTGTACCGCCCAACGTTCTTCGGCACCTCCGCAATTTCGACCCAGCCCCTGTGGAACTTTCGGACAGCGAGAAGGCTGCATACGATCGGCTACTGCACTTCTACCGCGACGGTTTTGGTTATGCGGCGATGATGAATCAGAGTCCGCAGACCATCGGTTATGCTCTCTCCGATTCACCGGTCGCCATGGCCGCGTATTTCTACGACAAGTTCGCGGAGTGGACCGATAGCGACGGAAGACCCGAGACAGTCTTTACATATGACGAGATGCTCGATGCCATCTCTTTCTACTGGTTCACCAATACCGGGACATCTTCGTCGCGGTCGTACTGGGAGGGTGCGCAAGCTGGCGGTGGGCCCTTCGATGCCTTCCACATCCCGAAAGTTCCCGTTGCGGTCACAGTGTACCCGGCTGAGATTTACCGCGCACCGCGGAGTTGGGCCGAGAAAAGCTTCGGTAATCTCATTCACTGGAATGAAGTGGATAGGGGTGGCCATTTCGCGGCTTGGGAGGAGCCTCAAATCTTTTGTGCTGAACTCAGAGAAGCGTTTAGGCCGCTGCGCCGTTCAATCTGAGGCGAGCGAGGCGATTCTCCCCCATCGCCTCCGCCCAGTAGCGCGGCCGGGTCGCCCCTCCACCCGGCCGCGCATTTGGGTTTCCGCGCGGCACCTTTGAAATCGAGCAAAGAACCAATGGATCACTTCCCAGTCGAGGAGACCGAAAATGGACTGTGCGTCACAACAGATTGATCACGATCGCCGCCGCTTACTCGGCACCGCGCTGGTGGCTATCTCCGCCTTTGAGTTGGGAACAGACAAGCCGGCGCAGGCGGGTCCGTCCGTGAACACTCAGGGAAGAAACGTTGTCGGCAAAGCGGGTCGCCAGCCATCCGGTTCGCTGAAGCAGATTGACGCCGGATTGCTCAGTATCGGATACGCCGAGACCGGCCCCGCCACCGGCGAGGTCGTGGTGCTGCTGCATGGCTGGCCTTACGACATACATACTTACGGCGACGTCGCGCCCCTCCTGGCCTCGAAGGGCTACCGCGTGATCGTGCCGTATCTGCGCGGCTACGGCACGACTCGCTTCCTCGCCGGCAAGACGATGCGCAACGGGCAGCAGTCGGCGGTCGCCGCGGACGTCATCGCACTGATGGATGCTCTAAGGATCGAACGGGCCACGATCGCTGGCTGCGACTGGGGCGCCCGAACAGCCAACATAGTCGCTGCACTCTGGCCTCAGCGTTGCAAGGCCATGGTTTCAGTGAGCGGTTACCTGATTGGCAATCAGCAGGCAGGCAAGCAGCCATTGCCGCCAAGCGCGGAATTGCAATGGTGGTACCAGTACTATTTTGCAACCGATCGTGGTCGCGCGGGCTATGAGAAGTACACGCGTGACTTCGCGAAGCTGATCTGGCGTCTCGCTTCGCCCCGCTGGAACTTCGACGATGCCACTTTTGAGCGTAGCGCGGCCGCCTTTGACAATCCTGATCACGTGGCGGTCGTGATCCATAACTACCGCTGGCGTCTCGGTCTGGCCGAAGGCGAGCCTCGGTATGAGGACCTGGAGAAGCGGCTCGCGCAGGCGCCGGTCATCACCGTCCCCACGATCACGCTGGAAGGTGACGCCAATGGTGCCCCTCATTTGGAAGCGGGCGCGTATGCGAAGATGTTCGCGGGGAGATACTCTCATCGTCTGATCACCGGCGGCATAGGTCACAATCTACCTCAGGAAGCGCCGCAGGCTTTCGCGGAAGCAGTGATTGACGTCGCTGCGGCTACGTAACTGCCGAGTGTTGAAATCGAATGCTGCATGCACCGTCAAGGTGCCAGATGTTGCCAGATCAGAGATCTAGAACGACGTCGGCCTTGGGCTGGCAGCAGCAGATCAATATAGTGCCCCTCGCGGGTGGATCGATTGGTTCGGGTTGGTATGTGACAGTTCCAGCCACAAGCCCTGTTTCGCAACTGTGACAGACACCAGTGCGGCACGACCATCGCGTCGGGACGTCGCACGCCTCAGCAAGTTCAAGCAGGCTCTGGAACGCCGGGCCCCAATGGACGGTCAAGCCGCTTCTTGCGAACGAAACGACTGGACCCGCACTGGAAGGTTCGGCAGGTAAATGCGGCTGGCGGCTCGGAGTGGCAGCAATGCCAGGGGTGTTCGATGGACCTGGGCCGAACAGTTCCGTGTGGATTCGGTCCGCGACGACACCCCAGGCCGCAAGCCCTGCGCTCAAGTCGCCCATAAAGGCCGATGGCCCGCAGATATAGAAGTCAGCATTGCGTGGCACGTGCAGCCCTCGCAGCACCTCTATGTCCAAATGTCCATCAGCATCGTAATCGACACCTAACCTGTCCTCGCGATCCGGCGAGCTGTAGCTTATATGGCTGTGACCGTGGACCAGGGTTTCGAGCAGGTTCCGAGTCTCTTGGGCAAAAGGGTGCTCACGGCCACAACGGGCTCCGTGAAGCCACCAGACTTCCCGTGTCGCCGCTTTGGCCGCCAATGCGTGGAGCATTGCGATGACCGGAGTCGCGCCCACGCCGGCACTCAGCAGGACGACTGGCGCATCGTTGGGTCGAAGAACGAAGTTACCGCGCGGTGCGCTAACGTCCAGCACGTCGCCGATCTCGACCCGGTCGTTAATGTAGGCACTCGCCAAACCATGCGGTTCCCGCTTTACGCTTATTCGGTAGTGGCGTTCACCAGGCTCACTCGACAAAGAATAGCTGCGCATCAGCGCCGGAGCATCGGGCATCACCCGTAGGCGCAGCACGACGAACTGTCCTGGACGAGCCGCGGTAAGGCGAGACTCCTCAAACGGCTCTAACACCAGCGACGTCACACTGCTGCTCTCGCGGATCTTGTGCACCACACGCAGCGGCCGAAATCCCGCCCACGCAGCAGGCGGTCCGGACGCGGGATCAAGCCCGGCATTTCCAGTTGTCTCGCCGCCACTTTCGTTCTGCGAGAGCAGCGCCTGGAAGGATCCCCGCCAGCCAGGGCTCAGAGCCGGAATTCGCAGCGCCCGTTCCAGCTGGCCGCGAGGATGACCCGGCAAGTATAGCAGTGCGTTGACCTCTGACACTGTCATGTGCTCGGGGCCTATCCCAACCTGGACTATCTCATCTCCAGCCTCGACCTGGCCTTCTTCCAGGACGCGCAGATAGAAGCCAGGCCTCCCGCGCGCAACCAGCAGCGCTGCCATTTGCGGCTCGTTCATGCGAATACCGACTCGGTAGCAAGTGACGCGCGGTTGCGTCACTTCGAACAAGGCGCTTCCGATCCGGTAACGATCGCCGATACAGACCTCATCATCCGGTAGTCCATCGACCGTGAAGTTTTCCCCAAACTGTCCGTAGGTAAAGTCTTTGCGGCCTAGCTCGCTTTGCCAAAAGTTATAGGCTTCCGATTGATAGACTAAAACCGCCCGCTGCTCGCCGCCGTGTCCCGCCGCGTCTCCTTGCCTATCGCCATCGATGTTGAGCCGGCGTACCTGGCGTGGGCCTTGAACTGATGTTTTCCAGACTGCGGTGTCGACAGTCTTCCCTTGCCATGGAATGCCACGCGGCAAGCCCACATTGACCGACAGTAAGCGAGCCATCACTCCGTCCTTTCCGCCAGCCACTGCCAGCTGCTTCACTCAGCGACCCTCACTGATGGATGCTCAGGGGTTTCAGCGCTGGCCAACGGAAACTAGCATCGCGGAGGCATCGATGCGATCGGCACCAAAGTATCGGAAATACCATCGTTCAATATATTTCGGCCATGGCCGCTGTCAGTACTTGAACAGTTGAACGCTGCCGGTCGGAATTGGTGCGGGTACTTGTCTTGGATCAGTTAGTGCTCAGCACGCCGGGTTTTGGGGCGGGTCGGTTGGTTTACCTCTAAGGAGCATATGACGATGTCACATCATTATTCAGGCCCCAACTTCGGGTTCCCTAGGGCAGACGCGCGCCTGGATCTCACCGATCTTTATGCCTTTCCGAAACCAGGGGACGTGAAGAAGTCGATCCTGATCATGAATGTCCATCCGTCCTCTACGGTGATCGATCCGGAGCTTACCATTAGTGAACCGTTCTCGCCTGACGGCCTTTACGAGATCAAGATTGACACCAATGGCGATGCGGTCGCCGATATCGCGTATCGAGTACGCTTTTCGTCCTTACCAGGAGCGATGCAGATCGCCACGGTACGGCGCGTTGAGGGCGCACTGGCCGCTGAGACAGACGACGGTGGAGAGGTTGTCTTTCTGGGGGCTCCAGTGTCGATAGGTCGGGATGCGCAGGTAGCCGAGGTCGGCGACTATCGCTTTTTCGCGGGGTGGCGCAGCGAAGCATTTTTCTTTGACACCTTGGGTGCCATAGATGATCTGCATTTCACCGGCGCTGATTTCTTCTCGGACAAAAACGTCTGCAGCATCGTGCTGGAAGTGCCCAACTCGACGTTGGGGCCTAAGCCGGTTGGCCTGTGGGCGCGGACGCTGGACAAGCAAGGCAAGGGTTGGGTGCAGGTCGAACGGGGTGCGCGCCCGCAGCAGGCGGTCTTCCTTCCCGGTGAGCAGAAAGAGGCTTATCTCGCCGGCGAACCTGCAGATGACGCTCGGTTTGTCGCAACGTTCGCACACGCGCTTGAGCACACGGGTGGATATCAACCGGATGAGGCCGAGCGTGTGGCAAGGACATTGCTGCCAGATATCATGCCTTATGACCCGAGACGGCCTGCCTCCTTTCCGGAGAATGGAAGGACGCTGACGGACGATGCCGCAGATGCCTTTATGGCCATCCTTACGAACGGCAAGTTGGCCGGAGACGGGGTTGGGGCACATAGCGATCTGCTTGCTGAGTTCCCCTATTTAGGGCCGCCGCATGATGCTCCCGAATGAGGGCAGCCATATCGCGTGACGGCCGATCGCCGCTTTCTGCGAGCAGCCGCATTACCCCAACACTGTTGAACAGAGGAGACTACGATGAGATTGATCGCGACCTGGATAGCTCTAACCTTAACCTTCATCGTGCCGGCTTCGGCGCATCCAAGCATCGGTTCGGCGGTTTCCTTTGCAGCGGGCGTCGCTCACCCGCTAAGTGGCCTCGACCACATTACTGCCATGGTGGCGGTCGGCCTGTGGGCTGCGGTCAAAGGGAGGCGCGCTCTCTGGGTGTGGCCGTTGACTTTCGTGACAGTCATGTTGGTCGGCGGCGTGCTCGGCTTGGCACGGATTGCCTTGCCCTTTGTAGAGCCCGGCATTCTGGCTTCGGTCGTCGTGCTAGGGCTTATGGTGGCATTGGCGGTCGATCCGCCGGTATGGGCCGGGGCCGCGATCATCGGTTTTTTTGCGCTGCTGCATGGATACGCTCACGGAGCCGAGGTGGCCCCTAGCGCGAATGGGCTGGAATACGTCGCGGGGTTTGCACTGGCCACCGCGATGTTGCATGCGGTCGGCATCGGTTTCGGGCTCACTTTGCAACGCGTGACGCCAGGTCCTGTCAATCGTATTGCTGGGGTGATCTGCGTTGCAGTCGGTGCCGGATTGTGTGCCGGAGCCCTTTGAACCTTATTCCCGAGAAGAGTGCTTCTGGCATCCAGTTAGACTGCCCTCAACCGTAACGGGTCGCGATGGTATGTGCGCTTCGTACGCGAGAACCGTCGACCGAGCAAACGGAGGAATGGAATGTCAGGTCCAGAGATAGACGAGAACATATTTGCCGGCCGAGCGGACATTCCACAAGGTCGTCTCGCCCTGCAGATTTCAACCGCCGGCATCGTACATGACCTGGGGAATCTTATTCAGGTCGCCTCATCTGCGTTGAACCATCTGGGGCGAGACCCGAATATAGCAACGGCTCCGGGAGCGGGATTTGTACTTGCTGGCGCCAAAGCCGCTCTGGAACGGGCTGGCTGCCTGGTCAGGCAGACCATCAGAACGGCCGGAGAGAACCGGGGGGAGATAGCGCATGCGAACGTGGGTATTTGTTTGGCGGACATTGAATCCATCGTTCGAAGTGCGTGGGATGAGAACATCCATCTCGAGGTTCGGGTCCCCCCAGACCTACCTTTGGTGCGGTGCGATCGGGCCGGGTTGCAAAATGCAGTTCTCAACCTTCTGTTCAATGCACGCGATGCAATGCCTGGTGGTGGCTTGATCTCGGTGGATGCCTCGGTGTCGGAGAATTCCAACCAGGTGGATGTTTGCGTCGAAGATCACGGAGTTGGAATGACCAGCGAGACCATGGTGCGCGCGTTTGACCTCTTCTTCACGACGAAAGGCGAGGGTTTGGGCGGCGTTGGTTTGCCGATGGTGAAACGTTTTGTCGAGGAATCAGGGGGGACTGTCGACGTTGAGAGCTCGCTTGGGTCAGGCACAACTGTGACATTGCGATTGCCCGCGACCCGCTAGGGTCCGACGACGGCACCACGCATACGATCAGGGGCAATTTCAGTTGGGCGCTCGTTGCAAGGCACGATGATTTCATCGCTGGCGCGTGAGGTGCAATTATGAGAGAGCGGCACAAATCCGACGGCGTGGCCGAACTGAGTGACGCGCGCTCCCATGCAGCGGCGGCATCGGAGCGTCGGGCCGTGGTCTCTGCGCCGGCAGCGCGATCCCCAATAGCACGGTTTCCGGCCTCATTTTTTGCCGTCGGCCTTGGTACGAGTTCCTTTGCCGTCATGTGGCAAGTTGCCCACCAACTCTGGGCAACCCCCAACGGAATTGCTGTAGCGGTCGTCATATTGGCAATGTGCCTATGGGCAGCCCTTTTGACGCTTTACGCCTTGAAGTTATGGTTCGCGCCGGCGGCGGTGCGAGCCGAACTCGCAGATCCCGTTCAGAATTGCTTTCCCGGTCTAGCGGGAATCGGGATGATGCTAACCGCGGTGAGCGTGTTGCAGTTCAGCGCCACACTAGCCACGGTACTCCTTTGCATTGGCGGGGTGGTCGCGGTCGGATTTGGGCTTTGGCATTCGCAATTGATCTGGAAAACGGCAATCGCTCTGTCGGACGCGACGCCGGCCTTGTACTTGCCTGTTGCCGCCGGATCGTTTGTCCTCAGCATTGGATTGTCGACATTCGGGCACACTGAATGGGCGCAATTGGCGCTGGGCGCCGGCCTCTTCTCGTGGCTCACTATCGATTCTGTGTTGTTCTACCGGCTCTATTTTGGCGAACCGCTTAAAAACCAGGTGCGATCGACCCTTGGGGTCCAGCTCGCGCCTCCGGCGGTCTGCTCGCTTGCCTATGTTAACGCGTCGGGCACCTCCGGAGACGTTTTTGTTCACTGTCTCATCGGTTACGCACTTCTGCAGGCAGTTGTGCTGGGCGGCGTGCTTCCAAGGATCGTTCGTCGTTTTTCCGCCGGTCTGTGGAGCGTCAGCTTCGGCGCCACGGCGTTGGCGACAACGATTGAAAAGCTGGCCATCCGAGGCGATACGGGCCTCGCTGGTGTCCTGGCTCTTCCAATCTTTGCGGCCGCAAACCTGCTCATTTTGTGGCTGGCCGTTAGAACAATCATTCTGGCCATGACCGGCTCGTTATTGCCGGCTCCTCTGGACGGGCAAGATACGTAATAACAGCCTGCATGCATGTGACGAACATCGATGCCGTAGAGCCACCTCTTGGATGCATAAAGAGTTCGCTCGACAGGGCCTAAATTTTCTTGACGGTGTCGATAGGGGTCTAAGTCAACCGTCTTCCTGCCGGGTCGAACAAGCAGACGCGATTGGCCTGCAACTCCAGCCAGATCGTTTCGTCAGGTTGCACGTTGATCCGCTCGTGAAACATCGTCACCACGGTCTGTCCCCCGACGATAGCGGTCACCTGCGTTTCGGGGCCGAGCGGTTCGACGACCACGATCCCGGCCGGGATGCCCGAGCCTGTCGGGGCGAGGGAGAAATATTCCGGCCTGATGCCATAAATCGCTTCGATACCGGATGGCCTTGAAACGCTCCCGGGCAGCGGCAGCATGATGCCGTCACTGGTCTTGAAGACAGGCCGGCCGTCGGCGTTGTCGAAGCTGCCTTTCAGCAGGTTCATTGACGGCGAGCCGATGAATTCGGCAACGAACATGCTTTGTGGGTCGTCATAGAGGTCGAGCGGCCGGCCGACCTGCTCGACATGGCCGCCATTCATCACCACAATCCGGTCAGCCATCGTCATGGCCTCGACCTGGTCATGCGTGACATAGATCGTGGTCGTGGCCAGACGACGGTGCAGTCTCTTGATCTCGGCGCGCATGGCGACACGCAGCTTGGCATCCAGATTGGACAAGGGCTCGTCAAACAGGAAGACCTGTGGTTTGCGCACGATCGATCGCCCCATGGCCACGCGCTGGCGTTGGCCGCCCGACAGCTGGCGCGGATAGCGCTCGAGAAGCGGCGTCAGCCCCAGTATCTCAGCGGCCTCCGCGACGCGCTTCTGCTTCTCGGCTTTTGGCGCGCCGGCCAGGGTCATTGAGAACGCCATGTTCTCGGCCACTGTCATGTGCGGATAGAGCGCGTAGTTCTGGAACACCATCGAGATGTCGCGCTGCTTGGGAGCCAGGTCGTTGACGACCCGGCCACCGATGCCGATCGTCCCGCCAGTGATGTCTTCCAGCCCCGCGATCATCCGCAGCAGCGTCGATTTTCCGCAACCGGACGGGCCGACGAGCACCACGAACTCGCCGTCACGAATATCGACGGAGACGCCATGAAGCACCTCGACCGAACCATATGCCTTGCGGGCCTTGTCGATCGTGACGTTGGCCATCAGACCGCTCCGACCCGGATTTCGTTGGACGACAGGGCGCCTTCATGCACCAGCAGGCCGACGCCGCCGTCGTGGAAGGCCTCGGGGCTGCTGTCTTGCGCGAAAAGCGAAATGCCGTCGGCCTCGAAGGTGATCCGGTCGCCCTTGGCCGCCACTTTCATCGATATCGATTTCTCGAATTCGGTGTTGAAGGCGGTCTCGGCGAGCACCTCGGTGTTCTCGTCGCGGACGCGAACGATCTGCATCTTGCCGTCGCGGGTGACGCGCGCGCCATAATAGCGGCGCAGGCCCTGCGCTCGGATGGCGAGACCGCCATAATTGCCGAGATGCATCATCACATCGCCGGACGCCTGGTAATCGGTCCATTGGCGCGTGCCATGGATGATGATGCCTTCGCCGCTGTTCTGCGAGATCCGGAATGCCGCCGGATAGCGCTTGGAGAAGAAATCCGCGCCGTTGACCCAGGACAGTCGCCAGAAATCGCCATCGCCAGCCGGGCGCTTCAGCGTCAGCTCAGGCGTTCCATCCCACCTGACATAGTCGACAAGCAAACGGCCATCGGCGCGCTTGCCGGTGCTGGAAATCGCCAGGCCAAGCTCGGCGATCGGCTGGCCGCCGGCATCCGGCAAAGTCCATTCCAGGACGGTCTCCTTGCCCGGCTCGGTGATCACCGGAGAGCTGTCGATATCGAGCAATTCGTCACGCTCGTCGTAAATGCGTGCCCGCAATCTTAAATCAACGGCACCGCGATTCTTTTGATCGGCGACGACGCGAGCGCGCACGACCTGACCGGGATAGACAAGGGGCGTCGCCATCAGGTCGTAGGTACGCATGCTAAGCATTTCGCGCGGCGAGAAAGTTGGACTGGTCACAACCGCGACCTGCTTGGGCCCCAACGCCTCATAGTCGATTGCCAGAGCGCGGCTGCTCTCGAACTCGGCATTGCCGATGCGCACCGCGCGGCTGACATCAAGGCCGGCCTGCGGCCTGAAACCTTGCTGGCTGCCCGGCAACGAGAAATGGAACTGCGCGCCATTCTTGGGAGCATCGAGCTTTTGCCTGCCGGCCAATTGCAGGCCGAGATTGGTGAGGAAATAGGCCTGGCGAACGGCGTCGTTGATCGAGTTGCCGCCATCGGCGGACGAAATCAGCATGCGATCGGCGATCGGTCCGCGCCAGTCCGGGCCTTCCTCCAGCCCTTCGAGGCCGTTCATAATGCCGAGCAGGCAGCCGACATTGCCGGCGTTGCAATCCGTATCCCAGCCCGACGTGTTGACGATCATCTGCGCCTTCTGGAAATCCTGCGGCGCGTAGAGCACGGCCATGATCATTAGCGCATGGTTCGGCACGACGTGGCAGTTGCCGGGATATTTGTCATAGCCGTAGTGCTGCTCGATCTTCTGACGGGTGTCGCGCCAATCCGGATGCGCCTTGTGCCAGTCCCTTATATCCGCGATCAGCCTGGCGATCAGGCAGTCCTGGGGTATCTGGCTCAGGCCGGTATCGATCAGATGGTCGATGTCCGAGGAGCCGAACGCCTCGGCCTCCATCGCAGCCCACAGCATTGCGGCGTAAACGGATTCGCCATCATGGCTGACTTTGCCGGCCTGTTCGGCAAGCCTTGCGGCAAGTTCCGGCTGGCGCGGCGCGACCATCGCCCAGCCGTCGATGAAAATCTGCGCGCCGATCTGTTCGGCGATCGCCTGACCGTTGCTTTCGATCGAGCCGGAATGCGGGGCGGGCACGCCCTTCCTGAGGTTCAGCCAGGCGGTATGTTCGGTGGAATTGCCGTTGCCGCCCCACCACAGGATCGCGCGTTCCTCGACGATGTAGTTGAGCCAGGCCTTGCCGATTTCTTCGGCTGAGAGGTTTGCCTTGATGCCATAGTCTTCCAGCGCGCGAATGAATGTGAAGGTGCCGGCGACATCGTCGTCGGTGACTACGAGCGGCTGGTTCAGGCGCTCATGCACGTAGTATTCAATCGGGCCTAGCTCAGCCATGATCTTCTGGTGCGTCCAGCCCTCGAAAGGGCGGCCGAGATAGACCCCCACCAGCTTGCCGAGGACGCCGGCATAGACGCGTTCGAGATAGTTGTTGGGAAACTGCATCGGTCACTCCACATTCAAAAAGGTATCAGCCCTTCACCGAGCCGCCGGCCATGCCCTCGATGAAACGCTTCTGCATGAAGACGAACAGCAGGACGACGGGTACGACGATGATGAGGGCAGCGGCCATGATCTCGCCCCAGTCGGAACTGTACTGGCCGGAGAGCAGATAGAAGGCGATCACGGCGGTGACGTTTTCCTGCTTCTGCAGGAAGGTCGTCGCTATCAGGAACTCGTTCCACGAATTGAGGCCGATGATGAGCGCCACCGTGAGGATGCCAGGCGAAACGATCGGCAGCATCACCCGCCAGAAGACCTGCCAGGAGGTGGCGCCATCGACGATCGCGGCCTCCTCCAGTTCCTTCGGAACGGCGATGAAGTAGGTCCTGAGCAGCATCACCGCGAAGGGGCTGTAGAGTGCCGTGTAGATCAGCGCGACGCCGAAAATATTGTTGATCAGCCCAAGCTTGGCGAAGCCGAAATAGAGCGGGAAGATGTAGAGCTGAATCGGCGCCGTCGTCGTCGCGAGCAGGTAGAAGGTGACGATCTTCCACGCCTCGATCTTCCTGCGAGCCAACACATAGGCGGTCAGCGACGAGGTCGAGCAGACCAGCACGATCGTCGTGCCGCTGACGACAAGGGAGTTCACGAAGGTCTTCGAAAACTTCGCATGGTTCCAGGCATTGCCGAAATTCTGCCAACGGATCGGGTCCGGCAGGCCGAGCGGGTTCTGAACGATCTGAGCAGCCGGCTTCAGGGAATTGAGCACCAGAAGCGCGATCGGAAACAGAGCGATGAAGGCGAACAGGGCGAGAAACGCATAGGAAACCGTGAGCGTCAGGCGGCTTTCGACAAGTCTCACTGCTCTCCCTCCCGCGTCTGGATGCGGACATAGAAGAACGTGCCCACCAGCCCGAACAGGCTGATGACCAGCGCCGCCGCGGCGGCCTGCCCGACATTCAGGTCGTAAAAGGCCTTGCGGTAGGCGAGGGTTGACAGCAGCTCGCTCGAAAATGCCGGGCCGCCCTGGGTCATGATGTAGACGAAGTCGAAGGCGAGGAATGACCAGATCACTGTCATGATCATCATGAGCGTTATCGTCGGCCGGATGCCGGGCAGCAGCACGTAACGCATCATCTGGAAATAGGTGGCGCCCTCGAGCCGTGCGGCCTCAATCTGCTCCTGCGGCACCTGGCGGAGCGCGGCGAAGAAGATGACACAAAGAAAGCCCCACCAGTGCCACAGATCGACCGTCGCGACGCCGAACAGCGCCAGCGGCGGTTGTGTCAGCGGATTGGGGACTGGCATGCCGTATCTCTTGAGGACGCCGAAGACCCCGGTGACGGGGCTGTAGATCATGCCTTGCCAGACGCGCGCGGTAATGGCGGTGGCAATGACCACGGGGAGGAAATAGACGATCTGGAAGAAGTTGCTGCCGCGGCGCACGATCAGCAGCATCGACGCGGCGGCAAGGCCCATGATGATCGGCACGGTCAGGAAGACGAACGTCCAGACGAAGTTGTTGCCGAGGGATGACCAGAAGACGCGATCCGCGGCCAACGCCCGGAAATTGTCGAGGCCTGCAAAAGTCGGCGCCGAGATGCCATCCCAATTGCAGAAGGCGAGAACGACTGTCAAAAGTGCCGGAACCAGCACGATGACGACGTTGATGATCATCGTCGGGACAATGTAGAGCCGATGCATGGAATTCCTCCAGGTGAGGGCGACGCATACCGTGCCGCCCTCAGCGGTGTGTCAGGCGCGGGCCGGAATTGCAGGCACCTTGCCCGCGTCCTTTTCCTGCTTGAAGGTATCGTCGAGTTTCTTGAGAAAGTCGGCGGAGCTGGTTTTCTTGAGCCAAACCTCTTCCATGCCGCTGACCAGATAGGTGTCGGTCGCCGGTGGCAGGAAAGTCCACGTCGTATAGCCATACTTGCCCGCGCCGACGGCGGCGGACAGCTCCTTCATGGCTTCCGTATAGAGCGGCAGCACCTTGTCCGACAGCTGCACCTTGGAGAGATCCGCCAGCGGCAGGTTCCATTCGCCTTGCCAGGCCGAGTTCATCTTGGTGTAGAAGTCGTCCTGGAACATGTAGTCGAGCACAGCGGCCGCACCATCGGGATTTTCCGACTTGGCATTGACCGAAAGCGTCGAGCCGATGCCGAGCGGAAAGATCGGATCGCCGGACGCGCTGGGAAAGCCGACGAAACCCGGCTCGGCATTGTTGTCAGGGAAATACGGTTTGACGTTGGTGAAGCTCCAGGTGCCCGTGGGCGCCATGCCCGCTTGACCGGTGGCAATCTGAGCGAAGGCCTGCTCGGAGGTCAGCGAGAAGTAGTTGTCGCCATAATAGCCCTTGTCCCACCACTCGGCCAGCTTGTCGATTGCCGCGACGAAGGCCGGATCGGTCCATTGGATCGCTCCGGTCAATGCTTTGTGGACGGTCTCCGGACCAGCGATCGAATTCATGGCAATCGAGACATGCCACTCGTTTGCCGGACGCCAATCGGCATTGCCGGCGCCGAACGGTACAAGGCCCTTGCCCTTCATTTCATCGGCGAGTGCTTCAAGTTCAGCAATCGTCGTAGGTGCTTTCCAGTTGTTCTTGGCGAACAGCGTCTTGTTGTAGAAAAGCCCCAGCGTCTCATAGGTCTTGGCAAGCGCGTAGAGCTTGCCCTGGTAGCGGCCGAGATCGAGGAACAGAGGCAGCAGCCGTTCGTTCCAACCGTATTTCTTGGCATAATCGTCGAGTGACAGGAGTTGTCCGGCCTGCGCCATGGCGGCGACATAACTCGGGCCTGCGGTGAAGACGACGTCGGGTCCGGTGCCCGAGAGCATGGCGACACGAAGTTGCTTATCGAGGTCCGAGCCGCGGAAGTCGATGCTCAGGAGCTCTTCCGGATGGGCCGCGTTGAACGGGTCCACAAGCAGAGTCTCGAGATTGTCCTGGTTTTCCGGCGATGCCGATTCATACCAGAAGGCCACGGGCTTCTGGTCGGCCGAATAGGCGAGGCGCGGCAGGAGCGGCAGGCTTGCCAGACCAAGTCCGGCTTTCAGAATTGTACGGCGTTGCATGGTTTCTTCCTCCCAGTTTTGTAAGACGGCCAGCATCTAGATGGCTCGTGTCGAGCCTCGTTGGATAAGTTCAAAGGGCATTTCCAGCGCGGTTCCCGCACCGGTCTTGGTGCCGCGAAGCCGCTCCATCAGTGTCTGTGCCGCGCGCGCGCCCATTTGCCATTGAAACTGTGCGACGGTGGTCAGCGGCGGCGTGACCAGCTTCGCTGCGGGAATGTCATCGAAGCCGACGACAGCGATCTCTTTGGGTATCTCGATGGCGTGCTCGCGCAGCGCCTGCATGACACCGACGGCCATCAGGTCATTCGCCGCGAATATCGCTGTCGGCTGAAACGTGCTTGCGAGTATCGCTTCGGCGGCGCGCGTGCCGCCGATCTCCGAGAATTCCTCGTCGATGATAACATGTTCCGGATATCCTGCCCTGGCGAGGGCCGAGCGATAGCCATCAATGCGAGTGGCCTGGGGGCCACCGCGGCCGGCTACCATGGCAATGCGCTTGTGGCCCTGGCCGATCAGGTGGTCCGTGACCGCAAGCGCCGCGGCAAAGCTGTCGACATAGATGTCGTCGACGACGATTTCGCCGCCGCGCTTCTTGGAAGACTCGATCCGCACCACCGGCACCCCTGCTTCGACCAGGGGGCTGAAATCGCTGGCACGCAAGGTGAAGAAGACGCCGATCACGCCATCGACGCGACCCTGACGGGCCCAATCGAGGAAGTGCCGCTCGCGTTCCGGCGTGCCATCGGTGTTGACCGCGATGACGTCGTAACTCAGGCCATCGGTCACCGATTGGATGCCGCGGATCAGCGATGGATAGAAAGGATTGGTGATGTCGGGCACGATGCAGGCAATGGTCATCGAACGGCTGGTCTTCAACGCCTGCGCAAAGCGGTTGGGAACGTAGCCAAGATCCTTGGCGGCCTTGGCGATGCGGGCCCACGTCTCTGCCGGGATCGAAGGAGCGCTACCGCCACCCAGCACCATTGAAACGGTGGCCTGCGAGACCCCCGCCGCCCTTGCCACATCCTTCTGGGTCGCTCTGCCGTTTGCCAACATTGCCATCGATTGCTTAGTGATACGTATTACTGATACGTATCGCTAAACGGCAACCTATTATGTGTCAAGGCTCGGTCCCTCACATAGTTGCTATTGCGCCAGGGGCGTCGCTTTACGTCTACCTCGATCTCGGCAGTGCCGAAGGCCTCCCGCGAAATTTGCCCGCGTCGTGGTTAGCGGACAGCAGCTTCGGCGATGGCGACATCCTCATCGGCAGTGCCGCCGCTGACGCCGACACCCGCATAGACCTTGCCTTCTTCGTCGACCAGAGGAATGCCTCCACCCATGGGGCAAAAACGCCCGCC
>Ga0136846_1215247_pt1 | contig 39727 bp, 43 predicted proteins | sample HopSoiMetagenom2_FD_96841 | JGI IMG/M metagenome (GOLD analysis project Ga0136846, IMG submission 96841) | Grasslands soil microbial communities from Hopland, California, USA - 2 Assembly 2016 (version 4) | ecosystem: Environmental > Terrestrial > Soil > Grasslands | place: USA: Hopland...
CGGCGGCAGCCCGCCCGAGCGGTTCGCGGCACGCACGATGCTCCGCGAGGCTGAGCTCCTGTGGGAGCACAGCGTGCTGGAGTACCTGTTCCTCGTCGCGCGGAAGCCGTAGAGCGCTACGTCGTCGAGAAGACGCGCCGGAACGACGGCAGCGGGATCTCGCCGAGCTCGAGCACGCGATCGTGGAAGTCGCGGAGCGAGAAGTCGGCGCCGAGCCGCGCCGACTCCGACGCGCGCGCCCGCTGGATCTCCATCATCCCGGTCATGTAGCACAACGCTTGACCCGGCATGCCGATGTAGCGGTCGACCTCGATCCCGGCGTCGGTGCGGGTCTGCCCGCTCTCGATCAACGTGTTGACCGCTTGCTCGCGGCTCCACCCGAGCGCGTGGATGCCCGAGTCGGTCACCAGCCGCGCTGCGCGGAGACCCTGGTTCTCGAGCATCCCCATCCGCTCCCAGCCGTCGAGGTAGAGCCCCATCTCGTCGGCGAGGCGCTCGGCGTACAGGCCCCATCCCTCGGCGAAGGCCGCCGCGGCGAGCGTCGCGCCGAAGCGACGCAGTGGCGGACGCTCCGGCATCTCCTGCTGCAGCGCCAGCTGGAAGTGATGGCCCGGGTTGGCCTCGTGGTACGTGACGCTCGCGACGTGGTGCAGCGCCCGGTCGGCCAGGTCGTAACAGTTGATGTAGTAGATCCCGGCCCGGCTGCCGTCGTCGGTCGGCGGGTAGTAGAACGCCATGGGCTCGTCGGCCTCGCGGAACTCCTCGACGCGGCGGACCTCGCAGTTCGCCGACGGCAGCCGCCCGAAGAACTTCGGGGCGAGGTCCCAGCTCCGTTGCACCTGGTCCTCGGCGAGCGCCACGAGTTGCTCGGGCGTGGCGGCCGTGTTCGCGCCCGACGCGGTGTGCGCGGCGATCGCGGCGACCGGGTCGTCGTGGCCGAGCTCGGCGGCGAGCGCGCGGCGCTCCTCGTTGATCGACGTCAGCATGTCGACGCCGAGCTGATGCACGTCGCGCGGATCGAGGGGGAGTGAGGTCCATCCGAGAACCTCGGCGGCGTACATGCCGTCGCCGCCGGGCAGCGACGAGATCCCGATCGTGTCGGTGGAGGCCGGAAGATAGTCGTCGACGAGCACCTGACGGAACGCGGCGAGCGACGGTTGGACGGCGTCGGCGACGGCGGTGGCGATCGTCTCGCGTGCGTCGCCCTCGGCGCCGACCGCGACCGGCGACTCCTCCGGCGCGAGCTCGAGCAGCCGGTCCAGCTGTCCGAGCGTGCGCTCCGCCACGACCCGAGGGGCCGTCACCTGCTTCGCGACACCCTCGCGCATCAGTTCCATCGATGCGTCGAGGTATGCCGGGAACGCGCGCAGGCGCGCGTCGAGCCTGGCCACGCGCTCAGGGGTGTCGGCGCGCTGCAGCGTGGCGATCTGCCCGAGCGTCGACACCGCACCGTTCATGTGGTTCGCGACGTCGAGCAGGTCGAGCCGGTGCTCGAGCCGGGCGAGCACGCGACTGCAGATCGCCTCGTAGATGTCCGCGGTGAGCTGACGCGCCTCGTCCAGGTCGGCGCGGTCGAGGTCGGCGAGCTCCTGCAAGCCCGCTCGGGCGGCGGCCTCCTCGGCGGACCGGCCCGTCTCGGACGGGTCGCTCAGCCGGTCGTCGTACCGCTCGTCGCCCACGAAGGTTCCGATCAGAGGCTCGCGCTGCAGCAAGCCCTCCCACGCGTCGCTGGTGAGCTGATCGAACCGCTCTTCGGTCTGCACGTTCGGCGTCCTTTCGTCCGTGGTCAGCGGGGCTCGGAGGTTCACAGGAGCCCAAGCGTACCGGCGCCGTCGACCTGAAGCGCGACGCCGGACAGGAACCCGGTGTGAACCGAGCACAGGAACGCGGCGATGCGTCCGAAGTCTGCGGCGTTGCCCGTCGGCCCGGTGTGACCCAGCGCACGAACGCGGTCGGTGTCGTGGAGCCCGGGCGCGAGCACGTTCAGCGTGATGCCGTCGCCGATCAGATCGGCCGCGGCGCTCTTGGCCCACGCCCACAGACCGGTCCGCGCGGCGCTCGACGCCGCGAGGTCCGGGATCGGCTGCTTGATCGCGACCGACGTCAGGAGCACGATGCGCCCCCAGCCAGTGCGACGCATGTGCGGCACCGCCGAGCGGACCAGCCGCACCGACGTGAGGAAGTTCGCCTCGACGGCCTCGCGGAGCGCGTCGTCGGTGGCCTCCATCGCGCGTGCTTTCGGCGGCCCGGGAGCGTTGGCGACGAGGACGTCGAGGCCGCCGAACCGATCGACGGCGGAAGCGACGAGCGCGGCCGGCGTATCCGGATCGGTGACATCGGCCGGGAGTGTCAGCGTCTCGTTGCCGATCGCGGCGCCGGCCGCGTCGAGCCGTGCGGCGTCGTGTCCGTTGATCGCGACGCGGCACCCCTCGGATGCGAGGGCCTGCGCGCACCCGAACCCGAGCCCGGCGGACGCTGCGGTGACGAGCGCGACCTTGCCCTCGATCCCGAGATCCATCGTCCGCATGCTAGCCCGGCGGTCGTTGCGGCCCCTCCGGGCCGCGGCTACGCTGCCCGACCATGTTGCTGGACGGCAAGAAGTTGCTGATCACCGGCGTTCTGACGCCGCAGTCGATCGCGTTCGCGGCCGCGACGTCCGCACAGGAGCAGGGCGCGGAGATCGTCCTCACGAACTTCGGCCGCGCGGTCAGCCTCACCCAGAAGGTTGCCAAGCGACTCCCCGAGCCTTGCGACGTCCTGGAGATGGATGTGAACGACGAGGCACAGATCGACGGTGTGCAGCAGGAGCTCGCATCGCGGTGGGGCCGCGTGGACGGCATCTTGCACGCGATCGCGTTCGCGCCGCAGGACGCGCTCGGCGGCAACTTCCTGCACACGCCGTGGGAGTCCGTCGCCACCGCCGTGCAGACGAGCACCTATTCGTTGAAGGCCGTGTCGGCCGGCTTGTTGCCGTTGATGCGCGATCACGGCGGCTCGGTCGTCTCGCTCGACTTCGACGGGCAGGTCGCCTGGCCGATCTACGACTGGATGGGCGTTGCGAAGGCGGGCCTCGAGGCGGTGACGCGCTATCTCGCGCGCGACCTCGGTCCGATGGGCATCCGCGTGAACACGGTGAGCGCCGGGCCGATCAAGACGATGGCCGGCAAGGGGATCCCCGGGTTCGACCAGATCACCGGCTCCTGGGGCGACCGCGCGCCGCTCGGTTGGGACGCCGAGGACCCGGCGCCCGTCGGTGACACCGTCACCTTCCTGTTCTCGGACCTGGCGCGAGGCATCACCGGCGAACTGATCCACGTCGACGGCGGGTTCCACGCGATCGGCACGACGCCGGTCCGGGCCACGTAACGGAACCGGCGCTCGCGCGGCCCGGGGCTACACTCGCGCACGTCCCCATGGTCCGACCGCGTTCCTTCTTGCCGCTGGTGCTCGTCGCGACGATCGCGTGCACGGGGTCCACGACGAGCACGGGCGGGCCGTCGACCTCGACGGCGAGCGGCGTTGATCCCCTCGTTCCGTATTCCCCGGCACCGACGCCCGCAGGAGTGTCGACGACGGGCTTCGTTCCCGACCCGTTGACCGCCGCGACGGACGACGGCGGCTCCATCGAGCTCACGCCGGTGACCACCACGATGACGACCGCCTTCGTGCACGGGGCGCGCGCGTTGACCGTCTATCTCACGGCGGCCAACCCGGGCTCGGATCGGTGGAGCGGGACGATCGGCACCGACGCAGAGGTGACGGATCTGGATGGAGGCGTCTTTCCCGCGACACGACCGGACCCGGGCGATCTGCATCCGGCGCCGGCCCGCTATGGCGGGTCCAACCGGTCGTTCCAGCGGCCGGTTGCGATCCCGCCCGCGGGAACGGTGAAGGGCGCGCTCGTGTTCCATGTGACCGGCGGCAATCGCCCCATCACGCTGCGGATCAGCCTCGACGGCGGCACGTCGTGGGTCGAGTGGGCCACCAACCTGGGGGTGTTCTGAGATGGCGGTCGCCGAGCCGATCCGACTGACCAGCCTGAGTCACGGCGCCGGGTGTGCGTGCAAGCTGGGTCCGAGCCAGCTACAGGACGTGCTCGAGCTGCTCGGCCCATCCGTGCCGACCGAGGACGTGATCGTGTCGGAAGCGAGCGGTGACGACGCTGCGGTCTACCGGCTCGCCGACGGCCGAGGCGCGATCGTCACGCTCGACTTCTTCACACCGCTCGTCGACGACCCGTTCGATTGGGGCAGGATCGCCGCGGCGAACGCGCTGAGCGACGTCTACGCGATGGGCGGCACGCCGGCGCTCGCCCTCAACGTCGCGGGATGGCCCGTCGACGTGCTGCCCCTCGAAACGCTCGCAGACGTACTCCGCGGTGGTCGTGCCGTCGCGGACGAGGCCGGCATCGCGGTGGTCGGCGGCCACACGATCACGACCGAGAAGGAGCCGCTCTACGGCATGGTCGCGGTGGGGTTCGCGTCGCTCGACGCCCTGATCCGCAACACCGAGGCGCGCCCGGCGATGTCGCTCGTCCTGACCAAGCCCATCGGCGTCGGCATGATCTCGACGGCGGCCAAGCGGGGCGTGGCAACCGACGATCAGCTCGCCGAAGCGGTCGCGACGATGACGAGGCTGAACGATCGCGCCTCGCGCGCCGCCGTCGCGTCCGGCGTGCGAGCCGGCACCGACGTGACGGGGTTCGGCCTCCTCGGCCACCTCCGGAAGCTGCTCGAGGCGAGCGGCTGCGCCGCGACGATCGACGCGAGCGCGGTCCCGGTGCTCGACGGCTCGTTGGACCTCGCGCGCCGCGATGTGGTGGCCGGCGGTACCAAACGCAACCACGCCTGGCTCCAGCCGACGACGGATTGGGGCGCCTGCACGATGCCTGAGCAGCTGCTCCTTGCGGACGCCCAGACGAGCGGCGGGCTGCTGCTCGCGACCGAGGATCCCGACCCGCTCATCGCGGCATGCGCGGGTGCGCGGGTGATCGGGTCGACCGCCGAGGGATCGCCGGGCGCGATCCGGATCACCGGCCGGCTCGACGGGTGATCCCAGGTTCCTGACCGTCTGCCACCTCGCGATTCGCGCCGCACCACCGCCTCGCATACCGTCCGGCCGTCGAGCGGAACCGACCGGAGAGGGAGGCGCACCATGCGCAGGTTCGTCGTGCCGCTGATCGTCCTGGTCCTCGTTGTCGCAGTGGTCGGGGGGTTCGCGCTCGCCCGATCACGGTCCGCGGCGCCCAAGGCCGCGTCCACCGAAGCGGTGGCTGATCCCGACGCTGCCGCGACGGAGGGTGGCGAGTCCGAGGGCGAGGGCTTCACCGAAGGTGGCGACCCCGACGCCTCGGCCGAGAACCACGCCGGCACGGTGCGCGTCCGCAACCGTCCCCTCGACCCGAGCGCGCTCGCGGCAACCGGGTGGGCCGGGGAGATCCAGGTCGCGAACGAGGACACGTGGGAGCCCGATGTCGCGGCCGACCCGTCGTCCCCGTACGTCTACGCGATGTACAACCGGTTCGGGATCACGTGCAAGCGGTGCCCGGATCCCCAGATGGAGGTGCGCATCTCCTCGAACGGCGGGCAAACCTGGGCGCCGGAGAAGCCGATCTGCAGCTGTACCGGCGTCGCCTGGCAGTACGACCCGGTGATCGAGACGACGTCGTCGGGCGCGGTGTACGCGGCGTGGATGAATGCGAACACGATCGTGTTCTCGAAGTCGACCGATCACGGCGCCACGTGGTCGACACCGCTCGCGGCCTCGGGCAAGAGCTGGGCGGACAAGCCGTGGATGGCTGTGAGCCCCAACGGCACCGACGTGTACATCGCCTACGAGAGCCGCAGCCAGCTCTTCATCACGTCCTCACACAACGGCGGGAGCTCGTTCTCGACGCCGGTGAACGTGAACTCGGACACGAGTGTCTATCGCTACCCCAACGGGTTCGTCGTGCTGCCGAACGGTACGGCGGTCCTGTCGGACTCGAAGTATTCGGGCGGGAGCGTCAAGACGGCCGGACCGGTCGAGATCGAGGTGTGGCGCTCGACGAACGGCGGGACGTCATGGACCAAGGTGAGCGTCGACGATACGGTGTTCACCGGCGTCACCTTCGAGACGTCGTCGACCACCACGATCGCGGCCGACGCCACCGGCACGCTCGTCGTCGAATACTCGGGTGCGCCGACGCTCGGCGGGAACAACCAGGTCTACACCAGGCGCTCGACCGACGGCGGGCTGACCTGGAGTGCGCGGACCGTGGTCGGGAGCGTGAGCGCGAACGGGAGCTTCCCCGCCATCGCGGCCAAGGCGGCCGGAGACTTCCGGCTCACGTACATGGACAACAGCACCGGAGCGTGGAACGTTTGGTACCGCGCATCGACCGACGGCGGAGTGACATGGTCGGCGCCGCTCCGCGTCTCGGACGCGACGTCGGGCACGTCGTACAAGAACGCGAGCGGGTTCACGAGCTACTACGGCGACTACGACTCAATCGCGATCACCAACGGCGGGAAGAGCGTCACACTCTCGGGTCAGGGAGCGAGCTTCTCCAACGGACCCGGCAGCATCTGGTTCAACCGACAGACATGATCTCGGTGCCGGGCGCGGGGCCCGGTGCTCACCCCGAGGCCATCTGCGTTCGGGAATAGACGACCCCACTGGTAGGATTTGCACCTGCAACAGGCGCACGCGCGCCTGGACCGCGACCCCTTCGGAGCGCAGGTGTGACCGAGCTGGACGGCGTCTATCTCAAGGAGATCGTGGAGCACGGGCTCCGCGAGTTCCCGAACGAGTGCTGCGGCCTGATCGCCGCGCAGGACGGCGTGCCCGGCAAGGTCTTCACGATGAAGAACGCCGACGCCAGCCCGGTCACGTACCGGCTCGACGGCGTCGAGCAGCTCCGGGTGTTCGATCAGATGGACGACGACGGCCTCGAGCTGTGGGCGATCTACCACTCCCACACCCACTCCGAGGCCTATCCGAGCGAGACGGACGTGAAGCTCGCGTTCTACCCGGACGCCCGATACATCCTCGTGTCGCTCGCCGACCGTGCCGAGCCGGTGATCCGCTCGTTCTTCATCGTCGACGGACAGGTCACCGAAGAGGAGCTGACGATCACATGACCCAGCCGTTCACCGAGGAGCAGGTCCAGCGCTACTCGCGGCACATCATCCTGCCGAACATCGGCGGGGCCGGGCAGCGTAAGTTGCTCGACGCGAGCGTGCTCGTGATCGGCGCCGGCGGCCTCGGCTCGCCCATCGCCATGTACCTTGCCGCGGCCGGCATCGGCAAGCTCGGCGTGATCGACTTCGATCGCGTCGACGTGTCGAACCTGCAGCGCCAGATCCTGCACACCGACGGCGACGTCGGCCGGCCGAAGGTCGAGTCGGCCGTGGAGCATCTGCGCGCGATCAATCCGACGATCGAGGTTGTCGGACACGACACGCTGTTGTTCTCGACCAACGTCTTCGACGTCTTCGATGGGTACGACGTCATCGTCGACGGCACCGACAACTTCCCGGTTCGCTACCTCGTGAACGACGCCTGCCAGTTCATGGGCAAGCCGCTCGTCTACGGCTCGATCTACCAGTTCGAGGGGCAGGCCACGATCTTCATGCCGGGGCAGGAGACGCCGTGCTACCGGTGCCTGTTCCCGTCGCCGCCGCCGCCCGGGACCGTGCCGAGCTGCGCGGAGGGTGGCGTGTTCGGCGTGTTGCCCGGTGTGATCGGTTCGATCCAGGCGACCGAGGCGATCAAGCTGATCACGGGCGAAGGAGAGACCCTCGAGGGCCGGCTCCTGCTCTACGACGCGCTGCACATGGACTTCCAGGAAGTGAAGATCCGCTGGGACGCCGACTGCCCGGTCTGCGGCAAGGAGCCGACGATCACCGAGCTGATCGACTACGAGCAGTTCTGCGGCGTGCCCGCCCGACCCGAGTGAGGAGTTGCTGATCCGATGGCCGTGACCGTGAAGCTCCCGACGATCCTGCGTAAGCACGCGGGCAACGAGGCGAAGGTGAGCGCCGAGGGCGCCACGCTCGCGGAGGTGCTGAAAGACCTCGAGTCTCGGTACCCCGGCATCACCAAGAACGTGATCGCCGAGGGCGGCGGGCTGCACCGGTTCATCAACGTCTATCTGAACGACGAGGACGTGCGCTACCTCGGGTCGCTCGAAACGCCGGTCGCCGACGGCGACACCGTGTCGATCCTTCCCGCCGTTGCCGGCGGCTGAGCGAAGCCACCCGCCGGCACCACCTCCGCCATTCGGTCTGACTTCGGGCCGTTCGGCGCATGCGTCTCGTCTCGCTCGCACACCCTTAGCCGACCGACGGGAGGAGCGGTAGGGAATGTTCCAACGATGGAGGCGTCGCGGTCGTCTGCTCGCTCTCGTTGGGGTCCTCGCCATCGCGCTTGTCGTGCCCCCGCCGGCGCAGGCGACGCCTCCGGCCAAGCCGACGCTCAAGACATGGGGTGCCTCGAGCGCCGTCAAGTCGCAGGTGATCGTCGGCACGACGTTGTACTTCGGGGGCGATTTCACCAGCGTGACGTCGTCGGACGGCACCACGTCGGTGGCGCGACGCCACCTCGCGGCGATTGACTGACCACCGAAGATCTCTTGCCCTGGAGTCCTATGGCGAACGGTGGCGTCGACAGCATGGTGACGGACGGCACGGCGATGTACATCGGTGGCGCGTTCACGACGGTGAACAACGTGTCGCGATCACATCTCGCGGCGGTCGATCTGACCGGCACGGTGCTGCCGTTCAAGCCGCCACCAACGGCAAGGTCGTGGCGCTGCAGCTGGTCGGCTCGACGCTGTACGTCGCGGGCGACTTCACCGCGCTGCGCGGCGTGCCACGCTCCTATCTGGGCGCCCTGACCACGTCGGGGACGTTGCTCGCGTGGGACCCGTCCGCGAACGACCGGGTTCGGTCGATCACCTCGGTGTCGACCGGCGACATCATCGTCGGCGGCTTCTTCACAGAGGTCCGCGGCCAGACGATCGACCACATCGACGCGCTCGACCCGATCATCGGCGCATCGCACCCATGGTCCAATCCGTCGAGCGCTGAGGTCGTCGCGCTCGTCACCGGCCCCGACGACAACGTCTACGGCGCGATCGCCGGATCCGGTGGCAAGGTCCGCTCGTGAACCAACGACGGACACCTGCGCTGGACGGTCTACACGGACGGCGACGTCAACGCCGTCGCCTACTACGGCGGTCAGGTCATCGCCGGTGGCCACTGGATCTACATGGACAGCGGGCTCACGAACCGCCCCAAGCTCGCCGCGTTCGATCCGGCGACGGGCGTGCCCGACATGACGTGGCAGCCGAAGCCGAACAAGCAGATCTGGTCGTTCGCGACGGACGTGACCGGGACGACGCTCGCGATGGGCGGCGTCTTCACGTCGGTGGGCAAGACGGCCGCGAAGCGCCTCGCCGTCTTCCAGAGCAGCTAATCCACGGCGAGTCCGTCGATCAACAAGCTCGCTGCCGTCCGGAACCGCCGGACGTCTCCGTACGGCCTCGCCACGAGCATCGCGCCCTCGAGGCCCCCAACGAGCGTGCGGGCGACGCTTCGCGCCGATCCGTGGAACTTCAGCGTCCCTTTCGACCGGCCGGCATCGAGCACGCGCGCGAGCCATCGCTCGTTGTCGTCGAAGAAGCGCACGACGCGATCGCGCATCGGATCGGGCAACGTCGCGTAGTCGGCCGCGAGCATTCCGCACAGGCACATCCGGTCGTCTTTGAACACGTCTGCGTAGAGCCGCGCGTACGCATGGAGCTTCGCAGGGGCGTCGTGTTCGTCGCGATCCACGACCGTGAGCGCCGCGGAGAACCGAGCCGCGTATCGGTCGACCAACGCCTCGCCGAGTTCTGCCTTGCCGGCGAAGTGGTAATGCAGGGCGGCCTTCGAGATCGAAAGCTCCTGGGCGACGTCGGCGTAACTGAATCCGTTGAAGCCTCGCGACTGCACGAGCGCCTCCGCCACATCGAGGATCCGCTCTGCCGTGCCGTTCTCGGCGGTCCGTGCCATCTGTGAAGCCTCCACGTCGATCATGGTCCTTGACTACTGACCTACTAGTAAGTCAGGATACGGGATGTGGGAACCAGCGGGAAGACCGGCTGGAAGACCGGAGGGAAAGGGGCCACGATGCAGCGCACGGAGCATCGAGCGTTCGGATCGCCCGACGAGGTGCGGGAGTTCCCGAAGGGACACGCAGAGATCTTGCAGGTGGGCGACGCCGAGATCGGCCGCCTCGTGTTCGAGCCGGGGTGGCGGTGGTCCGAGAGCGTCAAGCCGATCGCCGAGACGGCGAGCTGCGAGGCGCCGCACTTCCAGTACCACGTCGCCGGCGAGCTCGCGATCGCGATGGATGACGGGACCGAGTTCGTGGCCCGCCCGGGCGATGTGACGTCGCTCCCGAGCGGGCATGACGCGTGGGTCGTCGGAGACGAGCCGGTCGTCGTCGTCGACTGGTTCGGCGCCAGCGAGTACGCGAAGGGCTGAGCGGGATGCCCCCGATCGCGCACGGTCGGAGCTCGTGACAGCACCCAGCACGTACCCGCTCCAGCGGGTCGTCCAAGAGCACGACCAACAGCTCTTCGCGTCGCAGTACCGGAACCGGGTCCGCGATGCTGAGGGTCAGGCGGTCGGCAGCCCGATCGACACCGTGAGCCCACCGCCGGGCGTTTCGGACAGCTCCACATCCCCGTGCTGCGCCTCGATCCAGGCACGGGTCAGCGCGAGCCCGAGTCCGGCCCCGCCGGTCTCTCTCGCGCGCGACGGGTCCGCCCGAAAGAAGCGATCGAACGCTCGACCGTGCAGATCGCGCGGGAGCCCGGGGCCGGCGTCGGCGACATCGATCATGATCCGTCCGTCGTCGCGGCGAGCGCAGACCGCGGCGGATCCGCCGCCGTGGCGCGCGACGTTCTCGAACACGGCGTCCAGTGCGATCTCCAGCGCCGTCGTATCGGCCATCGCGGTGACTCCGTCGACGCCGTCCACGTCAAGATGCAACCCGAGGGCACGCTCGCTGCGCTCGGCGGCCTCGCGGATCGGCGCGGCGACGGCGACGGGCGCAAGGGTGAGCGCGGGGCCGCCCTCGGCGCGGGCCAACAGCAGCAGGCGTTGCGACAGTCCGGCCATGTAGTCCACCTCGCCCAGCACCTGGTGTCCGAGTGCCGGGTCGTTCGCCGCCAGCACCTCGACCCCCTGTCGGATGAAGGTTAGCGGCGTCCGGAGTTCGTGCGAGGCGTCGGCGGCGAACGCCGCGCGAGCCTCGTAGGCGCGCTCGACCGGGCGGACGGCCCGGCCGGCGAGCCACCACCCGGCCGCGAGGCTCGCGATCACCGCGAGCAGCGAACCCGCGAGCAACAGCATCCGGACTCGGTGGACCAGATCGTCCTCGGCGAGGGTCGAGCGGCCCGCGACGACCCATGCAACGGTCTGCCCGCCGATCGAGACCGGCGCGGTGACGACGCGCACGCGCTGGCCGCTCACCTCGAGGTCGGCCACGGGCTCCGTGGCCGGATGCAGCCAGGACGGCGTCTCGGCGTGCTCGCCCACGAGGACGCCGGCGGGGGTGTAGACGGCGAGCTGCGTCGCGGCGTCCGACGGCACGTCGGAATCAGGCGGCGCTACCGGCCTGCCGGCCTCGCTGATGCGCTCGGCGACGCCGTCGGCGGACGCTCTGAGCTGGCGGGTGACCGACGCATCGAGCGTGCGCGCGAGCACGTACTGCAGGGTCACACCGAGGGCCACGAGGATCACGAGCAAGACGAGCGCGTGCGACAGGGCGATCCGAACCCGCAGCGAGCGGAACATCAGCGGCCGACCACGTAGCCGACGCCGCGAACCGTCTCGATGATGTCGCCCGCGGAGCCAAGTTTGCGCCGGAGATAGTGCACGTAGAGGTCGACCACCTTCGTCTGCGCATCGAACGAGAAGTCCCAGACGAGTTCTTTCAGCTCGACGCGAGACAGGACGCGCCCACGATGTTCCATCAGACACGCGAGCAGGTCGAACTCTTTGGCGGTGAGGTCGATGGTCTCGCCGCCGACGGTCACCCGGCGCGCCGGTGGATCGAGCCGGACGGCGCCGACGGTGAGCACCCCGTCCTCGCTCGCGTGCGGCGCACGGCGCGCGAGCGCGTCGATCCGCGCGACCAGCTCCGCGAAGGCGAACGGCTTCACCAGATAGTCGTCCGCACCCGCGCGCAGACCCGCGACGCGATCGTCGACCGTGTCGCGCGCGGTGAGCATCAGGATCGGCGTCGTCACACCGCGGTCGCGGAGCGTACTCGCGACATGGAGGCCGTCCAGACCCGGCAGCATGACGTCGACGACCGCCAAGTCGAAGTGCCCCGAGCTCGCGAGCCGCAACCCCTCATCGCCGTCGGCCGCCGTTTCGGCCGTGTGCCCTTCGCCACGCAGGCGCTCGGCGACGAGGCCGGACAAGCGCGTGTCATCCTCGATCAGCAGGATCTGCACGGCTCTCATCGTCCCAGGTCATCCTAGGTATGCGGCGTATCCTTACCGATCTCAAATCGGAGACCGAACGCCCTCCAACCGGGCCCGGCGAACATCTCGGGACATGCAACGGACGCGCTTGGACCAGAGCCCGCGGCGTCCCGATCCTCATCGGGCCGCTCCCCGTACGCCGGCCGCCGTCTCGGTGGGGACGTCGTGGCGAGAGATGCCATGGTCGCTCCGGATCCTCCGCGCCTTCCTCGGTGTCACCTTCGTCTACGCGGGGCTGCAGAAGTTCCTCGACCCAGGGTTCCTGCACGCGGGAAGCCCGACGTATATCGGGACGCAGCTCGCCGGATTCGCGCGTTCGACGCCGGCGGCTCCGCTCATGCGCGTCCTCGAGCACGTCCCGTGGCTCGTCGGGGTCGGCGTTGCGGTAACGGAGCTCGCGGTCGGAATCGCCGTGATCGCCGGCATCGGGCTCATCACCGCGTCCCTGATCGGACTGATGATCAACGTCGTGCTGTGGCTGTCGGCCACGTGGCATGTGCACCCGTATTTCTTGGGCTCGGACTCGATCTACGCCGTCGCATGGCTCGCGCTGATCCTCGGCGCCTGGCAGGTGGGGAAGGCGCGGCCGACCGCGCACCCGTCGGGCCGCTCGCGCGACCCCGACGCCGTCGCGCGCCGCGCGATGCTCCGGGGCGGGCTGGTCGCCGGCACCGCGATCGCGCTCGGCGGCGTCGCGAGCGCGCTCGCCCGACCGCCGAACGCCGCCTCGTCGGGGATCACCGTGGCGGGCGGCTCGGATCGGGCCCCGCGCGACCCGGCACGAACCGCCCAGCCGCCGCGCGCGACCGGGTCCCCGTCGCCCAAGGCCACGCCGTCGGTGCAGGGCCACACGATCGCGAACCTCGACTCCCTACGAGTCGGGCAGGCCGTGGGGTTCACGGCGCCTGGGGTTGGACCGGCAGCGCTCGTCCGGCTGGCGGACGGCAACGTCGTCGCGTACAGCCGCATCTGCACCCACGCTGGGTGCCTCGTCGGGTACGACGCCGGCGCACATCTGCTCGTGTGCCCCTGTCACGGCGCGGAATTCGACCCGGCACACCAGGCCGACCCGACGCCCGGAAGCCCCACCTCGACACCGCTGCAGATGATCCGCGTGGTCGTCGATGCGGCGACCGGCGACGTGATCCTGCCGTCCTGACCCGGCGCCGAACCGGCTCGGGCCTGGGATGATGCTCGGACCGTGCGCTACGACTCGATCCTGGACGCGATCGGCGACACGCCGCTCGTCGGCATCCCGCGGATGTCGCCGAAGCCAGGCGTCGGCCTGTGGGCCAAGCTCGAGGGGCAGAACCCGACCGGCTCGACGAAGGATCGGATCGCGCTCGCGATGATCGATGCGGCCGAGGCGGCCGGCGCGTTGACGCCCGATCGCACGATCCTCGAGCCGACGAGCGGCAACACGGGCATCGCGCTCGCCATGGTCGCCCGACGCAAGGGCTACGAGCTGACGGTCGTGATCCCGGATAACGCGAGCGAGGAGCGCATCGGCTTGCTTCGCCTGTTCGGCGCCGAGATCGTGTACTCCGACGGCACCAAGGGGACGAACGGGTCGATCGAGGTCGCCCGCGCGCTCGCGCAGGACGACCGGTATTACATGCCGTTCCAGTACGGCAACGCCGCCAACCCCGAGGCGCACGAACGCGGCACGGCCCAGGAGATCATCCGCGACCTTCCCGCGGTGACGCATTTCGTCGCCGGCATGGGCACCGGCGGGACGCTGACGGGTACCGGCCGCGGTTTGCACGCCTACCGGAGCGACATCCAGGTGATCGCGGCAGAGCCCGAGCTCGGCGACCTCGTCTACGGCTTACGATCGCTCGACGAAGGCTTCATCCCGCCGATCTTCGACCCTGCGCAGATCGACCGGAAGTTCCTCGTGAACGCCGTCGATTCGTTGCGTGCGACCCGCGCTCTGACGGAGCGGGAGGGCATCTTCGCGGGGATCTCGAGCGGAGCCGTGATCCACGTCGGCCAGCGCGTCGCGCAGGAGCTGGACGCCGGCGACGTCGTCTGTCTGCTGCCAGACGGCGGCTGGAAGTATCTGTCGACCGACGCCTGGCACGAGGACGCCACGGCGGCCGAGAAGGGGATCGAGGGGTCGTTGTGGTGGTAGCGCGTTGAGCGATGACCGGCCGATCGGCGTCTTCGACTCCGGCGTCGGCGGCCTCACGGTCGCCCGCGCGATCTGGGAGTTGCTGCCCAACGAGTCCGTGACCTACGTGGGCGACGGCGCGCACTTCCCGTACGGCCCGAGGCCGGTCGAGGAGATCCGCCGCTTCGCGATGGGGATCGCAGAGCATCTCGTCGCCCGCGGCGTGAAGCTCCTCGTGGTCGCGTGCAACTCGATCGAGGTGTCCGCGATCGGCGACATCGCCGCCGCCGCGGACGTGCCGGTTGTGGGCGTCATCGCGCCCGGGGTGCGGGCCGCCCTGCGCGCGACGCGCAGCGGGGTGGTCGGCGTGATCGGGACCGAGGCGACGATCCGGACGGGGAGCTACCAGCGCGCCGTCGGCTCCGGTGCGACGCTCGTCGCGGCGGCCTGTCCGTTGTTCGTCGAGCACGTCGAACGGGGCGACACGACGAGCGCCGCGCTCCGGGCGGCCGCGGCACGGTATCTTGCACCGCTGGACCGGGAGGGCGTGGACACGGTGATCATGGGCTGCACGCACTATCCGCTGTTGTCGGGCTTGCTCCAGCTGGAGCTCGGCCCCGACGTGGTGCTGGTGTCGTCGGCAGACGAGACCGCTAAAGACGTCTACGCCGAGCTCGTGCGGGCCGACGCGCTCCGTGACGCCCCCGACGCGCCGGTCCATACGTTCGCCACGACCGGCGACCCGGAGGCGTTCCGCCGGCTGGCGGAGCAGGTGCTCGGGCTGGAGGTCGGCGACGTGGACCGCGCTGTGATCGCCGAGGACGCCGCGTGAGGTTGACCGTGCTCGGCTCGCAGGGCACGTGGCCGGGCGCCGCACGTGAGTGCTGCGGGTACCTGCTCAGCGCCGACGGGTTCAACCTGTGGCTCGACGCCGGCACCGGCACGTTCGCGCGGCTGCAGGAGCACCTGCCCGTCGGCGACCTTGGCGGTCTGCTGATCTCGCACGGCCACGCCGATCACTTCCTCGACATCATCCCGGCGTTCTACGCGCGCCATTACGGCGGACTCGGCACGCCCGGGCTGCCGTTCCATTCACCCCCCGGATTCACCGACCTTGCGGCCTTGCTCGTGTCCGAGGCCGGCCGCAACGTGATGGGTGAGACCTACGACTTCACGAAGGCGATGCCCGGCGGCGTGTTCGAGGTCGGTCCGTTCCGCGTCACGCCGTACGAGATGACGCACATCGGCGTGCCGTCGCTCGGCTACCGCATCGAGGCCGACGGGAAGGTGCTCTCCTACACGGGCGACACGGGACCGTGCGACGAGGCGATCAAGCTCGCGCAGGACGCGGACCTCTTCCTCTGCGAGGCGACGTATCAGAACGACTCGGAGCTTTCGTTCTTCCATCTGAGCGCGCTGCAGGCGGCCGAGCACGCGGCCGCGGGCGGCGCCTCCCGGCTGGTGCTCACCCACATGACGCCGAACCTCGACCCGGGCGTCTCGCTCGAGCAGGCGGCGGTCGCCTACGACGGGTCGATCGACGTCGCGGTGCCCGACATGGTGATCGAGGTCGGCGCGTGACGCGTCCGGATGGGCGCGACGCCGGAACGCTGCGTCCCGTCGCCTACGAGCTCGGCTACCAGGAGTGGGCGGCCGGCTCGATCTTGTTCTCGATGGGCAAGACGCGGGTCCTGTGCGCGGCCTCGGTGTCCGACGACACGCCGCGCTGGCTGCGCGGAACGGGCAAGGGCTGGGTGACCGCGGAGTATTCGATGCTGCCCGCCGCCACGACGGAGCGCTCGGGGCGCGAGGTGACGCGCGGACGGCCCGGTGGACGGACGCAGGAGATCCAGCGACTGATTGGGCGCGCGCTGCGGAGCGTCACGGATCTGCGGACGATGGGGGAGCGGATGGTCACGATCGACTGCGACGTGCTGCAGGCCGACGCCGGCACGCGAACGGCGTCGATCACCGGCGGCTACGTCGCGCTCGCGCTCGCGCTGCGCGGTGCGGGCGCCGAGGCGGCGCTGCGCGATTCCGTCGCGGCGGTGAGCGTCGGACTGGTCGAGTCGGAGCCACGCCTGGACCTCTGTTACGAGGAGGACGCCGGCGCGGAGGTCGACTGCAACATCGTGATGACCGGCGACGGCCGGCTCGTCGAGGTCCAGGGCACCGCCGAGGGTGCGCCGTTCGATCGCGCGCAGCTCGATGCCTTGCTGGACCTCGCCGCGGCCGGCATCGCCGATCTCACCGAGATCCAGCGCACGGCGCTCGCGTCGTCGTCGTGACCGGCATCCCGCCGCGGATCGCGCTGGCGACCCACAATCCGCACAAGCTCCGCGAGCTCGGGCGGATCTGCGGTGACTGGCCGACCGAGTGGGCGAGCGTCGAGAACCACGACCCCTCGGCCTTCCCAGACGTGGACGAGACGGGCGCGACGTATCTGGACAACGCGCGGCTGAAGGCAGAGGCGGTCGCGGCAGCGCTCGGCCTGCCCGCGCTCGCCGACGACTCGGGGATCGAGGTCGACGCCCTGGGCGGCGCTCCCGGCGCCCGGAGCGCGCGCTACGCGGGCGAGCACGCGACCGACGAGGAGAACCTCCGAGCCCTGATCCAGGCGATCCGGGGTGTGCCCGCCTCCGGGCGATCGGCGCGCTACCGCTGCGTCGCGGCGGTCGCCTGGCCCGACGGTCGGTTCGAGCACGTCGACGGCACCTGCGAGGGAACACTTCGTACGGCCCCGGCCGGCACCGGCGGCTTCGGCTATGACCCGGTCTTCGTTCCGATCGGGTCGGACGCGACGATGGCCGAGCTGACCGACGAGGAGAAGGACCGGATCAGCCACCGCGGGCGCGCGTTCCGGGGCCTCCGCGAGGTGCTCTCGGGCTGAGCGGGCTCGCGCGGGCTACCGAACTCAAGGTAGCCCGGCCAGGCGCCGACGTTCCATGCCATGAAGGCGAACACGGCCGTGCCCAGCCGTGCCACGGAACCGGCCCTCGCGCGGTTCCTCGGCGTCACGCCCGGGCCGTTCGGCATCGTTCTCAGCCTCGTGTTCGTGCTGGCGGTGGGCATCGTGGACCACTTCACCGGCACCGGGGTGTCGCTCGCACCGTTCTATGTGATGCCGGTCGTGCTGGCGACGCGGTCCGGCGGCCGGGCGTGGGGGCTCAGCGTCGCCGGCTTGGCCGCCGTGGCGACCCGGCTGGCCGACCCGCTCGACGTCTCGAACGTGTTGGTGCACTCGTGGAACGCGTTGGTGTGGTTCATCGTGTTCGGCTCGATCGTGTGGCTCGTGGATGCGCTCGACGCGACCGTGCGGAGTCAAGGCCGACGGCTCGCGCGCGAGACCGAACGGGTGGACGACCTCCGTCAGCAGAACGCCGTGCAGAACACCTTGCTCCACGCGGTGTCGCACGACCTGAAAGGGCCGCTCGCCGGCGTCCTCGGCGCGATGCAGACGATCCGGCGCGCCGAGAAGCTCCATCTCACGGACAAGGAGCTCAACGATCTCTACGGCGTGATCGAGCAGGCCGGCGCGAAGGCCGCGCGGCTCGTCGAGGACCTCCTGGACCTGGACCGGCTCGACCGCGGCCAGCTCGAGCCACAACGCGAGGCGACCGACATCGCGCTGATCGCCGACAAGCTCGCGCACGAGCTGCCGACGCTCGCCGGGCACCCGGTGCGTGTCGACGGGCCGCGCGTGTTCGTCGACGTCGACCCGACGATGACGGAGCGGATCATCGAGAACCTGATGAACAACGCCGCGCGGCACACATCGCCGGGCACGCCGATCCACGTCGAGCTCGTCGAGCAGAGGGGCGGGGTGATCGTCGTCGTGGAGGACGAGGGCCCCGGCGTCGACGACGTGCTGAAGGCGACGATCTTCGAGCCGTTCCAACAGGGGGAGAACGCCCGCGGCGGCGTCGGCATCGGACTCTCGCTCGTCGGCCGCTTCGCGGATCTGCACGGCGGGTCGGCGCATGTCGAGGATCGCGACGGCGGCGGCGCGCGGTTCATCGTCGTGCTTCCGGGCGCGATCTCGGCGGCGCCCCCGCTCGGGTCGCCCGCCGACCTGCAGGCCGTCTGACGCCCTAGCGCTCCGGCGGCCCGATCCGGTCGCGCAACGACACGACCTCGGCCGGTGGCCGCAGGCAGTGATTGCTCGCCATCGAGAGGTTGTACGCGCCGACGTTGGGGATCGCCAGGACGTCGCCCTCATGGAGCTCGGGAAGCGCGACATCGGTCGCCCAGAGGTCGTCGCCCTCGTTGATGTGGCCGGCGATCGTGTAGGTGCGGTCGGGCTCTGCATCGGCGGCGCGGCACACGATCGGGTGGTACGGGATCTCGTAGACGAAGGACTCGTTGGCTGTGCTCCAGCCGGCGTCGATCCCCACGAACACCGCGCCGCCGCCACGGTCCTCGACGGTGACGACCTCCGCGAGCAGCGTCGCCACCTGCTTGGCGATGAACTCGCCCGGCTCGGTGGCAACGACGAGGTCCAGGCCGGCGTACGCGCGTGCGAGCGCCTCGGACCACGCCACGACGTCGAGCCCCGTCGCCGACTCGCGGAACCGGACGCCGAGCCCGCCGCCGGTGTTCACCTCGCGGATCGGGCAGCCCTGATCGCGGAGCGTTCGGACGATCCCGGCGACGCGTGTGGCGGCCTCCTCCACGATGGGGATCGACTCGGTCATGTAGAGGTAGCCCGTGTGGTAGTGGACGGTGTCGATCGTGAGGCCGTGCGTGGACGCGATCGCCACGGCCTCGTCCAACCGCTCGGGCAAGATGCCGAACTTCGTGGGCTTCGTGCCGGCGTACTTCGTCTCGGCGCCGCCGTGGATCGAGGCGCCGATCCCCGGGTTCACGCGGATCCCGACGGTGCTTCCCGGCGCCGCGCGGCCGATCCGTTCGAGCTGCGAGAGCAGGTCGACGTTGACGTGGACGCCGGTCGGCAGGATCGTCGCGAGATCTGCGTCCGATACGTTCGTGCCGGTGTAGCTGATCTCCTCGGGTGCCCAGCCGTGCTGCAGCGCCCACAGCACCTCGCCGGGTGAGCAGACGTCCATCCCGACGAACGGTGCCTCCGCGCGGAGGAACCGAAGGAAGTCCGGATCGCGCTGGGCCTTCAGCGCGAAGCGGATCCGGAACGTGAGCCCGGCCGCCGCCATCGCGTCTCGCAGGGTGATCGCTTGCTCTCGCGCCGACACCAGGTCGTGCGCGAACAGCGGCGTCCCGTTCGTCCGAGCGATGTGTTCGGCGTCGCGTCCGGCGATCCGCAGCCGTCCGTCGCCAACCTCCAGTCCGGGTCGCTCCCACCAGGTCCGGCGCTCGGTCCGCATCTGCGCGAGCGTAGCAGCGGGCGGTTCACCGCCGGACCGGGCGCCTTGCTACGCTCCGGCGGCCGACCGAAGGGAGTGCACCATCGACCCGTTCCGCACGGAGGGGCAGTGGCTGAAGGCGCAGTTCCACGCGCATTCCCTGCGCTCGGACGGCGACCTCGATCCCGAGGTGATGGCGGCGCGCTACCGCGATCTCGGCTTCGACGTCCTGACGATCTCCGACCACTGGACCCTGACGAAGATCGACGCACCGGATCGCCTGCTGCTCGTCCCCGGCGCCGAGCTGATGGTCGACCCGGTGGCGGGCCCGATGTGCCCGGAGTTCCTCGCGATCGGCATCGACGACGTCCCCGAGAACCCGAGCGGCGACCCGGCGAACTGGTATCCGTACGAGCACTCGACGATCCGCACGTTCGCGACGTTCGACGACGGGATCGCGTTCGTCGAGGGCTTCGGCGGCGCGACGGTCCTGTGCCATCCGGCGTGGAGCGGGCTTCCCGAGGCGACGGTCGCCGCCGCGCGCGGCATGCACGGCATCGAGCTCTGGAACGCGTCCGGGCATCGAGAGAACGACCGAGCCGATAGCGCCTACGCTTGGGATCGTCAGCTCGACGAGGGGGCGACGCTCGCACCGTTCGCGACCGACGACGCGCACTACGCCGCGACCGACCTGGGGGACGCATGGACGATGGTGCACGCCGCCGAGCGCTCCCGCGAGGCGGTGGTCGCGGCGCTTCGCGCCGGCCAGGTCTACGCGTCGAACGGACCGTCGATCCTCGACGTCGAGCGCGACGGTGACGTGGTCGAGATGCGATGCTCGCCCGCGCGCCACGTCTGGCTCCACGGATCGTGGGAGACGGGCCTCGGGGCGTCGACGACGGAGCGCGCACCCTCGGACGGCGGCGAGATCCTCGAGCGCGACGACGCCGGCGCGATCACCCGCGCGCGCTTCTCGCCGGGACAGGACGAGTGGCCCGCCAAACGCGACCGCCGGTGGTGGCGGCTCGTCGTCGAGGACGCCGCGGGCAAGCGCGCTTGGAGCGCCGCCCTGTAGATCGGGACGACCGGACTCAGATCGGGTTCGTTGCGTTCACGCGGGGGCTGCCTCGAGCTCCTCGGCGATCGAGCCGGGGGGCGGTGTATCCCGCATCCAGCTCTTCTTCCGCCGCCAGATCACATAGGTGAACGCGCCGAGCGGGATCTGGATCCCGTACGTGAGGAGCCGGAAGATCAGGATCGCCGCCACGATCTGCGCCTTCTCGGCGCTGTCGAACGCCGTCAGGCCGGCGATGTAGCCGAGGTCGATCACGCCGACGCCCCCGGGCGTGATCGGCACGGCCGACAGCAGCCGGCTGAACGCGTACACCGCGAAGACCTCGACGGCCGGCAGCTCCGCCTCGGACACGCCCATGTGCCGCAGCGACAGGATGAGCACGAAGCACAGCGCCACCTGGCTGAGCAACGTCGTCCACGTCAGCATGAACCAGCGCCGGCTGGCCAGGATGATCGTCTCGCGCCGGAACGTCACGAGCTTTTCGCCGACGCGTTCCGCCGGTCCCTTGCGGAACAGCTTCCGGAACCAGGACAGGACGCGTCCGAAGAAGTCGCCGATCCGCCGCGCCATCGACTCGCTCCGGAACACGAGCACCAAGATCGCAACGGCGATGGCCAGCGTGATGACGCCGATCACCGCCGCGGTGACGAGCTTTGGGTCGACATGACCGCTGAGGACCAGGAGGGCGAGCGCGACCACCGGCAGGCCCAGCTTGGCGAAGATGTTCCAGATCCCGGTGACGCCGACGAACAGCGTGATCTCGCCGGCGGTGAACCCCCACGAGTTGAGCATGGCCGCGGTCACGCCGATGCCGAGCGCGCCGCCCGCGGGCAGGGTGTTGGCGACCGACGTGCTCGTCTGCGTCACGACCGCGGACTGCCAGATGTCCATGCCGATCAGGCCGGCCTCGTTCGCGATCCAGTACGTCCAGAGGTTGAAGACCATCACCGCGATCAGCGACCACAACTCGAGCGGCGTGAGCGTTCGCATCGCGTCCCAGATCGCGCCGTAGTCGGCGAACTTCGGGATCGCGAACACGAAGATCCCGACGACGACGACGATGCCGAACACCAACGCCACGATCTGGCCGGTCGTGACCTTGTGCTTGCGCTCGATCCGCTCGCTTGCCGGAGCCGCCATCCACCCTCCCCGAAGGCTGCTCGCCGGGTTGTACCACGGGGGCGCCGTGGCCGCCCGCGGACGGGATGCTCACACGAACCCCGGCATGGCGTCCACCGCACAGGTGCGGCCGGCGAACGGCCGAAACGGCGGCCGGCTAGTGGCCCGGCGCGGCCTCGAGCCGCCGCACCCGAGCGGCGAGCTCGGCCATGATGCCGCGGGCGATCGCGGGATTGTCGTCGATCGCCTTGGTGAACTCGCTGCGCATCAGCCGCACGGTGACGAGCGGTTCGGTCGCGACCACGCTCGCGGAGCGTGGCCGTCCGTCGAGCAGCGCCATCTCGCCGAAGAAGTCGCCGACACCGAGGCGGCCGACCGTCCGCGTTCCCCGTTTGACCACTGCCGCACCGTCGGCGATCACGAAGAAGGAATCGCCCCGCGCCTCTTGGCGAACCACCGTCCGATTCGCGGGGTAGCGCACGACCTCGCAGCGCGACGCGAGTTTGCGGAGATGGTGGGCGGACAGGTTCGCGAACAAGGGGACCTGTTTGAGCAACGCCGGACCTCCTCGCCCAAGGCCGCGCCGTCGGGCGGGCGCCACCTCGGCGACGGTCTCGCCGACGATGCTCGTGAGGCTGACCCTGCCGGCGTTCGCCATAGCGCCATCGTTCCATACGGATCCGGTCCTGTCGTCCCAGGGCGGGCTGGGCGCCTGCGGCCGCTGGCCGGTGATACCGTTCGCCGATGGCCGACTCAGTGATGCGCGACGCGTTCGCTCACCATGTGTGGGCAACCCTGCGGCTGATGGACGTGTGCCTCGAGCTGTCTCCGGAGCAGCTCGAGACGTCCGTGCCTGGCACGTTCGGATCGATCTTGGACACGATGCGTCACCTCGTGGGTGCCGACGCGTCGTACCTGTTCGTGATCGGCGGCGGCACCGTCCCTCGCATCGACGAGGACGCGATGAGCCTTTCCGAGCTCCGAGCGCAGATGGCGACGCACGGAGATGCGTGGGACGCCGTTCTGGACGCAGACCCCGATCCGGCGACCATGCTCACGCGACACCGCGACGACGGCTCCTCCACCGATGCACGGGTGGGGATCCGGCTGGGGCAGGTCGTCCACCACGGGACCGACCACCGCAGCCAGATCTGCACCGCGCTGACGACACTCGGCATCGAGCCGCCGTACATCGACGTCTGGGATTACGGCGAGCAGGCCGGCACCGTCGTCGACCACCCGCCACGGTAGCGCCTACCCCGCTCCGGGTAGCTGCGGCTCACCCCTGCAGGACCGAAGGTCCCGTTCCATCGCTCCGTTAGGCGATCCCTCTCAACTCCGTTGCGAGCGGTATGCGGACCTGGCTAGTCGGCAGGAAGTCGGTGGCGAATCTGCGTGAACCGCGGCCGTGATGACACGGTCAAGTCAACCGAGCTCTCGTGGTCGTGAGCCCACCACCAAGGGTTCGGTCAAACTTCGGATGATCACCCATGAGGGGGGAAATCACCATGAAGGGGGAGGTTCCGATCGAAGGAGTGAAGGTGACCGTAACGCGCCGGAGCACCACTCGCGGGTGCCTAAGACAACCGGCCGGAGAGCCGGGGTTCTGATGCGTCTGGGTCGGCGTTTGACCCTTCGCGCGGACCTGTGTGACGGTTGGGGCCTCGGCCCCTTTTCGGGGCGCATCGCGCGAAGGAGGGATCATGCGACGCGTTCTCATCGCGAGCCTCGCGCTCGGACTGGCATCCACCGCCGCCATCGTCGTGACGGCCGCAACCGCATCCGCGAAGGTGCCGTGCACGATCACGGGGACGTCGCACCACGACGTGCTCGTGGGAACGAGCGGCCGGGACGTGATCTGCGGCCTCCGCGGCAACGACACGTTGCGTGGACTTGGCGCGAACGACGTCCTTCGAGGCGGCGGTGGCGGCGATCGGCTCTCGGCCGGCAACGGTCGCGATCAACTCTTCGGTGGCGCGGGCCGTGACCGGCTCTCGGGCGGCTCGGGCAACGACCTCGTCGCAGGCGACAACGGCAACGACATCGCGCGCGGCGGGCCGGATCTCGACCTCGTGAACGGTGGCCGCGGCGACGATCGCGCGTACGGCGGCCGCGGAAGCGACATCGTGACGGGCGTCATCGGCAGCGACGTGGTGCACGGCGGCGCGGGAAGCGACCGGTGCCTCGACGCGTTCGACGGCGTTCGCGGCAACGACTCGGTGTACGGCGGGCCCGGGACCGACCGCTATCAGGCCGACCGCGGCGACTTCCACCACTCGGTCGAGGTGCGCGGGCCGTGCATCCCTGAGTAGCGCTTCACGGCTCGCGCATCACGCGGGGTGCGTCCCCTCGAGCATCCGTGCCATGCTTCGCCGACCATCGCGACCGAAAGAGGGGACGGGAAGATGGGGGAGCAGGCCGACGCACTGCTGGAGCGCTTCGTCGGATCATTGATCGGATCGGCCGAGATGGTGAACGTCTACCTCGGCGACCGGCTCGGGCTGTACGAACCGTTGGCGAAGGAGTGGCTGACGTCGAAAGATCTCGCCCAGCACGCGGGCATCGCCGAACGGTACGCGCGCGAGTGGCTCGAACAGCAGGCGGTCGCCGGATTCATCGACGTCGAGGATCAGACGGCGCCGGCGCAGGACCGTCGATACATGCTGCCGTCCGAGCATGCCGAGGTCTTCGTGAACCGCGACGCGGCCACCTACCTCGCCGCGTATGCCCGGATGCTCGTCGCGGCCACACAGCAACTCCCGGCGTTGATGGAGGCGTACCGCACCGGCGGCGGCGTCGGATGGGATCAGTACGGCGCCGATATGAGCGAGGGACAAGAGTTCGGCAACCGGCCCACGTTCATCAACGCGCTGGGCGAGTGGTTCGCCAGCGTGCCCGACGTCCACGAGCGCCTGTCGGCCGGCGCACGCATGGCCGATGTCGGCAGCGGCGGCGGCTGGACGTCGATCTCGCTCGCGAAGGCGTATCCGGGGCTGACGGTCGACGGGTTCGACCTCGACGGACCGGCGGTCGAGCGGGCGCGGCGCAACGCCGAGGCGGAGGGTGTCGCCGACCGCGTTCGCTTCCACGCGATGTCGCCCGCGGACGCCGACCCCGGCGAAGGCTACGACCTCGTGACCGCCTTCGAGTGCATCCACGACATGCCGCAGCCGGTGCCCGTGCTGCGTGCGATGCGGGAGATGGCGGGCTCGGCGGGCACCGTCATCGTTATGGACGAGAACGTGCAGCCGGAGTTCGTGGCACCCGGCGACGAGATCGAGCGCCTGATGTACGGGTTCAGCACGCTGATATGTCTGCCCGACGGCATGTCGCATGCCGGCTCGGTCGGCACCGGCACCGTCATGCGGCCCTCGGTCTTCGAGGGGTACGCGAAGGAGGCCGGGTTCTCAGGCGTCGACATCCTGCCGATCGACGGCGGGTTCTGGCGGTTCTACCGGCTGTCGTAAAAGGCTCACGCCAGGGTCCGCATAGGCAGCCGGTCGCTGTCTCGACCTCAGGAGGGAGCGATATGGGATGGACCAACGGCATCGATGCGGTCACGTTGTTCGTCCAGGACCTGGAGGCCTCGAACGCGTTCTACCGGTCGGCGTTCGATCTCCCGATCGTGTACGAGGACGACGCCTCGGCGGTCTTCGACTTCAGCAGCTCCGTCGTGAACCTGCTGAAGAACTCTGAGGTGGCCGAGCTGATCGAGCCCGCGCGGAGGGCGTCGAGCGACGCGGGCTCGAGCGTGGTGTTCACGCTCGGGGTGGACGACGTTGATGGGATGTGCACAGAACTCGGCTCACGCGGTGTCGAGCTGCTCAACGGCCCGATGGACCGCCCGTGGGGCGTCCGCACCGCGAGCGTCCGCGACCCCGACGGCTACATATGGGAGACGAGGAAGATCTAGAAGAAGGGCTTGAACGGCAGTTGAGGAGCCCGCGTGAGGTCGACGAGCGTTCCGTCTTGCACTCGGGCGATGAAGGTGCCGTCGACCACGAGCGGCTTGCTCTCGAAGGTGTTCGGGTCGAGGGCGACGACCTCGGCGGCGTCGGCGCAGGTGTCCTTCGGCGCGTTCGGCGCGCACAGCTCCGCACCGTTCGAAGCCCACACGAGCTTGCCGCGGACGGCGACCCATCCACTCGGCGCTTGGGCGACGACGCCGATGGGCGAATCCGATACCGCCGTCGGCAGCGTGGCAAGGACGAGACTCTCGTCGGTCTGGCAGAACGGACCGCTGAGGTGCATGTGCTCGGCCGCGGCGCGTGACCCAGCCGCGATCGCCGGACCGACCACCACGTGCCCGTCCCGCTGCACCGCCGTCTCGTAGGTGACGAGGCCTGTGGGCGCCGGACCGAGGTAGTACCCGCCGTCCTCGTTCCACTTGGAGCCGTGATACACGTCGGTGAACGTGCGGCTCGACGGACACCACGCCACCAGTTTCCCTAAGCCACCGGGAACGTGGGTCGAGAAGGCGTCGATCACCTCAACCGTCCCGTCGTCGCGGTGCACGACGAACACGGGCCGACCGTCGTCGAGATTGGCCGGTGCGACCTCGCCGGGCGGCGGAACATCGAGCTCGCCGAGCGCACCCGGGACGGTGCCGTGGACCGGCCGGAAGGCGATCCACGCGATCGCGAGGGCGGCGATCGCCACCATGAGAGCGACGGCGATCGTGACCGCGCGCGATCCACTCGGCGCATCTGCCTCGGGCATCCGCGAGCCGGCGCCGATCCGATCCCACAGGTCATCGGGCGGCCGCGGCGCGTCGCGTAGTTTCGTCAGCTCCCGGCGCCAGCGCTCATCCATGCTCCTCGACCTCCTCGGTTGCTAGGACCGTCCGCAGCCGTTTGCGTGCGCGATGCAGATGCACGCGGACCGTCGCGGGCGCGATGCCGATCAACCGCGCGACGTCGGCGATCGGATAGCCCTCCTCATCGTGAAGGATCACGGCGGCACGTTGCCTCGGTGGAAGGTCGTCGAGCGCGCGGATCAGGTCGACCAGATCGGGTGCCTCGACGGCGACCCGATCGTCCGGCGACGCCCCGCGGCTCTTGTCGAGTTGCAGCTCGGCCGACGCAAGCCGGAAAGCCGTCCGGTAGATGTAGGGGAGCGGGTCGCGGACGGTTCGGTCGCGTTCGATCGCGCGCGCGAATGCCTCCGCGATCGCGTCCTCCGCGATCTGCCGGCGGCCGCCGACGAACCCGTAGAGGGCGCGCCACAACGACGGCATCGCTTCCCGGAACAGGCGCTCGTAGTCCCTCGTCTGGTCCGTCACGGCCCCGACACTGGACGCTTCATCCACGCAAGTACAGAAGGTGGGGACCGGCTCAGCGTTTACCGAGTCCTCGCAAGAACCTGGTCTATCCGGTGGCGGAGCCGACTGTCCGATAGAGCCGCCAACGGTCGGGAACGCCCTTCACCATAGGGAGGAGCGCCGATCCTAAGGTCCGGTGATCGGCCCGTTCCGGGAACTACGTCAGGGGGAACGGCGGCTGCCACCACCACGGCGAGTCGTCGGTCTCGATCGCCGTCACCCACTTCACCCACCAGTACCCTCGGCGGCCCGGCGCGACGAGGCGGGCGGGGGCGCCGTGGCCGGAGGAGAGTGGCTCGCCCGCGACGTGGGTGGCGAGCAGGAGCACCGCGGCGTCGGCGCGTGGGAACCGCCGGCTGTAGCCCGTGATCGAACGCACGACGATCGACTCCCCACCCACACCGTCGAGCAGACGATCCAGGCGCACGCCTCGCCATGCTTGTTCGGCGTACCAACCTCCGGTGCAGTCCAGGGTTGCGCGCACCTCGTCGCCGAACCCGGCGACCTCTCCGAGCGCGTAGCTCTGGGCGTTCCCGGGCAGCTGGAGCCGCCAGGTCGCCAGATCGACCGCCTGCACGGGGTCGTTCAGCCACTGCGTGACCGGCATGGCGTTCGGATCTCCGGATCCGTGCTCGAGCGACCCGGTGGTGCGGCGTCCCGCACCCCGTGCGTCGGTGACACGAAGGCCACCGGTGAGCGCGAGCCATCCGATCGCGCCGCCGCCGAGCACCGCGCCGCTTCGGAGCAGGTTGCGTCGCGACAGGTCTGTCGAGCGAACCGGGACGGGTCGCTGCACGACGTGCACCAACCCGACCGCGATGGCGGCGACCGCCGTGGCGACGTGGATGCCGATGGGCGAGAAGGTGCCGACGGCCGGCACGAGCCCGCTGACATGAACGAGCGCGGCCACGATCGAGATCACGATCAACACCGCGAAGGCGATCGACGTCGCGGTCCCGGCTCGCCCACGCGCCAGGCCCCGCCGTGCGATCGTTCGCTTCCACGGCGCCAACCCGACGATCGCGAGGCCGACGATCCCGTGAGCGATCACGATCCACCGGACGACGCCGGGCCCGACCGCCCAGGACAGCACGCCCGTCACGAACGCGAGCGCCAGCAGAACGAGCAGCGCGAGGTTCGTGCGACGGCCGGCCACGTCTCCATCGTGCCACCGAGGCCACGGCACGTTGCAGTGTGCGAGAGGGGAGACTTGAACTCCCACGCCCTTTCGGGCACCGGATCCTAAGTCCGGCGCGTCTGCCAGATTCCGCCACTCTCGCGTTGCAGCTGAGGCAATCGTACGCGGCAACGCGCGCTGTTCGTTCATGCCCGCCGAGCGATGGGCGCCGGGGGGCGGTTCCGATGTTTAGGCGCCCCCTGTTGTGCGCACCCCCTTGTTGACGCCGGTTCCGGACGGAACCGGCCGAAACGCAGGGAGGCAGCGATGCAAGAGGAGCAGCAACAGGTCACGTGTGCGCAGTGCGGGCGGTCGTTCGACTCACAGGACGAACTCGACCGCCACATGGAGCAGGAGCACGGCGCGATGGGCGGCGACGGCATCGGTGGCGGTATGGGTGATGAGGGGCCCGACACCGTCGGGGAGTAGAACGCTACCGTCGTTCCGCGCGGCGGCCGACGATCGTGTGCAGGCCGCCGGGTAGCTGTTCGCTGCCGAACGCGGAGCCAACACGTGCGTCGAGCCCGTGAGCGGCCAGGAAGGCGGGAACCCGGCTCGTATCGATCAGGATGTTGTCGTGGCGTTCGTCGTCACGACGCCAGGAACCGTCGTCATTCCGGGTGAAGGTCGTCATCTCGCGAACGAACCGGTCGGGCGTCGGTGCCGATCGTCGGGTGATCAACGCCCAGTCGTCCTCGACCCACGTCTTGACGTCGGGCACGTGCTGCGCTTCGACGTACGTCAGATCGCACAGATCGATCGCGAAGACACCGTCGGGTCGAAGCGCCTCGGCCGCCGCAACAAGGGCACGGTCGATGTCGTTGGGCGTCGATAGGTAGCTGAACATGTGCCCGATCGACACGATCGCGTCGGCGCCGGGGATCGGATCGTTGGGAAGCACGAGTTGCTCGATCCCCTGCGCGCCGCTCGCGTGCGCTCGCGCCAGGTCGAGCATCGCGGAGGATGCATCCGTCGCGATCACGCGATGTCCGGCGTCGACCAGGTATCGCGTGAGCAGGCCGCTTCCGCAGCCGAGCTCGACGACGAGCCCGTCGCGTTCCAGCACGGGCTCGAGCAACGCCAGGATGCCGGGTGCGCACGCATCGGCGTGGAACGCGAAGCCGAGATGGTGGATGCGCGCGAGGTCAGCGCGGTAATAGGGCTCGTCCGGCGGCATCGGATCGGCATCTTGCCACGCGGCGGCGGCCGAACGACCCTCGCTACGATGCGTCCGTGTCCGACGTCGAGCTGGCCTCCGACCTCGTCGCACCGCCCGACCGCCGTTCCGTCGCGGATCGTGTTCGCGACACCCGCCCGGCGCTGAAAGGCCTGGCTGCCTTCCTTCTGTACCTGGTGGTCACGTGCGTGATCTACCTGCTGCCGATCGGCGGTGCGATCGGGACCCGGTACGTCGGCGACGGGTGGGCTGACGCGCGCCTGTACCGGTGGGGGCTCGCGTGGACGCCGTGGGCGTTGCTGCACGGGCATTCGCCGCTATTCGCGTCCAACGTCTTCGCGCCGACGGGCGCGAACCTCACCTGGGTCACGTTCGTGCCGAGCCTCGGCGTCGTGTCGTACCCGCTCCAGCGCCTCTTCGGATCGTTGGTGACGCTCAACCTGTTGATGCTGCTGGCGCCGGCGCTCGCCGCGTGGGCCACGTACCTCGTCTGCGTCCGCGTGACGAAGCGGTTCTGGCCGTCGGTGCTGGGTGGGCTGTTCTTCGGGTTCTCGAGCTACATCGCGGGGCACATGGTCGATCACCTGAACCTGGTGATGATCTTCACGGCGCCGCTCGCGGTGTATCTCGTGGCCCGGAGGATCGAAGGCTCGCTCGGCGCGATCTGGTTCGTGGTGCTCTTGGCGCTGGACCTTGTCTTCGCGTTCGGCGTATCGACCGAGCTGTTGGCGACGACGACGTTCTTCGGCGCGATCGCGTTCGTGATCGCGCTGGTGTTCGCCGGGCGGGATATCGGACGGGTTCTTCGCGCGGGGCTGCTGGTCGCCGCGAGCTATGCGATCGCCGGGCTGCTGCTCGTCCCGTTCATCACCGATGCGTTGAACCACGAGCCGACCGAGGTGCTCCGCCCGGTGGACAAGACGTCGATCGATCTGGGGAGTTGGGTGGTGCCGCGCCAGCACACGCGGATCGGCGGTGAGTCGTTCACCGACATCACCTCGCGCTTCACCGCGTCGGCGCAGGAGGACGCGGGGTACATCGGCGTCGCGGCGCTCGTGATGGTGGTCGGGTTCGCCATCACGGAGTGGCGGCGGCGGAGCACCTGGGCGTTGCTCGCCTTCCTTGCGATCGTGGCGGTCTTGGCGTCCGGGCCGGTGTTGCACATCTTGGGACGGCCGACGATCGGGTTGCCGGGGGAGTGGCTCACGCACGTGCCGCTGCTGCAGCATGCGACGCCGCAGCGGTTCCCCGCTTACGCGGGTCTTGCGCTCGGCGTCGTCGCGGCGCTGTGGGTCGCGCACGGGAGTGGGCGAACCGCGTGGCTCCGGTGGGCGGTCGCAGGCCTGGCCGCGGTCGCGATCTTGCCCGCGCCCGACCCGAGCCTGTTCCACGCGTACGGGCAGACGCCGGCGTTCTTCACCAACGGCGACGTGGAACAGCAGATCCGCCCGGACGAGATGGTGTTCTCGGTCACCGAGCGACCGGCCTCGGAGCTGCAATGGCTCGCCGCGTCCGGCTTCTGGTACCGGATCCCGCAGGCGTACATCGGACCGATCCCCGCCGGCTACGAGGGACAACCGCTGTACCGGGGCCTCGCGATCAACCAGCTGAACCCGTACATCCCCACGCCGGACGACTTCGCCGCCTTCCTGAAGGATCGCGGCGTGACGGCGGTGCTCATGGACGACGACGCGACGTGGAAGTTCGAACCGCTCCTCGAGTCGGTCGGGCTGCAGCCCGTGCATCAGGGGGACGGTGTCAGCGTGTGGCGACCCGGCCAAGGCGGCTACACCGTGCACGATCCGGCGGCCGTGATCGTCAACGGCGACATCGACCACGTCGGCGGCGAGCTCCGGGCGTTCTCGTTCCCTTCGCTCACCGGGGCGGACCGCGTCACGGGACCGGACCACCGGACGACGCTGTTCTCGTTCTTCGGTCCGATGTGCGACTCAAGCTGTACGGCGAACCTGCAAGACCTCGGCGTGTGGGCGAAGGCGCATCCGGACGTGCGCGTGATCGCGGTTTCGTCGTGGGACCCGTCAGGCCAGACGACGGACATGGTGGGCGCGCTCGGCCTTGGATACGAGGTGGCGTTCGATCCACTCGGACGGATGGCAACCGCGGCCTACGGGGTCGTCCTTCCGAACCTCACGCCACCGACGCCGTTTTCGATCGTGGTCGGCCCCGACGGCCTCGTCCAGGCGTTCTATCCCGGGCCGTGGACGGGGCGCAACGCCGCGGCGATACCCTCCTATACCGGTCCATAGGCACCGGCCCGATGAGGCCGCGACGAACGGTTCCCGCGTGAGGAAGACCTGGTTGCTCGGCGCTGTGGCGCTCGCCGTGGTACTGCCGGCGACATCGGCGACCACGACGAACGCATCCACGTCGTCGTGCACCGCGGCGATCCCCAACGCGAGTGTCACCGGCGACCTCCTGCTTTCGGTGACCGGGCCGCCGAACCACGCCACCGCGGTCGGCGTCCACTACATCGGCGGCGACGGCACGCCGTTGGTGACCCGGTGGACGGGACACGCCTGGGACCGGATCGCGGTGCCGGTGACGCCCGGAGCGGTGTTGATCCAGTTCCAGGACGCGACGACGGCGGGTGGCCGCACCTGGGCGGTCGGAGCATTCCGCGACGACCGACCCGAGGCGGGCTTCGTCGCGAAGGGTCGCTGGATCTGGACGCACCCGATCGACCCCGGGCTCGACGAGGACCAATTCCTCGGGGTCGCGGCCGCGCCCGACGGCACGGTCTGGGCGGTCGGCAAGAACCAGATCGGCGCGAACTATCAGCCGTTGATCGAGGAGTTCAACGGCACAGGCTGGCGACTCATCCCGTCGCCGGCGGTCCGCGGGAGCGCGGTCCTGAAAGATGCCGCCGTTGCGCCCGACGGTTCGGTGTACGCGGTCGGATGGACGGTCCTCACCGGGGGGAAGATGATCCCCCTGGTCGAACGGCTCGAGGGCACCGGTTGGTCGGTCGAGCACTCGACCGGGACCGGTCTATTGAGCGCCGTAGCGATCCAGCCCGATGGCACGCCGCTCGCCGTCGGGTGGCAACCGACCGATGACGGCGACCGCGTGCTCACGATGCAGCCCGATGGGCACACGTGGACATCCGTGGCGGGTGCGTCGGGCGACCCCGGCCGCCTCCAGGCGATCGCGATCGGCGAGGCGACGATCGCGGCCGGCTTGCGATTCAGCGGCGGCATCCCGCAGCCGCTCGTCGCTCGCCTCGCGTCGGGTGGCTGGACACCGATCGATGTGACCGGCGAGACGGCGCCCGAGACCGGCGGCGACCAGCTGCTCGGCGTGACCGGCGAGCTGGGCGACTTCCGCGCGGTGGGCATCCGCGACGAGGTCGACGCGTTCGCGTCCCTCACCGCGGCCGGAACCTGCACCGGCTAGCCCGTCGGGTCCTCCGGGACGTCCTGGACCGGCGTGATCGGGCACGTCCGTTGCTGCCGGATCAGCGGCGCGATCGGCTGCTGGTTGAAGTCGAACGCGCCGAGCATGTCGCTCGCGTTCGCGTCGCGGCTGGTCATCGGCGGCACGTCGAAGATCGTCTCGATGAAGTGCAGCACCGACGCGAACTCATACGTCGTGTGGTCGACGTACCCAGGCCGGGCCCACGGCGAGATGATGATCGCCGGGACGCGCGGCCCGAGCCCGTACATGTCGACGTGCGGCGGCGGGACGTGGTCGTAGAACCCGCCGAAGTCATCCCAGGTCAGCACGACGGCGGTCGAGTCCCAGTCCTTGCTGTTCATGATCGCGTTCATCAGACGGACGGTCCAGTTCTCCCCCTTGCACACGCTGAGCGGGGGGTGATCCGACAGTGGGAAGGGTGGCGACACCCACGAGACCGACGGGAGCTTGCCCCGGTTGAGGTCGGGGATGAACTGATCGCTCGACACGACGTCGTTCCACATCGAGCTGAAGCGAACATGGCGCACCATCCGCAGGGGCTGCACCCATTCGTTCGGGCCGCGGTACTCCTTCCATGAGATCCCCGCCGCGTTGAGCTCGTCGGGCAACACCTTGATGTCGGTGCACGGCCAACGCGCTTCCCAGGACGACGGGATCTGCGCGGCGCCGCTCGCGCCCTGATTCTCGAGTTGATAGACCTTCTCCTGGTCGGCGCGCGAGAGCTGCCGGAACGAGAAGGCGGTCTCGAGCGGGTCGTCGCAGAACTGGCGTTTGCCGACGCCGAGCTGACCGGGCCGCTCGTGATCGACGAACCGGTCGGACTGCGCCGCGAACGTCCACAGGTGCTCGACCCCCGTCGGCCCGTAGATCGAGCTGAAGAACGCGTCGGACAAGGTGAACGTCTTCGCGTAGGCCCAGTAGCTCGGGATCTGGTCCGGGTGGAACTCCTGGTAGCCCACGTCGGTGAAACAGTCCATCTTGCCGCCGTCGATCGCCGTGATGCCGTCGGTGAAACTGTGGCCGGCGGCGAACCCGCGGTCGGGCGCGCGCGTGAGCGGCACCGTCTGGCCGTCGCACGTCTGGCCGGTCGTCGCGCCGTTCGCGCCCGGGAACAGACCGAAGTAGTTGTCGAACGTGCGGTTCTCTTTGATCACGAACACGACGTGCTTGATCTTGCTGCGCGCGAGATCGACGAGCGCCTGGTCGCTCGGCGTTGCGGGCGGCACGTTCGTCGAGTCGGCCGGCTCCAATGCCGAGGGATAGCTCGAGCCGCTGCTCCGCGTGCACGCGACGAACACCGTCACCGCGGCAACGAGTGCGAGCCCAGAACGCACGAGCAGCCGGGAACGCATCCCGCGGAGGGTATCGGACGCTCCTGTGCGCGCCCAGGACAGCGTGGGCGCTCCAGTACCCTGTCGCCGCCGATGCGCCCGACCCCCCTGCGCCTGCCCGTCGTCGTCGCCGTATCGGCGGCATTCTTGGCCGCTGCCGCGTCGGGCGTGTTCGCGGCCGGCGACCTCGCGGCGTGCTCGCTCGTCGCGAGCGAGGGCGCACACCCCACCCCGCTCGGCACGATCCTCGAAGCGGTCGACGCGACCGGCGGCCGGGCGTGGGCGGTCGGCGGCCACGTCGTCGGGCCTGTCAGCAGCCCGTTCATCCAGCAGTGGGACGGCAAGAAGTGGACCGAAGCGAAGGTCCAGGTGCCGCCGGGTCCGATCGGGATCTCCTCGTTCTACGCCGTGAAGGCGTTCTCGACGTCGGATGTGTGGGCGGTCGGCTCATGGATGGGTGACGACCCGCTCGTCGAGCATTGGGACGGCCGCGCGTGGTCGCTCGTGACGGTGCCGAGCTTCGGCGGTAGCGAGAACATCCTCACCGGGATCGACGGGACGAGCTCGACGGACGTGTGGCTCGTCGGGCAGCGGCAGTACGCGGCCCAGATGGACGGTGTCGTGCTGCACGGCGGGACGCAAGGGTTCTCGATCGTGACGCCGCCCGATGTTGCGGTGCTACACGACGTCGCGATGCTCGACGGGCAGCCGCTCGTGGAGGGGTGGACGATCGCGAGCGACGGCTTCGCCGCGCCGGTGATCGCCGTCCGCACGGGTGACACCTGGCAGGCCGAGCGCGTTCCGCCGGAGCAGGGTCGCAACGTCTTCCTGACGGGGATCGCGGCCGGCGCGGGCGGCGCCGCGTGGGCGGTCGGGTGGTCGGACGACTCGCCCAACGGTGACACGCCGGTCATCTATCAGCGCGCCACGACCGGGTGGACGTCCGTGGCGGTGCCCGACCAGGGTGGGTCGGCCCGGCTCGAGTCGGTCGCCGCCGACGAGCACGGGACCGTCGCCGTCGGCTCTCTGTCGAGCGGCGGCTCGTCGCGCGCGATCGCGCTGCGCGCGACCGACGCCGGTTGGACCGTGGTCCCGGGTGCCGGCTCCCAACCGCCCGACACGTTGGCGAGCGTCGCGCTCGACGGCGCGGACATCTGGGGTGTCGGCCGCGCGGTCGTCGTCGGCGCGACGTACGGCGTTCCTTCGGCGCGCATCTACTCCTGCGGCTGAGGCGTCGGACCGGCCGGGCACGACCGCTGCTTCAAGATCAACGGCGCTGCCGGCGTCTGTGAGAAGTCGAAGGCCCCGAGCATGTCGTCGGCGTTCGCGTCGCGGCTGGTGAGCGGTGGGACGCCGAAGATCGTTTCGATGAACCGCAGCACCGACGCGAACTCGAGCGTCGTGTCGTCGACGAACCCCGGCTTGGCGTAGGGCGAGATCACGATGGCGGGAACCCGCGGCCCGTCGCCGTACAGGTCGACGTGCGGCGGCGTGACATGGTCGTAGAAGCCGCCGAAGTCGTCCCACGTCAATACGACCGCGGTCGACTTCCAGTACCTGCTTTGCATCAGGGCGTTCAGGTACTGCACCGTCCAGTTCTCGCCCTCGCACATGCTCGTCGGCGGGTGATCGGATTGCGCGAACGGCGGCGTCAGCCACGACACCGCCGGCAGCGAGCCGGCCTGCAGGTCGTGCAGGAAGTCCTCGGGCTGCACGACGTTGTCGTACATGCTGCTGAACCGCACGTGCTTGACCATCCGCAGCGGCTGCACCCATTCGTTCGCACCGCGGTACTCCTTCCAGGAGATGTCGGCCGCGTCGAGCCGGTCGGGCAGCACCGGCACGTTCGTGCACGGCCACCGCGGGCGGTAGTAGCTCTCGATCTGCGCCGCGCCGGCCGCTCCTTGCCCCTCGAGCTGATACAGCTGCTCCTGGCCCATGCGGTCCAGCTGGGGGAGCGAGAACGCGAGCTCCGTCGGGTCGTCGCAGAACTCGCGGCGCCCCGTGCCGAACTGGCCCGGCCGCTCGTGGTCCACGAACCGGTCGGACTGCGACGCGAACGTCCAGAGGTGCTCGACGCCCGTGGGTCCGTAGATCGACGAGAAGAACCGGTCGGCGAGCGTGAAGTGCGACGCGTAGCGCCAGTAGTTGGGGATGTCGGCGCGGTGGTACTGCACGTAGCCTTCGGGCGCGAAGCAGTCCATCGTGCCGCCGTCGATCACCGTGATCCCGTCGGCGAAGCTGTGACCGGCGTCGGGCGTGCGGTCCTTCGCTCGGGCGAGCGACGTTGTTCCGCCGCCACACGTCGCGCCGCTCGTCGAGCCGTCGGCCCCGGGGAAGGTCCCGAACATCGTGTCGAACGTCCGGTTCTCCTTGACCAGGAAGACGACGTGCTTGATCTTCGCGCGCGCGGCGGCGACGAGGGCGGGATCGCTCTGGCTCATGAACCCCCTGGGCTGCACCGCGCCCGGGTCGAGGTCCGCGGGGATCGAGCTGGTTCGATCGCCGCCGCCGGTGCACGCCACGGCGAGAACCCCCAGCACGGCGGCGGCGATCAGGAACCGGACCGGGCGAGACACCGGCCGAGGGTAGCCGACACACCGGTGCGTCGGGCAGGATAGAGGCATGCGCCGTTGGCTCCCCCCGTTGCTCGCGCTCGCGCTGGCGGCGTGCTCGCATCCGAGCGCGCCTGCGCATGCGCCGGCACCGGCGAGCGCGGCGTCGCCGTCGGCGTCGCCGTCGGTCCACGCGACCGTCGCCGACGCGCCCGTTCTGCCGTCGGGCGGCACCACCGTCGTGCGGGCGACGGGCCCGCGCTTCCTTCTGTACGCGCGGCCGGGACCGGGCGCGCGGCGCGCCGGCGCGCTCGCGGCGACCAACGATTGGTCCCAGCCGCTGTGGTTGCCCGCGTTGTCGGGGTTCGTCGACCATGACGGCACGACGTGGTTCCGCGTGCGCCTGCCGATCCGCCCGAACGGGACGACGGGATGGGTCCGCGGCGATCAGGTGGCGACGCGGGTGCTGCACGAACGGATCGTCGTCGACATGTCGGCCCATCGGCTGCGCCGTGTCACGGACGGACGCACTGCCGATGACCTCTCGGTCGCCGTCGGTGCGCCTTCCACCCCCACGGCGCCCGGGCGCTTCTTCGTCTGGGCGCGGGTGCCGACCGGAGACCCGGCCGGCCCGTACGGGGTGTTCGTCTTGGGCCTGTCGGGGTTCTCGAACGTGATCACGGATTGGTTGGGGGGCGGTCGCATGGCGATCCACGGCACCGCCGACCCGCGCGACCGCGGCCACGACGTCTCGCACGGCTGCGTGCGCGTGTACAACCCGCAGATGCAGGACCTCACCGACGTGCCGCTCGGCACCCCGGTGTGGATCCACGCGTAGCCGACGCCGCACCTGCGATGATGGGGACGCCTAGGCGGACCGGGGGATGCCGATGAGCACCGACCAAGCAGCGGGCACGCGAGCCGATGAGCTTCTGGAGCTTGCCGAGCGGTACGCCGCGCACAACTACCACCCTTTGCCGGTGGTGATCGCCGAGGCTGAGGGCGCGTGGGTCACCGACGTCGACGGTGCGCGGTACCTCGACATGCTCGCGGCGTACAGCGCGCTGAACTTCGGCCACCGCCATCCGCGGCTCGTCGCCGCAGCGCACCGCCAGCTCGATCGCCTCACGCTGACCTCACGCGCTTTCCACAACGACCTGTTCCCCGTGTTCTGCCGGGAGCTCGCGACGCTCGCCGGCAAGGACATGGTGCTCGCCATGAACACCGGCGCCGAGGCCGTCGAGACGGCGATCAAGACGGCGCGCAAGTGGGGCTACGAGGTGAAGGGCGTGGCGCCCGGACGCGCCAAGATCGTGGTCGCCGACGGCAACTTCCATGGCCGGACGGTGACGGTCGTGAGCTTCTCGACCGACCCGAGCGCGCAGGACGGGTTCGGCCCGTTCACCCCCGGGTTCGAGGTCGTGCCCTACGGCGACGCCGATGCGCTTCGCGCCGCGATCGACGACGACACGGTCGCGTTCCTCGTCGAGCCGATCCAGGGCGAGGCGGGCGTGATCGTACCGCCCGACGGCTATCTGCGCGCCGCGCGCGAGATCTGCACCGAGCGCGGCGTGCTGCTGATGGCCGACGAGATCCAGTCGGGGCTCGGCCGCACGGGGACGACGTTCGCCGTGGAGCACGAGGGTGTGGTGCCCGACGTCTACATCCTCGGCAAGGCGCTCGGCGGCGGGATCATGCCGCTGTCGGCAGTCGTCGCGGACCGCGACATCCTCGGCGTGTTCCGGCCCGGCGAGCACGGCTCGACCTTCGGCGGCAACCCGCTCGCGAGCGCGATCGGGATCGAGGTGATCGAGCTCCTGCGCGAAGGCACGTACCAACGGGCATCGGCGGAGCTGGGCGCGTGGCTCGTCCAGGCGCTCCGAGACGCCGCGCTGCCGCACGTGACCGAGATCCGCGGCCGCGGGCTGTGGATCGGGATCGACCTCGATCCGGCCGCCGGGACCGCGCGAGCGATCTGCGAGCAGCTGATGGCGCGCCAGATCTTGGCCAAGGACACGCACGAGTCGACGGTGCGGCTCGCGCCGCCGCTGTGTGTCTCGCTCGAGGACCTCGCGTGGGCGCTCGAGCGGATCGTCGACGTGATCGCCGCCGCCTGACGCTCCCGGCGCGTCCCATCGCCTAGGCTTCGCTCCCGATGACGCCTCCCGAGCGCGCGCCCGCGCCCGCAGAGCGGATGACCGTCGCGATCGTCGGCGACCTCATCTCGACGCGTCCGATCGCGCAGCTGCTTACCGAGGATCCGGCGTTCGCCGCCGCGGTCGAGCGGCTCCGGTCCGCCGACGTCGCCGTCGGGAACCTCGAATTCGCGGCCGCCGACGTCGACGATCCCGAGGCGTGGGTGTGGTCGGTGCCCAACGATTGGTCGATCGGATCCGAGCCGGACGCGGTCGGCGACCTCCGTGACCTCGGCTTCGGAGCCGTCGGCCGGGCGAACAACCACGCGATGGATCGCGGGCCGTCGGGTCTGCGGACCACCAGCCTGCTGTTGGACGAGGCCGGCATCGACCATGCCGGCGCGGGGGAGGACCTCGCGCGCGCGAGCGCTCCGCGCTACCACGACACG
>Ga0136846_1232291_pt1 | contig 39656 bp, 34 predicted proteins | sample HopSoiMetagenom2_FD_96841 | JGI IMG/M metagenome (GOLD analysis project Ga0136846, IMG submission 96841) | Grasslands soil microbial communities from Hopland, California, USA - 2 Assembly 2016 (version 4) | ecosystem: Environmental > Terrestrial > Soil > Grasslands | place: USA: Hopland...
GAACCTTCGTGCCCTTTGTGCTTATGGCCCTTCAAAACGCCGTCCGCAGGAACGACGCCAGGTGCCAGCCATCCATGTACTTGTAAGGAGTCTCTCCAGTGGTATAGTGCCCGCATGGCAGCACGATGACCTTGTGGTTAAGTCCATGCCGCTCAAACTGGTTCACCACGTCGCGCGAGAATTCCGGTAGAAACGTTAGATCGTACGCCGCGTAAATAATCAGCGACTTCTTCGGCCAGCGCGCGAACTGCTCGAAGTAAGCCATCGGGCTTATCGCGAGCCAAACCTTGCGCAGTTCCTCAAGGTCGATCTGCTGCTCGATGCCCTGCCGGATGTGGCGCGTCGATTGCCCGTGCCACACGACATCGGCGAAATAGGTAGAAGCATGATTGAACGCTGCGACGCGGATCCGCGGATCATGTGCCGCCGCGATAAATGCATAGCACGAGCCCAGACTTGTGCCGACAACTCCAAGCTGCGAGTATCCCTGCTGTTCCAGCCAGTCGAGGCAGCAGCGAATATCGATTACGCCCTGCCGCACGGCATCCAGCGTGCGCCCGATGTTCGCCGAAACCGCGAAGTCAGCGCGCTTTATTTCAGCCGGCATACGGATATCGTGATACGGCATACTCAATCGCAGCACCGCAATTCCCATTAGGTTAAAAACGCGGCAGAGGCTCACGTATGAGATCGCGTCAGAGTTCCAATGGGGCAGCAGCACAATCGCGCGGCGTCCGCGTGCTGGAAACCATCGCGCGTTAACCACGTTGTTTTCAGAATAGGGTGTCTTCACTGGTGAGGCGAATCTCAAAAACTCACCAGAGGTCCCCTCGACCTTCGCCTCGAGTTTCGGATCGGGGACCTCTCGTGTCGAGAAGACCTGCACCTCACGCACTTCCACCCGGTAGTCGGTAGGTGGTGCGTACGAGTAGAACTCGTCACTGGCTGCGACGATGCGCTGGTTGTATTCCAGAAAAAACTTCTCGGGATTTTGCGCCAACTCACCCGGATGGTTGCCGTTGCGACAGGGCCAGTTCCGGGCAAATTCCACACCCCAATCCAGCGGACGGACCACACGGTTATTGTCCACCGAGGTAAGCCGGTGCTCCCAGTCATACATCCACTGTGCGTAGCGGGAAGGCATTTTGAACCCTTAAGTCTAACAAGCTAAAGCACAAAGTCTCCGACACATGCATTCAACGGCAGCATATTGCAGTCAGCAGCGGGCAATAAGGTGTGAGTGGGCGTTCCTAGTCGGCGAGCAAAGTGAGCCTGACGAATCAAACTACGCTTGGATACCGCCTCGGAACTCGTTTGGAGATATTGCAGAGAATTTCGTAAGGAGTGCTGTTAGCCAAATCGGCGTGTTCGAGCGCGTCAACGTTGAGGCCATCACTCGACCCGAGAAGGATGACCTCATCGCCTACGCCCACCCCCGGAATTCCGGTCACATCCACCAGCGTCAGATCCATCGAGATTCTTCCGACGATCGGGGCGTAGTGATCGCGGACGATAACGCGTCCTTGGTTCGAAAGCTGCCGGTTGTACCCATCCGCATAGCCGACCGGAAGAACTGCCACATGCGCGGGAGCCTTCGTCACGTAGGTGCCGCCGTACCCGAGCGCCTGATTCGCTCCGAAGCTGCGTAATGAAAGAATACGTGTCTTCCAGGTAAGAATCGGTTTGACCGGGAGCCGCAAGGTGCCGCCGCTCACTTCTCTGCCCGCTCTTTGGAATGGCAGGTAATACCCATACAACGCAACACCAGGCCGCACCATCGTATTCCACGTCTCACGGCGGGAGATCACGGCGCCGGTGTTCGCCATGTGAACGAGCGACGGCTGCAATCCCGCTTCACCAACCATCTTCCGGGCGAGATCGAACCTGCGTTCCTGCTCCGCAACCGACGGCGCGTCCATCACCTCGGAATCGGCAAGATGGGTGGACAACCCTTCAAGTTGTAGATGCTCCGCTGCGCTCAGCGATTTCAGAACCACCGGAAGTTGTTCGACTGCGGCTCCGAGGCGGCCCATGCCGCTATCTACTTTCAGATGGACCGGATGTTGCGTCACGCCCAGGTCCACCGCCGCTTTTTCGAGCGAGTCAATCTGCCAGGGTTCCCACACGGTCGGAGTGAGACGCAGCCGCACGATCTCGGTCTCTTCGCCTCGCCAGAATCCGGTCATGAGCAGGATGTTGGCTCGAATGCCCGCATCGCGCAGAGGAATGGCTTCATCAAGCGAAGTTACGCCAAGGCAGCGCGCTCCTTCGGTCTCCAGCGCACGCGAGCATTCCACTGCACCGTGTCCGTATGCATCGGCCTTCACCACGGCGCACACGGTCACCGCCGTGCCGACATGCTTTTGCACCGTGCGAAAGTTTTGCCGCAAAGCGATCAGTGAAACGTCTGCCCATGTCGGACGCGTCGCCACCCTGCTCAGAATCTCTGCTGTCGTAGCCACTTTCGCGATTATAGCGGGATCGACGTGGGCGCCGAGGTTACGCAGGGATTACTCCCGCAGCCTTTAGGCACCAGACTAATTCGCCAGAACGAAGTTGACCGTGATCTGCGTCTCCACTTCGATCGCCTCGCCGTTCAGGATGTATGGCCGGTAGCGCCACTGCCGGACAGCTTCGACGGCTGCGGACACCAGCATCGGATGGCCCGCCACCAACTGCAGGTGCTGCATGGTTCCATCTTTCCCGATGACTGCCTCAAGCACCACCGGCCCTTGAATGCGCGCCGACCTGGCCAATGGCGGATAAGCCGGTTCTACGCGCCGGATCAGGCTGCCTTGCAGCATAGTTGACGTTTTCAACGTGGGCTTTGTGGTCATCGCGGGCTTCGGCATGACCGGGTGCGTCCCGTTGACCGGTATCGGAATGTCTGCCGGAGGGCCAAAGGACGGTCCAATGTCCGGCGGAAAACGATCATCGCCGTAGAGATCGGAGGCGGAACTCTCCCCTTCTCTCGCAATAGTCCCGGGACTACGAGTCGGCGCCATAATTCGGCCATGATGAGCAACAATCGCCACGGCCGAAATGTGGTAGGGGTCCGCGGTTCGAATTGGCCCCGGATCCGATCTTCCCATCGTGATGGGGGTCGGAACCGTCCGCGCTAGGGGAATGCCGATCGTTCTCAGCAGCGGGAAGATCAGCAAACTTCCAATGAAGAGTATTTGCAGGCCGAACGAAGTCAACGTCGTCCAGCCACGGTGGGTGCCTTGGGCCCATGGAGTTTCTAGCGTGCTCTCTGCAAACATGGCGTCCTCCAGTCAGAGTACGTTTGCTGAAATGGACACCATGGGAGCGCGCACCGGCGCTGACTTCACAAGAAAAAAAGGCCGCGCTTTCACGCGGCCTGTTGGAACTTTCAGGACACTCGAGGTGTCCGTCGCTAGCTTACTTTGCGGGCTCAGTCGACTTCGGAGCAGCAGGTTTCGCCGCACCACTAGTCGGCTTAGGAAGCACGGGCTTCGCGCCGGTAGATGCTGGAGCAGCAACACCGGACTGTGCGTTGTACAGATCAACTACGGCTTTCGTGATATCAACACCTTCCCCTGCTACCAGGATCGGGCTCTGCGGCCACGGCTTCGAGGTGTCGACGATCATGCCGAACCCATTCTGCTGGGCATACTTCATGATCATGGGAGCCATCTTCTGCAGGATCTTACCAGCGATTTCCTGCTGCTGGCTGCCGAATTCTTCCTGGGCATCCTGTACAGAGCGGTCGAAGCTCTTCTGTCTGGTTTCGATCTGCTTTTTCAGACTTGCCGCTGCGTCCTCGTTCAGCTTGTCGCCCTGTGTGTTGAGCTGCTTTTTCAGCGATTCCAGCTCGTCATTCTGCTGCTTCAGCTCAGACTGCTTGGGCTCAAACTTCTTCTGAAGAGTCTGGACTTCCTTCTGCCCTTCGTTGCTGCCGAAGATCGCGCCTTCGATGTTGATGGCGCCTACCTTGGTCCCCGTCATCGAAATCGAAGCGGGTACGTTGTTGGAACTTGCGGGTGGAGTTGCTGCAGCCGTAGTAGCCGGACTCGACGGAGCTGCGGCACCACCGGTTTGGGCGAATGCGGAAAATGCGAACGTGACCGCACCAGCCAGAAGAACACGTACAAACTTGCTTTTCATTGTCTCGGTTGAACTCCTTGGAACATGGTTCCGGGAATGAACTTTTCGAATCTCGCTCTCAGATTGCTTCTTCATTCAACGCTGGGCCGCACTGAATGAGGTTTCCGTCGCGGTAGCGGCCGCCATCGGAAAAGGCGTGCTTGATAGCCAGCTCCACACGCCAGGCGTACAGACGTGCCGTCCACTCCCCAAAAACAAAGTCCTAGATGGCGTGGATCAGACAACATTATAGTGATCCCCGTCTGAGCCAGTCAAACCGCCTTTCTGCTCGCTGCCGGTTCATATCCGCTGCCACAGGCTGTACTAGAACGTTGTGGCCACGGTGAAGCGAAACGTCTTTCGCGGCTCGCGGAGCAGGAAATTAGGAGCAAACGCGTTTACGGCTTGATGGTAAGTGTAGTCACCCGCCGCGCCCGCCGGGAACATACTGCGCTGAATCGGAATCGGCGGAGTTGCCTCGTTGTCCAGCCGCAAAGGGTTATACGCCCAATAGATGCGGAACGGCGCATTGATCACCGGCAAGAACATCTGCAGCTCAAGTCCCGTAGAAACCCGCGGCTTCCAATTGCTTGCACTCAACACCTGCAGGTACTGGGCCGGCGTAGGGCTCAGAACCTTGCCGCCCACGCAATTGAATCCCGCATCGAGCTGCGGACAGCCGAACGGAGTGCTGATCACCTGGTTGTACTGCGCATTTGCGATCTGCAACTGTGAGCGGCGAATGATCGGATCAATTCCTGTATCCACAAATGGGACGATCGCTACCGGGCCGGCAATCGTATAGCGATATTCGAGGTTCGTCCACACACTCAGGTCGCCGCCCGGAAATACAATCTGGTCCACTGGAACCGGGATCGTCCACGCACCCAGCCGCGGGTTCGAAGGATCCTTGAGAACAGCCGTGCCATCGGGATTGGTCAGCGTAACCGCGTTCGCGCTGGGCAGGAATGCAACCGGCGAGATCGACCGGATATCGAAGCCGCGGATGTCATTTTCGCCGCCCATGTAGAAACGCTGGAACGGAGGCGCGACCAGCCCGCCAAAGCCGCTGATGTAAGATCCGCTCACGTTCAACCCGATCGCATTGCGCCGGTTCTGCACCGGAATAAACTGCTTGTACTGAATGACCGGTCGAATCGATCGTACCGTCCCGCCCAATCCGGCGAATTCCGCACCCACCGTCATCTGATGTCCACTGTGCGGGGAGATGCCGCTGTCTAGAGTGTTGAATGAGAAGTTCGGAAAGATCTTGCTCGTGATGATTCCATTCACGGCGTTGGGCCCGGAGATGCCCCGAAACGCAATGAAGTCGAACAGGGTCTTCGATGCTGTGCTCAATGGCAGTAAGGTCGATCGGTCCAGCGAGTAAGTGATTCCCAGGCGCTTGAAAGACCGCCGCAGCGGGTAGCTCAACGAAGTTGTGAAGCCAACGCTCGATTGCGAGTAGTTCTGCAGGTTCTGGAGAATTGCGGACGAGAGATTCAGCGTCTGCCCGCTGAATATCGAGAGCTGGCGCGCCTGGTTGTAATTGACCTTGTTGCCGAATACAGTAAACCCGAACTGCAACGGCCGGTCGAACATGTACGGCTGCGTGTACCCGAATAGCACGCTGCGCGCCAGGTTTCCCAGGCTGACCTGCACCTGCAGCGTCTCGCCGCGTCCCAGGAAGTTGTTGGTCGAGTAGTTAAGACCAATGAATGCGCCCTCCAACCCGCTCACTCCGCCGTTCAGTCCGATGCTGTTCTTGCCCTTTTCCTTCACCTTGAGAGTCAAATCGACCAAGCCATTCTTCTCGTCCAGCTTCCTGTCGGTCACGTTCGGGTCATCGGGCTTAAGCTGATCGAAGTAGGACAGCTGATTCAAGCGGAGTAGGCTCAACTCCCACAAGTGCGAGTTATAAATTCCGCCTTCCTCCAAAGCCAATTCTCGGCGGATTACCTTATCGCGAGTTGTCGTGTTCCCCTGGAACTCGATGCGCCGTACATAGAACTGCTTGCCTTCGTCCACATCGATTTCGAGATTGGCGATCTTCTTCTCATCGTCGAAGGTAGTCGATGGAACCGGTGTGAAGTTGATGTACCCGTACTGACCGTAAGCTTTGCGGAGATTCTCCAGCCCTTTCGCAATCTTCTCGCGGCTGAAGATCTCCCCGTCTTTGAGCGGGAACATCGAGCGCAAAGCGTCCGTATTGGTGATCGCTTTGTTGTTCTTGAAAGTGATCTTGCCCAAGCGGTACTGATCGCCTTCTTGGATCGGCATGGTGATGTCGACCGCCTTCCCTGGTCCCGGGATCAGCAGCGGGATATGGAAGCCCTTATGACCGGTATCGTGGATTTCGGTCTTAGGGTCGCTGACGATCACCTTGAAGTATCCACGGTTCTGGTACTCAGCCCGGACGCGTTCCGTATCTTCCTCAAGCTTCGTGGCGTCGTACGTTCTCGCGAAAAGGTTCTCCAGGAAGATCGAATGCGGGACGCCAACAGGACGCAGATTCTTCATCGCCGACCGCAGCACGCGGGTCTTGATATGGTTGTTACCCTCAAACTTGATCTTGCCGACCTTGACCTTCGGGCCTTCCTTCACGACAAATGTAATTCCGACAGCCGCAGGAGGAATCTGCCGGACCTCGGTCTTGACCGTTGCAAACTGACGTCCGTGCTCCGACAGCAATTGCTTGATTGAGTTTTCTGCCTTCTTGATGCGGGTCGGATCATATTGACTTTCTACAACCAGCCCGACCTTGTCTTGCTTGAAGCGATCCAAGATATCGCTGTTCGAAACTGAACTGGCTCCCAGGTAGTCGATCGTCCGGATCGTCGGCTTTTCTTTGACCTGCACGATGATGCGCCAGCCCTTCGGCGTCTGCTCTCGCAGGAACTTAATGTCCTCGAAGTAACCCGTATTCCACAGCGAGTTGAAATCTCGCTCGAGGGAAGCCTCGTCGTACACGTCCCCGGCCTTGGTGAAGATGCGGGCCTTGATGGTCTCAGCGGGGATGCGGCGGTTGCCGGTAGGGTAGATCTCGGAGATAACGTCGTTTTGAGCCAACGCGACGCTTGCGAAGGCGATCAAGAAGGCGATCAAGGCGATCAATAAGAGCCCGAGCAACGCGCTGAAAGCCACGGCGCGCGCCCTCACTTGCATGCAAATTGAATGTAATGAACGACATGGCACGAGCGCGGCTCCGGGAACGCAAGCGCGCTTGGGCACAACAAGGTTCTCCGAATGAAAGCGAAACGGAATCGCTACGACCTCAGCCTCTGGGATGTAAGAAAACTGCAATTATACGGTACATCACGGAATAGCGTCCAAAATCGCGACTCTAGTGAACAATCTCGCGGTCGCTTCAGTCACAGGGTGTTGTTCATACGGGCACTAATCACCGGCAGCGGCGCCACTGATCTTCTCTACCTCAACCAAGACGGAATAAAACGTGGCCGAGTTGCCCATGTCGGTAAGTTTTTCTGAGGTTAAGCTGTTGATGCTTTGGAAACCGGGCGTCATCTTCGCCCAATTCAAAGTTGCTGAGACAACTCCGGCCTGCACTTTGCCATCCACTCGAGCTTTCAGCAAAATGTCGCCCCGCTGATTGAACACTCGTACGCGATCCCCTTCGGCAATGCCACGCGTTTGCGCATCGCACTTGGAAATTTCGAGCAGCCCCGGCTCTTCCATCTCCTGAATCGAAGGCAAGTTTGAAAATGTCGAGTTCAGAAAGTTATCCGCCTTGCGTGCCAGCAGTTCGAGGGGGAGTCGGCGATGCTCGGCATGACGCGACTCACCCGGAGGAATAAAGTCAGCAACCGGATCGAGTCCCTGCGCCTTCAACGCTTCCGAATAAAGCTCCGCTTTCCCTGACGAAGTGCGGAATCCCCCATTCGCAAACGGCAGGAAGTATGCGGGAGCAGCCGCCTTTCCCTGTCCGGCCAAGCGAAGGTCGGCACCTTTGACAACCGGCAACTTCAACCGCGCCGGACCACGTTCCAGCCTGTCTCGATCCATGCCTTCCATCCAGGGATCCGGTGACTCAAGCGCCAGATCAATCATGTCGTCAACGCTCTCGTCAAAGCACGGTTCCTGAAATCCCATTCGCTTCGCGAGAGCCCGAAACGTGTCAACGTTCGACCGACATTCAGCCAATGGCTCAATCGCCTGGTTGGAAACCTGCACGTAATAGTGCCCGTACGCCTTCTGCACATCTTTGTGTTCGAAGAATGTCGTAGCTGGCAGAACGATGTCGGCATAGTCGGTCGTGTCGGTAAAGAACTGTTCGTGCACGACCGTAAACAGATCCGGACGCTTCAGCCCCCGGACGACTTCGCGATGATTGGGGCAAACCGCTGCCGGATTCGAGCCGTAAACAAACAGAGCCTTCACCGGCGGGTCATCAACCTCATTGAGAATACGACCCAGCTCCACCATGTTCAGAGTCCGCGCGGAGCGCAAGAGCGCGGTGTTCATCAGATCCTCACGTTTGAGTGCCCCTGCATTGAGATCCGCTGCGCCACTGAGGGACATCTGCAACCCACCTCCGACTTCCTTCCACGATCCCGTGATGCACGGCAGCATGCAAACGGTCCGCGTCGCCATTCCTCCGCCCTCGGAGCGCTGGACGCCATAGTTCAATCGGATCACGGCTGGCCTTACCGTCGCGTACTCCCGCGCCAGCATCTTTACGTCTTCTGCGGCGATTCCCGTCCACTGGGCCACTCCCTCCGGCGTATACTCCTTCACCTTCTCTCGCAGTTGCTCGAAGCCGAGTGTGTATTTTGAAACGTAGTCCGCATCGTAAAGCTGCTCGCCAATAATCACCTGCATCATGCCGAGTGCGAGAGCCGCATCGGTACCAGGATTGATAGGCAAATACCAGTCGGCGCATTCTGCCGTCCGCGTGCGGTAGGGATCGATCACCACTAGCTTCGCGCCGTTCCGCCGTGCCTCCACGATGAACGGCCACAAATGCACGTTGTTGGCGTGAATGTTCGAGGCCCACGCGATGATGTACTTCGAATGCCGGAACTGCTCAGGCTCGGTCCCAAGTTTCGCGCCCAGGACGGATTTCAGTCCAGCCTCTCCGGCCGCCGAACAGATTGTTCGATCCAACTGAGACGCTCCGAGCCGATGAAAAAATCGGCGGTCCATCGACGCACTGTTCAGAGCACCAAGTGTTCCGCCGTACGAGTAAGGCAAAATGGCCTCGCTCCCGAACTCGGCCGCGATGGATCGAAACCGTGACGCAATCTCGTCCAACGCCTCATCCCAGGAAATGCGCTGCCAACTCGACTTTGAAGCTGCCCGCGGAGTGAAGCCCCCCTCTTGTGTGGCGCGGGCACTCATGCCCGCATCCCCCGCGAAAGCGGCGGGTCCTTTGGGTCCGATTCTCCGCATCGGATACAGCACCCGGTCCGGCGAATACACCCGGTCAAGATACTTGGCCACCTTGGCGCACAAGAATCCGCGCGTTACCGGATGCTCCGGATCGCCCTGAATCTTCGTCGCCCGCCCATCCTCAACGGTAATCAAAACGCCACAGGCGTCGGGACAGTCATGCGGACACGCGGCACGAACGACCTTCTTCATAGTCCATCGATTATACGGGGTATGTGGCGACAGCCGCCTTCGGCTGTCGAGGGGCTGTGATGATAGAAGTGGAGTGACCCACTCCGTTTTCAAACGGCGCGGGTTCTGATTCTTTTCCTCGCGACAATCGATACCATAGCTATCTACTTCAACTCCAAGACTTCCTTTTCCTTCGCCTTGCTCATCTCTTCCATCTTCTTGATCTCGTTGTCGGTCAGCTTCTGAATTTCATCGAGGGATCGCTTCTCGTCGTCCTCAGTGATCTTCTTGTCTTTGAGAGCCTTCTTGATAGCGTCATTGCCATCACGACGAATGTTGCGGATAGCGGTGCGGTGCTCTTCCAGGATCCTATGCAGATGCTTCACCATGTCTTGCCGCCGTTCCTGGGTTAGCGGAGGAACGGGTACGCGGATCATCTTCCCGTCGTTCATCGGATTTAGACCAAGATCTCCGGCACGAATCGCCTTCTCAATTGCACCCAACTGCGAAGGGTCGAATGGTTGCACCGTGATCAGCTGCGCTTCTGGCGCGTGCACCTGCGCCACCTGATTCAACGGCATTTGAGCGCCATAGGCATCCACGGTCACGTTGTCGAGCATGTGCACCGAAGCGCGTCCGGTGCGGGTTGCCGCCATGGCTTTGCGGAAATCTTCAACCCCTTTGTCCATGCGCGTCTTCAGTTGCGCGTATGTATCTTTCAGCCCAGCAATTGACGCCATTGTGGCCATGATTTCAGCTCCGTCCAGCTACAAACTCAAAACTCCGAATTATAAACCCGCAAAAAGAGAGTGCAGAAGCTAGAAGCGGGAATGCAGAATTGAAACCAGCGTCACACGGGCCTCACTTCTTCATTCTGACTTCTTAATCTTCTGCGTTTATCAGGCGCACACCATGGATCCGATCTTCTCGCCCATCACAACCCGCCGAATATTTCCGTACTGATTCAAGCTGAAGACCACAATCGGCAGATCGTTATCTTTGCACAGGCTGATTGCGGTCGAATCCATCACTTTGAGGCCCAGCTTGAGCACTTCCATGTAGGTGATCGTGTTGAACTTCGTGGCGCCGCTGACCTTCATCGGATCCGCGTCATAGATGCCATCGACCTTCGTGGCTTTCAAGATCGCGTCGGCCTTGATCTCCATCGCGCGCAGCGATGCCGCCGTATCGGTTGAGAAGTACGGATTGCCTGTCCCGCCAGCGAAGATTACAACGCGTCCCTTCTCGAGATGCCGGATTGCACGCCGCCGAATAAACGGCTCAGCCACCTGATTCATCTCAATCGCTGTCTGCACACGCGTATAAACATGCTGCTTCTCGAGCGCATCCTGCAGTGCGAGGGCGTTGATGACGGTGGCGAGCATGCCCATGTGATCGGCCGACACGCGATCCATGTCCTTGGCCTGATCGGCGACGCCGCGGAAGAAGTTGCCTCCGCCCACCACAATTGCCATCTGAACGCCAACCTTGTGGACATCGGCGATTTCCGCTGCGATCTCGTGGATACGCTCGTTGTCAATCCCGAAGCCCTGGTTTGCGGCCAGGGCCTCACCGGACAGCTTAAGCAGAATGCGTTTGAAGGCAGGAGTCGTCATTTGGTAGCGCCCGCGTCTCGCCGGCTATGTTGCGGAAGTACCGCCCGCGACATCGACAGCATAAACTAAAAAAGGCGCCCCGAAGGGCGCCCGAATTACTCAGCTTTAGGCTCTGTAGGTTTCGTGATGGCGACGGTTTCGCCCGCGTCCCCAACCTTGAACCGCGCGAAACGGCGCACTGCGATGTTCTCGCCCAGCTTGCCAATCTTCGTCGCAATCAGCTGCCTGATGGAGATGGTCTGATCCTTGATGAAAGGCTGCTCCAGCAAGCAGACTTCCTCATAGAACTTCTCCATCTTGCCGGTCACCATCTTCTCGGCAATATTCTGCGGCTTGCCGCTGGCGATCGCCTGCGCGAGGAAAATCTCCTTCTCGCGCTTGAAGTCGGCTTCCGTAACGTCTTCCTTGCGGACGTACTTCGGATCACTGGCCGCAATGTGCATCGCGATGTCATGCACCAGTTCTTTGAAGTCCTCGGTTCGCGCCACGAAATCGCTCTCGCAGTTCACCTCGACGAGCACACCAATTTTCCCGCCGGCGTGAATATAGCTCGCCACCGACCCTTCGCTCGTCACGCGCGTTGCCTTCTTCGCCGCCACCGAAACACCCTTCTTCCGCAGGATCACGACTGCCTGTTCCATGTCGCCTTTGGCTTCGGTCAACGCCTGCTTGCAATCCATCATCGGAGCCCCGGTCTTCTCTCGGAGGTCCTTCACTTGTGCCGCTGAAATATTCACCGTAGTAGTACCCATAAATGGAATTCCTTCGTAGAGACGTAGCTTGCTACGTCTCTTCTTGCCACATGTTGATCTGCCGATATCGGCAGGAGACGTTGCAAGCAACGTCTCTACAGAAACAACGACCCGCGCCGGACGACCCGCGCGGGTCTATCTCAATGCCCGGTTTTCTCGGTACTCGCGACTCGTAGCTCGGAAGTGCCTAAACAGTCTGGCTCTCCACCTTCGGAACGTCCGCCTCTTCGGTCGCGACGGGCTTCTTATGCGTTCCCGGACCCAGCACTTCTTCCATGCTGATATCTTCGCCATCCACCGAATAAGCTCCGCTGGCGTCGGTGGCACCCTCCACGGGAGGTTCAACCGCGGCGTTCTCCGCCTGCTGTGCCTCGCCAACACTTGCGTTCAGGTCAGCGATCTGCTTGTCGGTCATCAGCTGCGCGCCTTCCGCAATCGATTCCGATATCTTCGATGTGAACAGCCGGATCGCCCGCAGCGCATCGTCGTTGCCAGGGATTACGTAATCCACTTCGCTGGGGTCGCAATTGGTATCGACCACCGCTACGACCGGGATGCCCAGCTTGCGCGCCTCGCGCACCGCAATCTGCTCCTTATTCGAATCGATCACAAAGATCGCGTCGGGCAGGCGGTTCATATTCTTGATGCCGGCCAAGTTGGCCTGCAGATGCTTGCGCTCGCGTTCGAGCTTAATGACTTCTTTCTTCGGCAGCAGCTCGTAGCGGCCATCCGTGGCCATCTCGTCGAGTTCTTTCAGCCGCTTCACCGATTTCTGCACCGTAACCCAGTTGGTGAGCAGTCCACCGAGCCAGCGTTGGTTGATGTAGAACCCGCCACACTTCGTCGCCTCTTCGGCGATCGCATCCTGCGCCTGGCGCTTCGTACCCACGAAGAGAACGATCTTCCCGTCGGCCGCCAGATCCTGCACAAACTTCGACGCCTCCTTGAACATCTTGAGCGTCTTCTGCAAATCGATGATGTAAATCCCGTTGCGCTCTCCGAAGATGTATTCCTTCATCCTGGGATTCCAGCGCTTCGTCTGATGCCCGAAGTGAACACCCGCTTCGAGCAACTCCTTCATGGTAATGGTAGCCAATGAACCTCCTGTTTAGTCTGCATCCTTCGCGTAAAGTCCCGCTCGGGATTGCCATTCCGTCCCCGCGCCGCGAGGCACGGAAGAATTGAACACCTAAGAAGAACTTTCGTACAGACGTAGCTTTCTACGTCTCGCTATCACGAATCGGCCTGCCTCCGCCGGCAAGCGACGTTGCAAGCAACGTCTCTACACAAGTTACCGCTTCGAGAACTGGAAGCGTTTGCGAGCGCCCTTTTGGCCATACTTCTTGCGCTCTTTACCACGCGAGTCGCGGCTGACATAGCCATCCGACTTCAGCTTCTTGCGCAACTCGGCATTGAACTGCATCAGCGCGCGGGCGATTCCTAGTTTCACTGCATCGGCCTGACCACGAACGCCACCGCCAAGCACGCTGGCGATAACATTGAACGAAGCAGCCGTATCCGAAGATGCCAGCGGAGCCTTCGCCGCCGACCGCTGCGCCGGAGTCACAAAGTACTCCTCGAACGCGCGTCCGTTGACCTTGAAGTCTCCATTGCCTGGACGAAGATAAACGCGGGCAATCGCCGTTTTGCGGCGTCCCGTTCCATAGTATTGAACCAACTCTGCCATTTAGCTCTTAGCTCCTGGCTCCTAGCTTCTAGCTGAACCAGAAGCGGAGATCTCATCATCTTGTCATTCTGAGCGAAGCTTAATACCAGCCCCGCCTCTCAACTCTTGCCGTGCCGAGCGACGCGAAGAATCTGCTCGCCCTGCTTACGAAACCGCCGCTTTCCGCGGCTTGTACTCCCGAACTTCCAACTTATAGTCCTGCGGCTGCTGCGCCTGATGCGGATGCTTGTCGCCTCTGTACACATTCAACTTCGACAACATATGCGCCGCCAGCTTGTTCTTGGGCAGCATCCGCCGCACCGCGTCTTCCACAATCGCTTCGGGCTTACGCACGAGCCGTTTCTTGTATTCCTCAGTCCGCAATCCGCCCGGATAACCGGTATAGCGCTGGTAAACCTTGCTCTCCGCCTTCATGCCGGTGGTGCGAATCTTCTCCGCATTGATCACGATGACATGATCCCCTGCATCGATAAATGGGGTATATCGCGGATTTTCTTTTCCCATAAGGATGCGTGCCACCTGCGAAGCCAGGCGCCCGAGCGTCTGCCCGTTTGCATCCACGACGTACCACTTGCGCACAATTTCCCCCTGCTTGGGGAAATACGTTGACATCGGAACTCTCCCAGATTTGAAAAAGGCTGCGAAAGAAAAACCGCTCTTTTGATCTCCCGACGAGGACGCCAGGACCATCAGGCGGGCAACCACACTTCTACCAAAGTCTTTACGATAGCGTATGCTGCAAATGCTTGTCAACGCTATGTTAGCGCCGGACCTCTAATACCGGCGTCCAACCGCGGACGTCAATTCCCGGAGGTTCCAAATGCGCGGACGTCTCGCATGGCTAGCTGTTTCTCTTCTGCTCTCAATCCCGCTGTTTGCGCAACAAGGAGGTCGCGGCGGAGACCTTGGGGATAGTGGACGAGGAGATCAGTTCGGCCACGGATATGTCCCCCACAGCGGCCCGCCAGCCTATCACGGCGCTCCTCATAACGAGCGACAACGCTCGTTTCGCGATGGAGAAGGTCATCCGGAAGCTCCCCACGTCCACCACGACGGCGAGTGGGTCGGACACGACTTCGGCCGCGATGACGCGCAATTCCATCTCGACAGCCCTTGGGAGCACGGTCGCTTCCCCGGATCGATTGGCCGCGAAAGCCGCTGGCGTCTCGCTGGAGGTGGCCCGAGCCGCTTCCGGTTCGCTCGCTTCTACTTCAGCGTCGCTCCCTTTGATATCGGTTACGTCGACGACTGGGATTGGAATGCCGACGACATCGTGCTCTACGACGACCCCGATCACCCGGGCTGGTATATCGCCTACAACGTCAGGCTAGGGACGTATGTCCACGTCATGTATCTAGGCCGCTGAAGACCGAACCGCTCCGCATTAACCTGCAGCATGGGTCACCCTCCAGGATTGTCATCCTGAGGGCCGGATACTTTGCGGACCTCAGGATCTATGCATTCGCAGCTAGAAGAATTCCTTTACTGACGACATCCTCACCTGCTCTTTCGCCACAGCAATGCCGATGCGCTGCATGTTCGGAATCTGGTCCGCAGCATCCATCTCGCGCACCTTTATGGGATCTACATCGCCCAAGCCCAGCTGATCCAGCCTCTGTCGCGTTAACCCGACCGTGATCCGTTGGTAAGTCAGCAGCTTCTGCGCTCCCAATCCTTCCTTCACCTGGGCGATCGCACTGTCATCCGGAACCCCTTTCGCCGCCCCGGATGAAACGAGTTCCATATTAGCCGACGCCGTCAGCGCAGGCTTGTGGCCGATGACCTGGAGCAGCAAGTTCTGCTGCAAGTTCGCCTCATTCATCATTTCTTTGATTACATACTTAGCCCAATCAAGTACGTTATAACCAGCTGCGTGGCCGGAATTGATCGTCACCGCGTTAAAACCTGTGCCCAGAGACATAAGAAAGACCTGGTCTACGCCCATGGGCCATCCGTAGCCGTACTGGGGAATCGTCGCCTCGAGAAACACCTGCAGTGACGGATTGTTATAGCTGCTCACACCGCCATCGATGAACTCATGATTCTGCCTCGCACCCGTCTCGTCGGGAATGCTGATCGTATGGGGCGGGAAGTAAGTCGGCGCGGCGGAACTCGCCCGCACAATTTGCCACAGGGGAATCCCGGAATTGTTCTTGAAGAACTTGTTTCGTGGATTGTTAGAGAAGAACCAATCGTTCCCCAGTGTCGCGTTCTTGGCGACGATCAGGATCTGCGTGCACAGACGGTCGCTGCCCAGAGCCGTACCTTCCCCCAGCACCTCTTTCAAATATTTTTCCAGGGGACCCGATGGATAGGTATGCCAGAATCGAAGCGGCCAAAGCGACTTCGTGAAGATTTGGTGCCCGAACTGAAGGTAAAAATCTCGCAGCTCCGCCGCTTTCAGTCCTAACGCCAGTCCCGCCGCCAGAATCGCTCCGGTACTTGTCCCGGCAATCAGATCAAAGCGTTCGCACAGCGGCGCGGGCCTTCCTGTTAACAAGTCAAGTTGGCGCTCGACTTCGATCAGAGCCTCGGCTGGAATGAGCCCGGCCAGGCCGCCGCCATCAATTGCCAGGAGTTTCTTCGGCCGAGTCGTCACAGCAGGATTGATGCCCATACATTCCTCCCCACAGTGCCGCACATCTTACCCCCGAACCGGCCTGTTAGTGGACGGAATTATCCGAGTTCCGGGAAACGGAACAAGGTGAATTTTTTTATCCCGATTTCCCAAGCCGTGCTACGATTCGCCGCATGTCGGGACGACGCCACCTCGCCTGCAGCACAGTACTCGTTTGCCTGGTTCTGATCTCGATCGCATTTGCCGCGGACGAGGCCGGACAACCGGCTCCGCGCTTCCGCGCCAAAACGATAAGCGGTCAGCAGTTCAACAATGAGTCCGTAAAGGGCAAAGTTGTTCTTTTTGAGTTCTGGACAACGTGGTGCAAGTACTGCGAAGCCGAGGCGTCGATAGTGGGTGACATTGCGACCGAGTTCAAAGGGAAGGATCTGATCGTTCTCGCGGTCGATGTGCTCGAGCCCGATCAAACGGTAAAGAAGTACCTCGCGCAACATCCGCGATCTGTGCCGATCGTCCTCACTAAAGACACGAACTTGGCCGCCATGTACAACGCGCAGGAGTACCCAATTTACGTGATCGTCGACCGCGACGGAAACATAGCCGCAGAGCAGCGTGGTGCGGGTGGAGAGCGTGCTCTTCGCCGCATGCTCAGGAGAGCGGGACTCGAATCTCAGGAATAAAACGGCACGCTCAGCAGGGTGATCCCACGTGCGTGCTGTCGGCGCAAAATCTCTCACTTGGCGCTGACAAGAAGCTACAGAACAACAATTACTCGTAAGCCAGCGCGTCAATTGGATCCTTCTGCGCCGCCTTGTACGCCGGATACACCGCTCCCAATGTTGCACCCACAATCGCTATCGCTGCCGCCGCGAGGATCCATCCATTGCTCTGGTCGATATGGACTAGCGGCCAACGATGCTGAATGCCAATGCGCGCCATGAGGCTAACACCCACCCCAACCACTATCCCTACGATCGCCAGCAGCAGCGTCTCGCGCAGAATTGCGTTGACTATGTAGACCTTGGATGCGCCCAAGGATTTCAAAATCCCGATCTCGCGCGTGCGTTCCATCACGGCCGTGTAGATTGCCTGAAAGATCACCAGGAACCCGATGATAACGCTCACGCCGATGACCACCCCAATAAACGGACGGAACCCAGGCAGGTTGCTCGGCGTCATCATGCTCAAATAATCCTGTGTCGTACGTACCGAGTATTGTTCCATTCCGGGCTGCTTCTTGACGGCCTCAACGACCTGGTCCGCATTGGCCTGATTGTCGAGCTTGACGTAGAAAACCGACGCTTTCCCATTGGCGCCAATCAAATCCTGCAATGTCTGTAGCGGAACGAATTTTCGCGCGCCCCTGCCGTTCTCGACAATTCCCGAGATCCGGAACGAACGGTCCAAGATTTTCATCGTATCCCCGACCTTCACATGCCTTTGTCGCGCAATGTAGTCGTCGACCAGGGCATCGTCGGGTCCCTGAAAAGATCCGCCGGAGATAAACTGGAACGGTCCCCCGAGAGCCTGGAAGCTGTTGATATCGATACCGTCGATTACCTCCACGCCCCCACCAGTGACAATCTGCCAGATGACCGGGCTGACTACCGTTACATGTGGCATCTTCTTCAAGACCTCGGCAACCTTCACTGAAACCGGAGCTCCGCTGATCCCGGCGAGAAATGACGACCCGGGCGGCTGCACGATCACGTCCGCGCCAATTCCTGCCGTCCGATTCTTCGAATCGTTCATGATCCCGTAGCACAGCCCGACGATCAGCAAAATCAGCGTGACTTCAAGCGCGATCGCAACGATGCTGATCAGCGACCGAATCGGCCGGTGCACCAGATTCGCCACGACCATTTTGTTCATCATCATAGGAAAAGGCTACGGCTCATGCCGAGTGCGCCACGACTGCTCTAGCGCGCATCTCTCAGCGGCATTACCAGTGTCGACTGTGGACGATCCAGATGCACTACATTCGCTCCCGGAGGCTCGGCCAGCACAAATTGCTCATCTTTCAGCGGAGTATTGATCTCCACCTTCAGCATGTTCAGCGTGATGTCGTACTCCTCTTGCGGTAGCGAGATCTCGATGCGCGATGGGAAGCTGAATCCGTTGTAGTCCTTGTATTCCGCATACCGCGCGTCCGTCATCACCTTGCCATCGTCACTGTAGATGAACTCGCGATGCGGCTTCAGGTCCGTGCGGGAAATGATGATCTTGCGGGCCAGTTTCCAGCCATCGTCGGACCTCCGGATGACCGTCAGTTCATAATCATCCTGCAACACGCGATGTCCCTTATTGTCGTGCAGGATCTCCTGCCCGTTCTCGACCACTGCAATTTCATTGTCCGGATCGATCCGATGGATCAGCAGCGCATCTGAGATGTTCTGCGGGCGGATCTTCTCCATCGGCTGGTCGGCGTCTCCAGAGGTCACCTTATTCTTGCCAATGACAAACTTGTTTCGGGGAGGGATCCAAAGCTTGAAGTCGTCGCCGTCGCTGACCATGTCAAATGCAGTGGTACGAACGAAGGGCATCAACCCGATCATATGGAGCCATTCCGGCTTTCGCGCCAGAACAATACCCCGGATTTCCTTGTACTGCGTGACCTTCCCCTTCTTCACCCCCCCGGCAGAACTGTCAATGTCCACCGTGGCCTTCAGCGACTTGATAGCGTCGGCCTGCTCATTGATGGCGTCAATGACCTGCTGCGGACTTGCCTGTTTAAGAGGAGCAGTTGAGATCTTGTCCTCGACTGGACGCGTGCGGAACAGGCACCCCGTGGTGGGAAGCACCCCGAGGAAGACGATAACAAACCACAAACGAGACGCACTTCTCATGAAGGTATTAAAGATGCCTCCCAAAAGGATTGAGTATACCGCTTCCGAATGACTTCCAAACCCAAGTATCTGATTCCTAACCGGCACCAACGATTCAGAGTACCTTCCGATCGAACTAAGGGCTTACATCTCGTCCTCCAGCCTGTTTGTCATTCCGATCGCCTCCCAGCTTGTTTCGTCATCCCGAGGCTCGCAGCGCGAGGAATCCGCTGTCGGCCGGCGTCACCGAAGGTGTATCACCATCGTTAGGCGGTCGATTTCGAATTTTCATCTAAACTTGCGTTATCGTGCGCAAGCTCGTCTGGCTCATCCTGATCACGGTAATCGCCGCCGGGGGATGGTTTACCTGGGCAGTGTTGGCTCCGGTCGGGCCTTCCGGCCAAACGTTTGTCATGCTGCGCCCGGGATTCTCGACGCGCCGCATCGCATCGGAATTGAGGAAAGCTGGCGTGATTCGCAGCGAAGAGGCCTTCGTCCTCTGGAACCATCTGCATCGCGGCCGGTCGCTGAAAGCTGGAGAGTATCTTTTCGATAAGCCGGCCAACATCATCGATATCCAAAAGCGCCTCCGCCGCGGCGATGTTTATTTCCGCACCGTGGTCGTTCCGGAAGGCTTCACCATGTTCGACGTTGCACGCGCGATCCAAGATGCCGGACTCGGGTCTGCTGACGAATTCCTGAAGGTGGCGAAATCCAATACCTCCCTGATTGCCGATATCGCTCCGAATGCCAGCTCGCTTGAGGGATATCTCTTTCCCGAGACCTACCAATTCTCCCGCATGATGTCGATGGAAGAAATGGCCGCCGCCATGGTCTGCCAGTTCCGAGTCGTCGCTAAAGAAATAGCGCTGATCCCCGCGGAGCCCGATGCAAATGGCACTGAGACCACCTCGAAACGCTCCGGCCACTTGTGTGCGGTGATCATTCAGACAAAAGATGCCGCCGCCCAACAACCGTCCATCCAACTTGCGGATCCGACGCCACTTGAGCGGACAGTCATCATGGCGTCCATCGTCGAGAAAGAAACCGCGGTCCCAGAAGAACGCCCTGAGGTCGCAAGTGTTTACTACAATCGCCTGGCTAAACACATCGCCCTCGACGCCGACCCCAGCATCGTTTACGCCGAACTCCTGGCCGGAACCTACCAGGGCGCCCTTCATCATGCGGACATGAGCTTCGCGTCGCCGTACAATACGTACCGGACTGGGGGACTTCCCCCCGGCCCCATCGCCAGTCCAGGACGCAGCTCCCTCGAAGCCGCCATGCACCCCGCCCAAAGCGATTTCTACTACTTCGTAGCGGACGCGCAAGGCCATCACCGCTTCGCCCGCAGCCTGCAAGAGCACAACAAGAACGTCGTGGCCTACCGAAAAGCCATGCGAGGGTATTAGAACTGCCATTACACCGCTTGGGGACAGGCCCTTCGGCTGGTCAGCGAAGCTCCGCTTTCCGTCGCTGGTCCGTATAATCCGTATCGTGCCCGCCGCGATCGATATCGAGCCTCACCGCGTCCTGGGCCTGGACGTAGGCGCACGCCGTATCGGCATCGCCATCTCTGATCCTCTGGGCATTACCGCGCAGGGCCTCGAAACTCTTCATCGCAAGAACAAGAAGCATGACTTCGGATTTCTGTATCGTCTCATCCGCCAACACGACGTGAAAGAAATCGTCGTAGGCCTCCCGCTTCGCATGTCGGGAGCGGAAGGCATTCAGGCCGAGAAGATTCAGGCTTTTGCCGAAGACTTACGGAAGCACTTCAAGCTACCTGTCCACCTCTGGGACGAGCGCCTCACCTCCGCGGAAGCCAACCGCTTGCTTCGCGAAACCGATTTGTCGATTGAGAAGCGGGGCCAGGCTGTGGACCGCATGGCCGCCATCCTCATTCTCCAGGGATGGATGGAAAGCCGAGGCGCCGGACAACAGTCCAGCGCCGATTTACCGAATCCGAGCTCCTGATCCGCCCCAGCAGCCGCGTCCGCAGTCAGACACTGCTTCTAGCCCTCGCTCCCGCAATAACCTACATACCTTGCCTTCGTCCTTCGCGAGGAGTAGCATATTTACAGTGGTTTAGCGCTCTTCCCCTTAACCCTTCGCCTACCTGGGTGCCTAATTATGAGCAGTATGGATTTGAATTTCCACATCGGCGACAAGGTCGTTTATCCCAACCATGGTGTCGGCGTCATTGAACAGATCAGTAGCCGGGCCATCGGCGCCAGCATTGAGCGGTTTTATCTGCTGCACATCAAAGCCAGCAGCCTGAAAGTCATGGTGCCGTGTAACAACGCCGGCAGCGTGGGCCTGCGGCGGGTGGTCAAAAACGGCGAAATCCAGAAGGTGCTGGACCTGCTCTCGATCGCTGGCAACGGCGCCAATGGGGATTGGAAAGACCGCTTCAAGGAAAACTCCGACCGGATGCGTACCGGATCGCTACTCGAAGTCGCCGGAGTCCTCAAAAGCCTGATCGCCCTGCATCAGGCCAAGCCGCTCTCTTTCCGCGAGAAGAAGATGCTCGAACGAGCCCGCTATCTTCTCGTCAGCGAACTCGCCATGGCCCGAAATTGCGAAGAAGCGAAGGTGGAAGAGCTCCTCACGCTGACGCTGGCGAAGTGCAACCTTCGCTTTCCTGAAGCCTCGGAATTCCAGGCGTAGGTCCTCGACCGCAGCCCACCGCAAATTTTGGGTGAATTACCGCGCCAGTTGAATTCTCAGGATCATTCCCGGATGCAGTACAGCGATGTTCCGGTTATCGCGCTTCAGCGCAGCGACCGTCGTGCGGTAGGCATTCGCGATGGAGTAGAAAGTCTCGCCGGACCTCACCTTGTGGTGAACCACCGGGGTTTCACTCTTCGATATTACGCTCTCGACTTCAGAGGATTTCGTTGTCGGAGGTTTCGCGGTCGCGGTCTCGGTCTTCGGACGTTTCACCTTCGCCCGTGAGGACGCAACTTCTGTATCCCGAGCGCTGGGCGAGATGGGCAGGTGCAGAGCCAAGACCCTGCGTCCGTGCAAGCTGTCGCCGCGCAATCCGTTCCAGCGGCGAAGCTGCTGCGCCGAGACTCCAAAATTGTCTGCCACGCTCTGCACCGTATCTCCGCGCCGCACCTTATATCGCGTGATGCGCCGCGCGTACGTCGCGGCGTCGTTCGACCCATGCTTCCCAGGAGCAACGGGAATTACCAGCCTCGCCTCCGCTTCCAGTTCCCCGCCGTCCAGGTGATTGGCTTCTTCGATTTGCTTCGCGGTGGTGTGATAGCTGTGCGCAATCGAAACAACGGTTTCGCCCGCGTGAACCTGGTGATACCGCCACCACAACCGCATCTCCGGAGGAATCGCGGCGATCGCGCTCTCGTACTCGTTTTTACTGCCGGCAGGGATGTGTAGCTGGAAGGCTCCGGTACGCGGCGTGCTCAGCCGCAGCAGGCTCGGATTCAGGTCCTGCAACTCCGAAACGGTCGCGCCCACGCAATCCGCTACCAGCCGCAGATCCACCGGATAGTTGATCGTCACCGTGTCGTAATCAGCGCGATGTTCCATCGCCACGTCATCCAACCCGTATTGCGATGGATTCTTGGCCATGATGGTCACAGCCAGAATGATCGGAACGTAATTCTTGGTTTCTTTCGGAAGCACGTTTCGGTTGTACAGTTCCCAGAAATCGGCGTATCCCGTGCGCTTGACCGCAGCCTGCACGGTGCCCGGCCCCGAGTTATACGCCGCCATCGCGAGATACCAGTCGCCGAACTGGTTGTAGAGATCTTTCAAGTGGCGGGCCGCGGCTCGCGTCGACTTCTCGGGATCCTGGCGGTCATCCACGTACATGCTGTGGGACAAGCCGTATCCGCGTGCACGGCTCCCCATGAATTGCCAGATGCCCCGTGCCCCAACGCGCGAAACCGCCAGTGGATGGAATCCCGATTCCGCTTGCGCCAGGTAGATGAGATCCTGCGGTACGCCTTCTTCCTTCAGGATCGGTAACATCATGTCGCGGTACCGGCCGGAGCGCGCCAGCGCACGCTCCAAGATCCCGCGTCCGCGGTTCGAGAAATACGCGATGTATCCGGCAACCTGATCGGTCATCATCAGCGGCAGGTCGGAGCGCGTATTCTTAATGTCCGCTTCTGCTTTAGCTTTGGTGCGCGCATCGGCCGATGGCGTGATGCCGTTGGTCACATCGATAGGCGCCGGCTCCGATTTTTGCTGCGACTCCTGCGCGACGTCGGCCTCAGCCGTTCCGCCAGGATACAGATCGTTCACACCCTGTACGATCCGCTCGAATTCCTTCCCCAGGCGATCGTCGGAGCGCACGTCGTATTTGCTGCCAAGCAACTCGTTCAGGGCGCTATCAAAATTTTGCTTCGCCTCATCCTGCTTACCGCCGTGATAGTTCGCGAGGCCTGTCTGATATTGCTGTTCCGCTCGTGCGACGACTTCGCCAATGGAATCGCTTGCCTGCGAGCTTTCCTGTGCTCCGCCACTCGCGAGATTTGACGAGGGTTCCGGAATCTGGGTAACTGACGGTTCGGCCGTTTGTGTCGGCACTGGCGTCCGGCGTGCCGCTTGGAGCGCCGGAACCTTGCCCGGCGGAAGCACAGTCACTGGCTTCTGCGCCGAATGGCATGCACACCCCGCCGCAATCAGGAAAGCAACGGCTGTGGTCCGCAGATACAAGCAAACTAATCGCATGTTTCTCTATGAGATGCGAGATTTCCCTGAGTGTAAACCGGGTGAATTCTACCAAAATCGTACCCGCCGACCGACGAATGGTCAATTGCCGATAAGGAAGGGGACCGGTTACTTTCGGCACAGGAATGGGAGGTTACCGCCACAGTCGCGACTAAGATGTGACCGCTTCTCTGCCATGTCGCTACCATGGAAGTCCTGCGTGGGAGCGCAGCAAGGGGGTTGCGGGATAAACCGTTCGGGATAGAAGAGAGCGGGAAGCCGGTGTGGCTCCCTTGGGTTTAGTTCTATTTAGCGGTGCGCAGCTGCCGTGGAGTGTGCCCACCGCCGTTGGATCGCCTTGAAGGACGCCGCATGGTATAGAGCAGCCAGACCGACCAAGACGTAAACTGCCGAACTCAAGGCCGAAGTCTCGCCGAACCTCATGCCGAAGATCGTCGCCACCAGATCAAATTTGGCCAAGCCCACCAGTCCCCAGTTGAGGCCTCCTGCGACGAGAAGTGCTACCGCTAGAATGTCCAAAGTTTTCATCTGTTATCTCCTTGGAATTGATGTTAGAGCAAAGACATTTGAACCCGACGTCAAAAGGCTTGCACGACCGGATTCGTTTGAAGCGCAATCAATGTCTGCACAAGACCTTTGATCCAGACGCAAACAGTCGACGACCGCGAGCGCTGAACCGTTACCGCTGCGGAACGACCTTGATCTCGAACAGCCTCGGCCACAACTTTCCGGTCACGAACAGCCGATCTTCCGCCGCATCGTAGGCGATCCCATTCAGCACAGCCCCGTTCCCATGCAGTTCGCTCTTGTTGATGATCCCGTTCAGATCGATTCGGCCGAGCACTTTGCCAGACTGCGGCGAGATGCGCACGATCTCATCCGTCTGCCATATATTGGCGTAAATCTCGCCGCGAATGTACTCGAGTTCATTCAGGTTCTGAACCGGCTTGCCCCGATCATCGGTCACCAGGAGCCTGCGTATAACCCGGAACGATTCCGGATCCAGAAAGCGCAGATATGGCGTCCCGTCGCTCAGGATCAACTGCTTGAGGTCGTGGGTCAGGCCCCACCCTTCTCCGTCATACTTCAATGTCTTGAGCAGGCGAAAGCTGAAGCGGTCGTACACGAATGCTTTGTGCGAGATCCACGTGAGTTGGATCAACGTGCTGCCCCACTCTGTCAGTCCTTCGGCGAAGTGCTCGTCAGGAACTTTGTAGTTCTGTAGCACCTGTCCGGAAGTGAGATCGATCATGCGGAGCGAAGAACGGCCATTCAAACCCGTACTTTCATAAAGGTGCCCATCAACAAAGATCAGCCCCTGTGTGAATGACTGCGGATCATGCGCATAGGTGTGAACGACGCGGTAGCTCTCGGCCTTGCCCGAAGCCTCGCATATGGCAGCAGGCAAAGCCAGCACGCAGAAACAACAAAGGAAGAAAACTCGTCTGCCGAGCATGAGCCGACATATTACGGCAAACAACTCACGGGAGCTTACATGCCGCAGTCCCGCTTTCAGTGGTGTGAGCGCTTCGGTGGGACTTGATGTCCTGCCCACGCGTCGTTGTCTGGATTCGGATTCTCGAGAGCGGGAGAGCCGGGAAGAATCATGGTTCCGCTCGTTACTCGCAAGGCGACGCACTTGCTACAACTGCATTGAAAATGCCGATTGGTAGGTAGGGTAAGATGGCCGCAGCTGTCGCAGCTATAATAGGTACTCCCGCTCTGCAAAGTCATGACCTTGAACTGGCCCTCTTGCACGCAGAACGGACAGCGAACAACGTCAGATTTCCATTCTTTGCCCATGCGCCGATCCCCCTCTTTCCGTCGTGCGGGCAAGGTCGCGACTTGTCGTGATTCGAACAATTGAACTAGGCCGTTTTCTTTTCCGTAATCGTATCGCTTGCCTCAAGAAGCCCTTGCTCCTCGAGCGCCTGGTTCAGTTCTTGGATCAGCACCATCATCCGGGCAGGATCGTATTCACGAGATGCTTCCTCGGCGACGATCCGCCAAGGACGAACTGTTCTCGGAGCCAACCCCTCTTTCATGAGACGCGCCTCTCGGTGATGCGGTCCGAAGAGTATATCACTCGCATCGTAACACCAGCGTTACTGCTAGCAGATTTACGAAAAACGTAAATCACTGTTCCCGAACCGTTAGGCGCGTCAGACCCGCCAGTGGTCGGGCCGCCAGTTCTGAACGGCCTGCTTGATCTGCTTGCGCGAGAGCTTCTCGCCGATCGCTCGCTCCACCAGCTTTGGAACCTATGCATCCGACGCGAATCTCAGTCCGCACAACTGATCTTCGCTTAGCTCCGAAATACGCGAGCGTAGCGGATCAGGCAAAATCTGCATCAACCGTAACCGTTCTTCCAGACGGATAACGCGGTCCTGCACCTTGAGCGCGTAAAGACGTTCTTTGAACAGCATCACCAGCAGAGCAACCGCAAAAAGGACAAGCAGGAAGGAATGTATGTTATCTCGCACATCGCTCTCGCGAAGATGATAGAAGAAGTGCACGAGCGACATGACCAGCGCCACACCGAATACCGGCGCAAGAAAGAAATGGAACGCCGGATCGAAACGCGCGTGATTGGAATAGTTCTGCGGATTACTTTCAGCCATGAAGCCCCTCCTGCCAAAGAAACCTGCAAGTGTAACAGAGCAGGACGGTGCGCCCGGCATTGTTGGTGGGAAAAGAGCCTGCTGTCTGAGAACCTGTTTCGGGGTGATGCCGCGGAAGAGCGGCGCTTTAGCGGGGCGTAAAACGTGCAGAACAACAAAGGGCTTTAGCCCCTCAGGAATGATGCATTCAGTTCGTGGGCAATCAGAAATCCGGGAGCCACGCTCCCGGACCCTTTCCCGTTCGCGGGCGAAAGCCTACTTCAGCAATGCGAACAGAATTTCATCTTTTACCGGCACATTCTGAGCGAGCAATTCCTCTTCGAACTTGCTGGGCTTGAACGAGTACACAGTTTGCGATCCCTCAACCTTTAGCCCAGCCAGGAAGTACCGCCGTCCATACTTATGGAAAATCAGAGAACACGCCGTGGCCGGCTTGTTCCCGTCATTCGCAGACACCAAAGCGAAGGCTGTCGTATTCGCACCGGGACTGCGGACCATCAATGCCTGGTCCATCGCGCCCGCCCGCTGGATAACAAACTCCCCAAGAGGCATGACCCGGTCAGCCACGATGAACGTGAACGGCACCTGAGCGGTAACCTGACTGGCGGCCGTCAACTGTGCCGCAGCGAACGAAGGAATAAGAGCAAGAACCATCCCGGCAATGCACTTGGCGTATCTCATAGCCACCTCCCAAAAGGGTATCTGCATCGTGCAATGAACGGCCGGAAACGTCCATGGAGCTAGTCTGAAGCGGTATCAATTCATCTGAAGAAAATGTGACTAGCCTCATTGACACAGGGAACCCTGGGACAACAGAATCCGTAGCAACTAACAGATCAACACCGATGCCTGCGAAGAAAGTTCGCTTCGGCGATTTCGAACTCGACTACGGCCACTTCCGGCTATACCTGCATGGACAGCCGGTTGCGCTGGAAGGACTTCCTTTGCAGTTGCTGATGCACCTGGTGGACAATCACCGGCAGCTCGTGACCCGAGATAACATTGCCGAGGTTCTTTGGGGCAAGGATGTCTTCGTGGACGTCGAGCAGGGAATCAACACAGCGATCCGCAAGATCCGCATTGCGCTCAATGACCGTTCGGAGCACCCGCAATATCTGCAGACCGTCGTCGGACGAGGCTATCGTTTTCTAGCCGCCTGCGAGGATGATTCCACTGAAGTGATGTTTTCCGCCGAGGAGCTAGGCCGCGCAGTCATGGCCGCCGCCGGCCTCGATCCGGTTGACCCGAAGGTAAAATAGAACTTCGCCAGAATGACGAAATCCGCCAGAACTGAAGCACAACATCCCCGGTTGAATCACAACCGAACGGCATTTGTCCTTTTTAATTGATCTTCAATTTACAATCAACAAGCTGAAATCCGAAATCTCCTCGGAATCCTCTGCAGTACGAAAGCATCGAAGTCCTCCATGAAAGCCATTCAAGTCCAGACACCAGGTGGTCCTGAGTCACTCGAATTAGTCGATCTGCCAGTTCCTCAGCCGAAAGCCAACGAGGTCGTGGTCAAGCTCTCGGCTTCCGGAGTGAACTTCATCGACGTGTATTTTCGCGAAGGCCGCTATAAGTCACCGCTGCCTTTCGTTGTCGGACAAGAAGGTGCTGGCGTCGTTACGGCCGTCGGCTCTGACGTAAATTCGGTGAGCGTCGGCGATCGTGTTGCTTGGACGGGGCTGCAAGGCTCCTACGCAGAGTACGCCGCCGTAGCGGCAGATCGGGTCGTGCCGATTCCAGCGGGTGTAACCGATCAGCAGGCAGCCGCCGCCATGCTGCAAGGCATGACCGCACACTATCTCTCGCACGACACCTATCCGCTGAAGCGCGGCGAGACTGCCCTGATTCACGCTGCCGCCGGAGGGGTGGGATTGCTCCTCGTGCAGATGGCGCACAACCTTGGCGCGCGTATCATCGCCACCGTTTCTACCGAAGAAAAAGCCAAACTTGCCCGCGAAGCCGGCGCGGACGAAGTTATTCTTTATTCGCAGGCAGATTTCGAAGTTGAGACCAGACGATTGACCGACGGGAAAGGCGTCCACGTTGTCTACGATTCTGTCGGCAAGACCACATTCGAGAAGGGACTCAACGTTCTCCGACCGCGCGGCATGATGGTGCTGTTCGGCGGATCGAGCGGCGCCGTGCCTCCAGTTGACCTGATCGTGTTGTCACAAAAGGGATCTTTGTACGTAACACGCCCCACGCTGCAAGCCTATATTGCAAGCCGCGAAGAGCTGGTGGCGCGATCCGCTGCAGTGTTCGCGATGATGGCGTCGGGCAAACTGAAGCTTCGCATCGAGCACACCTATCCTCTCACCGAGGTTCAACGCGCCCACCGCGACCTGGAAGCGAGAAAGACTACGGGAAAACTGCTGCTGATCCCGTAAAATCGTGCATCGGTCAAAACCTCAGCTCTGGCAGGACTGACCACACGGGCCAACGACAAACGACGAACGACTGATCATGAAAGCCATTTGTGTATCCCGCACCGGCGGTCCGGAAGTATTGCAGCTCGCCGAAGTCCCCGCGCCACCAGCCAAAGCCGCGGAAGCCGTGGTGAAGATCCAGGTGGCCGGCGTGAACTCGATCGACGCCCAATTCCGCGACGGACGCCTCCGCATACCACTCCCTTTCATTCCGGGACAGGAAGGTGCGGGCGTCGTCTCAGCGGTTGGTCCCCGGGTCAAGACGGTCAGGCCTGGCGATCGTGTCGTCTGGAGCGGAACGCTTGGCTCCTACGCCGAGTACATCGCAATCCCCGAAGAACATCTCGTCCCGATTCCAGCCTCCATCACCGATGAGCAGGCGACTGCATCCATGGTGCATGGCCTCACCGCCCACTACCTCGTAAACGACGCACACAAGTTGAAGGCCGGAGAAACCGCGCTGATCCACGCTGCCGCAGGGGGAGTGGGACTTCTGCTCGTGCAGTTGGCGCGAGCCGCAGGTGCGCGAGTGATCGGCACTGTATCAAGTGACGAAAAGGCTCAACTCGCGCGCGAAGCAGGCGCTGACGACGTCATCGTCTTCACACGGCAGGATTTCGAAGCGGAGGTCAACCGGCTAACTGCAGGGAAAGGCGCCGACGTTGTCTATGATGGCGTGGGAAAAGCGACGTTCGAAAGAAATCTCAACGTGATGCGCCTGCGCGGAATGCTGGTCCTCTACGGAATGTCGAGCGGGGCCGTTCCCCCGGTCGATCCCGCGAAACTGTCCGAGAAGGGATCCCTCTACATGGCACGCACCACACTCGCCCATTTCACCGCCACCCGCGAAGAACTGCTGGCACGAACCAGCGACCTGTTTCGTATGATCACCCATGGAGAGCTTCAGCTGCTCATCGCGAAGAAGTATTCGCTGGCCGAGGCACCGCAAGCCCATCAGGACATGGAAGCCCGCAAGCTGTCAGGAAAATTTCTGCTTCTGACACAAATGATGACAGTTTTTATATGGTTGTTGTCGCTGCTCGCACTGGGCACTGGCAGAACGCTAGCTCAGGGAATTGATCGGCCTAAACCGCCTCGCGCCAATATTCCCATCTTTAGCATGTCCTTTCATGAGAAGAACGGCTATCGACCTCTCTCTGGCTTCACGTCGATTGCACCCACACATCAATGTACCGGTGCTGGAATCGTGTTCTTTAGTCCACAAGTCGTCGTAAAACCAGTACACCTCGTTCCACATGGGGGCTCGATATTAGTGCTTCAAGCCCAGACCCGATTGCCACCCTTAGAAGTGAATGAAGGGGGCGGCATTCGAGCCATCCATCCCAAGCTGCCGAATCACGAAAACATTGAATCGCTCATCCCCAGCAGCCAGAATCTGTTTGTTTTGGCGCGCGACAGAGGCAACGATGTTCTATATGAGCTCAGCCTTGAGGATGGCAATATGCTGCGGAAGTTCGAAGTGCAGAGGGACGGTCCGGTGGTCGCCTGTGTGCGCGACAACGAGTTTGTATCATTCGAGCGCAGGCGGAGTGGTCTTGTCCTTCTAACTGGAATCGCTGAGACTGTTTCCAATCCCTCGTCTACAGAAATAAACCGTTTAGAATTTGCGGACCAGGGTCAACTCCGGCTTCGCGAATAAGATTGGGCGTAGGCGGGCACCGGACATCCAGTCGCTAACCTCGGATCCGTTACCGGCTCTCCCGCCCTCGTCTCGAGCGGAATCACTCCCGCCCACGTAGGAAAGGCATAATCCTCCGCGTCATCGATCGGAGGGCCGGTCCGCACCTTGGCCGAGAACTCCTCGATTGGCACTCGCAACACCGACGTTGCTTTCAACTCACGTTCATTCGGTTGCCGGACCTCATCCCACCGTCCGGGCAGCATGTGCTCCGACAACACACGCAATACCTCCAACTTCTGTACCGGATCATCCACCAGCGTCGCCTTCCCCAAAATCACCACCGAGCGATAGTTCATCGAGTGATTAAAGATCGAGCGCGCCAGCACCAGACCGTCGAGAAGGGTCACGGTTACACACACAGGCACTCCATCTTTCATCTGTCGCAGCATGCGGCTTGCCGCCGACCCGTGTATGTACAGATTCGCGTCCTTCCGCCCATAGGACGTCGGAATCACAAAAGGTTGGCCCTCAACCGCAAATCCGACGTGGCAAAGAAAGCCTTCATCGAGGATCCGATACGCCTCTTCGCGGTCATAAACTCCACGGTCAGGCTCACGTACAACGCGCGTACGCGTGGTAGGCATTTCACTTTCAGGCATTGAGGAGCGAACTCCGGGCTATCGCCAAGGATGGATAGAAAAACGAGTGTACCACCGCACACGCGACCCACCTCGAGGCGCGACTAATTGCGGCAGCACGGGATGTAAGAAGATCGGCTCGATATGTGAGAACATCCAAATAGGCCTCTTTGTCATTCCGAGCCGCGAAGCGGCGAGGGATCCGCTGTCTTCGTGGAAGTATGCATTTTCGCCTCCTTATCCTTCTCCTGCTCGCGCCGGCTGTCGTCCAAGCCGCGGAGGTCAGGGGCAAGGTCATCACGGCCGTGGGCGGCGAGGCGCTCGGACGCGTCCAGGTTCTCATCCTGGAAAACAATGCCGGCGCCATCACCTCCGATACCGGAGACTTCGAGATCCCCAATCTTCCTGCCGGCAGCTTTACGCTGCGGATCAACGCTGTCGGATACCGCCTATTGACAATCCCGTTCACGCTGGCCTCAGCGCTCGAATCAAAAGAATTTTCCATCACTCTGGTCCCGGACAATTTTCGCCACACCGACAAGGTCGAAGTCCACGCCGACCCCTTTCAGATCGCTGACTCTCCGGCAACGAACGAGATGAATCTGACAAGTTCGGAGATCCGCCAAACGTCCACCGTATTCGCCGACGATCCCTTTCGCGCTGTCCAGACCCTCCCCGGGGTTTCCGCCGCGGGCAATAACGAATTCTTTGCCGAATTCACTGTATCGGGCACGCCGTTTCAGAAGGTCGCCACGTACATCGATGATGTGCTTGTGCAGAATCCGTTTCACGAAATCGGGAATTTCAACGATGGTGCGTCGCTCGGCGTGCTCACCAGCGAAGTCGTGCAAGACATGAAGTTGCTGCCCGCCGCCTACCCCGAGAAGTTCGGGGACGCCGCCGGAGCCGCGCTCGACGTTCACACGCGCGAGGGCAGCCGCGGATCGCCGCTCTTCCGAATCTCCGCTGGGATCGCCGCCAGCGAAGTTCTGGGCGAAGGTGGAATTGGCAAGGCACGCCGAGGCTCATGGCTGCTCTCGGCTCGCAAGAGTTACATCAACTATCTCGTGCACGGACGCGAGCGATCCGCCGCGGCCGTGGGCTTCTACGATGCAGACGCTAAGCTGAATTACGACCTCACATCCCGGCAGAACATAAACTTCTTCGCCACCGGTGGGCACACCAATATGGAGCTCACCGATCCTGCAGTTCTTCAGAATTATGAATACGCGAGCGGCCACAGCGACTTCACCTTCGCACGCGCAGGGTGGCGATGGGCCGCGAGCCCTCAAGTGCTGATCGATGCACATGCGTCGTACTACGCTGAACCAGACAAGCTATTCAACAGTGCCAACGCGCTACTCAGCGGGAACGATCATCGCGAGTGGGTCGGCGGAGGCGGGGTTAACTGGGCATGGTCAGCCGACGAGGTTCTGCAGGCCGGATGGTCCGAACGGCATTTGAGAGACAGCCTGTACTCGGCACAGCCCAATGGCGCTGGAGGTCTCACAGCTCAATCTTTCGCGGGAACTGCCCTTCGCCAGAGCGGGTACGTGCAGCAAGCGTCAGGATTGCTCCACGGACGTCTTCACCTCCTGGGAAGCCTGCGGTGGGACACGATGTCAGGCTATGCCATCCATCCGCTCTCGCCGCAAATCTCCGTCGCACTTCGCGCGACTCGCTCCACAGAATTTCAGTTCGCGACTGGCCACTATCGACAGTTCTCGTCCCGCTTCGAGCAGCCCGGAGCCGGTTGCTTTCCTCTCGGATTTCTGCCTGCAAAAGCCAATCACTACACCACCTCGATCGAGCAGCGACTCGGAGAAAATACCCGCATTCGTGTCGAAGCATTCAGTCGCCATGATTCGTCGTCCATCGGAGTCCTTCAGGGAGTTAGCGGCAGTCTCCCCCTCCCTGGCGGGTGCCCCGCGCTGGAACCCATTGCCAATTCCGTTTTCAAGAGAACTTACTCTAGAGGCGCGCAGTTCATTTTGCAGCGACGAAGTTCGAACCGTCTTTCCGGATGGCTGGGCTACACCTACGTGCAGGCACGCGAGCGGGAGTACCAGATCACGACTCCAATCTATCCCTACTCTCTCTTCTACAACGTTCCGTACTATCCCACCCTCGAAGATCAGCATCACACCGTGAATCTGTTTGCCATGTACCGGCTCCGGCCCAGCCTGAATCTCAGCGGGAAATACTTGTTCGGTTCAGGATTCCCCATCCCCAGCGGCACATATCTGCAGATCGGCAACGGAGAATACGTCGCCATTGGTGTCAATCAAACCCGCCTTGGAATTTACCAGCGTCTCGATGTCCGCGCCGACAAAGATTGGGTATTCCGGCGTTGGAAGCTAACGCTTTACGGAGAAGTCCTGAACCTCACCAACCATTACAACGCGCGCTACTATTACAGTTCTGGGATTGATCCCGCCACCGGACAGGTCCTCATCAAGACGCTGCAAGGAATCCCGATCACGCCGACGGCAGGCCTGGCGTTTCAGTTCTAAGAGCTGCCGCCGGAGTTCCGCCACCTGCAAACTGCACCCGGTACCGATTCTCCCGATATACTTTGGCAAACACAATCGCCACAACGACAAGCACGACCGGCGTGAACACACTCGCCTCCGGCCCCACGCTTCCTCCAGTCAGCCATGAGTTCCCGCTAAACGCACAATCGAACAGATTGTGATACGCGGGAATCCCGCTGTCGGGAACTCCGTAGAAAAAGGTTTGTCCCCAGTCCCAACCAAAATGGAAACCCACAGGCCACCACAGATTCCCCGTTCGGCGGAGGAAAAGACAAAACAGAAGCCCAAACAGAACCACCGATACCAGCCCAGCCCTGCTCTCTCCGGGGTTTCCTGCATGCGCAACTCCGAACAGCACCGATAATAGAACGGCTGACGGCCAGAACCCCATGCCCGTAGTCAACGTGTATTGCAGATATCCACGAAAAGCGAATTCTTCCGCGAGCCCCACCAGGATGAATGTCGCCGTCCATGCCATCGTGGCCGTCAGAATAGTTACACCGTGGATGGCAATTCCAGTCAGTCGAAATCCATGGAACAAGAAGATTCCAAGCAGGCAGCCGCTGATCGCGAGGAAACCTACAACGGCTCCAATCCAGAAATTGGAACGAAAAGCCAAGCGCCATGGAAGCCCATAAGATTGCCAACTCCCGCGCTCTATACGCGACATGATGAGCGCCGCGATTGCGGTTGCGAAAAAGATAGTGCCTTCCGTAAGCCCCAGCCACAGCGGTCCTGTTGTGGAAAAGGAACCCCGGCCGCGTGCTCCGTCTGCCCCGGTCAGCAAGTGCACCACCAGGCCGGCGATGCCACCAATGGTCAGGAAAATCGCTGTCACGATGGCGAGAAATATCATCACCCTCCAGCCGGCCCGAATCCCGTTCGGCCCACGAAAGATCGTGTTCGGCACCGGTTCCGGAGCGGGTGCCACAGGTTCTACGGACGGCAGAAGAGATCCATCTGGAGGAAAACTCGGTGTCGGGTCGGACATGCCTTACTTCCTTTCAACGCTGCCGGCTGACTTTCAAATGCACATTCCGATTCAACAATACGCAACCCGGCAGCCGAAAGGTCCAGCAAAGTGGTCAGCCCAGCCACTGCGGATTCTGATAGGTCCCATCAAAATTGTGGGTTGTCTTGTATAGCTCGAATTGGCCATTCTTTGCTGCCATGGCGGTCTTTCCAAGCAGGGCTGCTACTTCGCTCGAATCCATTTGCTTGAACTTGCGCGCCGCATTCAGCGCCTGGTCCAGAATCTGCATCGAATCGCACCCGGTGATGACGACGCTCGTCGGAAGATTCATCGCATAATGCAAACACTCGACCGGGGTAGCAGTCTTGCTTATCAGGATGAGTTTGTCGCCCATCGGCTTCACCCCGAAGACGCCAATCTTATGCTCGACAAGCACGGGTAACACCTTCTTCTCGAAACTATCGAAGTGCACATCCATGACGTTCAACGGCATCTGCACCGAATCAAACGTGAAATTATGGGCGAATGCGGTGTTCAGCATCTTCAGATGAATGCCCGGACTCTTGTGCCCGGTGAATCCGACGTAGCGTACCTTTCCGGCCTTTTTGGCTTCCAGCACCGCTTCCATCCCGCCGCCTTCGGCGAAAATTCGCTCCGGATCGTTATCGCGAATGACCTCATGAAACTGCAGCAGATCGATGTGATCGGTCTGCAACCTCTTGAGCGATTCCTCCAGTTGCTTGGCAGCCATCTGCTTCGTGCGGCCGTCGATCTTAGTCATGAGGAATGCCTTCTGCCGGTACCCGTCGCGCAGTGCCTTGCCCATCCGGACCTCGCTCTGCCCTTCGTTGTAATCCCAGCAGTTGTCGAGAAAGTTGATGCCTGCATCGAGCGCACTACGAATGATCCGGATGCTCTCCTGCTCGTCGGATTGCATGCCGATGTGATATCCGCCCAGCCCCACAATTGAGACTTTCTCGCCCGTTCGTCCCAGCTCGCGGCGCGGGACGCTGCCCGATTCGGCTGCCTGCGAGAACTTCTTGCTCAGTGACGTCATTAGACTGGTAGCGACTGCCGTCTGCAGAAACCTCCTGCGATCCATAAAGCCTCCGTGTCCAATTGAGAGGCACCGATTTAGGTCCAGGTTGCAGAAACTCTGCGCCGAAAGCGAAATTCTTGTTCCGAAGTCGTCATTCCGAAAACGGCGAGAGCCGTTTCAGGAATCTGCTGTGCCGACAGCACCATTGCTGCCGCAGCGCAGATTCCTCCCCAGGGTGAAGGTTACCAGTTCAACTTCATCGCGAACTGGAACTGTCGCGGATCGTACGCCGCCGTGGGCTGTCCAGCATTCGTGAACAGCGGACTCACGGCAGCGACGTTCATCTTGTTTGCGATGTTGAAGACGTCCATGATCAGGTCTGTGCTGAAGCGCTCGGTGAAGTTGATTCGCTTCGAAACCCGGATGTCTCCAAACGCGGTCCACGGTGTCACGCCGGCGTTGCGCCCCAGGTTGCCATCCAGCGAGAGCAAGGTCCCGTTGAAGTTCGCAATGCAGGGCTCCTGGAACACTCCCGTCGGAGATGCCTTCGATGTGACCGAGGCTCCGCACGCCGGATTCACAAACGTGTTGGGCCGGCTCGTCAACGACGAGAGCTGCAGATTGTCGCCCGTGCCAGTAATGATGTTGTAGGGACGTCCCGACCCAATCTCGAGCAGGGGAGCGAAGGTCCAATAACTGAACACTTTCCCGGCGAATCCGATCCCCGAGATTTTTCCGGTCTGATAGACGCCGCTGAAAACGAATCGGTGACGCTGATCGAAGAGCGACGTCGAACGATCGGCAGCGGGGAAGTAGCTGTCCTGTGGCGTGGTCGTCGATTGCAAGTCAGTCGAATCGTCAATGGCATGTGACCACGTGTACGAAGCGAGGAATTCATAGTGGCCGCCGAAGCGTTTTCGCAGGTTCGTGGTGAAGCCGTGATAGATCGAACTGCCGTTCGAGTAGTTCGCGTCCATATCGCCGAAGGGTACGCAACCCGTGAACGTTGTCGGATCACAATTCGCATTAAAACCCTGCCCGGCTAGGCTCTGCAGAATAGCCTGTGCCAGTCCGACACACGCCGCGCCCCCCGGAATTGCCGGACTCAAATAGAAGGCCGCAATCGAAGGGTTCAATCCGCCTGGCCGGAAGAAGTTCATCAGCGATGCATCTACCCACGGCACGCCGCCCGGTGAAACGCCGCAACCATTGACCGTAAATGGACTCGCGAAGCTCCCGCCTGACGCCAGCGCCGCTTCGTAATTGTTCACCATCAAATCGCCGCGAATCGTGTTCGCGTTAATCGGCCGATTCAGGTGGCGTCCGCCATTGAAGTTGTAGGCGAGACTGAGCGCGAATCCCTTCCCGAGATCCCGCTCGAAAGTGACGTTCGCCTGTTGCGAGTAGGCGTACACGAAATTCTTGGCCTGCGGATACCCGAATGGCTGGAATCCGAGCGGCTGGAACGTGCTCGGCTGCAGGTAATTCTGGTTCAGGAATAGCGACTGCGGAAAATTCAAGGCCTGGAATTGCTGCTGGTCGGGAAGATATCCCATCGCGCTAGCAGTCGCAGGATTCAAGGTCGCAGCGCATGGGTTCGCAAGACTCGGCGCATTGATCGGAAGTCCCTGGAAAATTGTGATCGCATTTAAATTCCCAGGGTTACCAGGTCCCTCGCACACCGACGTTCCTCCAAACGCCAACTGGCCGCTGGATGATCCATCCGAAGCATCGCCAAGGAAGTACAGTCCGAGCAGCGGGTGATCGTAGAACATGCCATACGACGCGCGTACTACTGTCTTGCCGTCACCCTTCGGATCCCAAGCCACGCCGATACGAGGTTGAATGTTGTTCTTGTCCGTCTGAATTCCCTTCTGCAGTCCGAGCAGGTTATAGGCGGGCAGCGCCAGTCCTTGCGGCGGCTTAAACGATGGCGGAATCTCCACGTCGTACCGCACGCCATAGTTCAGGGTCACATGCGGATTCACGCGCCACGAATCCTGCCAGAACGCGCCGATTGGAACATTGCGGAACGAGTCGCTGGGGCTTCCCAGGCCTTGAATGAAGTCTCCCGGCAGTCCCGCCCCGTAGGACTGCACGGCGGACAGTTGCGGAAAGTCGGGAAGAGCGCCTGGAGCGGGATTCACGAATCCCAGGGTTGACGCTCCGAAGGTTCCGAAGTCGTACACGCCTCCGTAGTTCACCGTGAAGGTCGCTTTCAGCGGCAGGTAATTCACATCGACGCCGAACTTGGTATTGTGCCGCCCGATGCTCCACGAGAAGTTGTTCGTGAACTGGTACCGCTGCTCCGTTCTTTGAATGAAGGAGAACGGCTCACGTCCGAAGTAGGCAAAACCCGGAATGTTCACTGCCGGATCGGAACCTCCCGGAATTGCCGTGTTGTAGAAATACGACAATCCACGGCGGGCGTACTGGAACCGAAACTCGTTCACCTTGTTCGCCCCGATCGCCCACGTATCCTGGAACACTCCGGCCACATCGCGGTAGGTCTGTTCCGACGTGCGGGAGTAAGCATTTTGTCCGAACGGCTGGTCCTGTCCGCTCACTTCAATGCCAGTCACCGTGCTCGGGCTGACGTTTGCGCGGAACGTCAACCGGTGATTTGAACCGAGATTCTCGTCGATCCGGAACGAATAGAGGCTCGTACCTTCGAATACCGGAAAGTTGCCCTCTTGCGAAACCAGCGAATGAAATGACGCTGGCACGAAGCACGGTGGAGAACTACACGACGTCGGGAACCCCGCGATGCCGGGGATACCGCCCGTCAAGCCGAGCGGCCACTCTCCGTTCACTGCCATGCCCGACGACGCACCCACTAAGCCCAGGTACTGCCCCACTTCGCCCGCATAAGCCGGACTTGCCGCAACAGTCGCCTGCACTGCGGGATTGCCCAGGAATGCGACCTGATCGGAAGTTAGCTGGAGGTTGACGCTGCCCGGAGGCGCGCCGAAGAAAGCGGATGTATCGACCGGCGTCAGTCCGAAATTCCCCTGCCCAATGCTGGAGAATCCGGTCTCATGCCGCCGGGTGACTTCGTAGGAGAAGAAGTAATACAGCTTGTCCTTCTTGATTGCGCCGCCAAAAGCCGTTCCCGCCTGCACGCGCGTGTAGGCCGGATTCGGAACCGTGCTGAACGGGTTCACTGCCTGGAAGTTCCGGTTGCGCAGAAAACCAAAAACATCGCCGTGAAAGTCATTCGATCCGGAACGCGTAATGATGTTGACCACGCCTCCCGCTGCCCGCCCGTACTCTGCAGCGTAGTTGTTGGTGATGATCTGGAATTCCTGTACGTCTTCCTGCGATACCGTCGAACGAACACCATTCACCGAGTTGTCCGTCGCATCTGCGCCGTCTACGTTTACCAGATTCGAACGCGCTCGCTGCCCGCTCATGTTGAGTCCGGAGGTTGGGGCCGCGCCCGTATTCGGGGCATTGTCGCGTACCACCTGCGAATCCGTGAGCGTGAAATTAATGTAGTTACGCCCGTTGATCGGAAGATTCTCGATGCGGCGTTCTCCAATCGTGCTCGTAGTCGAACTGCGGGACGTCTCGACCAGTTCCACTTGCGACGACACTTCCACGACTTCTTTGCCGCCGGCAACCGAGAGTGCGACCGGCAGTTCAACCAATCCCCCAACCGTAATCGCAACATTCGTGCTCTCAACCCTGGTGAATCCCGGCGTTGCTACCGTTACTTTGTAATTCCCCGGTGGCAACAGGCGAGCGTTGTACCCGCCCTGCCCGTCGCTCGTCGCCGTGCGCTCCAGCCCTTTCGCCTCGTCCTGCACGGTGACCATCGCATTGGTTACGGCATCCCCTTTGGGATCTTTCACAGTGACGTGCAGATCGCCGGTAGCCACACCGCCCTGCGCAGAAGTGATCACTGACAGCAGCAGGACACAGA